>Ga0105105_10000904_pt1 | contig 13017 bp, 9 predicted proteins | sample PPLLaktember2015_4_FD_79108 | JGI IMG/M metagenome (GOLD analysis project Ga0105105, IMG submission 79108) | Freshwater sediment microbial communities from Prairie Pothole Lake near Jamestown, North Dakota, USA - PPLs Lake P8 Core (1) Depth... | ecosystem: Environmental > Aquatic > Freshwater >... | reverse complement strand
TTCTTACGATTCCGCTGGAAGCGGCCCTGCGCGGATATTATAATTCCTTCTGTTTACACGGCACATGCCGCCCGGCGGCAGCCCCCTGAAGATGCGATAATATAGGAGGGAACGCATGGCCTATCAACCGCTCGATTTCTTCAATATGGATGAGCTCCTCAGCGAAGAGGAAATCATCATCCGGGACACGGTGCGCAAGTTCGTCGACAAGGAAGTGCTGCCCATCATCGGGGAGCACTGGGAGGCGGCGACCTTTCCCATGCACCTCATCCCGAAGATGGCCGAGCTCGGCGTTCTCGGCCCCTTCGTGCCGACGAAATACGGCGGTCCCGAATGCTCGTACACGATATACGGCTTGATCTGTCAGGAACTTGAGCGGGGGGATTCGGGCATAAGGAGCTTCGCCTCGGTGCAGGGGAGCCTCGTCATGTATCCGATCTGGAAGTTCGGCTCCGAAGAGCAGAAGATGGAATACCTGCCGAAGCTGGCCTCGGGGAAGATCATCGGCTGTTTCGGGCTCACCGAGCCGGACGCCGGATCGGATCCGCGCTCGATGATCACGCGGGCCCGCAAGGACGGCAACCACTGGATCCTGAACGGCGCCAAGATGTGGATCACGAACGGCACGATGTCCGATATCGCCGTGGTCTGGGCGAAGGACGAGGCGGGGAGGATCCGCGGGTTCATCGTGCACAAGGAGGACAAGGGATTCTCCGCGCCTGAGCAGAAGCATAAGGTTTCGCTCCGCGCCTCGGTGACCTCAGAGCTCGTTCTCGAGGATGTCCGCATCCCCGCCGACCGGGAGCTTCCCAACACGAACGACCTCAAGAGCCCGCTCATGTGCCTCACGTCGGCCCGCTACGGGATCGCGTGGGGGGCAGTGGGCGTGCTTCAGGGAGTGCTCGACGAGGCGATCAACTACAGCAAGGAACGGATCATGTTCGGCAAGCCGATCGCTTCGTTCCAGCTGACGCAGCAGAAGCTCGCCGAGATCGCGACCGATCTCACGAGCACGCAGATGATGTCGTTGCGGGTGGGCCGCCTCGCCGACGAGGGCAAGATGAAGCACTACCACGTTTCGATGATCAAGAGGCACAACGTCAACGCGGCCCTCGTCGCGGCGCGCAAGGTGCGGAGCATGCTCGGAGCGAACGGGATCACCCTCGAGTACCAGACGATCCGGCACATGTGCAACATGGAGTCGGTCCAGACGTACGAGGGGACCTTCGAGATACATACCTTGATACTCGGAGAGCAGCTGACGGGGATATCGGCGTTCGCAGGCTGAGCGCCGGGGATTTATCATCCGTGATTCGACCCCCTGGAAATGCGAGTCGGAGCCTGACCGCGTTCCCAGGGGGTTTTTCCATGCCCGGGAAGCGATTCGCTGTCGAGTCGATTGGAGGTGCACCGGCCGCGCCGCTTCTTGTTGACTCCCGGAAAGACGCGCCCCTATACTCCCTTCGATTTTCCGGGGCACGGGAAATGCAACAAAGGAAGCACCTATGAAGACGAAATTCGTGCTGATCTCCATGCTCGCCGTTATCCTGATCACGCGGGCCGTTCCGGCTTCCGCGGCGGTGCAGGTCGTGTCGAAGAGCCCCTATGCGGGCGCCATCGCCATCGATGCCGCCACGGGAAGAGTGCTTTTCGAAGACAACGCCGACGCGCGGCTGTACCCGGCCAGCGTCACCAAGCTGATGGTGCTGCTCGTGCTTCTCGAAGCGATCGAAGCGGGCCGTATGAATCCGGCCGAGCCCGTCACGGTGACCGCGGAGGCTGCCAAGATCGGCGGTTCGCAGGTGTATTTGAAGGAAAACGAAGTGTTCTCCGTCAACGATCTGATGTACGCGCTCATGGTCGAGTCGGCGAATGACGCGGCGGTGGCGCTGGCCATCCATTACGCCGGCAGCAAAGCGGCGTTCGTCGACCTGATGAACGCGCGCGCGCGGGAAATCGGAATGAAAGACACGATCTTCCGCTCGGTGCATGGCCTGCCGCCGGGCAAGGGGCAGTCGCCGGACGTTTCGACCGCGCGCGATATAGCGCGGCTGTCCCGCGAGATCCTGAAGAAGCCCGGCGCCTTGAAATATACCTCCACGAGATGTCGGTCGTTCAGGACGCATACGGGGCACCCGTTTATGATGACGAATCACAACAAGCTGCTCGGCAGGGTCGAAGGGTGCGACGGGCTCAAGACGGGGTATTTCAGGGCGGCGGGGTATTCAATCGCGGCGACCGCGACGAAGAATAACAAACGAGCCATCGCGGTGGTGCTCGGGGCGTCGCACGCGAAAGTCAGAAACGCCAAGGCGAAAGAGATGCTCGCCAATGGGCTGCGGGATCTCGCGACATCGGCGGCATCCGCCGCCCCGGCCGCGGCGCACGGATCTCCCCGCTGAAAAGAGAGCGTCCGTTATCGCGAGCGCGGCCGTCCTCGCCGGCGCAGGCTCATTTCCTGTTCGGATTGTGCCGTGACGGCTTGCCCTCTATTCTTTCGATGGGATCGTTCACGTAGACTTTTCCGAGTCCGATCGCCGAGGTGAACGTTCCGCCTTTTCTGTCGTCGCTGATTCCGTCGGAATACCCGAGATCGACCGGGACCTTGCCTCTGCCGCCCATCGCGTCAACGACGTACGTCGGGCGAAGGAACCCGGTCGTGGCGCCGCACAGGTCCCTGCAGATTTCCTTGCCCTTGTACACTTCCGTTCTGAAGTGCCCCGTGCCCTCGACGAGATCGGCGTAATAGAGATAGTACGGTTTCACACCCATTCTCCCGAGGCCGTGCACCAGGTCTCTCATGACGTCCGTGTCGTCGTTGACTCCCTTGAGCAGGACCGACTGATTTCCTATCGGGACGCCCAGGTCCCTGAGCGTCTTCACGGCTCGATAGCTCTCGTCGGTTATTTCGTTCGGATGATTGAAGTGCGTGTTGATGAAGAGCTGCGGGTCTGTGCGCGACCGGGGCGTGTGTTTTCTCAGCACGTCGATGAGCTCCGTATCTTCGATGATCTTCTGGGGCCAGACGCAGGGAACTCTCGTGCCGATTCGTATCATGTCGAGGTGCTCGATCTCTCTGAGCTTGCCCAGAATCTCGTCGAGCCGCTTGTTCGAAAGGAGGAGCGGATCCCCGCCGGAGATCAGCACGTCTCTGATATCTTCATGAGACGCGATGTAGTCGATTCCCTTGTTTATCTCCTCGAGAGCCGGATTCTTGAGGTCGTCGCCGACTTTTCGCTTTCTCGTGCAGAACCTGCAGTACATCGCGCACTCGTTCGATACGTAAAACAGAACCCTGTCGGGATACCGGTGGATTATCGTTCTCGGGCCGCCGAGAGGTATATCTCCTTCCTCGTCGAGCGGGTCGGCCGTCAGGTCCATATAGTGCTCGAGCTCCTCGACGTCGGGAATCGCCTGTCTCCAGATGCCGTCGTTCATCTTCTCGATGAGGCCGAGATAATAGGTATTCACCCGCATGGGGTATCTGGCGATGACGTCCTTGAGGCGGGGATCGACTCTCGCCTTCTGCCCCGTGAGCCATTTCTCCAGATCTTCGAACGTCCTGATTCCGTTCTTCAGAACATCCTTGTACGTCATCTCCGATTCTCCTTTGCCTGACCGGCGTCTTACGTGCTTGTTCTTTCGGAATATGCGTTCGGAACGATTTTCTGCCCGTGGGCATGCGCATATACCTTGGTGAATTCGGCGCCGAAATAGAGCATGACGGCCGAATAATAGACCCAGACGAGAATCGCGATGACGGAGCCGGCGGCGCCATAGATGGAGGCGACATTGTACTTTCCGAGGTAGACCCCGATGGCGACCTTGCCGATCATGAAAAGCAGGGCGGTGAAGGATGCTCCGATGAGGCAATCCCGGAAGGCAAGTTTCCCGTCCGGCAGCACCTTGAAGATGATTCCGAAAAGGACCGTTATGATAACGAAGGCGACGAGCGCGTTGATGACATAGAACAGATTGATGGCGTCCTGCGGAAAGATGATCACGAGACGTTTGTTGAGGATGTCTATCAGGGAACTGACGATCAAGCTGACCATCAGGAGGAATCCTACGGAGCCGATCATGGAAACCGACATGAGGCGATTGTAGGTGAATTTCAGCATATGACGCTTGGATTTTGCCCGAATGCCCCATATGTGATTTATCGAATCCTGCATTTCCGAGAATACGCCGGACGCTCCGATTAATAGAATGATAATGCCCACGACCGTGGCGAACGCGTTGCCGTTCGAGAGAGTTACGTTCTTTATCGCTTCCTGTATTTGAATCGCGGCGTCGGCGCCCACCAGCCCGATGAGCTGCCCGAAAATCTCGCCTCTGACGGCGTCGTCGCCGAAAAACAATCCGCTCAGCGATGTTATGATGATAAGCAACGGGGGTAAAGAGAAAATAGTGTAGTAGGACAGCGCCGCGCTCAACTTGAGGCCGTCGTCGGCTATGAATCCTCTGAAGGTTTCTTTAATGAGATGACCGGTTTTCCTGGCCGCGCTTCCTATTTGCATTTGGTCGTGGTTGTGCCGGTGACGCGAGCGATGAGGTCATCGACCTTGAAGAACCTCATCCATGCGCGCTCGCTCAGGTAGTGGCGCCGGAGAATGCACAACGGAACGATCACGTACAGAACTCCCAGAGCGAGCAGGGCGACGCACGCCGCGACCCAACTGTGGCTCAGCCCGTAGAGCAGTAGCGCCAGTCCGAAGGGTAGAATCAGAAAGCCCGCGGCCATGATCGCAAGGAGCCCCAGCGCTATCAGAACGGCGATCGCCGCCGCCCTGGCGCTCTGCACCCCCTTGACGTAGCAGATGGCCGCGCGGATCTTGATCATATCCAGCGATACTTGCTTGTACCGCCGCAGCAGCCAGATGACGCCGACGGCGGAGACGCGCTTCAATAGTGTGGCAAGCATGGCTACCGGTTGTTCTTCCGGCCGAGAATGTAGCCGACCAGAATCCCGACAACAGCCGCGCCGCCGATGTACGGCCACGGATTTTCGTGCACGTGCTCGTCGACTTCCTGGGCCTTCTTGACGCCGAAATCCTTCGCGTGCACGGCCGCCTCGACCGCGCGCTTTTCCCCGCGCATGAAGGCGTGGCCGACCGATCTTTCCGAGTCCACGATGACCTGTTTCAAGGCTTCATACTTGTCGGCGATCATGCCGGTCACGTCGGATTTCTTCTCCTGCGCCGCTTCGTTGAGCAGCTTCAACGCTTCCGCGATCTTCTCGTTGCTGTGTGTCGCGGTATTCATCAAGCATACCTCCTCTTAAGGATCTGGCCCGATCCGATACTCTATGTAAGGAATATACCCGGGAGGCCCCTGCGAGTCGATAGTCCGGGAGGATGAAAAAGGAGCTAGCTCTGCGGAGCTAGCCTGGTCCCGGTCGAGCCCGTGCGGAAATGGCAGATTCGAGCAGATTGCCCGGGGCGCCGCATTCCCCTCCGTTTCCGGTTGTTCCTGGATCTTCCCCGGCAAAAAGTCGATTTGGCGACATGTCGCTCGCGGGCACAATACTTGCACGATTCTTCCGTGCCGGAATATGCAACCACTTGAATATAAGACGGTTAGTTAATCGGCGGACCGGGGTCGGGGCGCCGTTGGAGAATCTTCCACTCACGGGGAGAGACTATGCCGCGCATCGATGCATTCTTGAGGATAATGCAAGCAAATGGCGTTTCCGACCTTCACCTCAGCGCCGGCGCCAAACCGATGCTCCGCATCAACGGCGTGCTCGAGCAGGCCGAGCATCGCTCGATTTCCGAGGACGAGCTGAAGATACTGCTGTACGAGCTTCTGACGGATACTCAGATCGGCCATCTCGAGAGAGAGGGAGAGCTTGATTGCGCCTATACGCTCGCCAGCGTGGGAAGGTTCAGGATCAATATCTTCAAGAAGCATCCGGGACTCGGCGCCGCCTTCAGGATCATCCCGAACCAGATCCCGACTCTCGACGGCCTCGGGTTTCCCGGCAGCCTCAAGAAACTCATTCTCAATCGCGCCGGCCTCATTATCGTGACCGGCCCCACGAACTCGGGGAAGTCGACGACCCTGGCGGCCATGATCGATTATTTGAACGACCATGTGAACTACCACATTATCACCCTCGAAGACCCGCTCGAGTTCATCCATCCCAACAAGAAATGTCTCATCAATCAGCGCCAGATCGGCGAGCACAGCAAGTCGTTCGCCAACGCGCTCCGGGCCGCCCTCAGGGAAGATCCGAACGCCGTCCTCGTGGGAGAGATGCGCGACCTGGAGACGATATCCCTCGCGCTGACGGCGAGTGAGATCGGACTGCTCGTGTTCGGAACCCTGCACACGAAATCGGCCGCTCAGACCATCAGCCGCATCGTCGATGCATTTCCGATCAGCCAGCAGCCGCAGGTGCGCTTCATGCTCTCCGAAGTGCTCATCTGCATCTCCTCCCAGCAGCTTCTGCGAAGGCTCGACGGAAATGGACGCGTCGCCGCGATGGAGATCCTCATCGGCAATCACGCCGTCCGCAACATCATCAGGGAGCAGAAGACCCACCAGCTCAACAACGCGATCCTGACAGGGCGCAAAGAAGGAATGCAGCTCATGGATCAGCATCTCAGGGAGCTCGTCGAAGGCGGAATCGTAACCGCGGAAGAGGCGCTTCGGTACGCGGAAGATCCCGGTGCGATCCCCGTTGGTAACGCCAAACAGGCAAGCGCCGCCGTAATGAGCGGCCGGGAATGACCATGAAGAAGTCCCGTCTCGATCACATACTCTACCGTCTCGGATACGTTTCGGAAGAGCACATCAATCGGGCGCTCATCCACCAGAAACAGCACGGCAGAAAACTCGGCTCCAACCTGCTCGAAATGAAGTACATCACCGAAGAGCAGCTCACGGAGGCGCTTTCGGCGCAGTACGGCGTGCCGGCATATTTCCCGCCCGCGTATGGAATCAAGCCGCCGGAGAAGATCTTGAAGAGACTCCCGGCGGAGTTCGTCGAAAAGCACGTCGTTCTTCCCCTCCAATTCGACGCAGCAGGCACGACGCTGTCGATCGTTATCGCCGATCCCGAAGACGGGAAAACGATTGCCGAGGTCGGCCGCATCTGCAAATGCGAGAGCATCTCGGTATCGATAGCGCCGGAATCGGTCATCGAACGGCTCATCGCCGAATGGTATCGCGGCAGACCGGCGCGCTCGGGCTCGATCGAGCTTCCCGAGCTCTTCAACGCGGAGGCGGCGGGAGAGACCGGCACCGCTCATGGCATCGAAGAGGGAGGTGACGAGGGCGATCGCGTGAGGCGCGTGCTGATGGTGAGCGACACGGTTTTCCTGCGGAACTTCCTGACGCCGATATTCGAACGCGAGGGATGCAGCCTGACCATGCTGTCGGAGGAGCATGACGTGATCTCCGCCCTCAGGGACGCATCGATCGATCACGTGCTTGTCTCGAGGGATATGTCCGGTGCGTTCGAAGCGTGGATACGCCGGGAGGAGAACCGGGAGCTTACGCCCGAGATCTCCGTCTTCTCGACGATCAGCGAGGCGCTGCTCGACAATCCGGTTCCCTACGCGACCTGCGTTTCGACCGTTCTCAGATCGCTTCATATTGTAGCGGAGATCCGAAGCTCCTCATGCGATCCGGCTCCTCCCTACAACCTGATATGCAGGGATGTGCAGGCTCTTTCCCGGGCCGTCGGCCTCAACAGGCTCGCGGTCGACGGCCTGCAGATGGCCGCCCTGTTGCTCGTTCCGGCCGATCGCGGGGCGTCCGCCTGCGCCGCGGAGGGTCTCGAAACGGGCATGCCCGTGTTCGCCGATATCGATCGATCGATCGAATGCGCGCGATCGCTTCGATTTCCCTGGAACATAGAAGGCGCTCTTCGGGCGGTCTTCGAGCTCGTCTCCGGACGAGGGCATCCGGCGCACCACGAGGGCTCAGACAGAGATGCGGCGCTCGGGGCCCAGCTTCTCGCCCTCGTCTGGCACCGGCACCTGTCGATCCGCTCGGCGGATTTGAAACGGGGCAATTCCATGTCGGCGGTCAAGACCGGGCTCCGGAAAACCGCGGGGTTGCTGGCGCGTTCCGATCTCATCGAGACGTATATCAGGCATATCGAGCAGAGCAACGATTCGCTGCAATCGGTCTCTTATCAACAGCTATTCATCGTCGGCGAGGCCGGAACGTGCGTCGACCAGTTCGCCGCTCGGCTGAAATGCCTCGGATACCATCTCGTGAGAATCTACGATCTCGAAGAGGCGCGCCGTATGGGAGAGCGTCTTTCCCCCACGGGGGCAATCATCGACGAGAGCAGCTATCCCGGCGACATCCTGGGTTGCAGGGAGCTGTTCAGCCACGGACCGCCCATTCTTCTCTTCGCGGTCACCTCGGACGGCAATCCCTCTCACATCCTCGATCTGTTCGACGCGGGATTCGACGAGGTGTTCACGCCGCCCTTCGACTTCGATCTCATTACGGCGAGGATCGCGAAGACGATCAGGGATAGATCCACATCCGCCGCAAAAACGATCAAACCCGGAGGATTCAGCGCGGAGTTCAAGGCGCTGTCGTTTACCGACCTCATTCAGGCTCTGGGCCAGAGCCTCAAGTCGGTCCGTATCGGGCTCGTCAGAAACGATCATGAGCAGGCCGAAATCTACATGAATCGCGGCCGGCCGGTATTCGCGAAATGCGGTGACGCGACGGGCGTCGAAGCCATCTATCGCGTCATCGGCTGGCAGGAAGACGGCGCCTTCCTGGTCGAGCCGGAAGACGTGTTCCCGCGCGCGAACATCGACGCGTCGATTCAATCGATCCTGATGGAGGGGTGCCGCCAGTTCGACGAAAAGAACGCGTAGCCCGGCCTCCTCCGGCACCGGACCGCACCCGGCCCAATGCCGCCATCCCGAGGCGCTTCAATTTCCCTCACGGTTGTTCTTCCGTCTCCCTGGAATCTTCGGTCGGATCGTCGGACGCGCCTCCGACGTCTTTGAGCAGCAAGCGGGCGGGGCCTATCAGCCGGATCTCGGGAACGAGCGTGTCGAAATCCCCCTGGCCGATCATTTCCCTTCGCAGCATTTTGCGGGACACGTCGCCATAGTAGGCTTTCAGCCACGGGCGAAGGCTCAGGTCCTCTTCGAAAGAATACATGAAACGGTTGGGCCGGGGGATGATGCTCGCCATGAAGATCGCCTCGGCCAGGGTCAGGTTTTCCGCGTCCGTGTCGAAATAGAAACGCGCCGCGCCCTGCGCGCCGTTGATCCCCGGTCCCCATTCGATGATGTTCAGGTAGATTTCGAACATTCGCTCCTTGGAGATCAGCCGGTTCTCTTCGATCAGCCAGGTGATGATCATTTCCTCAAGCTTGCGCGCGACGGTTTTCTGCCTGGTGAGATACAGGTTCTTGACCAGCTGCATCGATATGGTGCTCGCTCCCCGGACAAAACGCTTTTCCTTCAGATCGGCGGCGATTGATTTCTTGAAATGCTCGAGCAGGAAGCCGCTGTGCCCGAAGAACGCGCCGTCTTCGGAAATCAGGACGGCGTTCCTGAGGAAGGGAGAGATCCGGTCGAGGGCGCGGAAATCCGGATTCTCGGGTCCGACCATGAACGACCTCAGGGGCTGGTTCTTCGCGTAGACCGTATGAAGAAACGGCTCGTTGACGGCTCTGAAATCGATGCGGCCGAATCGCTCGATCTTGAAATCGCGTTTCTCGAGATCCGATTCGAGGCGGAGCGAATCGGGGCGCGCGAAATCGACGAAGAAGCTCAGCCGGTACGCGAGCTCCCCGCTGGTCCGGATGCCGGCGAGCCCGGTGAACAATCCGGCCGGCAGCGAACCGAAAAAATCGTCCGCCTTGAAAGCGGTTCTTTCGATCTCCAGGGCCAATTGCTTCTCCGGTCTGATAGTGAGCTTGAGGTGCGGATGGAACGAGAGCCTGTTGATCGATACCCGCGTCCGCTTCTCCATCTCGATGAAATCGGCGCCGATATGCAGGGCATAATCGAGCGCGGCGTTTTGCAGGTAAACGTCTTCCGCGGCGATGCGCGGATGGTTGATCGTCAGGCCGCTGACCGAGAGAAGGCCTTCGAGATGCAGTGCACCGCCGCGAAGGCCGCCGCTTTTCAGGCGGACGCCGAGGGAATCGAAGCTGACCCGCACGCCCCATTGCCGGTCGATAAACGGCAGGGCGATACTTTCGCCGGGGCGCAGGGGCGAGAGTCTGATCGCCGCCAGCTTCTTTTTTCGATCGATGTCTCCCGCGAAACGGCAAGCCCATTTTTCGCCCTGATTTTCGATCTCGATGGTTGTATCGAAGCCGGGCGCGTCGATGGCCAGCCGGGGAACATGAAAGGTCTGCCGGATCCGATCGATATCGGAATTGACGGTGAGACGGTTTATTTCCAGGCCGTCCGGAATGCGCGCGAAAAAGAGATCGAGCAGATAACCGACCTGGGCGGAATAGGCGCGCGCCCGGCCTCTCCTCGGATTCGCTTTCGTTTCGCCAACACCCCGGGCGAAGCCTTGATCCGGCACGCTGTCCCGGCGAAGATCGATCCTGAGATCGTTCATCTCGACATCTTTGGGCCGTACCTGCCCGACGAGCATTTTCCAGAAGGAGACTTCGACGTAACAAGAGCGCAGATCGACGCTGAGGGTTCCGGTTTGCGACCATAGCCGGATGTTCTCGAAAACCAGCCGGCCGAGGCCGTCGAATTGCGCCGAACCGACGCTGACGACGGTCTCCGGGTGCCGGCGCTGATAGCTCCGGATCTTGTTGTCCAGCATGCTTTCCAGCGCGATATCGCGCAAGAGCAGGAACGATACGAACAAAACCAGCGCCGCGACCGGCAGGGCCAGCGCGCCGATCTTCAGAGCTTTCCTCGCTCGTGGACCGGCGACCGCTCTCCTGAGATTTTCTGACCCGGCGACCGGTTTCAAGATCGCTCGACCTCCTCGACTGCGAAACGAACGCCAATCCTATCATATTCCATCCGGCATTTCACGCTCGTATGTGCCCGGGTCACGCAAGATCAAGCATCGAAGGGATCATGCATCTATATCTGGAAATCTCGCTTGCACCATGATATAATGGGCGCTCTCACTTCAGCAAAGGAGGTCGAACTATGGGTTTCTGCGGCAGAAAAGTCTTTTGTGTTCTCGCCGTGTCGATGGGGATTCTTTTTCTGCAGGCCGCCTTTTCTCCCGTCATCGCGGATCCGCAGGAAGAGGAGGTGGATTGGCTGCTCAAGATACGGCTCGATTATCCGGGCCTCGGCATCATGGACACCATCTCGCTCCGGGGGCCGGTCGATCTGAAATGGTTCGAGCCTTATCCTTCGCCGCTTTTTCCCCCGCACCTGGAAGTAGATTCCGAGATCGACACCATCAGGTTGCGGAACAGAAGCGGAGTCTGGGGGCGCGACATCCCCGGTTTCCCGATCCATGGCAAGGGCTTCCTGCTCGAGCCCGAACCGTGGGTTGAGAGCTTCTTCGACATCACCTTCGAAATCCATATACCCGGGCGTCTCCCGAACGATACGCTCAGCCTGTTCGCTCCCGTGCGCACCTTCGGCATGGCGCACGACTGGCCGCCCTTTTTCGATAAGTTCGAAACCCCTCCGGGCATGCCGCCCGCTCCGCTCCACGGGCGGGACGGTCTGGTGGCAGCGATGCTGCTGTCGATGGAGTATGAGATGGTCCCGCACTACGAGCCTGAGGCGCACCTCTCCGTGGCGACCGCGTACGGATCCGAGGTCGCGATCGTGGGGGAAAACGGGATGATCCACATGTCGGCCGGGCTTTCGGGCGATTACGTCGCCGAGGAAGCGATATTCAGCTACCGGCATTGCGGCGATCCGGGGCCCTTTGCGCCGTTTCATGTCGACATGGACGGCTCGGCGCGGATCTATTCGACGATTCATCCCGAGGGAACGGGTGACGGATGGTCGGCGTATTTCGATCCGGGCTCGGAGCCTTTCGAGGGGCAGTGCGTCCAGTTCGAGGTGGCGCTTCTCGTTCCGCCGTATGGAATCTTCAGGGATACGGTCATGGCGTGGGTCGATCCCACCCCGCCGATCCCGTCCTTCTTCGATATTCACAGCGATTCGATCGCGCATTTTCATGTCGATTCGTTTTTCGATATAACCTATGAACTCGATGACGAGCTGCCGGCTCCCGGCCTCAGCGAGCTTTGGATGTTCCCTCTGAAGGTCGATTTCGAGAGGCCCCTCACGCCGATCGATCAGCTCGGACTCGGCACCGATCTCGATTCCGTGTCGTGCGGACCGACGGCCGCGGCGTCATGCCTGAAATATTTCGCCGATCACGGGTATCCCGGGCTCGACAATCCCGGAGGAGACGAGGCGAATCCGGAACAGAGCGGGGAGGACATCGCGAGGGAGCTGCAGGGCGCGATGGGGACAAATACCGCCGAGGGGACGACCGGAGACGGCATGGCGGCCGGGATCGGCAGCTATCTCGCCGGTCACGGGCAGAGCGGATGGTCGGTGGGAGTGTATCCCGTGGACGACGCAACCGATCTCGCCGGGATGTTCCGCGAGTTCGAATCGGACAGCGAGGACGTCATGGTGCTCCTCCAGGATACGACGGCAAGCGGCGATACGATCGGCCACTGGGTGACTCTCGGATCGACCCACACGACCCCTCCTCCGGCCTCGGGAGGAGATCCCGAAATGGGGATCGATTTCATGGATCCGTGGGAAGGCGGGTCCCAGGAGGACAATAATTACCCGCTGGACACCGAGGGAGGAGGCCAGCCTTCGACCGAAGGTTTCGATCTGAACGGAGAGGGAGGGGACGCCAAGGTGGCGGGTTACGTCAAGGTATCTCCGCCCGAAGGCGGATCGCCGTCTCCTCCGATCGCGAGGTCGGCGCTCAGGGCTCCGGCGCGCGCTCCATGGATGCTCGTCGCCGCGGGCCCGGTCCGCGGCCACGGCCTCGTGGACACGCTTCGCCTCGATACGTCGCCGCTTGCGCCCGGACTCTATCTCATGGAGATCG
>Ga0105105_10000903_pt1 | contig 13022 bp, 9 predicted proteins | sample PPLLaktember2015_4_FD_79108 | JGI IMG/M metagenome (GOLD analysis project Ga0105105, IMG submission 79108) | Freshwater sediment microbial communities from Prairie Pothole Lake near Jamestown, North Dakota, USA - PPLs Lake P8 Core (1) Depth... | ecosystem: Environmental > Aquatic > Freshwater >... | reverse complement strand
GAAGAGCCGGACATGGGCTTGGGCAACGGGGGCTTGGGACGTCTGGCCGCCTGCTTCCTGGATTCGCTGGCAACGCTGGAAATCCCGGCGATGGGCTACGGCATCCGTTACGAATTCGGAATCTTTGACCAGGAGATCCGCAACCTGCAGCAGGTGGAGCTGCCTGAGAACTGGCTGCGCTACGGCACTCCCTGGGAGATTCCCCATCCGGAGGTCATCTTTACGGTTCATTTCTACGGTCGGGTCAAGCAGACCCGGCTGCCGGACGGGACGATGAAGAGCGAGTGGGTGGATACCAGCGACGTGGTGGGCATCCCACGCGACGTTCCGATTGCCGGCTACGGCAACAATACGGTGAACACCCTGCGGCTCTGGTCGGCCCGGGCCTCCAAAGAATTTGATTTGAATTATTTCCAGCACGGGGACTACCTCAAGGCGGTTGAGGAAAAAAATATTTCCGAAAACATCTCCAAAGTGCTTTACCCCAGCGATGAGTTTTATGAAGGACGCGAACTGCGGTTGAAGCAGCAGTATTTTTTTGTGTCCTGTTCGATCAAGGACATCATCCGGCGCTACTTGGTCAATCACGAAACCTTTGACGCCTTTCCCGATAAGGTTGCCATCCAGATGAACGACACGCACCCGTCGCTGGCGGTCGCCGAGTTGATGCGGCTTTTTCTAGACAGCTACGGAATGAGCTGGGAAAAGGCCTGGGACCTTACCACCCGCACCTGCGCTTACACCAACCACACGCTGCTGGCCGAAGCCATGGAAAAATGGCCGGTTCCCTTGTTTGAACGCCTCCTGCCTCGGCATCTTGAGATCATTTTTGAAATCAACCGCCGATTTTTGCGGGACGTTTCCATTCGTTTCATGCACGACGGCGACCGCAAGGGGAAAATGTCCCTGATCGAGGAGGGACCGGAAAAACGAGTGCGCATGGCCCATCTGGCCATTGTCGGTTCGCACTCCGTCAACGGAGTGGCCCAACTGCACAGCCGTCTGCTGTGCGAGCGGGAACTCAAGGACTTCGATGAGATGTACCCCGGCCGCTTTAACAACAAGACCAACGGCATCACCCCGCGCCGCTGGCTGCTGGCAGCCAATCCGGGGCTGGCCGATCTCATCAGCCAGTACATCGGTGCCGACTGGGCGCGCGATCTGTGTCAACTGCGCAAAATCGAAGCCTTTACGGAAGACACCGAATGCCGCCGCGAATGGCGCGAGATCAAGCGCGGCAACAAGAAGCGGCTGGCCGATTTGGTCTTTAAGTTGACCGGTGAACGGCTGGATCCCGAATCCATTTTCGACGTCCAGGTCAAACGCATCCATGAATACAAGCGCCAGATGCTGAACATCCTGCACGCGGTTTATCTCTGGTTGCGGCTGAAGGAGGAGCCGGGTTTTCGCATCCATCCGCGCACCTTTTTCTTCGGCGGCAAGGCGGCGCCCGCCTACTACACCGCCAAGATGATCATCCGCCTGATCTGCCACGTGTCGGACATGATCAACCGGGACACGGCCACCAACCAGAGCTTGAAGGTGGTTTTCCTCCCGAACTACCGGGTCAGTCTGGCGGAAATCATCTACCCCGGCGCGGACGTTTCCGAACAGATCTCCACGGCCGGCTATGAGGCCTCCGGCACCAGCAATATGAAATTTGCGCTGAACGGCGCCCTGACCGTGGGGACGCTGGACGGCGCCAACATCGAGATCATGGAAGAGGTCGGCCGCGAGAATATTTTTATTTTTGGGCTGACCGCCGAAGAAGTCGTCTCCTTGCGCTCCGGCTACCGTCCCCTGAATTACTATCATGGCAACCCGGCGTTGAAGCAGGCCATCGACCTCATCCGGGAGGGCTTCTTCAGCCCGGACAATCCGGGCCTTTTCCAACCGTTGGTCGATCTGCTCCTGTACGAAGACCGTTACATGGTCCTGGCCGACTTCGATGCCTATCACCAGGCTCAGATGCAGGTCGACGCTCTCTATTGCGACACGGAGGAATGGACGAAAAAATCGATCCTCAACGTGGCGCGAATCGCCAAGTTTTCGTCGGATCGCACCATTCTTGAATACAACCAGGACATCTGGCACGCCGAGCCGGTTCCCATCGAGCGCAATCATGTCGAAACCAAGAAGCCGAGCGCCGCAGGCGCTATCGATGAAACGACCCCGGCGCGTCGGGCACGCAGCTAGCGCATGACATCGCCGTATTCGATGCTGATCGTGCACCAGGGAGCGCTGGGCGATCTCGTCTGTATCTTTCCGATCATCGCGGTACTTCGCCGTAATTTTCGACCAGTGGCCATGCTCTGCCAGAGCCATCTCGGAAAGCTGGCTGCGGCCGAGCGGCTGGTCGATGCCTGGTTTCCGATCGAAGCCGGCTGGGTTGCTTCGCTTTTCACGGGAACGCCGGCAGCCGAGGCTCGGCAGGCACTCGCTTCATTCTCGCACATCCTGGTCTTCTCGAAGTCCGAGATCCTTGCATCTTCGCTTCAGCACATTACCGACGCCCGCATCGGAAAGGTTCCTCCGCGACCGCCGACTGAACGGCGGTTGCATGTTTCCGAGCATGCGGTGAGGTGCATCCGGGAATACGGCTGGATTCCGGAAGCTGCCGTCGAAGCGATGCAGACGGCGGTGTCGCCGACCGACCGGCCGCCTTTTGTGGTCACCCGGTGTCCTGGTTCGAAGACTATTCTATTGCACCCTGGCGCCGGCAGTCCGCGGAAACGATGGCCGCTATCCGGTTTTATAGAGTTGGCCGCCCGAATCAAAGCCTGCCACCTGAATCCCGAGTTCGTGATCGGCCCGGCGGAGCAGGATCTCCTTGCCGAGCTCGAACGCCAGAGCGCGATCGTCCGCCGACCTGCGGACAGCCTCCATCTGTTAAACCTGTTTCGCTCCGCCGCGGCGTATGTCGGCAACGATTCTGGCGCAAGCCACCTGGCGGCCTGGGCCGGCCTGCCGAGCGTCGTTATTTTCGGACCAACCGACCCGACTCGCTGGCGGCCCCTGGGGAGCGCGGTCGAAATCGTGCAGCCGCCGCTCGGGTGCGTGCCGTGTTTTGAGGTCGAAGTCGCTAACTGTGCCGCCGAGGATTGTTTGGCGGCAACGGCGCCCGAGGACGTCCTGCGCGCTTTGGAACGCTTGATCTTGGTAACGCCTTCTGGTAGCTCGGACGGAAGGGCTTCCATGCCCTGCGCACTCAATTGAACTCCTCAGAACAGAGGCAGCTTGATGGAAATCGAACGCAAACTCAAGGCCCTCGACCGGATCTACGCGGTTTATGACGAGGTTGTTCGCACGCAATCCAGCGCCTGCAAGATGCACTGCCACGAATGCTGCACCACCCACGTCACCTTGACCACACTGGAAGCCTATAAGATCTGCGAAACCCTGCCACCCGGCGAGCGCCAGAAGCTTTTTCAACGCATCCGCGCGTCCGCTGTTATCCAGCGGTTTCGGCCAACCACCACCACCAATGCCCTGGCCGAGTTGTGCGCCGCCGACGGCGATTTCCCGGAGGAACCCGAGGAAGCGAGCCGTTCAACATGCCCATTGCTGGCAGAGGAGTTGTGCTCCATTTATGCCTTGCGGCCCTTTAACTGCCGATGCTTGATCTCCCGAACGCCCTGTTCGGAGAACGGATATGCCGATATGGACGAAGCACTCGTGGCGGTGAATACCCTGTTTCTCCAGACGGTCGAGCATGTGGATGCCGACGGATGCAGCGGGAATCTGCTGGATGTGCTGGACGTGCTGGCGGATGATGAAAAGCGTACGGCATACGCCTCTGGGAGCCTGCACTGCAGCGTAAACGGGCTGATCGCCAACCGTCCGATGAGCGTGATGATGGTGCCGCCGGAACATCGCCACCAAATCGAGCCGACCCTGCAGCGCCTTAGGGCGATTCGGGTATAGAAGAAACGATGCGGGATAGGAAAAGAGGGATGCTGGATGCGGGATTCTCGATACTGGATAAAAGCCAATTTGATGAATTCGCAAAAAGACTAAAAAAACTGTTTTATGCCATTCCGGCGGAATCCGGAATCCATTGAATTCACTCATTCCCCCGCGCGGAAGTGAGCTTCCTCGAACTCCGGCCGGTCGGCGTAGCGGGCCGTGAAGAGACCCGGCAGTTCATCCATTTTTTCAAACCATCCTGGATCGGCTTCAATTCCGGCTTTACGCAAGGCTCTCAGAAGATCCTTCGGCTTGGGAGGGCAGCCTTTCACCGCGATCATCTCACGAATAGCCGGATGGTCCTTGTGAGCCTGGTACATGCACTTGCCCACGAGGATGGTCTTGCGCATCCCGGGGGTCGGCTGCATGGTTTTACCGGTCAATACCTCCACTCCATCCCATGGGCTTCCCCTCCATGCCTGGCGGATGGCAGAGAGCATGATCCCGTTAACTCCGGAGCAGTAGGTGCACATGGACAGGTCGTATTTGCGATAAAATAGTCCTTTCAGTCCTTCCCTGGCCATGGGCACCGGCAGACAGCCTTCGGCGGTTGTCGCATATTGGAAATCGTATTCATGGTAGCGCGCCATGCTCTCGATTGTTTCTCCCAGAATGTCGATGTCGGAAAGATCGGCCGGTCGTTCACGGTGAGCAGCCGCATAGGCCAGATGGGGTACATAGACGGGGTCATGCCCAAGCAGTTTCGCCCCGACCAGATCCGCCGACAGGCTGTCAGCCGAGGCGACCAGGATGTTCGAACGCCGCATCCTCCCGTCGAACCCGGGCCCGCGCTCATTGGTATAGATGCCGTCGATCAGGGTAAACATGGGCGGCATGCGATCGGCCAGGCGCGATACCCAGGCATGCAGATCCCGACCGGGCTGCATGCTGTGACAGCGCTTGCGGGAGGTGATGTCGATCAGTCCCTTGAGGTTCTTGATGCCGAGGCTGACAATGGTCTGATTGTGGCATTTCATCACCGGCAAATTGACGATAAAATCGCTCTCAACAGCATCCACATTGAAATTCAGCTTGAACCCGTCCCCGAAGTCCACGGGCACAAAAGTACGCTCGAAGACATTGATGCACCTTATTCCGTATCGGCGCTTTAGCAGACCGTAACCAAGGTTTTCGAACGCATGCGCCGGGGTATGCGTGTCCCCGGGGGACATGGTGACCGTGCCTTCACCGATGGTGATATCGTCGATGCCGCACTCTTTCAGCAGGATGATCATGTCCTCGACGACGCGCGTGGTGGTGATGACCCCCCACTTCGGGAAGGTGACGGCTCGGGTCCAAAAGACGATGTTGGGCTTGATGAAAACCCTTGCACGCGCCGGCAACCGAAGAAGCCCGCTGCACGAATGAACCGCCTGCCGCACCGAGCCGGCGTCTTCCTGAAAGCGAACCACAGCAACGGAAAATCGATCCAAGGATGGGCCTCTGTTTCGCGCGGTTGCGGCCGATGTCCGCAAGCCTTGTCGCCCGTATCTGATTCACCGCCGGCAGCGAATAAAATAGGTCAACCAAGGTCGAGCAGCCGGCTGGCGTTCGTTCCGCACAGTTGCTGCCGCTCGGCATACGAAAGCCCCGCGGCCTGAAGTTCCTTAAAATATCGGGCCGGTGGGATTAAGGGAAAATCGCTGCCGAACAGGATTTTGTCGATACCTGCCAGTTGAATGGCAATGCGGTAGATTGCGGCGTCATAGAGGAAAGGGGACGCCGCGGTGTCGAAGTATACGTTCCGTAGCTTATGCTTGACGTCCTTTTTGAGAAGCCTGAAAAAAAACAGGCCGCCGCCCCAATGGGCGAGAACGATGGCGTTGGCCGGAAAGCGCTCCACCATCCGGTAGATTTGAGCGAGGGTGTTCGGGGTCTTGCCGGGGTAATCGTGTCCGACCGGCTCGTTGGTGTGGATCAGGACCGGCCGTCCGCGCTCACGGCAGAGGTCCATGATGGGCGCCAATTGATTGAGGTTTTCGTTTTCAATCCCGGATCGGTAGAAGGCCAGCTCGCCGATGCCCGCCAGTCCGCCGTCCAGGCAACGCTCCGCCTCTTGCGCCGCTTCGCCGTTGCTCGGGTCGAAGCATCCGAAGCCGATCAACCGGTCCGGGTGCCGCTGCACCGTATCCATGATAAAGTCGTTGTGCCGCCTGAAAAGCTCGGCGTTCTGCCAGGGGAAGCCGAAGACCACCGATTTGTCGACGCCGTTTTCGTCCATGGCTGCCAGCAGTTCCGGCGCACTCACCAGCCGGGATTTGGGTGAGCGGTATAGCGTTTCGAACGCCGGCTCCGAATCACAGCAGGCGTTCCTGCTGGAACATATGGACTCGGGGAACAGGTGGGTGTGGAAGTCGATGATCATATCATCTCCTATATCAAAAAAATCCGGTCTTGGCACACGAAGCGATGCTGCGCGGAGCACAAAAAGAAAAATTTGGATAGCCGACCAGCCGCTGGCGGGATGGTTGCGAAAGGCTGGAAATTTTAACGGCTAATTGGACCGTCCAATTAGCCGTTAAGGAGGAGAACAGATGAAGAAATTATTAGGCTTTGATAAGGTATTATGCAATATGTTTGCCAATATTTCGGCCCCGTGGTTTTTAATTAGAATAATTTAAATAAAAACTATTATATCATTATGTTAAATACTATCGACACACAGCGCGGATAGATCCCGAAACGCATGCATTCCTTCTTTTCAGGCTTTTCAAGTTCATGATTATAAACGCTCAAAATCGCCGCCGGTAAAAAAGGTATTGTTTTTAATAGTATTTTTTAATAATAGTGGCGGTTCAAAAATTTGAACCATTAATTCGAATCGCGGCTGAGCTAATCCATAACAATCTTAAATAATTTATTTTAATTGTTGTTTACAGGTTTGAACACGATCGTTCAGAGCTGAATTGGATCCAACCCAACCACTGCCTCGCTGAATCGCCATGATTGAAACCGAGTCCATAAAACGAAACCCGATGTTCATCTATCTCGTCGTGCTGACCATCAGTTCGACGGTCGGCCTTCAGACCTGGACCACTCTTTTCAACAACTTTGCCGTCGACATCGCCAATCTGGGCGGCAACCATGTGGGGATGATCCAGTCCGTTCGTGAAATTCCGGGGTTCTTGGCGTTGCTGGCGATCTTCGTCATCCGCTTCATCCCCGAGCATCGGCTCTCCGCCGTTTCGATTCTCGTATTGGGCGTCGGCCTGGCTGCAACCGGGTTCTTCCCTTCTTACCTGGGAATCGCTCTGACCACGCTCGCCAGCAGCTTCGGGTTTCATTATTACGAAACCACCAATATGTCTCTGACTCTTCAATATTTCAAAAAGCACGAGTCACCCTGGGTATTCGGGAGGCTCACCAGCCTGGCGGCTGCCACCAGCATCGTCATCGGACTCCTGATATGGGCGATGATGGCGTTTCTAAGCTTCAGTCAGGTCTATCTCATCGTCGGCGGATTGATTGCATCCGCCGGATTATGGGCCTTCAGCCGCGATCCTACGGACCCTCAGGCGCTGCCCCAGCGCAAACAGATGATCCTGAGGAAACGCTATTGGCTTTTTTATTTTCTCACGTTCATGGCTGGCGCCCGGCGCCAGATCTTTATTGCGTTCTCCGTGCTGCTTCTGGTGCAGAAATTCAACTATTCGGTTCAAGAGGTGACGATTCTCTTCGTTATCAACAACAGCATCAATTATTTTTTGAGCCCCCTCGTAGGCAAGAGCATCATCCGGTTCGGCGAGCGCAAGGTGTTGTCCCTGGAGTACGCAAGCGTCATCTTCATTTTCAGCGCTTATGCCTGCACGGATTCCAAGCTGCTGGTGGCCTTCATCTATATTTTAGATCAGATTTTTTTCACGTTCGCCATCGCTATCCGGACCTATTTTCAAAAAGTGGGAGATCCCCAGGACATCGCTCCGAGCATGGCTGTCGGCTTTACCATCAACCATCTGGCGGCCGTGTTTCTGCCCGCGATCGGCGGGATGCTTTGGGTGATCGACTATCGCATCCCCTTTTTCGCAGGCGCTGCCATGGGCGTTATTTCGCTGCTGGCGGTGCAAAAAATAAAAACGGATAGAAGCTGATTTCTTTTGCTCCTCCGAGCTTTCAGCTTTGAGTTCTTTATCCCCACACCCCCTCAATCATTTCCCCGCACTTAATGCAGCATCCATCCCTCAATCGAAATTTCTGAATTTGAAACCCCCGGCGCTCGATGGCTGCCGCGCCGCAGGCCGGGCAGAATGTATTCTCACCGACATCGCCGGGCACGTTGCCGGTGTAGACGTACTTCAGCCCGGCTGCCAGGCCGATCTCCCGAGCCGCACGCAGGGTTTGAACCGGAGTGGGCGGCCGATCCGTCAGCTGGTAGGTGGGATGGAACCGGCTGATGTGCCAAGGGGTGCCTGGGCCCAGGTCCTGTACCAGGAATTCCGCCAGGCTCCTCAACTCTTGGGGGTCATCGTTCAGACCCGGCACGATCAAGGTCGTGACCTCCACGAACACGCCCCTGGATTTCATGTTCCGGAGTGTCTCCTGAACAGGTTCCAGCTTCGCGCCGCAAAGATCCTTGTAATAGCTTCGGGTGAAAGCTTTCAAATCGACGTTTGCCGCGTCCAGGACCGGGGCGATCATATCCAGCGCTTCGGACGTCATGTAGCCGTTGGTGACGAACACGTTGCGGAGGCCCCTGGAGCGGGCTATCTGCGCGGTTTCCAGGGCGAACTCAAAAAAGACGGTGGGCTCGGTGTAGGTGTAGGATATGCTGCGGCAGCCGGCTTTTTCGGCGGCTGTCACGACCTGCTCAGGGTTAACCGCGTCGCCGACGATGGCTCCGCCGTGATCGGTGGGTAGTTGGGCGATATTGGCGTTCTGGCAGAACCGGCAGCGGAAGTTACATCCTACGGTGGCGATGGAGTATGAAAGGCTGCCCGGCAGGAAATGGTATAGCGGTTTTTTTTCAATGGGATCGATGTGCTGTGCGATCAAGCGCCCGTAGACCAGCGTGTGCAGGACACCGCCCCTGTTTTCACGCACATGGCAGATGCCGCGCGCGCCGTCAAGGATGACGCAGCGGTGGTTGCAGAGCGCACACCTCACCTTGTGGTCGTCGAGCTTTTCAAAAAGAAGTGCTTCCATCATCGCTCGTCCTCAGACATAGAAGCGTCAAGAACAGTCTTTCTCAAAATGAAGATTTTTTTCATCCCGGCACTTCACCCGGCGCGTGGCTGGGTTGATAGCGGACCGTGAGCGGCCGCGTCCGGAACTGCGGAATCAGGACGACCACCACCCCGGCAAACGCGCCGAAGGGACAGCGTTGGAGAAACGACTGCTCGAAGCTGGTCGCAAACTTTCCGGAAGGCAGCGGGAGCTGGCATACGGTTCGCCAGGAGATCGGCACGTGCCCCACCAGATCGTAAAGCATGTGTTTCAGTTGCCAGACGCTGAAGAACCGAGCGTGGTTGTAAATCGAAGGCGTGAACATGCCGCGCACCCGTCGCTCGACCCCCTTGATGGCATAGCGGTTCAGCACGCCGATGAAAAGACGGTCCTTGGCGACCCGGCAGGCTTCCGCAAGGGCTTTATTGGCATCGGCCACGAACTCGAGGGTGGTGAAGAGGCAGGCGTGGTTGAAAGAATTGTCGCCAAAAGGCAGATCTTCGGCGAACCCCCGATAAAGGTCCGCGCGGTTGCCGACTTTGCTCAGCGCAATATCCAGCATGTAGGTCGACGGGTCAATGCCCGTCACCTTCAAGCCCGTGTCCAAAAAGGCCGGCAGGCATAGACCGGCACCGCATCCGATGTCGAGGATCGACTCGCCCGGCCGAGGCTGAAGCATGTCGCGCAGAAGCTGGATTTCCAGCTCAAAAGCCAGTTCATTCTCCGGCTTTTTCATCCACTTTTCGTACGCAACGGCCTCGTGGAAGTCGAAGACATGTCCCATGAGCGTCAATCTAAGGAATTCGGCCGATTGAGTCAATGACCGCCCTGCGGCCGGCCGTTTCGTAGGTCGACGTTCAAACCGACCGGTGCGAAGCCGGGTGGAAGCTAGGCCGGGGGAACAACTGGATCATCGGCGTCGGATGGTTCAACGGGCGTTTGGGATGGTATGGGTTCGGCTGCGGGTTCGGCGGATTCAGCAGCTACCGTTCGTTTTTTGCGCCGCCGCCGCCGGCGTTTTTTAGGTTTTTCGACTTTTTCGGTTTCATCGGCCATGGCGGCCGCTGGTTCAGCGGATTCTTCCGCAGGGATTTCGACCTCGGATTCAACGGCCGCAGCGGCAGATTCTTCGGGGTCGGTTTCTTCCGGCTCGGGGCCAAAACCAAAGAAGGCGCCCGGAACCCGCTTGACCCTCGGCGGGGTCGAGGCCGCATCCGGGCCGGCCCTTCTCGGCTCGCGTTCGCGCCCGCGGCTCCGTCCGCGGCGGCTGTCTTTGCGCTCGCGTCTCTCGGCTTGTAAGTTATCTTCCGGCCGGGAGCGGTCCTCTCCATACCAGTCTTCCTCGGGCCAGACCACCGGGATCTTGTAACCCAGCATCGCCTCCACCGGTTCCAGATGAAGAACATAGTCTTCGCACGCCAGCGAAATGGCCTTGCCGGTCTTGCCCGCCCGAGCGGTGCGGCCGATGCGGTGGACGTAATTTTCGGCATCCTGAGGGATATCGTAATTGACCACATGGCTGATATCCTCCACGTGGATGCCGCGCGAGGCCACGTCGGTGGCCAACAAGATTTTGATCTGCCCGTTCTTGAAGCGTTCCATGAGCTTGAAGCGCTTCTGCTGCGGGAGGTCGCCCGTGATCCCCTCGGCTGGAAACCCGTTGGCCTTCAGCCTTCGGGTCAGCCGCTCGACGGCAACCTTCATGTTGACGAAGATCAGCATCCGCGTGAACTCCTCGCGCTGGAGAAGGCCCAGCAGAAGCTGAAACTTTCGGTCGCTTCCCACGTGAAACAGAGTCTGCTCGATTCCCGCAACGGTAACCTTGTCCGGTATCACGGAAATAAATTCTGGCAGGTTCATGAACTCATACGTCAGCTCCAGCACACGGTATGAAAGGGTCGCCGAAAAGAGCATGGATTGACGCTTCTCGTAGTGCGGCAGCTTGCGAAGAATGAACCGCATGTCCTTTTCGAAGCCGAGATCGAGCAGCCGGTCGGCTTCGTCGATGACCAAGAACTTGATGTCCTTGGTCTTGAGTATTCCCTGCTTGAAGTAGTCGATAATTCGGCCCGGAGTGCCGATAACGATGTCGGTTCCCTTTTGAAGCCCCTCGGCCTGCTCCCTGTAATCGATGCCGCCGACCACCTCCAGCAGGGAAATGTCCGTATATCGGCTCAGAACCACGGCTTCTTCGAAAATCTGGCGAGACAACTCGCGGGTGGGAGCCATGATGATGGCCTGGGGCAGGCCGGTCTTACGGTCCGGCATGCTGAGCAGCCGGCTGATGACGGTCACCAGGAATGCCGCCGTCTTGCCGGTACCGGTATGGGCTTGTCCCGCCACGTCGCGGCCGCGCAAAAGCATTGGAAGGGCCTCGGCCTGGATCGGGGTGCAGCATTCAAACCCGCCTTCTGCAAGTCCTTTCAATACCTCCGGCTGTAGATTGAAGAAATCGAACCGTGTCGCGGTCAAGAACTCTGGTCGGGGCGCTCGCCGGATGTCCACGGATGCTTCGGTCTCATCCACCATAAAGCTTCTGTCACCTTTTGTCTTTCAGGTCCGGTATCGGCCGTCCATGCCCGTCCCGAACGCGATTTTCGTCAGATTATAGCCGGGTTTCGCGATTTTGCAAGCTTATAGATTGACTTTGAGTGGACATGCCCCTTATGCTAAACAGCGCTTGGGGTGGGCTTCAATCGGTTTCCCGGTATAATAATCTGCACGGAAAAAACGGTGAAAGAATTCTTCAAAGTCCTGGATATTGAGCAGGTGCTCGACCTGCTTCCGCAGTTTCAGCCGGTCGAAGTTGAACCGGTGGACCTGGAGGCAGCGGGCGGCCGGGTTCTGGCCGAGGACGTATTTGCCGATGAAAATCTGCCGGGCTTCGGTCGCTCCACCGTCGATGGCTATGCCCTGCGCGCGGCTTCCACGTTCGGCGCTTCCGAGTCCAGTCCGGCTTTCTTCCGGGTCATCGGTGCCGTCGCAATGGGTGAAGCCGCACGGATGCCGGTTTCATCCGGGGAGGCGGTTCGCATCGCCACTGGCGGCATGCTGCCATCCGGCGCCGACAGCGTCGTGATGATCGAGCATGCCGAGGCCCTGGATGAAACCGGCATCGAAGTGTTCCGCAGCGTAGCTCCCGGACAAAACCTGATTACGGTCGGTGAGGATTTCGAGGCGGGCGCGCGAATCGCCGCCAGCGGTCGCCGCCTTCGCCCTCAGGACATAGGCGTTCTGGCTGCCTTCGGCCGGACGCGGATCCAGGCATTCCGGCGGCCGGTGGTGGGGATCATTTCAACGGGCGACGAGCTCGTGCCGATCGACGCGGTTCCCGCGCCGGCCCAGGTTCGGGATGTCAACAGTTACACGTTGGCCGGTCTGGTGGCTGAAACCGGTGCGATTTCAAAACGCTTCGGCATCATCAACGATGACTTCTCATCGCTTTATGCGGCGTGTGCCCGGGCTTTGGAATGCTGCGACATGGTACTCATCTCCGGAGGCAGTTCGGTCGGGGTTCGGGACTATACGGTGGAAGCGATCTCCGCATTTTCCGGCTCGGAGATTTTAGTGCACGGAATTGCGATCAGCCCCGGGAAGCCGACCATTCTGGCCCGGGTTGGCTGCAAAGCGATCTGGGGGCTGCCCGGCCACGTCGTATCGGCAATGATCGTGTTCACCCGGATTACACGTCCTTTTCTTCGGCACATCGGCGGCCAGCGCGATCCGAAGTCGGCCGATGTCTCAATTACTGCACGGTTGCGCCGCAATGTGGCCTCGGTGCAGGGGCGTACGGACTTCATCCGTGTTCGGCTTCTGCGACACGGCGGCGAGTTGTGGGCCGAGCCGGTTTTAGGAAAATCGGGGCTGATCAACACGATGGTCCACGCGGATGGCAT
>Ga0105105_10000902_pt1 | contig 13024 bp, 10 predicted proteins | sample PPLLaktember2015_4_FD_79108 | JGI IMG/M metagenome (GOLD analysis project Ga0105105, IMG submission 79108) | Freshwater sediment microbial communities from Prairie Pothole Lake near Jamestown, North Dakota, USA - PPLs Lake P8 Core (1) Depth... | ecosystem: Environmental > Aquatic > Freshwater >... | reverse complement strand
GGCGAGGAGATCGAGATTGGCTTCAACGTCAACTACCTGATGGATGCGCTTGCAGCGATCGACGGGCCGGAAGTCCAGATCGGGCTGACGGATGGCAACAGCAGCTGCCTGATCCGCTCGGGTACGGAGAGCACGTCACGGTTCGTCGTGATGCCGATGCGGCTGTGATCCCTGCGCGGCGGGTTCGATGAGCCTCGACGGGCTGGTCATCGAGGACTTCCGCTGCGTCGCGCGAGCCGAGTTGGAGCTGGATTCCCGCTGCAATCTGATCAGTGGCGCCAACGCCTCGGGCAAGACCAGTCTGCTCGAGGCGATTTTCGTTCTGGGCCGCGGTCGCTCGTTTCGAACCGCTCGTACCGAGATCCTGATTCGCAGTGGCGCTGACGCGTTTACGCTGGCGGGAAAAGTCGCGGGTGCCGGTCGCATTCGTCCGCTCGGCCTGCGGTTGGGACGAGACGGGATGGAAGCCAGGGTCTCCGGGCGTCCCGTTAATGGACTCGCGGAGCTGGCGACGGTACTGCCGGCCCAGGCCATCGATCCAGAAGTCCATCGGCTGGTCGAGGGCGGACCCCAGGAGCGACGCCGGTTCGTCGACTGGGGTGTGTTCCACGTGGAACCATCGTTCGTGGATCACTGGCGGCGGTACCAGCGCGCGCTGCGGCAACGGAACGCCGCGCTGCGAACCCGCCAGCCGGCCTCGGTCGTGCGCGCTTGGGATCCGGAGCTGATCGAGGCCGGACGGCTCGTCGCGGACTTTCGAGGCCGGTACATGGAGCAGCTCGTACCCCACGTCGCTGCAGTGGGCTCTCGATTGCTGGGCGAGCCCGTGGAAATTGCGCTGAACCAGGGATGGCCCGCCGAGCGGACCTTGGAGGAGGCGACGACGCAATCCTGGGTGCGGGATGCAGAGCGGGGGTTGACGCACAGCGGGCCGCACCGAGCCGACATCACCGTTCGATTCAGCGGAGCCGCGGCTCGAGATCGCGTATCCCGTGGCCAGCAGAAGCTGGCCGCCGCGTCACTGCTGCTCGGGCAGCTCCGGTGCGATGCTGAACAGGGATCGGACGTTGCGGCGCTACTTGTGGATGATCCTGCGGCGGAGCTCGATTCGAGCAACCTCGAGAGACTTCTGGCGGAGGTGGTCAGCTTGCCCGCGCAGCTGTTCGTGACCGCGCTGGACCCACAAAACCCATCACTTGAGCACCTTCCGGCGGGACGAAGGTTCCACGTGGAACACGGTACGGTGACGCGTCTGCTATAATTTCCTGTCAACTTGCACCGGGTATCCCATGAGCGGCGCGGACGTTTACGACTCCAGTAAAATCAAAGTCTTAAAGGGCCTCGATGCGGTCCGTAAGCGCCCCGGAATGTATATCGGTGACACGGACGACGGCACCGGTCTGCACCACATGGTGTTCGAGGTCCTGGACAACTCGATCGACGAGGCGCTGGCGGGATACTGCACCCACATCACGGTGACTATCCACGCCGATCAGTCGGTGACAGTCTCGGACGACGGTCGTGGAATTCCTGTGGATATCCATCCGGAAGAGGGTGTCTCGGCAGCGGAGGTGATCCTCACCGTCCTCCACGCTGGCGGCAAGTTTGACGACTCTTCATACAAGGTCTCGGGTGGCCTGCACGGCGTGGGCGTCTCCGTCGTCAATGCCCTTTCCGAGACACTGCACCTGACCATCCACCGTGATGGCAAGGAGTACCAGCAGGAATACCGGCTTGGAGTCCCCGTGTCGCCGTTGGCCGTGGTCGGGCCAAGCACGCAGCGCGGCACGACGATCCGGTTCATGCCCAGCGACACGATCTTCACGAACATCGAGTTCGAGTACGAGATCCTGCAGAAGCGGCTCCGCGAGCTGTCGTTCCTGAACTCCGGTGTGCGCATCGAGCTGATCGACGAGCGGGACGACAAGCGCGAAACGTTTCACTACGAGGGCGGCATCCGCGAGTTCGTCCGCTACCTGAATCGCAGCAAGGCCGCCGTCCACGAGACGATTTTCTGGTTCCGCGGCGAACGCGACGGCATGGGCGTCGAACTCGCGCTGCAATGGAACGACGCGTATGCAGAGACGATGTCCTGCTTCACGAACAACATTCCCCAGAAGGACGGCGGTACGCACCTGGCCGGCTTTCGGGCGGCACTGACGCGTACGCTCAATGATTACATCGAGCGCGAGCTGGCGAGCAAGAAGGATCGCGTCCCGACGACGGGCGACGATTCACGCGAGGGCCTGACCGCTGTACTGTCGATCAAGTTGCCTGACCCGAAATTCTCATCGCAGACCAAGGACAAGCTGGTCTCGTCCGAGGTTAAAGGCGTCGTCGAGTCGCTGGTCGCAGAGAAGCTTGGCGAGTTCCTGATGGAGAACCCGACGCAGGCCAAGGCGATCGTCAACAAGATCATCGATGCGGCGCGAGCCCGCGAGGCGGCGCGCAAGGCGCGCGAGCTCACGCGTCGCAAGGGTGCGCTCGACATCGCGGGCTTGCCGGGCAAGCTCGCGGACTGCCAGGAGAAAGATCCGGCGCTCTGCGAGATCTTCATCGTCGAGGGCGATTCGGCCGGCGGCTCGGCCAAGCAAGGGCGCGACCGGCGCACCCAGGCGATCCTGCCGCTGAAGGGCAAGATCCTCAACGTCGAACGTGCGCGCTTCGACAAGATGATCTCGTCCGCGGAGGTCGGCACGCTGATCACCGCGCTCGGCTGCGGTATCGGCAAGGACGAGTTCGACATCGACAAGCTGCGCTACCACCGCATCATCATCATGACGGACGCCGACGTCGATGGATCCCACATCCGTACGCTCTTGCTGACTTTTTTCTACCGCCAAATCCCACTTTTGCTCGAAAGGGGGCATATCTACATCGCGCAACCTCCACTTTACAAGGTAAAGAAAGGCAAGAGCGAGATCTACGTGAAGGACGATGCGGAGCTGAACCAGCTGTTGCTCAAGTCCGCGCTGGAAGACGCGCAGCTGCACGTCAATGCGGGCGCCGAGGCGATGCCGGTCACCGCGCTCGATGCGCTTGCACGGCGCTACATGGAATTCCAGCTGGGCTCGCGCCGCGCCGCGCGCCGCTACGACCTGCACGTGCTCGAGCAGATGGTGCAGTTGCCCGAGCTGTCCCTGACCGAGCAGCAGGACGAAGCGCGGCTCACGCAGTGGGGTGCGCAGCTCGAAACCTTGTTGAACATCAACCAGCCGGCGGGGCGCGCCTATCGTGTCTCGATCCAGGCCGGTGCAACGCCGCACCTCGTCGTGGCACGCAGCGAGCACGGACTGACGACCGAGAAGCACCTGCACCGCGAGTTTTTCAACTCGAGCGAGTACCGGCGCATCGCCGAACTGTCGAAGACGCTGGCCGGGCTGTTCGGCCCCGGGGCATACATCAAGCGCGGCGAAGCGCGGGCCGAAATCGCCAACTTCCGCGAGGCAATGCACTGGTTGCTCGAGCAGGCACGCAAGGGCCAGACGATCCAGCGCTACAAGGGCCTGGGCGAGATGAACCCCGAGCAGCTCTGGGACACGACAATCAATCCGGAATCACGCCGCCTCGTGCAGGTGCGGATCGAGGATGCGATCGGCGCCGACGAAATCTTCTCGACGCTGATGGGTGACCAGGTGGAGCCCAGAAGAGAGTTCATCGAGCGCAATGCGTTGTCGGCGTCGAATCTCGACGTCTGATTGCTGATTGCAGGGAATCACGAGCCGTGACCCTGTTGTCACGGTCTGCCTTGAGTTTTCTTCTGTCGGCCCCGTAACGCCCGGGCAGTTCGGCCTTCATAGCATTGCGTTCATCCAACCGCCATGAACCGACCCCGGCACTCAGGCCTCCTTTGCGAGGGGCGCGGCCTCCGCTGAGGTCCCGGTCCTGAGGAAGGCGCCCCAGCGCTGTGATGCATCGCCATAGGCCGGCCCCTGCTGCAACTTTCCGTCGATGTAGCTCGTGAAACTCGCACTGAACGGGGCTGGACGCGAGATCCACCAGGCTTTCACGCCAGGAAGTGAGAGCCACCACGACAGAGTTTCCGACCAGCGCTCCCAGACTTCCGGCGGCAGCGCGTTAGATGTTGCCTGGTGAAACATGAACTCGAACGCGCCGAACATCTCGTAGAACGTCCAGGTGAACTGCACCCGTTCGTTCGCCGTGAGACGGGCAGTGTCCGCAGCACCGCGCGCGATGAGTTCTGAAAACACGGCATCGGCACTCAGCCTCGCCTGCATGTTGGCGACGCGCTCGAGCACCCGGGCGTAATTCTCGGTCCGCAGCGATTCCGTGTTTTGTCGCACCTGGTAGGCGAGGTAAACGAGCGAAACCACGACCACGATCCCACTGATGAAATCGCCCAGGTTCGCGAGACTTTCGAGGTTGAGGCCTTCCATTCGAGTCGTCCTGTGGGTGGATTCTGGAGATGGAAATGCCATGCGGCGCAGCTGCCAGGACAACCCGCCACCGCAGGCGCGTGACACGGTAACAGAGACAACTGTAGGCCAGTGCCACGCCAGCCGAGACTGGCCGAGCCGATCGTCTCATTTGCCGTGCCTAACCGATTGAATTACGGTCTACCTTGGGACACCCCGTCTGATTCCCTACACTGTAGGGAATCACGAACAGAAGCGGCAGCAGGTCTGTTCCCTCGATCGGCTTTTCCAGGGTCGAGTGTTGCACTTGATGTCGCGCATGTAGGCCAGGGCCGCCTCCTTCTTTTTGGATGTCTCGGCCGCCGTGCAGTCTTCGGGTTTGAGCACCGAGAGATCGCTGCGCCGCGGGAAGCGCGAAATGCTTGATCCATACATAGCCACCCTGCTGGGATTGGGTGTCATCGTGCTCCTGGTGGCATGGCTTCCGCTCGCACTCAAAACGATACCGTTGTCTTTGTCGATCGTGTGCGTGGGGCTGGGCGCTGGCATTTTTGCGCTCGGTTGGCTGGAGTTCGATCCTGAACCACGCACCTACGACACCCTGGTTGAAAAGCTCTGCGAGGCGGTCGTCATCATCTCCCTCATGGGAGCGGGCCTGAAGATCGATCGCCGGATTGGCTTGCGGGCGTGGGCGACGACCTGGCGGCTACTCGGGGTCGGCATGCCGATCACGATCCTCGCGGTCACGATCCTTGCCGTCTATGCGCTCGATTTTCCGCTGGCGATGGCGCTGCTGCTTGGCTCCTCGCTGGCGCCGACAGACCCCGTCCTGGCTTCCGACGTGCAAGTCGGAAAGCCTCGCTCGGGAGAGGAGGATGAAGTCAGGTTTGCGCTGACCTCCGAAGCCGGCCTCAATGACGGGCTCGCGTTTCCCTTTGTGCATCTTGCACTGGCTTTCGGATTGGCCGCAGGGTCAGCGGGCGCATGGCCAAGCCTATCGATTCTCGGCGGGTGGGTCCTGGTCGATGTCTTGTGGCGGGTCTGTGCCGGTGTCGGCATCGGATGGCTCGTGGGACGCGGCTTGGGCTGGCTCACCTTCGGCAGGTCGCGCGCGAAGCTATCGGGGACACGCGATGGCCTTGTTGCCATTGGCGCGACTCTCGTGGCCTACGCGAGTGCGGAGATCTGCCACGGCTACGGGTTTCTTGCCGTGTTCGTCGCTGCCCTCGTGCTGCGCGATACGGAAAGGAATCACGAGTATCACGAAGCCCTGCACGATTTTTCCGAACAGACGGAACGCCTGTTGATGATGCTCGTGCTCGTCCTGTTCGGCGGGGCCATGGCGACGGGACTGTTCGCCAGCATGACATGGACAGATTTCCTCGCCGCGCTTGTCGTCGTCCTTTTGATACGGCCACTGGCGGGATGGCTATCACTCATCGGATCGGGGCATCCCGCCAGAGAGCGCGGCCTCATCTCCTTCTTCGGCATTCGCGGTATCGGATCGTTCTATTACGTCGCCTACGGCATCAATCACGGCGAATTTGGATCAAGTGAGCGGCTGTGGGCGATCACGGGTCTCGTCGTGCTCGTGTCCATCGTGATTCACGGCATGAGCGCCACACCTGCGATGCGCTGGCTCGATCGTACGCGTAGCCGATGACCATAGCGGCCTTTGATCACACGCCAGAAGCGAGTCGGTTCGCAGGGATGGGCGAGGATCGTTCCCAGGTCAGGTCGGTTCGAGCAACAGCACACTGAACCAGTCCTGTGGGTCGGACCACGTGCGGCGCACGGCGAGGCCGGCACTGTGGGCGAGGTCGGCGACTTCGCGCAGAGTGTATTTGTGGGAATACTCCGTGAGCAGGTGTTCGCCGCGCGTCATTTCGAAGCGTTCGCCGCCGACGTTGAAGCCGAGCTCGCGGTTCGCGACGAGGTGCATTTCGATGCGACTTTGTTCAGGCACCCACGGCGCGCGGTGCGCAAATGCCGTGGGATCGAAGTCGGCCCCGAGCTCGCGATTGAGGTGGTGTAGTGCGTTCAGGTTGAACGCCGCGGTCAGGCCAGCTGCGTCGTTGTAGGCGCGCTCCAGTACCGCTGCGTTCTTGACGCGGTCGACGCCGAGCAGCACCGCGCCGCGCGTTCCCGCCAGGGCGCGCATCCGCCGCAGCAGGTCGATGGCGGCAGACCGTGCGAAGTTGCCGAGGGTCGAGCCCGGAAAGTACACGATGCGACGTGCCTCACCGTGCAGCGCGGCAGTGGGCAACCCGAATGCTTCGGTGAAGTCCGCGCACACGGGCTGAACCGACAGCGACGGGAAATCGTCCCGCAAACGGCGCGTCGTCGCCATCAACTGGTCGTGCGAAATGTCGACCGGGACGTAGGCGCGTGGCGCCCGAAGCGCCTCGAGCAGCAACCGCGTTTTCAGGCTGGCGCCGCTGCCGGGCTCGATGAGCACGACCCGCCGGCCGAGCGCTGCGGCCATCTCCCGCACGTCTGCGCGCATGATGCCGAGCTCGGTCCTCGTCAGGTAATACTCGGGCGTCGTGCAGATGCGTTCGAACAGTGCGGAGCCGCGCGGATCGTAGAACCAGATCGGCTCGATGCGCTTCGGTGACTCGTGCAGGCCTGCCAGCACGCTTTCCATGCGCACGTCCGGGAGTCGATCGCGGCGGTGCTGCTCCGTGGCGCAGCTGCGGGCGTTCATGGATTAGCCGCCAGTCGCAGGCCGGAAAACTGCCAACGGGCCTGGGGAGGAAAAAAGTTGCGGTAACTTGCCCGCACGTGACCGGCGGGGGTTGCGCAGGACCCGCCACGGAGCACCATCTGGTTTGACATGAACTTGCCGTTGTACTCCCCGAGCGCGCCCGCCACGGTCACGAAGCCTGGGTAGGGCACGTACGGCGAAGCTGTCCATTCCCAGACGTCGCCGAACAGCTGCGCGAGCGTGCCGCGTTCGCGCGCTGGCCCCGGATGCAGTGTCATGGAGCCGAGCAGGTTACCCTCCACGGTCTGGTCCGCGGCGGCCAGTTCCCATTCGGCCTCGGTCGGCAGGCGTGCGCCGGCCCAGCGGGCATAGGCGTCCGACTCGTAGTAGCTGACGTGACAGACCGGGGAGTCGGGGTCGAGCTCCCGGCGACCGCCGAGCGTGAACTCGGAGTCGAGCGCCTCGGACCAGTACAGCGGCCGGCGCCAACCCTCGCGCCGGGCGGTTGCCCAGCCGTCCGATAACCACAGCAGCGGCTGGTCGTAGCCGCCGTCGCGGACGAACTCACGAAACTCGCCGTTCGTGACCGGCCGGTGGGCGAGCCGGTACGGATCGACCCAGACTCGGTGACGCGGCGTTTCGTTATCGAAGCAGAATCGCGAACCCGTGTCGGCTCCGATCTCGTGCAGGCCACCCTTACAGTGAGACCATTCAGGCGGCGCACGTTCGTCGGCATCGCCGGCTACGGCGGGTCGGTCGCGGCGGTAGACGGGCTCGAGCGGGTTGCGCGAAAAAAGGTGCTTCACGTCCGTGAGCATCAGCTCCTGGTGCTGCTGCTCGTGATTGAGCCCGAGATCGAGGACGGCGGCGGGAACGTCCTCGTCCGCGAGCAATCGCTGCACGTGTTCGTCCACGTGCACGCGGTAGTCGATGACTCTGGCAAGCGGTGGTCGCGTCAGCAGCCCACGTTCCGGGCGTGGGTGGCGCTCGCCGACGGCGTCGTAGTACGAGTTGAAGAGATATTCGTAATCCACGTCGAAGACGGGATAGCCCGGCACGTGCGGTCGCAGCACGAACTGCTCGAAGAACCACGTCGTGTGCGCCAGGTGCCACTTGGCCGGGCTGGCATCGGGCATGCTCTGGGCAGCGCAGTCCTCGGCCGTCAGCGGTTCGGCAAGGCGCAACGAATCCATCCGGACCTGCCAGTATCTGCGGGCGTCGGTGGCGCGGTCCCGGCCCGGTCCGTGCCGAATGGCGACGGTCTCGTTCCCCATGGTGTGGCGATGCCGAAAGAACATGAGCATGCACGGCGAACGCCACCGGCGTAACGAAGCGCATGGCAGTCATCGTGTAGGAAATTGCTTACGCGTCGGACGTCAGGACCAACCTGCACGGGATGTACTACCTCGCGTGCGGCGCTGCCGGGACCCGTCCTCTGCATGCGGGAGCCGAGAGTCGTCGGCGGACGATCCGTTCCGCGAGCTTGCGGATCTCGTCGAAGACCAACACGGTCGACGCGATCAGCGTCGCCAACGCCCAATCGGCGAGCGTCAGGTCTACCGTGTCGAACACGGCCTGCGCGGGTGCCCAATGCACGACCACGAGCTGCAGCCCGACCACACCGAACAGGGCCAGCCACAGCCGGCGGTTGTCGAAGAACTGGCGGCCGAAGGCGCTGTCGTATTCGGCGCGCGCGTTGAAGATATTGAAGAACTGGAACAGCACGAACGTCGTGAACGCCAGCGTGACCGCATAGGCGTGATTGCCGTCGCCGCTTGCGCCCCAGGCGTAAGCGGCCAGGGTGCCGACCGCCATGGTCAGCCCATAGAGCGATAGGCGTGCGATGCGGCGGCCAGTGAGGATGCTCGCGTTTGCGGAACGCGGCGGCTGGTTCATGACGCCGGGCCGCGCCGGTTCGACGCCCAGGGTCATGGCCGGTGGTCCGTCCATGATGATGTTGACCCAGAGGATCTGGATCGCGGTGAACGGTGTCGGCAGGCCGAACAGTGGCGCACCGAGCACGGTGAGGATCGCGCCGATGTTCGTGGAGAGCTGGAAGCGCACGAACTTCACGATGTTGTCGTAGATCGTGCGCCCTTCCTTCACCGCGTCGACCATCGTGGCGAAGTTGTCGTCGGCGAGCACCAGGGTCGCAGCCTCCTTGGTCACCTCTGTGCCGGTGATGCCCATGGCGACGCCGATGTCGGCCGCTTTCAGCGCTGGTGCATCGTTCACGCCGTCACCGGTCATGGCGACGACGTGCCCGCGCGACTTGAGGGCGTTGACGATCGCGAGCTTGTGCTCGGGCGAGACGCGCGCGAAAACGGCGGTGCATTCCACCAGTTCGGCCAGCGCCGGGCCGGAGAGTCCCTCGATCTCTCTGCCCTCGCGCACCGCGCCCTCCAGGCCCAGGTCGCGGGCAATGGCCGCAGCCGTGCTGCCATGGTCGCCGGTGATCATCTTCACGCCAATGCCGGCGTTGCGGCAGGTTGCGATGGCCGCGCGCGCTTCGGAACGCGGCGGGTCGATGAGGCCGACGAGTCCGACGAGGGTGAGTTCGTTCCCCCAGGCCATCAGGTCGCCGGCCGGGTCGAATTCGCTGGCGGGGATTGCTCGCCCGGCCAGTGCCAGCACACGCAAGGCGTCGGTCGCGAAGGCGGTGTTGGTGTTGGCGAACGCGACGCGCGCATCGTCGTCAAGTGGCTGCTCGCCGTCTTCGGTGATCCATTGGGTCGCGCGTGCGAGCAGCACGTCGGGCGCGCCCTTCAGCCACATGCGCACCACGTTGCCATCGTGGTGGAAGGTGGCCATGAACTTGTGCGCTGAGTCAAAGGGGATTTCGGCGATGCGCGGACATTGCTCCGCGAGGGACTCGGCGTCGATGCCGCATTTCGCGGCCAGTGCAAGCAGCGCGCCCTCGGTGGGGTCGCCGATGAGTTGACCGTCGCGGATGCGTGAATCGGCGCACAGGGCCGCCGGCAGCAGGAGCGGCCGGAAATCCGGTGTTTCGGTGCCGTCCGCGGCGCTGATGCGTCCGCAGCCGTCGTAGCCTTCGCCGTCGACGGCAAAGTGCCGACCGAGCAACCACGCGTGGCGCGCCGTCATCTGGTTCAAGGTCAGCGTGCCGGTCTTGTCGGAGCAGATCACCGTCGTGCAGCCGAGCGTCTCGACGGCGGCCAGTTTGCGCACGATGGCATGGCGCTTGGCCATGCGATGCATGCCCAATGCGAGGGTGACGGTGACGACGGCGGGCAGTCCCTCCGGGATGGCGGCCACGGCCAGTGCGATGGCCGTCATGGCGGTGTCCACCAGGTCGTCGCCGCGCGCGAGGCCGAGCGCGAATATCAGTGCCACCACGGCACCGGCAATGATGGCCAGCCGGGCTCCCAGGGCGTCGAGCTGGATCTTCAAAGGCGTGGTGGATTCGGCGGTTTCCGCCAGCAGTCCGGCCAGCTTCCCCATCTCCGTGTGCATGCCGGTGGCGCAGACGATGGCCTCGATACGACCGCGCGTCACCACCGTATTCATGTAGACCATCGAGCGCCGCTCCGCGAGCGCGGACTCCACCGGGACAGCGGCCGGCGTCTTGCCGACGGGATGGGATTCCCCGGTGAGGGCCGCTTCCGCCACCTCGGCGGCATGGGCCGACAGCACGCGCGCATCGGCCGGAATGCGGTCGCCGGCCTCCAGTAGCAGGAGGTCGCCGGGGACGAGTTGCTCCGCGGGCACGAGGGCCGGCCGGGCTCGGCGACGCACGCGTGCGACGGGCGCCAGCATGTTCTTCAGTGCAGCCAGTGCTGACTCGGCGCGATGCTCCTGGACGAATCCGAGTGTCGCGTTGAGCAACACCACGATCGCGATGACGATTGCATCCTTCAGATCGCCGACGGTACCAGCCAGCACGGCGGCGCCGATCAACACGATGACGAGGAAACTCCTGAACTGGTCGAGGAACTTGCGCCACGCTGGACGCGGCGGCTTTTCGGCGAGGCGGTTGGGACCGCGCTCGGCCAGCCGCACGGCGACCTCCGCATCGGTGAGGCCTTGCGCAGGATCACTGCGAAGCTCGTTGGCAACCTGCGCAGTGGACAGCGAGTGCCAGGTTGGGGCGGTTGCGGATCGGGAATACGGCGCGTTCATGGACAGGCTGGCGGCTGGGCGATCACCCGATATCATGCCGAATCGGTGCCTCCGCAGCAGCACCGCGCCCCCGGAGCACAGCCGTTGGGCCCGCGATCGGGGTACTCCAATAATAGACTGATGATTGACAAACTCTATTTGGAGAGTAATCTGATCACAAGGAGAGCAACATGACGAACAGAGCCATCGAGTACCCGGTTGCAGCGCCGGCTACCAGGACCCTGTCCGGTCCGGCACTGCGCGCGTTCTTCCGCGTCGCCGCCGCGTGGGGGCTCAAGTCCGCAGAAGAGCGGGTACTCCTCGGCCACCCGCCGGAGTCGACATTCTTCAAATGGAAGAAGGACCAGGAGGGCAATCTCTCGCGCGATGTGCTCGAGCGGATCAGCTACATCCTTGGCGTCTACAAGGCGTTGCAGATCCTGTTTCCAGAGCCGGCCCGCGCCGACGCCTGGGTGAAGCAGCCGAACGATGCACCACTTTTTGCGGGCCAGCGCGCTCTCGATCGAATGCTGAGTGGCAACGTGAGCGACCTGTTCGTGGTCCGGCAGTATCTCGACGCGCAGCGCGGCTGGTGATGAATGGCACGGACGGGCCTGTCCGCGAGAGCGCGATCGACTGGCGCGCATTCCGAATCGTGCCCAGTCGGTTTCCTCCCGTCGGTGCCTGGGACCGGATCGCAGCGCCGGGCGATTTCGATGCGCTGGCGGAGATCGAAGGACTGACCAACCCGCGCATTCGCGAAGCGTTGGGCGTCCTCGCCACAGTGCCGCGTGATCGATGGGTGAGCGGACCAGGCACGACTCCCGTCATGGCGGCGTTCACGCACCTGAACCCAGAGGGTTCGAGATTCTCTGATGGAACGTACGGTGTGTTCTACGCAGCCAGGGAAGTCGAGACGGCGATCCGCGAGACCGTGTACCACCGCGAGCGGTTTCTGGCGCGTACGCAAGAGCCTCCGCAGCGAATCCAGATGCGGTGCTACGTGACGTCGATCAGCCGACCATTCCACGACATACGCGGCGGACATCCCGCGCTGCACGATCCGGACAGTTACGTGGGGAGCCGGCTGTTCGCACGCAAGCTGCGGGCCGCGAACTCAGACGGCATCGCGTACGACAGCGTCAGGAAGACCGGTGGCCAGTGCGTTGCAGCCTTCTGGCCCGATTGCGTCGGCCCCTGCACGCAGGGCAAGCACTACGAGTACCACTGGGACGGCGCCGCCATCTCGCGGGTGATCGAAATGAAGGCTGTCGATTTCTGATCCAGCGTGCAGCGCCTTCAGAGCAGTGCCAGCACCATCATGCCCAGCCCGACGACGCCCACGCCCCAGATGGCGCTGCGCAGATAGGTAATGCCGAGCAGATACACCGGCAGGTAGATGACGCGCGCCCAGAAGAAGACGGCCGCACCGGCCGTTGCCTGCTCGGCCAGGCCGGCGACTTGTGCAGTCAACGCAAGCGCGGCGAACAGGATGAAGTTTTCCTTGGTGTTCGCCGCGGCCCGCTCCGCTCGGCCGCCAAGCGCAGTGGCTTCCGGCAGTCGATCGCGGTTGCTGAGGCCGACTTTCATGCCCGCGAGCGTCCATTCGCGGTTGCGCAGCATGGCGCCGAGGACGATCGCGAGCCAGGTCAGCAGCGTCATGTAGACGACGAGGTTGAGCAATCGGGTCATTACGATTCTCCAGCCGGGTCAGGTACGTTCGTGTGCGGCCGGATATGATCTCACGATCGACGTTGGGCGCTGTGTCGCGCGCGCAACGCTACTGCGCAACCAGGCGGCTGCCCTCGCGCGTTTCCGTCCT
>Ga0105105_10000900_pt1 | contig 13032 bp, 17 predicted proteins | sample PPLLaktember2015_4_FD_79108 | JGI IMG/M metagenome (GOLD analysis project Ga0105105, IMG submission 79108) | Freshwater sediment microbial communities from Prairie Pothole Lake near Jamestown, North Dakota, USA - PPLs Lake P8 Core (1) Depth... | ecosystem: Environmental > Aquatic > Freshwater >... | reverse complement strand
TCATCACCGGGACTACGCCAGCCCAGCCAGAGCGACATGGCGTGATGGTTGCGGTGTATCGGGCAGATGGTTGGCTCTTGCAGATCGGCCATAGGCTTACAGGCAGCCTGCCACTTCGAGTAGTCCCAGTGTTTCGCAACATTTTAATCGCCGATTCCGGCAAGGGCCACGTGGAAGAGATGGTGCGCATGCTGCGCGACATCCCTGCAGTGCGAGCGGCCCGCATCAACCTGCTGCACGTGGTGCCCGAGCAGGCGGGCGAGAGCTTCACTGAGCACTCTCAAAAAGCCGCAACGATCGCCTCCAAGGCGGTGCAGCGGCTGGGACTTAACCCCAACGACGTGAACACGATCATTCGCCAGGGCGACACTAAGCAAACGGTGCTGAAGGTGGCCGATGAGCTCGACAGCGACCTGATCGTGATGGGCTCCCGAGGCATGGGTCGACTCCAGTCCATCCTCAGCAACAGCGCCAGCCAATACGTATTCCAGCTGTCGACTCGCCCGATGCTGCTGGTGCGCGACGACTTATACATCCGCCACATCAACCGGGTGATGGTGACCATCGATGGCACAGGGGTCGGAGATGACGCCCTGAAACTGGCCTGCGAGCTTGTACGGGAGATTCCTGGCGGCAGCCTCACTGGCGTACATGTCACCCGCCAGGACATCACCCCTTCTCGCGGCGGCAAATCCCCCGCAGATGAGGTGCTGGACAAAGCTGTCCAGCGGGCCCGTGGCTACGGGGTGGAGATCAAGGCGGTGCATCGCAGCGGCGATGTGGGACGCACCGTATGCGCCGCCGCTGAGGAGCTGAAAGCCGACCTCCTGGTGATCGCCTCCCAAGATCGGCGTCCCGTGGTTGCTCGTGGCCTAGTCGACATAGACCGGCTACTGGGCAGCTCGGTAAGCGACTACATCCGCGTTCATGCCCCAGCCCCTGTGTTGCTGGTGCGGGAGCCGGAGGAGAGGGATTAGCCCCCCTGGCGGCTGTTGGTTTGGATGTAAAGGATTATCAAAAAGACCGCGGGAACTAAAACGAACATAAGGCTGGCGACAAAGCCGAGATCGTTGGTTTCCATGGCTGATTGGGAGTTGCAGGGAGGGTATCACCGCCAAATAGGCCCTCTTCAGGAGGCTTCACCGCTCGTTGCGGTTGGAGCCTGCTCCTCGCCCTGGCTGACGCCTTCGCCAACTTCCTCGGAGTCGTCGTCGTCGTCATCCTGAAAGGGAGGTGCCGGCCAGGCCGTGGGCCCGGCGGGCAGGGGCTTGACTTGGGCCGCCGCCAGCAAATTGTCCTGATCAGCGAGACCCACCTGGGGCCGCGTCAACACCAAAACAGACTCCTGAACCATGGTTTGACAGGCAAGCCTCCAGGCCTGGGGCCGCCGGCGCAATTTCTGGTCTTCAACGGCGGTGCGACCGCTCAGCACCTGCACACCGGTACCTTCTGGAATAGCCACGAAGCAAGTGATGCACTGGCCGCACCCCCCGCAATTACCCAGGGCGCCCTTGAGGCCATATAGCTGAATGCCCTCCCGCAAAGCCACTTCGCGCAGGTTTTCGCCGGGATAGCACTCAACATCGAGGCCTTCGCGAACAAACCGAATCACGGGCATGGAGGCTCCCTGCTGAGGCATTCATTCTGGGCTAGGCCGTTGCGGTCCGTTACCTGGACCGCGCGGTGGCAGGAACGCCCCTTACGATCACCCAAACCACCCAGAACTACACCCATGGGATTGCCCTGGTATCGGGTGCACACGGTCGTAATTAACGACCCGGGCCGATTGCTCGCAGTGCACCTCATGCACACCGCCCTGGTTGCCGGCTGGGCCGGCTCCATGGCGCTTTATGAGCTCGCAATTTTTGATCCGTCCGATCCGGTTCTTAACCCGATGTGGCGCCAGGGCATGTTCGTCATGCCCTTCATGGCCCGACTCGGTGTCACCGGCAGCTGGGGAGGCTGGAGCATCACTGGCGAAACCGGCGTAGATCCAGGTTTCTGGAGCTTTGAAGGTGTGGCGGCTGCTCACATCATTTTCAGTGGTCTGCTCTTTTTGGCCGCCATCTGGCACTGGACTTTCTGGGATCTAGAAATTTGGCAGGATCCCCGCACCGGGGAGCCCGCCCTTGACCTACCCAAAATTTTTGGCATCCACCTGCTGCTTGCAGGCCTTGCTTGCTTCGGGTTTGGGGCTTTTCACCTGACAGGGGTATTCGGGCCTGGCATGTGGGTCAGCGATCCATATGGCATTACGGGGCACCTAGAACCTGTCCAACCATCCTGGGGGCCTGAAGGATTTAACCCCTTTAATCCAGGGGGCATCGTGGCCCACCACATTGCTGCCGGCATCGTCGGCATCATTGCCGGGATCTTCCACATCACAACTCGCCCGCCAGAACGCCTCTACAAGGCCCTTCGCATGGGCAACATCGAAACAGTGCTGGCTTCAGCCATCGCAGCTGTCTTCTTTGCTGCTTTCATTGTTGCAGGCACGATGTGGTACGGCGCAGCTGCAACCCCAGTTGAGCTGTTTGGCCCCACTCGCTACCAATGGGACCAGAGCTACTTCAAAACTGAAATCAACCGTCGGGTCCAAACCGCACTCGACAACGGAGCCACCAAGGAACAGGCATATGCCTCGATTCCCGAGAAACTGGCCTTCTACGACTACGTCGGCAACAGCCCTGCCAAGGGTGGCCTCTTCCGGGTTGGCCCGATGGTCAATGGCGACGGTCTACCCACCGGCTGGATCGGCCACATCTCCTTCACCGACAAAGACGGACGAGATCTCGAAGTGCGGCGTCTGCCCAACTTCTTCGAGAACTTCCCTGTGGTTCTCCAAGATCAAGAGGGCATAGTTCGCGCTGACATTCCGTTCCGCCGGGCTGAGGCCAAGTACTCCTTCGAACAAACCGGCGTAACAGCCACAGTCTACGGCGGCGCTCTCAACGGCCAGACCTTCACTGATCCTGCCGACGTCAAGCGACTGGCCCGCAAGGCTCAGCTGGGCGAAGCGTTCGAATTCGATCGCGAGACCTACCATTCTGATGGCACCTTCCGCAGCTCACCGCGCGGCTGGTTCACCTTCGGCCACGCCACCTTCGCCCTGCTCTTCTTCTTCGGCCACATCTGGCACGTGGCCCGCACCCTGTATCGCGATGTGTTTGCCGGTATTGATCCTGATCTGGGCGAACAAGTGGAATTCGGTCTGTTCCAGAAATTGGGAGACCGTTCTACCCGTCGTCTGCCTGAGGGCTATGTCCCCCCGGTAGGCAGTCCCCTCAGCTGACCGGCAGCACCCCCGAGGACATCCATGGAAAGCTTCGCTTACATCCTGATCCTGGCTCTGGCCATTTCCACTCTCTTCTTTGCTATCGCCTTTCGGGATCCCCCCAAGATCGGCAAATAATCAGCCAGATTCCTTTAAAGCTCCTGCTTCGGCAGGGGCTTTTTTGTTGTGTAATGGGCGAATGCAGCCCTTTCCAAATGAAAAAGTGCTGCTTACACTTGAAAAACACGCCCGGATGCCAGGGATGCAATGTCCCTCATGCCAACACACCGACAGTCGGGTGCTCGAGTCGCGAGCAGCAGACAGTGGGCGCAGCGTGCGGCGGCGGCGTGAATGCCTCAACTGTGAATTCCGTTTCACCACCTACGAGCGGGTGGAAACCGTGCCCATCACCGTGGTGAAGCGCAACTCCTCGAGGGAAACCTTCAACCGCGCCAAGTTGCTGCACGGGCTGCTGCGCGCCTGCGAAAAAACAGGCCTAGAACCGGCCAGGCTCGAAGGGGTGGTGGATGAAATCGAACTCCAGCTGCAGCAGCGCAGTGGACGTGAGGTGACCAGTGCCGAAATCGGAGAACTGGTGCTGCAGCAACTCAGCGAAATGAGCGAAGTTGCCTATGTGCGCTTCGCCTCTGTCTATCGCCAGTTCCAGGGCGTGAGCGATTTTGTTGCCACCTTGGAAGGACTGCACAAGCGCAGTGGTGGCCGCCTACGCAAAACCAGCCTGGCCACGGTTGGCTGAGTCGAATCAGCTGAACCAGATCAAAGGAACTGAAACACGCTGCTGCCACGTTGGTACAGTGATGAATCGGGTTTGCTCTGCTGGCGGGCAGATCACCCTTTCCTTTCCCACTGCTCCAGGCAGTCCGCCACCTCCCCATGACCGTGACCCCTTCCGATACAAGTACTGAAGCGCTCAACCAAGAAGCCATCAGTGCCGAGGCCGAGCTCGATTTCGCCGCCGCCATGGGCGACGAGCTCGATCTGGCCATTCCGGAAGAGGTGCCCACCGCAGACGATCCCAGCAGCCGTGCCTCGGCCCGCAACGACACTGATGGCGTGGGATTCACCCTGGATGAGTTCGCGTCGCTGCTGAGCAAATACGACTACAACTTCAAGCCCGGCGACGTTGTTAACGGCACCGTGTTCGCCCTTGAATCGAAGGGCGCCATGATCGATATCGGCGCCAAAACCGCCGCTTTCATGCCCCTTCAGGAGGTATCGATCAACCGGGTGGAGGGCCTCAGCGATGTGCTGCTGCCCGGCGAAGTGCGCGAGTTCTTCATCATGAGTGAGGAGAACGAGGACGGCCAGCTCTCGCTCTCCATCCGCCGCATCGAATACCAGCGCGCCTGGGAGCGGGTGCGCCAACTGCAGAAGGAAGACGCCACCATCTACAGCGAAGTTTTTGCTACCAACCGGGGTGGTGCCCTGGTGCGGGTGGAGGGCCTGCGCGGCTTCATTCCCGGCAGCCACATCAGCACCCGCAAGGCAAAAGAGGAGCTGGTGGCCGATTTCCTGCCCCTCAAGTTCCTGGAGGTAGACGAGGAGCGCAACCGTCTGGTGCTCAGCCATCGCCGCGCCCTAGTGGAGCGCAAGATGAATCGCCTCGAAGTAGGCGAAGTTGTTCTTGGTACCGTGCGCGGCATCAAGCCATACGGCGCCTTCATTGATATCGGTGGTGTCAGCGGTCTGCTGCACATTTCCGAAATCAGCCACGAGCACATCGAGACACCGCACACGGTTCTCAATGTGAACGACCAGATGAAAGTAATGATCATCGACCTGGATGCAGAGCGGGGTCGCATCTCCCTCTCAACCAAAGCCCTCGAGCCAGAGCCTGGCGACATGCTCACCGACCCCCAGAAGGTGTTCGAGAAAGCCGAGGAAATGGCCGCCCGCTACAAGCAGATGCTGCTCGAGCAGGCCGAAGACAACGAACCCATGGGCGTCACCCTCGACTGAGGCAAGTCCAACTACGAGCCCTCCATGGCGGAATTGTTTCTGCGGGGTCAACCCCTGGCCGATGTAACGGGAACCCCATTCCCAATCGAAGCGGTGTTGTTCGACAAGGACGGCACCCTTTGCATCAGCGAGCCCATGCTCCATTCCCTGGCCTCGGCCAGGGTTTTTCATGCCTGCGAGCTACTGCTGCAGCGGCACCCGGAGCTGGCCGCCAGTCAGGGCGATGAGCTGGGCCAACTACTACAACGGGCCTACGGACTCTGCGAGAGCGCCATCAATCCCGCCGGCGCCACGGCCGTCGGATCACGCAGCCACAACCTGATCTCCACCGCCACAGCCCTGGCCCAGGTGGGTCTCGGCTGGCCGGAAGCCCTTGAACTCAGCGAAAGCGTCTTCGCAGCCACCGACGGTCTGCATGGCCAGGGAAGTGAGCATCGGCCCATCGCCACTGCCGGACTGCACGATCTGGTGCAATCACTGCAGGATGAGGGAGTGGTCTGCGCCGTGATCAGCAACGACGACGAGGCTGGTATCGAAGCATTTCTGGCTAGCCAAAACCTCAGGCCTCGCTTTCAGGTCCTGTGGAGTGCCGACCACAGCCCACGCAAGCCAGACCCTGGGGCGGTGCACGCCCTATGCGCCCAACTCGGAATACAGGCCAGTCGCTGCGCCCTGATCGGCGATGCCAATAGCGACCTGCGCATGGCCCAGCAGGCGGGTGTGCCTGTGGTGCTCGGATATGGGGCAGGCTGGAGCATCTCGCCGCCGCTGGATCCACTCTTCCCCTGCCTACAACATTGGAGCGAGCTCCAAGTGAGAACCGCGGCCGCATAGGCTTTGCTTACATCAAAATTTGGCTAATGAGCCGCTACGTCTTCACCTCCGAGTCGGTGACCGAAGGGCATCCCGACAAAATCTGTGACCAAGTAAGCGATGCTGTGCTCGACGCCCTACTGGCCCAGGATCCTGCCTCCAGGGTGGCCTGCGAAACCGTAGTCAACACCGGGCTTTGCCTGATCACTGGTGAAGTGACAACCACCGCCAGGGTGGACTTCAACACCCTGGTGCGGGGCGTGATCAACCAGATCGGTTACGCCGGTGCCCGGGCCGGAGGCTTTGATGCCCACAGCTGCGCCGTGCTGGTTGCCCTGGACCAACAGTCACCCGATATTGCCCAGGGAGTGAATGAGGCCGACGACCATGATGGCGACCCTCTCGATCTGGTGGGAGCCGGCGATCAGGGGATCATGTTCGGCTACGCCTGCAACGAGACGCCCGAGCTAATGCCGCTGCCGATCAGCCTGGCCCACCGCCTGGCACGGCGCTTGGCGGAGGTGCGTCACAACGGCAGCCTCGGCTATCTGTTGCCCGACGGCAAAACCCAGGTGAGCGTCGTCTACGAGAACGAAGTGCCCGTGTCGATCGACACGATCCTGATCTCCACCCAGCACACCGCCGAGATCGATGGCATCTCGGACGAAAAAGTGATTCGGGAGCGCATTGCCGCCGACCTCTGGAGCCACGTGGTGGAGCCCGCCACCGCCGATCTGGCCCTCAAGCCCTCCCAAGCAGATACCCGCTTCCTGGTGAATCCCACCGGCAAGTTTGTGGTGGGTGGCCCCCAGGGCGATGCCGGTCTGACGGGCCGCAAAATCATCGTGGATACCTACGGCGGCTATGCCCGCCATGGCGGTGGCGCCTTCTCTGGCAAAGACCCCACCAAGGTGGATCGCTCCGCCGCCTACGCCGCCCGCTACGTGGCTAAAGCCCTTGTGGCTGCGGGCCTGGCTCGTAAGTGCGAAGTGCAGCTCAGCTACGCCATTGGCGTGGCCAAACCGGTGAGCATCCTGGTGGAGAGCTTCGGCACGGGCAGCATCAGCAATGCCGACCTCACCGCCCTAGTACAGGAGCAGTTCGACCTACGCCCCGGGGCCATCATCGCGACCTTCGGTTTACGGGAGTTGCCCCAGCAAAGGGGCGGTCGCTTCTACCAGGACGTAGCCGCCTACGGCCATTTCGGCCGCACCGACCTGAATCTTCCCTGGGAGAATGTGGACGCCATCGCTACCACGCTGAAGCAGGCCACCGCAGCGCAGGTCGCCGCCTGAACTGCCAGCCCGGCTGGTGAACTCGGTACTGGCCCTTGGGGTGGATCTGGGCAGCAGTGGCCTACGGATTGCGCTGGTGGGGCCCGAAGGCGAGCGGTTGATCGAAGAAGCCAGCCCCTATCCCACCAGCCTGGAGGATCCCTGGGGATGGGTGGAGGGTCTCACCTCTCTCTGCGGGAGCCTGCCAGCAACAGCCCGCAAGCGCATTGGAGCACTGGCAGTAGATGGCACCTCCGGCACCCTGCTGCTATGCCGCCCCGATGGTCAGCCCGGGCCTGGTTGCCTAGGGCAAGCCTTGCCTTATCACTTCGCTTGCCGTGAGCAAGCAACTGCAGCTGCAGCCATGGCCGGTCCTGGCCCTGCCGCCAGTGCCAACGGCAGCTTGGCCCGGGCCCTGCACCTGCTGGCTCAGGCCCAAGAATTTGGAGAGGGCGGCCCCTGGCTACTGCGTCACCAGGCCGACTGGCTAACCGGCTGGCTGCTGGGCGACTGGCGCTGGGGCGAGGAGGGCAACAACCTGCGCTTGGGCTGGAACCTGCAGCAGCAGGATTGGAGTGGCTCGATCGCGCGCCAGCCCTGGGCCACTGCCCTACCAGCGATTCGCCCCAGCGGCGTGGTGCTGGGGCGAATCGCTGGTGCCGCCGCCCAACGCCTTGGGCTAGCGGCCAGCTGCCAGGTGGTGGCAGGCAGCACCGACTCCAATGCCGGAGTGCTGGCGGCCCAGCCCGACCACGGGGATGGGATCACCGTATTGGGCACCACTCTGGTGCTCAAACAATTCAGTCCAAGACCTCTCGCAGGGCCGGGCATCAGCTGCCACCGGGTGGCAGGACGCTGGCTGGTGGGTGGCGCCTCCAATGCTGGCGCCGGCGTCCTGAGGCGCTTCTTCAGTGACGACCAGATCGAGGAGTTGAGCCGCCAGATCGACCCTCGCCAGCCCACGGGTCTGCAGCTGCGACCGCTGCCGGCCCGTGGGGAGCGTTTTCCCGTAGACGATCCTGAGCTGGAGCCGCTGCTCGGCCCTCGCCCAATCAGCGACGCTCGCTACCTCCAAGCCCTGCTGGAGGGGCTCACAGCCCTCGAAAAGCAAGGCTGGCAGCGATTGCAAGCGGCCGGCGCTCCTGCCCTAGAGCGGGTTATCACCCTTGGGGGCGGAGCCCGCAACCCCCAATGGCGGCAGCTGCGCCAACAGAGCCTGGACATACCAGTGCTGAATCGACCGGGATGCACGGCTGCCCTTGGCATGGCCAGACTGGCCGCAACAGCCCTGCAAAAACCATGAACGACCGCCTGCGCTCTGTGATCTCCATGGCGGTGTTTGTAGTGCTGGCTGGCTATGTGGGCTTCAGTGCCCTGCGGCTTGGCCTACTGCTTTGGCAGCGCTTCGGCGCCGGCTAACCCCCTAGCAGCTCCGCCCGAGCCAGAATCCCGCCACACACCCCGCTGCGCAGCACCATGGCCGCCGACCCCCTCACCCCCGCCGTGAGCGATCGGATCTGCCGACACATGAACGACGACCATGCCGAGGCGGTGCTGGCCTATGCCCGTCACTACGGCGGCCTCAGCGCCGCCGAAAAGGCGAGCCTGGTAGCAGTCCGCACCGAAGCCATGGAGCTCGAAGTGGACGGTGCCAAGGTCACGGTGCCCTTCGACCACTCCCTCAGTGACAGTGAGGATGCCCACCGCACATTGGTGGCGATGCTGCGGGCCCTGCCCGGCTGACACTGGCCGCGTGGGAACCCTGCAGGAATCCTGCGGACTCTTCCATGGAGGCCTGGCCACTTAACACAACTCCCCTAGCGGCAGGGCTTGTCAAGCTGCTGCCCGTGCACTGGATCGCCCAGCCACCAAGCCTGCACGCCGATCTGATGGCGGAGTTGCCTGCGGGCGGACACCAGGGCAGCGACCCCATCCATTGGTGGGCGGCGGGTATGTATGACGGACAGCTACGCAGGCAGCTGCTGTATCTGCGCACCCATCCCAGCCAAGCGCTGGTGGGAGTTTTGGTGCAGCAACTGGTCGCAGGACTTAGGGCCGAGGCCTGGTCCAAGCCACCGCTGATCGTGTCAATCCCCAGCTGGAAGCGACGAGCCAACCCCCTGCCAAACCTGCTTGGCAAGGCACTTAGTTGGCAACTGGGCTGGAGCCAAGCCCCCCTCCTGCAACGCAGCCGGGCGGTACTGGGTCAGCATCATCTGGGCCGCGAACTGCGCTGGGCCAATCAAGCCGGAGCCTTTCGCTGCTCCCCATCTCCGCAGCGGCAGCCCCGGGATCGACCTGCGGTAGTGCTGATCGACGACATCCTCACAACGGGCGCCACCGCCTGCGCCGCCGCTACCACCCTGCGCGACCAAGGCTGGCAGGTGGCTGGTATGGCCTGCCTGGCCCGAACCCCGTGGCAGGGCCGTGATCTAAGATCATTTCGTCGCTTAGGCGACCGGCCGGGATAGCTCAGTTGGTAGAGCAGGCGATTGAAAATCGCCGTGTCCCCAGTTCAAATCTGGGTCCTGGCATTTCCTTCCACACTCCATCTTTAGTTAAAGGTGAGTTGTGGTACGTCAAACAAATCCAATCAACGCACTGATTGGGATGATGCACGGCACCGCCCAGCCATTTCCTGGCTCCCAGAGCCCTACCTGAAGCCATGCGTGAGCATCCACTTAATTCCAACCAGGTGTTCAACAACGCCGACAGCTTCGCCCAGGCTTTCGATGAAGCCTGGCAAAAACATGAGGAGCGCGACCCCCACCACGGCCTCGATCCAGCCGCCAAGGTCGAACTGATACTCGGCGGGCTCGGCGACCATCCCTTCCTGCAAAACCAACCAGAGCTGGCTCGCCAGGTGGCCGCCTTTCGCCTCCGCCTCTTGGGGTTGGCCGGGCCCAGCCAGTAGCGTCAGCCCCACAGCCGTGATCTGGCGTAATGGCGAGCTCCCTTGAGCGACTAGTGCGGATGTTGAGCGGTGGCTTCAGCAACCAGGACCAGGCCTTTGAGAATCCGCCCCTCTATGCCCACATCCTGGTCAAATTCCGCCCCCTCCCCCAGCTGGCACCGGGCTCCCTGCTACTGGAGCAGAGCTATGCGATTAACCCAGCAGCTCCTTATCGAATTCGGGTGTTGAGGGCGGAAGCACTGAACGGACAGCTGACAATCGTCAACCAGGCGCTGGTTAACGATCAACGCTTCTGGGGAGCGGTAGAGAACGCCGAACTCCGTAGCCGCATTCAAGACAGCGACCTAATGCCCCTCGAGGGCTGTGCCTACGTGGTACGCGAAGAGAACGAAGGATTCGTAGGGGAAGTGGAGCCTGGATGTCGCTGTCTGGTAGAGCGCAAGGGGGCCACTTCCTACCTGGTGAGCCGGCTGGAACTAAACCCAGCGGGCATGCGCACCATTGACAGGGGCCACGATCCCATCAGCCACGAACATCTCTGGGGATCGCTGGCGGGTCCCTTTGAATTTGCCCGAACCGACGACTACAGCGACGAAATACCAGCACGTTGGTCGGAGCAGTGGCGGGAATGAACTTCAGGCGCTGAGCTCATCGAGGAAGGGTTGCTCCTCCTCATCAAGGAAGGGCTGCTCGGCGAGGCTGTCATCCAGGAAACTGTCCTGTAGTGACTCCTGGGGATGGGCCAGCTGGGGGGCAACAACAGGACGCAGATGACGCCCTACTCCTTGATTCCCGATGCCATTTAGCAAGCCCTCAAGACGCGCCAGTCGGTCTTCGGTGTCGTCGAGTCGTAGCTCCGTCTCATCAGCGAGCAGGCCCTGGCCATCGGCATGACCCTCAAGCAGCGGCTCAAGCCGCAACTCCTGGGCGGCCAGCCGCTCTTCCAGTTCAAGCAGCCGGAAGGTGATCGCTTCAGCCACTTCCGAGAGGGTCTGCAGCTGGTCAGCCAGCCGTTGGGTGCAGTGTGCAACCGTTAGCTCATCAGCCATGACCAGTGCCGGTGGAATGGGCGGATGGTATCGGCGCAGCGCCTAAACGCCAGGGGTGTGCGCCCAGGGCCTGCAGCGCAGCGTTTGTAACGATTCCGAAAGCCTTGTAATGCAATCAAAACTGACCCATAGGATCTCCCCCTGACCAGTTCAGCCTTTCTCCCTCGGCCCCGCACGCCCATGACACTTGCCAACGCTGCCTACCTGGGCATCGAGCGCTTTGCCAACGACCGCAACAAGGAAAACTGGTCAAACGCCACCGAAAACGACAAGGCTGCCCTGATTCGCGCGGTCTACAAGCAGGTGCTTGGCAATCAGTACGTCATGGCCAGCGAGCGCCTCGAGGGGCCCGAGTCGCTGTTCAGGCGCGGTTACCTGAGCCTGCGCGAATTCGTGCGCCAAGTCGCCAAGAGCGGGTTGTACAAGGCCAAGTTTTTTGAAAACTGCAACGCCTACCGCTTTATCGAGCTCAACTTCAAGCACCTGCTGGGTCGCGCTCCCCAGAACAAGGCGGAAATGCTCCACCACTTCACGATCCTGCAGGAGCAGGGTTATGACGCTGAGATCGATTCCTATCTCGATAGCGCCGAGTATCAAGAGCGCTTCGGTGAAGAAGTTGTGCCCTACCTACATGGTTGGGACTACAACGCCGGCCAGCAGGGCCTGCAGTTCTCTTACATGCTGCAACTCGCCCGTGGCGTTGGAGCCTCGGTCCGAGGTGATGCTCTCAAGACCCAGTCTCGCCTAAACCCGGCAGTCCACGCTGAACAGCCCATGGCTGTGGTGAGCCCCAATGCCAAAGGCGCAATTTTCCGCAAAGTAAGCACCGACGGCGTCACACGCCAGGGAGTGGGCGGATCTGAAGAAGGGCGCACCTTCCGCGTGGAGATCACCGGCTTCAACAACTACAGACTGCATAAGCGCAGCAACCGGGTGCGCTTCATCCCCTTCAGCAAGCTGCTCCAATACCAGCAGCAGATTCAGCGAGAAGGCGGCAGGATCGCCAGCATCACCCCGGTGAATTAAGCAAGCAACCCATCAATCGTTCCTTTCCTTCCTCAATCCATGAAGGTTTCCGCAGGCACCCGAGGCACCAGTTTCGATAGCGGCCGTCAGGTCTCATTCACTGTGACCGGACTGGCCAACAACGACTATTCGCGCACCGCCGATTTAGTCATGAACGTGCCCTACACCCGCATGAACGAAACCATGCGTATGGTTCAGCGCATGGGAGGCAAGATTACGGGCGTCTCGGTGAGCGGCGGCGACCTCAGATCGGCAGCCGCGCCCACTGCCCGTAAAAAGACCAGTTCAAAAGCCGCTAAAGCAGCAAATTGAGCAGCTAGCGGTTTCGTGCCAAATCCCGAAGCTCCCGCCCCAACAGGTGGGAGCTTTTTTGTGGCCAGTCTTATCCCAGAAAAGCCAGGCCAGCAAAGGGCCGGGCCCCAGTGACCGTTTGTAACGGGGGCCACACTCAACCCGCCACTGGTCCAACAATAGTCATGTCAAGTTGAATTCAGCCTGAGTGCTGCTTCGTGCCCGAACGGGACGTCGCTCTGCCACCGGGCCACGGGCAACCTGGCACCCAATCCACCCACCCTCCCGACTCTTCGTCGAGACCCGGAGCTCCCCCAATGTTCGACGCCTTCACCAAGGTTGTTGCCCAGGCTGATGCCCGTGGCGAATTTATCAACGCTGGCCAGATCGATGCCCTCGCATCGATGGTTG
>Ga0105105_10000898_pt1 | contig 13069 bp, 10 predicted proteins | sample PPLLaktember2015_4_FD_79108 | JGI IMG/M metagenome (GOLD analysis project Ga0105105, IMG submission 79108) | Freshwater sediment microbial communities from Prairie Pothole Lake near Jamestown, North Dakota, USA - PPLs Lake P8 Core (1) Depth... | ecosystem: Environmental > Aquatic > Freshwater >... | reverse complement strand
CACCTTTTCAGTCTACAGAGATTTTAGGCTCAGCATCCTCGGTCGCTACCGCCCTAGCAACCTTCGTGTTTTCAACCGCACCTGCTGTTCTTATCGTCCCGTATGATACTGTGGATGCGTATCAGCTCAGTTTGCTTGCTGCTCCACTCGCAAGTTATCTGAACATTCCCGTACTTATCTTTGACGGCAATGAAGGTGAGATTCAAGACGTCTGCGTGCAGCTACAAACAACCCATGCGTATGTTGTTGGGGATATTAATCTAAATCTTCCGAATATTACCATCATATCTCTTCTGAATGAAACAGTCATTACTGATACGATGTTGACTGTTATCAAAGACCAATTCGGTTCCATTAATTATCTTACGATGACGAACCCTGCGGATGTTGTCTCGCCAGCGGTCATTAACACTACGACACTCTCATTCTCCGACCGTGTCATCAATAGGAAAATCATCATCCTGGGGAAAGAATTCGATATTACTGGGAATGATACTCGTTGGTATAGTTTCTTCATCCCTGATGGTCTTACGCGCATCCAGGTCTCTGCGGAAATCTTTCCAAAACACGGGTCACTTCTTGGTCGCTTTTCCCCTGTTGATCCTCTTATTTTTTTGACCCTTACCGATTCCCAAGGGCAGGTTGTTGCGTATGGGAACAGCATGGGATATGATATTGGAAAGACGTATGTCGAGACGCTCAACTGTAACGCATCTGATTTCTATAGTATCCAAATGAAGGTGTTTAATGGACTAAAAGGTGGCTTTTTTGTTCAACGAGGGGTTTCTTTGGTCAATGTTAATTATACAATTGTGGTGACGCTGTCTTCTCTGAGCTCTCCGCATCTCCCAATGATTCCAAAGCTCTCAAGTCTTAGCCCGTACCTCACTGCGGCGCATGGCGGGCTTATCATCGCGAATAGCTCCTGGGAACTTACTGATGATTCGTATGCATCTGCTGCGCAAGGAACAGGGAGTGGCCCCTGGTATACGGAATCACTCCATCCCTTTACGAACGCGAAGGTCAACAAGACAGTGAAGCAATTAAGGAAAACGTTGGAGATTCTTGGTACACATAATTTATTATCGGCGTATCTGAGCGGGCCAGCCTGGCTTGCTCTGCTTGCGGATACGACGATGATTCCGATGTACTACTATGGTCCTTCTCAAGGGGATATCCCTGACCGGGGATTGCCATCGGATAACCCGTATACGCTGAACCAGAGTCTCTCGGTTGGACGTCTTATCAGCTGGGATGTGCAGGATGTGAGTGTGTTAATCGCTCGGACGTTCTTCTATGAGACTCTCTGTGGAGAACCAGAAGCGCCAGATGATTGGCAGAACCGATTCCATTTCATGTTCGGGGAAGGATATAGTGAAACTGGGGGGATTTTCCATCAAATCCCGTATGCGAAAGAAATCAGGGAGTATGGATTTACGTCAAAAGTCTATGGGGACTTTCGCAACAGTCGGCAGATCGCAGAGCGGTTTCATATATTTTCTGGTGCGAATTATCTAGAATATCTAGGTCATGGAGATTGGTTTTGGTTTCCTGCATCACTTTATGGATTGGACAGCTATTCAAAGGCATTTGATGTCGCCCATGTGAAAAACTGGGTATATGACAAACCAAGTATCTTCCTTTCCTCCGCCTGTTTGATGGGGCGGACCGATGGTCTTCCCCCGCAGATGAACATTGGTCTTGCCATGCTTCATGCGGGTTGTAATGGTTTTATCGGGGCGACAAGAGAAACCGGCCAGGAATCTGGGCTGACAATTCTGGAAAATCATTTGATTGTGGATGACTGGAGTGTTGGCGAGGCGCTCCGCGGAGAAAAGCGTGTTGATACAGAGCTGCCGACGTTCTATGTGCGTGTGTTCTATGGTGATCCTGCGTTTAATCCCTATGAGCCGCAGCATGGGTTTAGCAATCAAGGACGACCAGCGTTTGTAGTACCGTAAGTGGTCTCTTCAAGTCAAGGGAGGAAAGGTGACGTAAAATTGAGAAAGGCATCATGCTGGTGAGGCGAAGAGGAAAAGATGGGAAAAAAAACTACGCCCCCTCATATTCTACGTCCCTAATTAACAATTGTTAATTCTTATTTATATTACTTTCGCTTTTTCGAGGCTTTTCAGTAGAAAAAACAGTAAAAAATACGAATCCAAAAAAGAAAATAGTTAGAAATAAACAGCCACATACAAAACATAGATGAGTGGTTTTTACGAAAACAAATATGAACTAAATTTTGCAATTTTTTCCATCCTGTGACAAACATTTATAACTCGCCGCTCCATCCTGAAAAGACGTGATACGCTATGGTTTCAGCACAAGATATTCTCATAAAAGAGATCATTAAAAAAGAATCAAACGACAGCTTTTCTCAAGCCATGAATCTGTTCAACAACACCGATGCCATCATCATTACCGATCATGACATATACCAAGGAATGCTCCTGAAACGATCACTCATGGAACCAACTATCACCCCACATACAAAATTACACACCATGCTGACGCATCCTCCCAAACTAACCCCCACAACCACCCTTGAGGAGATCGCCTGCGCCATGGTTGAAAACAACATCTATACCCTTCCGGTTCTCCAAAATGACACCTTGCTTGGCATCGTCACTGCAGATGACGTCATTAAAAAACTCACGGAACAAGCCATCGGCAAACAACCGGTGAAAACCATCATGTGTACAACACCTCTCTCTGTTGGTCCTGAGGATACGATTGGAAAAGTCCTGCACATTTTCCGGCAGCAACATATTCCCTATCTTCCAGTGATTGACCATTCAACCCTTGTCGGTGCCATCACCATCGGCACTCTTGTGAAAAACATCCTTCATGGACCAAGCAATGTCGAAGCACGGGATAACTTCGAATCAGAAAAAAGACAACAACTTGATTTACCAGCAAAATCGATCATGCAGGAGCAACCCTTGCTTTTATCACCTGAAACCTCTATCAGGGATGTTCATAGCAAAATGCATCAATTTGAGCTTCCTGGCGTTCTCATTGGAAAAGAGAACCATCTGCATGGCATTGTCACCCATAAAGAGCTCCTTGCCCCATATGCTGGCTTTGAAAAAGAAGAAACCATCGCTATCCAGTTCCATCACCGCAACAACAAAGTCCAGGGGTTCGAAAAAGAACAAGCCGTAGACCTTCTGCGTGCAGAGTTCCTAAAAAACTACGAGAAATATCTTGAGGTCGGTTACCTGCATGTTTCTCTTGAACAACACAAGGAAACAAAACAAGGACTCTTCCGTGTCGTCTGCGAGATGAAACTTTCTGGAAAACCTGGTGTTTTCTATGCGACCCAGGAAGGGTACGGTCCTCATCAAGCGATGAGAAACGCTTTTCTCGCCATCGAGCATCAGATTAACAAAGTAAAAAAGACTTAGATACAAACCAGTATGATTTCACATCATTCTTTTCTTTTTTTCATTTTTTTTTAATCCGGCTTCGTCTTGGTTGACCTTATTGTTGTTTCTCCACAATCCGAAATGATGTGGTGATGGGAACCGACGGTCGAAGCATCGCTGATACCGGACAATATTTCTGCTGTGATAGTTCGATAGCACGTTCGAGATGTACGGGGTTTAATCCAGCACCAAAAAAGACGAATTCCAGATGGATTTTCGTAAACACCCGCGGATGTTCATCAGTTCGTTCCGCATCAATATAGATTTCAAAATCTTGTAATGATACTTTTTTCTTTTCTAGAATTGATAGAACATCACAACCGGTACAGGACCCCAGTGCAAGCAGTATAAGTTCCATGGGGCGTGTCGCAGCATCAGAACCTGATACTTCTTTTTTTGTGTCAATGGATACCCAATGATTGCTGTCTGCTTTCCCAATAAATGAACATCCTTGTATTTGTTTTATTATTGCTTTCATAGATTTCCACGACGTAATATTGATATGATTCTTCGGTTTAAATTCTGTTTCTTTTTTCTTTTGTTGAGATGTGAGGTTGTTCGAATTCCCGTTTAAGGTTCATTCTTTCTTGGTCGGTAATTTTTTTGTGTATAAGAAACGGGAAGTATAATTACTGATGAGATGGAGGAAAGGTTGAAACGGGAAAAAATATCTCTCATCAGCAATTGTACCTCTCTATATTAACAATTGTTAATTACACTTCTTAAACTTTTCGCTCACCAAGAAAAAACCAAGGATTAACAGAAGTGACCATTGCTTTTATAGATGACTATTTATCATCAGCTTCTATTCTTTTTTGTATGTATCTATACCTTCAACTTCTCTGCATCTTTGTCATCGCCCCCAATATCGCCCTTCTTTTTTTGAATCGGAAAAGAATATCTCCGAAATCACTCAGCGTCGCGCTGCTTGTGCTGTTTGTCATTGCAGTCATTTGGGATCAACTTTCCGTACACATGGGGCTGTGGGTGTTCTCGCAAGATGAAATCGTTGGAAGCCTTTTTGGATTACCAATTGAGGAATACCTGTTTTTTCTTTTCGTCCCGCTTCTTTCCATCAACATCTATCTTTTCGTAGAAGGAATTCTTTCGAAATCAAAAAAGGTGAACATCGATGAATGAAAACGAATTGAAAAACACAAGGTATGAGAAGACCTGCCAAAAATGTAAGACGAACATTGGGGGAAAACCATACTATGTGATTCAACTAGATTGCATTTATGACGGTAATTCCCTTACGGCATGCGAACGCGTTATCGTATGCTCAGGATGTTTTCATGCCCTTAAGTCTTGGTTAAATCTTTCTTGAAAAAATTCATTCAGCATTGTATGAAAATAATTATAGGAAGTAAATTGTTGATGAGGATTTGGGAGGAAAGAATAAAAAAGATACACTCATCAACAATTACACCTCTCTGGGTTAACAATTGTTAATACCATATATAAATTTTTCGTGATAAATGTTGGCACCCTATTTTTCCGTTATAAACACCATATGCTCCTGAAATTTTTGTTTTTCAAAAACCTTATTGTTCAATCGCTATATGCCTGAGTTGAAACGAAGATTATAAAAGAATGCCACCTCATCATGTACCCAAATTTAACAGAGGACTAACCAAAAATAACCTGTGGCGAGAATAAAGCCTATGGCGAAAAAAACACAATTAAGTCTCTCAGTAAAGCTCACTTTTATTGTCGTCTCCCTAGCGGCAATAACCATCTTTTCACTCACCTATATCAATCTGAATGAACAAGCAAATTTCTTTGAAAAAAACACTGTAGACAAATCTGTAACGCTTGCAAAGTCACTCGATGCAAGCCTCCTGTTTAATTATCAAATCGGACTGAATCAAACAGAATCATTACAGCAGTACATTGAGACGATCTGTGAAAAAAACGATGAAATCATCAATCTTAGCATTAACGTACCAACGTCGCAGAATAGATTCACCACTCTTGCATCAAATCATGAGCATCTCGTAAATACATCAGCAAACCCTTACAATGCCTATGCATATGAACAAAATGTCGTCGTCTATATTCCCCTGCATACAGAATCTTCTCATCTCATCACTGTATTTATTCCTCTGAACGGTTCAGGAAGTGTCGTAGGAACCTATGAATTTGTTCTCTCTATGAACAAGGCATACGCTGCGTTTGATGCTGAAATGCGCATGCTGATTATTATCTCCATTATCAGCTTGTTCCTGCTAGCATTTTTTTCCCTCTTTTTATTACGAAGGATTATCGTAAAACCGATCATCGAATTTCGAAATGCCGTCTATCGCACTGGTGAAGGAAATCTAAACGAAAGACTCCACATCAACTCCAACGATGAATTAGGGCAATTAGCGACAGCGTTTAATCAAATGTCAATTGATCTGAAAAATTCACAGTATCAAATTGAACAGTATAACAAAATGCTTGAAGGATTACTTGATCAGAAAGACCAATTCATTAAACAACTCGGTCATGATCTAAAGAATCCATTGGTCCCTCTCGTCAATCTCCTGCCCATCATCGCTGAGAAAGAAAAAGATCCACGAGTCAAAGAACATCTGAAAATGATTGTCAGAAATGCAGAATACATGCGGGATCTTGTGATAAAAACATTGCAATTAGCACGGTTACGATCCCCAAATACCCAGTTTGAATTTGAACAACTACCCCTTCATGATATTGTTTCACAAATAATAATCAATCAAGAATATTTTATCCAGCAAAACAATATCCAAATCAAGTCAAATATCCCACCAACGATTACGGTGAAAGCTGATCGATTGCAACTCACTGAATTGTTCAATAATCTGATTACAAACGCAGTGAAATATACGCCGAAACAACAGAAAGGAAGCGTAATTACCATAGATGCAACACAGCAGGATACAATCGTCACCATTTCGATATCCGACATGGGTATAGGTATGACCGAAGAACAGCTTTCCAAGATTTTTTCTGAGTTTTACAAAGCAGATAGTTCGCGTCCAGAATTAGATTCAAGCGGACTCGGATTATCAATCTGCCAACGTATCGTCGAAAAGCATGGGGGAACTATCTGGGTACGCAGTGAAGGACTTGGCAAAGGAACCACGTTCTTTTTCACCCTCTCAACTGGAGACAATAAGTAAATAAGAGTTGAGATGATTCTGAGATTCGACACCGATGAAAAAAGTCATGATTGTTGACGATGAACCTGGTGTCACCTATACGGTGAAGCATGGTTTAGAATCTCTTGATTCGTACTATGAGGTCATTTGTGTCAATAGCGGAGAGGATTGTATAGAATTATTGGAGAGAAATCAAATCCCAGATTTGATTTTACTTGATATCATGTTACCCGGGATGAGCGGCTGGGCAGTCTATAAAAAAATTCAAGATCATTGGTCTTGGAAAACAATTCCGATTATTTTTTTAACAAGTCGCACCGATTCTGTTGCAAAAGATGCTGGGAGCTTTTTTGGTAATGATTTTATTACTAAACCCTTTAAAATCCCTGAGCTTAAAATGCGGATTGAGCGGTTGTTACAAAAATAGGGAAATCTACGGATATCTTGTGTTATTTTCTCGCTTTGTCATTCTCTGAACATGTTTTTATATAGTGGTAATGGCAGAGTATATCATGTTATGTGTTATGATGATGCATAGAAAGGGATACATGATGGAAAAAAACACACGCGTATCATATGCTATTCCTAGGAAGTTACCACGTATCTTCGTCAGTTTCTTAGTTGTAATATCATTGATATTTATCATTGGTACACCAGTAATCGCAAACCCCCTGGAGATTGGTCTGAATCAATCGACGCAGTTAAAAACAGAGATTCCTGCCCAAGAAACCTTACCGAAAACTAATCCCGACGATGGAGAAGATTCTCCGTCAGTTCCCGACGAAACACCACCGGGGGAGATTACTGAACCAACGGTGATTGACACTGATATCGTCCCAAATGAACGTAATGATGAAATAATTACTACCTCAGAGAATACAACACAGATTTCAAAGACCGAAGAACCAGTACCTTTACTGGAGATTCAAAGTAATAATTCATTTTCTTTACTGAGTGGCGGGAAAGAATCCAATCCAACTATTCAAGAGGTTACCATCTCCACCATCCCCTCTGCAGAAACAAGGAGCACCACCGGTGTAAACATCATCAATGTGGTAACATCCCAAGCATATGAAACTGTTACTGCAGAAGTTACCATTACCAATGTTAAACCGCAATATGCTCCTTTCATCAGATTGGAAGACGAACATGAGTTCGTGGATTCCTATATCACAATTCAACTTGTCGGAGACAGCATCGCTCTCTGTGAGGAACAGGTCCAATCAATGACCATGACACTTAAAATGAAAAAGAACCCAGATGGCCGCACATTATCAAGAGATGCGCACATCTACGTCCTTACGTATGAGATCCCTCCTCTCTTTTCAATGTCACAATCTCTTATTCAAGATACTGGCGCTCCATTCAACTCTGGCCGTTGGCAACCCCTAACACCCATTGAAACAACCGAAGACGAAGAATATGTATATTATCATGTAGAAACATCAAGTTACTCTGCAACGTTCGCGATTGTCGGGACTGAACTTGTCGAAATGCAGTCTTACCAAACTGGGATTCCTCAAATACCTTGGGCTGCCATCATCCTTACAATCATTATTGCCACTGCCCTCTTGGTCTTTGTCATGTTTAAAACGGGTTTCATTTACCAGGTTGAGGACTCAGGATTCGATACAAACAAGGAAAAATTTTTAAAAGAAACAAACCAAAAATGGTCCTATAAAATTAAACTTTCTCCGATTCCCCCGGAACTCCAGTTAAGTCGATCACCCACCTTATATTTTTCAACTGCCCCTTATTCACCTCAAATCATGACCGCTTCAACACAACTCCAGGGACCATCCGGGGAACAAGAAGAAGACCCGATGTATCTATAATTATTTTTTTTTATAGCTCTGCTGATAACATCTGTAAATAATCTCAAGAGTAACCCTCGTATTGGTTTTATTGATGTGTCAGCAGATGCCTGGGCAATCGAGGTCTCCACAGACAAAGACCGAGGGAAAATCAATGGCTCGATGTTCGCTGGACAATACGGAGCCGGGGCGATAGGGGCCGCGCTGTTACCTTTCATCGGCACACGGTATGGATATCAGTCCGTCTATCTTGTCAAGGCGCTCATCATCCTTGTTATCCTCCTCATTCGCTTCATAACCAAGGAGATTATCAAAGGAAAAGCAAAAGAAAAAATCGTTTCCCTTGTCATAAAAGAATTCAAAACAAGAACCGTTCTGCTAGTTACACTGTTCTCCCCTCTTGTATTCATCAACGAAGGGATCAAGTCTTTTATCATCCCTATCTACATGAGAGATGGTCTTGGTCTCAGCGATATTCAGGTAGGTTTCGTCGCCATGATCCTTCCGTTTTCCTAGCGTTTGGTTCATTATTCGGTGGCATCATTACAGACAAAATCGGCAGGAAATCAGCATTGAATCTCTTCATTGGTTGCAACATCCTCTGTACCGCCTGCCTTATCTTTGCTGACTCCTGGTGGAAGCTGTCGATACTCTATGCGATGATTGGGTTTCTGATTGGAGGTCATTCAACGGTCTCCTGTGCCTTGTTCATGGATATAACCAATCCACGGATTGGTGCGACACAATACGGGGGGATATTTATCGGTATAGCCAATGTTGGTTTGAACGGGGCAGAGATGATTACTGGCACCCTTACAATCAGCCTTGGATTTGCTCGAACGTTTCTCGACGCAGCCTGGGCATTTGGTCCAGCGTTACTCGTCTTATATTTCATCCAAACACCAAAAGAAAGAAAGGGACACTAACGAGATGTTCCCCCCGTGATAATCGACTACTCGATGTATGCTTGGAATGCGAAGAAATCAAGCGTGTTCCAGTCATCATGGTCCCGTTTTCCCCGAGACCCATCCGAATAATCCACTAAGGCGTAGGTATATCCGTAATTCATACAGCTTTTATACGGCCGCCATTTCCACCAGCCGATCTCCCAGGGATAATTACTTTTATCATCATGACCACCAGGGATCCGAATATCAAGCGTATGGCCTAGCTCATGCATATACACGCTTGCGTAGGCAGTCGGTTTTCCACTGATGATCGCATGCTTGTTCACGCGTTTACTGGAGATCTGGTATGCACCCCAATAGTTATCATCTGTTCCAAAGACATATCCCGCATAGGTTGCATCATATACGAGCAATCCATAGTGGAACACCCCCTGTCTCCAGTTGTTTTTACTGCCATGAAGGAAATAGTCTTGGTACAATATCACGAGGTCTTCACGAGGTGTCTCGATGTCGAACGGGATCCACTCTCCCCCGCCCATAGGCCCGTCATCCAAATGAAGACAGATGTTATATTTATCAAAAGCATCTCGGAGTAAGTCCTTCCCTGCCTCTGGGAAGATGCTAGCTGCTTCTCCATTTGGTCCTGCCTCCATCTGGTCAAGCTCAACAAAAATATCTTTTCGGTAGGGATCTGATCCCCATTGCGATGTCAGGTATTCCTCATAGTTATTCAGGGCGTCAGAGTCAGGATCCAATGTCGCATGGTCATCATATACGAAAGGATCATAATAGGTTACTAACACCCAACTATCCGAATACCAATCATAGTCCATGAATGTTCCCCATTTGAACTCCCATTCGATAGGGACTCCATCGCCATCATCATCTCTTCCAAGGTCGTTTACTTCAGGATCTGTATGATAGAGATTAACCTCAGTCCAATACGGGATTGAATCTCCATCGTAATCGGTTTGGGTGATATCGAAATACATCAGACAATCCCGTTCGTTCTCGTAGATGCTATTGTCATCGCAACCGTTTAATCTCCCATATCCACTCGCATCTCCCCATGTGACATACGGGTAGATGTAATCATCACCTGACCAGTGTGCTGATTTTAGGTCATAGATGAGGTTGACAGCGTAGGTATTTAGGAGAAAGCCATCGTCATCATTCAAATCACAAATTTTTGGTAAGCCTAGGTTTATGTCCCAGAGCTGTATTTTAATAGATACGTTTTCTTCTTCATCTGGTACATTGAGGGTTGCGGACCAGGGTTCATTGATGTAGTTTTTATTCAGCCATATCTTGCTTCTAAATTTTTCATCGTTGATAGTGACCACCACAAAAAAATCTGATTGACCAAGATCATCAATTTTCTTTAAGGCGCGTATCTCCTTAATTGTGACGGTGACTTCGAGATCCACCAAAGGGTCAAGGTCTCCTTCGCTTGATGATTGTTGTTGCGATTGAGAGGATGCGTTCATGTTGAGATTCTGCTGAGATGTTTTGACTGCAGAGACGTTCAACGAGGCAAGAAAAATTCCGATTAAGATAATGCATACAATTCTTTTGTTTATCTTCATACAATGATCCCCTTAACTATTATGTCTTTATTATTTTAATATTTTATACCTATTTAAATACTGTGTCGCCCCTATATAAAATTAACACTTGTTAATTTTCCACATCCGATAATACCTTCTAACCACACTAATCTAAATGGAAGACCTGAAAAACATTTAAAACAGGAATTGATGTCATCTTACCACCGAGGCGAAAAGATGAAGACATTGGCTATCTCTAAGCCAGTGGTCATATTCTCAAGCCCGTGGTAAAGTTGCATGGGCCAGTGGTCTAGTGGTTATGACGTCGCGCTTACAACGCGGAGATCGCCTGTTCAATTCCGGCCTGGCCCACTCTCTTCTCCTCAACGAATAACACCTGAGTCTATCGAGGAATTTCTAAGCGATGCACAGATAAGTTAGCTGTCTATTTTTTACTGCGTGTTTTCTTCTCATATTTTTCTTTTATTTTCAGCCTTTTTTAATAGAAGCCATTTCCATACGGGGAGAACGTGAATTATTTTTTTATCAATGTGAAGGTCCTCTTCTTGATCTTGGGTAAGCAATATGCCTTCTTTCAGATGAAATGTTGATAATGCCTCCAGCAACCCGTTCAGTTCGCGTTCCCGGTTCGTTTCATCCAGGACATAACAGACTTGTATGGCCTGGGTGATTTTTGCCGCATCTTTTATAAGAAAGTCGCATTGATGGGTTCGGTCGAAATAGTAGATGTCGTGTTTGTTTCTTTTCAGATGGAGGAATACAAGGTTTTCTAGCACTCTTCCCTTGTTTGGGGAGATGTTCATGCCGCAAACTTGATGAAAGATGGGATCTACCACATAGATCTTTTTTGGCGCAGTGAGTTGTTTTTTGAGGGAATAATCGAATTTTTGTACCTCGAAAAACAGATATGAATTCTGAAGATAGGAGATGTATTCTTTTACTGTGATTGCGTTTGAGAGTTTTACTGTTTTTTTTAAGGAATTGTAAGTGAATGGTGAAGCCATGTTTGTGACTAGTATGTTTACTAGTTCTCGGAGGGTGTTTTGTTGTTTTATCAGATATCGGGCGATGATATCTCGATACAAAATGTTCTCATAGATGGTTTTGACATAGTCGATATCATTGTTTTTCAGGTATTCAGGGATTCCTCCTTTCGTCATGTATTGATTGAATTGTCGGATTAATACTGCTTTTTTTTCTGTGAGATAGAACCATTCATTGGTAGGGGTAAGGTCGGAGTGTTGAAGATACTCGTAGAAGGAGAATGGATAGACATCGAATTGTTTATAGCGTCCGGTGAGACGAGTGCCAAACTCAAAGCTCAGTAACCGTGCGTTCGAACCGGTGATAATTATTTTTTTCCCCTGGTCTTGGAGTCGTCGTACAAATGTTTCGAAGTGAGGGATGTTTTGGATTTCGTCAAAGAAGTAGATGTGAGCATTTCCGTATATTTCAAGGAGCACTTCATGAAGGGATTCAAACTCCGCGGCAGGGAACCCTAGGAATCGTTCATCTTCGAAGTTGACGTAGCAGCTCTGAGTGATTTTTTGCATGAGTTGGTGCAGGAGGGTTGATTTGCCGCTGCGTCGCAGGCCGGTGAGTATGAGTACTCTTTTGTCTTTGAACCAGGGGAGTATCTCGCTGGCGAGTTCTCGGGGTATGGTGTGTTCTTGTTTTTGGATGGTTTGCTGTTGTTGTATGAGGATTTGGCGGAGAACTTCCTTCGATATCATACTAAATAGTAATTAGTAAAAATATATAAATGTTTTCACTGCCAATTAGCATTAGTAATTACACGGGCTCTTCATTTATAGATATTTGGTTTGATACACCACACTCTAAGAGCTTTTTATATGGATTGTCAGTTCAAATAAAATACTATGAAAAAGCATACCCTACCTTGGTTGTACAACATGGTAGCGTCATCCATAAATTATAAATACAGAATATGATAGATATCTACAGGAGCGGTATATGAAAAAAGTTGGAATGTTATTGATTTTCTTTCTTATTGTAACCCTCAGTATCCCTTCGAGTGTAGGATATTTTTTAGAAGACCGGCATCTACTTTCAAAAAATATTTTAACCGTTGACGATGATGGTGATGGTGATTTCACATCAATCAAAGATGCCTTAGCACATGCTCTTCCTGGTGATACTATTGAGGTCTATAGTGGTACATACTATGAGCATAAGATTTTGATTGAAATAGACAATATCACT
>Ga0105105_10000897_pt1 | contig 13076 bp, 6 predicted proteins | sample PPLLaktember2015_4_FD_79108 | JGI IMG/M metagenome (GOLD analysis project Ga0105105, IMG submission 79108) | Freshwater sediment microbial communities from Prairie Pothole Lake near Jamestown, North Dakota, USA - PPLs Lake P8 Core (1) Depth... | ecosystem: Environmental > Aquatic > Freshwater >... | reverse complement strand
TCACTATTCGATTTACTAAAGAAATTGAAGAAGAAAAATGATACCAGCCTCAAAAGTAATTTCGTTTTTCCTGACCCCAGGACCGGTGGCAGAATCAGGACCAAACTCCGGGAGAGATTAATCGAAATCGCCCGGGAAGCGGGTATCCCCAATCTTACCAAACTCCACACTCTTCGTCATACTTTTGCCAGCCACCTGGTGATGCGCGGGGTGGGCCTTCCCACGGTCAAGAAACTGATGGGTCATACGGATATCCAAACCACCATGATCTATGCTCATCTCGCTCCGGATCATCTGGAATCAGCGGTCAACAAATTGCCGTTTAAATTCCACCCCAAATAATATAATACAAGATATTTAGTGGGCCCTTGCTTAGAGATTCAAAGTGTTGTAATATATCTGCAGACTATAATCTGATAGACTGCTATGTATCAAATCAATATCGCCGTCATTATCAATGTCATCCATAATAATTCCATTTATGCTATGAATTGTCTCAATAATATTACGTACTGTAAATATGCCACTGCCCTCATTTACGTAAAATACGATTTTCCCTTCTCTGCTCAATACTATATCTAACATATTGTCATCATTAACGTCATATACCGCGCTGGCACCATATCCCTCCAAAGAATTATCCGGTATATACACATTCTTTGCCGATAATCCCTCTGAACCGCCATAATAGATAAATATATTTTTTGAATATACACTCGTCGATATCAGATCGTCAATACCGTCATTATCTAAATCCGCCGATAACAGCGTCGGCCCCAAGCCAGCATGCATAACCGTATCGGAATCGATGAATGACCCGGTTCCATCATTGTACATGACAACAATATTACTAACATCCCAGAGTGTGATAACATTCGCAATATCGGTATGCCCATCTCCATTATAATCACCCAGGGATACGACCTCCGCCTTCCTATCAGGGCATAAATACTGTGCGGGTTCATACCCATTCAAGCCATTATTCATCAAGACCGCCACCGCGTAGCCGGCTTGGGTATAATTTGCAGTAACCAGGTCCGGATAATTATCGTCATTTATATAGCCGGATCGCACATGCTTTAATCCACAAACGACGGGATAGGTATTTGGCCCCTGATATGTACCATCCCCGTTACAAATAAATACCATTACACTATCGGGTAACCCATCGTACTGTGATTTCCACGGGTAAGTGACCGCCACATCGGTATATCCGTCGCAATTAACATCAGTAATAGTGCTACCTGTTATATCAATACCAACACCGGCCCCGCCAATAACTTCACCAAATGTGCCATCGCCATTACCTGGTATCGCTTTGGCACCGCGATTGGAGGATACCTGCAATAATAATATATCTTGATAAGAATCATTATTTATTTTTCCGAAAGCTATGCCGCCTACCCGATCAATCAGGCCATATCTGACCGGTTCCGAATAGTAGTCGAGTGTACTGGCAATTATAATATTAGATAGACCCGACTGATAATTATTTTCGTCTTCGTACGTAAGCGCAATATAATAAGTCGAATTAATATTCAGATCGGTAATGGTTATAAGCTCTGATTCACCGGAAGGTGATGGGTATATATCATTAATGAATTCGTCAGCAAGATGCCAATTGTATGGAGTGATTGCTTCCGAATAATATCTAATATCGTATTTTATGATATTCGTTTGATCGCTGATTGCGGCCGGCGCCGTAAACGCAACAGTGATAGAGTTGCGGGTGGCGCTTACGAAGCGAAGATTGCTTATACAATTCATGCCGTTATATCTTATACTAACGATGTTAGAAACATCTGAGAAGTGATTACAGGCGTCGGATGATTTAATCCCAAAGAAAAACGGCGTGTTTGGGGGTAACCCGGTTATTCGTAGTGAATCAATTGTTCCGGGGCTGCCGGGGACAGGGATACTATTCAGTAGTATACAGCTATCCCAATTCCTTTTAGTTAAGGCCTTATAGGAATATCTGATATCATAACTTATTGCTGCCCCGGAATCATCGCCATAAGGCGAGGTCCATTTTAGTAATACGGATTCGGCCATGCTCGTATCAACGATCAAGTCCTTTATTCTTTCCGGTGGAGTGCCAAGAACAAATACGTGAGTTTTATTGGAAATATGGAGTTTGCCGTCAGTATCTTCAGCGACAATCCAAACACTGTGCTGGCTAAGATCTTCATATTCCATAGTATTCCATAATTTGCCCCATCCGTCAAAGGATATGCTATCGACACCGATCGAACTATCATCAATCATAAAGTCAACCTGTCTTAGCCTATCCTCGCCATCTATTATATAGTTGGATTTTACGGATATCCACGTTGTGTCCATTACAGTATCACCGTCGTCAATATTGGTAATTACTGCACCATTATCCACGAAGAACAGGCCAGTTGATTTATCCGAACAGGATAGGATTAAGATATAAAGAACCGCTATTGACGGAAGAAGTAGTAATGGCCGTATATGAATACGAGAATGCATACTCATCTATTTTACTATCAGCATCTTTAATGTTTGAGAATGGTCTCCGGTGTTGAATTTGCAAAAATATACGCCGCTACTGGCAAAATCGCCATTGCTGGTTAATCCGTTCCACACTATTAAATGCTCACCGGCAGACATATATTCACTTATTAAAGTGGTGACCTTTTGACCGAGAATATTATATATATTAATCGTGACATCCGAGCCATGGGGCAAAGTGAATTTTATTGATGTGGAAGGATTAAAGGGGTTTGGATAATTTTGAAAGACATGGAACACTTTGGGAAGATAAAGGCCGCCGGCAGAATTAATAGCAGCTTGTCCGAAGGCAAAGGCACCCATATCATTTCGCGACCCATCAGGGTCATTATAAGCAGGCAACCAATTGCCGGTGTTAATACATGGAGATTGAGGGGTAAGATTATAATCAACTTCTTCCGGATTGACATATAATGGATCAGCGGATATGCAATTTGGCCCGGCAATTGCCCTATAATCATAATCGGGGCCGTTATTCCATACGTCATTGAAGTCGAACTTGCCGGGGTCATATTCAACGTCGGAATAAATGCCGTATCGCATTGTGTTCGAAATGATGTTATTATGAATAATTCCGAATTTATTATAACTTATGCGAATGCCTCTCTCATTGTTATCGAAAGTATTGTTTGTTATTTTACAGTCACGTCCATATACACGAATGCATGCGCCGTCGACATTATCCAAAAACAAATTTCTTGTGATGACCGCACTTGTGTAGACTTTTATGATGTCTTCGGCAATAAGCCCCCTAAATATATTGTTTTTCAGGGTCGGTTTTGCGTCCAGGGTTATTAAAATAGCTTCGAAATAGCCTCTGCCCGTTATGGTAAAACCGCTTAATTCCGTATATGGGCCCTGCCCCTTATCAAAAGTGATTATCTTATCCATATAACTGCCCCCGTTTATAATTGTATTATATGGATTTTCGCCGATTAATTTCAATTCTTTTGCGGGGAAAATTAATCTTTCAAAATACTCGCCGGAGCGCACAAATACCGTATCGCCGGTTTCGGCTGCCTCAAGAGCTGCTGCAATAGTGGAGAAATCATCGGGTACAATTATTGTTTTTCCAAAGTAGGAACGAAAATGGGAATAACGCCATTCCCCCCAATCATTTACGTCGCGTACCCTGATTCTCACAAAATAGGTTGAATCATCCAATAACTCATTTCCGTTATATTGAATCGCCGTATCGGCACTTATTATTATACCAGATGACCACATTTCGGAGGTAAACCAATTCTGGTCATTGCCGACTTCTACTTCAAAAGCACTTTGATCGTTTACATTATTATTAAAATAACTCCAATAAATATATGGCCTGTTATGAATAACAGTATCCCCAAAAATCGTTCCGCTGTACATTATATTATAGGGAATGGGGAATATCGTGGCTCCAAAAGAAATGGCTCCGATATCGTTTCTTGTTCCGTCAGCGTCATTATATAACATCGCAGTATCACCGGCATCAATCGCGGGCGAATTCGGTAATAACCTCACATCACCGAATAAAGGGTCATTCAACATCGGATCGGTTACTAATCCATGCTCTCCCGGGACATTTTCCTCTCCGTTCCTCCAAACCAGATTATAATCCGAATTATAGTTGCTTTGTTTTATTCCATATCCTTTAGTAAAGGCAACAATATTATTTCGAACCTTGGCCCCGCCTGCATATATGCCCCTTTCATTATTCACCAAGGTATTATTTATAACGGAATCCCCTGACCATGCACTAATAGAATTAATACCACCATTATTGTAAAATATACAATCCTTGACAACAGTCTTGCCCCCTGTGTTCACAACATCCCCCGAACCAGGGCCAATAATATTGTCATAGAATATGCAGTTATGGATAATCGATAAGGAATTAATGGAATTCGGCGTACCAAAGGTTCCCAACGTGGTTATTTGGCCGCCGTAACGAACGGTAAAACCGTCAATTAGAGTAGTGTCGTTTTTTATATTATATAGTCTTAATGTATATTCTGTATTATCCAGTGGCTGGAGAAACGTATGATCAGGGCCGTGTATTGCAATTAACGATATTGCTTTTTGCTTAAAATCCAGATTCTCGATATAAATCCCTGAATCCACTAATAATCTATCTCCGTTTCCCGCATAATCAATTGCTGTTTGTATATCAGCGAAATGTTCGGGTATCCGGAATTCTGTGGTATCTCGAATATTAAGTCGACGGGCTCGGCTCCAATCGGAATATTCATAGCCGTCATTTAAACGCGCTCTCCACCAGTAAACGGAATCGACTACTAATGTATTAACAATTGGTGTGCTGATAGTATCGGAGGAAGAACTTGGTCTCGAAACACCATATACCGGATATAAACAAAGGGAGTCCCGATAAATGGCGAAATAATAAATCAATGCGTCGCCATCCTCATCATAAACTTTATAAACGCTTACTGCTACGTAACTATGATTTAAACTCGCATTTTCAGGAGGGAAATACGGGGTCGGAATAGGCGGGGCGGAATTCGTCCTGAATACAAATTCTACCCAGTCGCCCCAATTATACTCATTTTTCAGCCTTATACGGCAGTTATATTCAGCCCCATCTTGAAGATTCCGGCCATTATAAGCGGCACTGGAATCACCAGAAGAAACTTCGCCACTATCCCAAAACTCCACTACAGCCCAATCATGATCAGTTCCGACTTCGATTTCATAGGCAACCTGGATCCCGCCATCATCAACATAGCCCCAGCAAAAAATGGGTCTAATGCTTACCACTTTTAGAATGTCTTCGCCTTTAATAGAGATATTTGTTGCATAAGGGTGGTTATATTGATTGTCAGCATAATCTGAGTATTTGCCCGCAATCTCATTGACGTCAATATTTATAAATTGAGCAATAGCGCATAGAGGAGAAATAAAAACGAGAGTAATAGTTATAGGAAACCAAAAGCGGTTCACAAATCTCTCCCGGAATATGATTAAAATATACCAATAAGTTAGAAATTGTCAATTCCTTTGTGTATTAATAACTTAAGCCCTGCCTTTATAGATATGATTGGAAATTATTAATCTAAATTATCTCACTTGGCATTATTAACTAAAGTTATACTCGGTCGCCAATTTACTTCTTAACGCCAATTAAAAGTATCACGGAATCCGTAAATTTAATACGTTTGTCTTTCTCGATGACCGGCCTTTCGAACTCCGCTTCTCCAGCCACTTGTTGACATCGCCTTCCCGAAACCGGACAAGTTTCCCCAACTTAATGTGCGGGTATTGAAAACGGGGGATATACCCGCAGTTCAATCCCGAAAATAATATTTCTCACTTCGATTTGAATATGGCGCCTCGGAACCTGCATATCGTACCGATCGCTATGAGCGGTCATTAACTTTGCATCCCTTGACAGGTGGTTTAATCCGGCGCACCGTATTTCTCCTCGAAAATTTCCCGCGCGAGATTATTTGTCGTTTGATTTTCCAAATCAAAATTCCCCGGTTTCGAAAACTCAACGGGAAGTACCGTCGAGTTAATTATGCGGGGAATTATCCTCGTCACTATTTCCCCGCCGATAATTCTTCAACCGCGGACGACATCTTCCGAGCCGGCTTGTGAGATCGCCGCTGTTCCCTCCACCAGAGTCTCCTGCCCCGGACCTTTTTCTTCATGAGTAAATCGAGCCAGCAAGGTGTAAACCACCGGCACCAGGATGAGAGTCAGAAAGGTCGAGAAAAGCATCCCGCCGACAACCGCGATACCGAGCGGACGGCGGGCTTCGGCGCCGGCGCCCAGGCCGATTGCAATGGGAAGCACTCCGAAAATGGTGGCGAACGAGGTCATTAATATGGGGCGAAGACGGATAGCCGCTCCGGCCACGACAGCCTCCAGAAGGGCCTGCCCGCCCCGGCGTAACTGGTTGGCGTACTCCACTATAAGAATCGAATTTTTGGTGACCAGCCCGATGAGCATGATAAGACCGATCTGCGAATATATGTTCATCGTTTGGCCGAAAATAAGCAGTGAGAATAAAGCGCCGACCACCGCCAGCGGGACCGCCAGGAGAATAGTGAGAGGATGTATAAAACTTTCGAATTGGGCGGCCAGCACCAGATATATAAACACGATCGCAAACAGGAATAGAAAATACAGGGCTGTACTGGCCTCGCGGAATTCGCGGGATTGACCATCGAGGTCGGTTTCGATACCGGCTCCCAGGTCGTTGAGGGCGATCCGGTCGAGGTCATCGAGAGCCTGGCCCAGACTTACGCCCGGGGCCAGGTTGGCGGTAATGGTTGCCGACCGCACCCGATTGAAGTGATTAAGTTCTTTGGGAGCGACAGTCTCCTTTATGTCCACCAGTGAGGCCAATTGAATGAGGCCGCTCCTGCCGCGGATATAAAGTTCATCAATTGTACCTGGCGTGGCCCGGTCGTATGACCGCAATTGGGCGATAACGTCGTACTGCTTGGCCCCGCGTTTAAAATTGCCGATGACGCGACCGCCGAGAAATGTCTCCAGGGCGGTTCCAATATCGGTGACCGATACCCCCAACTGGGCGGCCCGTTCACGGTCGATAGAAATATCCAATTGCGGTTTATTGAGGCGAAGGTCGGTATCGAGGTTGATAGGATATCCGAGGGCCATGGCTTTTCCCATCAATATCCCGACCGCCTGTTGAAGTTCTTCGTAGGAGTTGGCTTTTAAGACGTACTGGACGGGAGAGGAAAAGTCGCCACCCAGGGAAGGAGGATTTATTAAAAAGGCCAGGACGCCCGGAATCGAAAGCAATTGCGGAAAAACGGACTGGACAATTTCCTGCTGGCTTCGGGTCCGTTCGGCCCGGGGTTTCAGGGCCATAAAGACAAAGCCGTTGGTCACGCGCCCGGGGCCTTCAAAGCCCAGACCGGTGGCTGTAAAAACCCCCTCCCGTTCCGGCAGATTCAGCAAAATATTTTCTACCTGACGCATATAGCGGTCGGTGTATTCCAGCGTGGCTCCTTCCGGGGCGATGACAATCCCGAAAGCCGTACCTCTGTCTTCGGTCGGCACCAATTCGCTGGGTAACAGGCGAAGCATAAAGGCGCCCGCCCCGACCAGAAGAAATATCGCCACAATTGAGGCCACCCGGTTTTTCAGGGCCAGATTCAGCGACGCCCGGTACGTGCGATCCAGCCAGTTGAAAAAGGAGTCAAAAGAGCGCGAGGCCCAGTTATTGCTCGTGCCGTGAAGGGGACGAAGTAGCCGGGAGCAAAGCATCGGGGTCAAAGTCAGGGCGATGAATCCCGAAATCAGCACGGCCACCGCCACCATAAGCCCGAATTCATTGAACAGCCGCCCGACGTTACCCTCCAAAAAAGCCAGCGGGATGAATACCGCCACCAGGGAGATGGTCGTGGCCAGAACTGCGAATCCGATTTCCTGGGAACCGTCGAGTGCCGCCCGCATGCGGGATTTGCCCATTTCCAAATGACGATAGACATTTTCCAGAACGACGATAGCATCGTCGACCACCAACCCGATTGCCAGCACCAGGGCCAGCAGAGTAAGTATGTTGATGGTGAATCCGAAAAAATAGGCGAGGACGAAAGCCCCTATAATCGATGTCGGTATGGCGAAAGTGGGAATAATCGTGGCGCGGATATTTTTCAAAAAGAGGAGGATAACGAAAATCACCAGAATGGCCGCTATCAGCAGGGTCTCGGAGACTTCATCAATGGATTCCTGAATAAAGGTGGCGGAATTATAGGCCACATTGAGAAGCATGCCGTCGGGAAGGAGCTGCTGCAATTGAGGGAGGTCGTCGATTATTTCCCGGGCGACATCGAGGGTGCTGGCCTTGGTTTGCTTGACAATCCCCAGACCCACCGCCGGTTCGCCGTTGTAACGGACCTCGGTCCGCTCGTCTTCGGCACCGATCGTGACCGTGGCCACATCGGATAATCTGACCGATTCATCGCCATCCTGCTTGACAATAATAGCGGCGAAACCCTCGGGCGTGGATAATTCTCCGCGGGTGCGAACCGCGAACTCACGGCCCTGGCCTTCGACCCTGCCACCGGGGATTTCGGCGTTTTCGCGACGGATGGCATTTTCGATATCAACCGTGGTCAGACCGCGGGAGGCCATGCTTTGCGGATTAAGCCAGACCCGCATGGCATAGCGTCTCTCGCCGCCGATAAAAACCGAGGCGACTCCGGGAAGACGTTGTATACGCTCCTTTAAAATACGGTCGGCCAGGTCGGATAACTCCAGCGTGGAGTGCCGGCTGCTTGAGAGAGCCAGCCAGACAATAGGCTGGGCATTAGCATCAACCTTGCTGATAATGGGGTCATCGGCTTCGCGCGGGAGAATTCCCCTGACGCGCGAGACGCGGTCGCGAACATCATTGGCGGCCTCGTCGACATTGCGACCTAACTCGAATACAATCGTAATTACCGAACCCTGTTCGCGGCTCGATGAGGTGAGGGTCTTGACACCTTCGACAGTGGATAGTTGTTCTTCCAGGACGTCGGTGATTTCAGTCTCAACCACATTGGGACTGGCCCCGCGGTACAATGTGGTAATGGAGACGATGGGAGGATCTATATCCGGATACTCGCGAACCGGCAACCGGAGAAAAGACACCAGGCCCAGTAGTATGATGACCAGGCTTAGGACCAGCGCCAGGACCGGTCGTCTGATGGATATTTCGCTTAATTTCACCTGCCACCCCCGTTAGCCATACCCCATTGTCCGGAATCGACGGCGGATGGAAGGGGGTTGACTTTGGCGCCGTCGAATAGTTTCTGGTGCCCTGCTTTGACGATAGTCATCCCGGCCTCGAGACCCTGGACGACCTCGACAGCCTTCCGTTGTCGGGTTCCCACGGTGATTACGGCGCGGGCGACTGAACTATCTTCTTTAACCACGTAAACCATATTTTGGGCGCCTTCGGCGAAAACCGCTTCATCGGGTATTACCAGAGCTTTTTCCCGGCGGGACATCACGGCTGAAATATTGGCCGACATTCCAGGACGGAATTTATCTTCGGGATTTTCAAAATGGGCAATCATCAACGCCGCCCGGGTGGCTTGATCGATTATCGGCTCGATTACTTCGATTTTGCCTTTCAGGAATTCATCGGGATAAGCGGTCGTGGAAATGGTGACTTCGCTTCCGCGGCGGAGCAGGGCGAAAAACCGTTCCGGAGCCGAAAAGGTCACTTTCAATTCCGATAATTGCGTCAAACTAGTAATAGTCGTTCCGGCGCGTAAAAATGCCCCCGGACTGACCGTCCGAGCGCCGATGACGCCGCTGAAAGGGGCTGTAATCTGTGTCTTGGCCAGGCGGGCCTCAATAATAGCCAGATCGGCTTGGGCGACTTTGAAAGCGGCGGAGGCGTCATCGAAATCCTGTTGGGTGGTCACCCCTTTTTCAAACAGGGTTTGGATCCTATCAAAATTGGCCTTTTTTTGTTCAAGAAAGGCCGCGGCGCGGGCCATTTCGGCGCGTATTTGGGAGTCATCGAGTTGGGCCACCAAAGCCCCTTTTTGAATCGTCGTGCCTTCATGGAAAGGGAGATCCGTAACGATAGCATCGATTTCCGATACGATGGTGATAGCATTCTGGGCCTCAATGGAGCCGACGGCCTCAAAGCGGTCCTCGATTGTCGAGGTGGTGACCACCGCGGTTTCAACCGGCACCGGGGGGAAAGCAAAGCCTCCGGTCTGCGGACCGGAACATCCCGAAATGACGGCCGCCGATAAAATAACTATTACCAGATGCTTCCGGGCAAATTTCATTTATCTCTTCCTTTCCAAGAACGCGGTTTAGCCTGTAATAGATTTATATAACGGCGCTCCCTGGGGGCAGGTTCCAAAAATATGGAGTATTTTTGCCCACAATTCTAAAATGTGAAACTTGCCCGGGCGTTTTTGATTTAATAATAAACAAAAAAACCCGGCGGGGAGAGCACCAACCCCGCCGGGTATAATGTGGCGATTGCACCGACTGAATCCTGGCGCTATTAAAGCGGTGCTCCCGCCTTGCGCGCCGGGAATTTTCCCCCTCCCGAATCGAACCGCAAAGTTCAGCTGCCGACGCCTGGGTTTAAGGCACCGCCGCTTAATACGCCTGATTCAATAATCGATGACAGCCCATTACTATTGCAAGGGAGATGCCGAAAACGCGGGAGTTTCAATTATGCCTTTTTCGCCTCGGTATTTCATTCGTTTTGGAAGGAATTTAAATGAAATTAAAAATACTTTGTCGTCGGATTACGACAAATGCCGGATAAATTGTGGTAAAAATGCGACAAATAGAATCATAAAGGGAAGAGGCAGGGATGATTCAGGTTCTTTTTATCGGGCGGAGATTGATCCCCCACGAACGGCAAGGGGGGTTATTGCCCCTCTTTAAGTTGATACTCGTTGATTAATTTATACAAGTGGGTGCGGTCGATCTGAAGAATTTCGGCGGCGCGGGCGATTTTGCCTTCGGCCAGGTTGATAGCCCGGATAATGCATTCGCGCCGGAATTCCTGGGTCATTTCATTGAGCGACTTGAAGGAGGCGGCCTTGTCCATCCAGAGGCCGCCCAGAATGGACTTAACATCATCGGCGGATACTTCGTCGGCCCCGGCCAGAATGATAATCCTTTCCAGGCAATTCTCCAGTTCCCTGACATTTCCCGGCCAATTGTAATCGGCCAGAAGCGAAATCGCTTCGGGGGCAAAATGGTATTCCCGGCCGAAATTCTTAAGCGATTTGGCGCGGATAAAATGCCGGGCCAGCAAAGGGATATCTTCCTTGCGATCGCTTAAGGGAGGAATTTCAATTTCAATAACCTTCAGGCGCCAATACAAGTCCTGCCGGAAATTATTGGCTTTAATCATTTCCGGGATTTTTCGATTGGTGGCCGCAATAATGCGGACATTGCAGGGGCGCATATCATTCTCTCCGACACGGCGATATTCCCTTTCCTGCAGAACATGCAGAAGTCTGGCCTGCAGATTCAGGTCGGCGTTGGAGATTTCATCCAAAAAGAGGGTGCCATTTTCGGCCACTTCGAATAGTCCCTTGCGGTCATTCAGGGCACCGGTGAAAGCGCCCCGCCTGTGGCCGAACAACTCACTTTCGGCCAGAGAATCGGTCAGGGTGCCGCTGTCGACCGTGACGAATTTCCCCTGGGCGCGACGGCTCTGGTAGTGTATTTGCCGGGCCACCAATTCCTTGCCGGTGCCGCTTTCGCCCGTTATCAGAACAACACTGTCGGTCGGAGCCGCCAGGTTTATCTGTCCCAGAATTTTTTCTATGACCGCGCTGCCGCCGATTATTTCATATTTTTTGCGAATTTCTTCTAAAAAGGCGAGGTTTTGTTTTTTCAGGCGGCCGCTTTCGATGGCGTTTTTAATGGTCAAAAGGGTCTTTTCCCGGTCATGCATTTTTTCTATATAGTTGAAAGCCCCGATACGGATGGCTTCCACGGCCGTGGCGATTGATCCATGTTCGGTTATCATGATTACCGGCAAAGGCGGAACTAATTCCAGGACCTGGCGTAAGATGGTGATGCCGTTGTAATCGTCGTGACCCCAGTCAAGGTCAAGAGTAATCAGATCGAAATTCTCCGTTTTGAGAAGCCCCAATATTTTTTCGCGGGTGTCGGCAATCGTGGTGCGGTAGCCGCGCATTTCCAGCATTGCTGAAAAGGCGGAAAGAAAGGCCGGGTCATTGTCGGCCATGAGGATACTGCCGCTGTAGTTGCCGTTTTCCGACATATTATTCCTGGAAATTCGCCGGCAGGCTTATGGTAAATTCCGTTCCCTTGTCAATTTCGCTGGTCACTTCGATTTTGCCGCCGTGGTTCTGCACTATTTCCTTCACAATCGCCAGACCCAGGCCGGTGCCACGTCCCGATTTGGTAAAACCCGGTGTGAAAATCTTTTCGATGTCTTCGGGAGAAATCCCCCGGCCATTATCCCCGACAATTATTTCTACATTATCTACACCCGATTTATTATGCAAATGGTCTGCCGTCCTGGTAATAATTGTGATTCGCCCTTCATCTCGCAGGGAATCAATGGCATTGGACAGGAGATTATCCAGGACTTCGACCATTTGATCCGGGTCGACCATGATCAGGGGAAGTCCCGGTTGTGGTTCTTTTGCGACAATAATTTTGCCGTTTGTCGTCTTCTGATAGTCCCCCGTCACCCTTTCCACCAATTGATTTAAATCGGTCGGCACCGGCTCGGGATGGGTAATACGCACATAGCGGAGGATTTTTTCGGAATGCTGCGCGGTTTCGATGATACGGTCCTTCAGGGAGTTCAGATAATTACGGCAGACGGGACTGTTTTTCACGAATTCGGACAGCCGGGGGTCTTCGTTCATGTTTTCCAGAATAATTTTCGCCGTGGCCATGTTGCCCTTCAGGCGATGCACCCATTTCTGGGCGGCTTCACCCATAACCACCTTGCGGTTCCAGGCGGCTTTTTCGGAAATATCTTCGACGACGATGATACTGCCGATTATATTTTTGAGGTTTTCGTCCGTCCGCGGGAAAACCGATAATTCCACTTG
>Ga0105105_10000895_pt1 | contig 13077 bp, 10 predicted proteins | sample PPLLaktember2015_4_FD_79108 | JGI IMG/M metagenome (GOLD analysis project Ga0105105, IMG submission 79108) | Freshwater sediment microbial communities from Prairie Pothole Lake near Jamestown, North Dakota, USA - PPLs Lake P8 Core (1) Depth... | ecosystem: Environmental > Aquatic > Freshwater >... | reverse complement strand
CCGGTCGAATCGGTCAGCACGATCGTCGCATCCGCCATCGGCGCGCCGCTCGCCGCGACGCCCTTGATCGTCACCGGCGCGGCGGCGGCAGGCGTCTCGGGCACAACCGGCGCGGTGGCCGCGGGGGTCTGAGCTGCGGCCGGCGCGGCCGGCGCGGCCGGGTCGCCGCCGCCGCTGCTGCAGGCACCGAGGGCGACGATCGCGGCGGCGACGAAGGTGAGCTTGAATGCGGACGGCGTGGTCATCGGTGTTCTGGCGCTCCGTGAAGTTCGGTGTGGGTCGTGATGCGTGGGCCGATTGGACGCGCGCCGCAGCGGCTCGGCATCCCATGGATATGGAGCGCGGGCCCCGCCTCCGGGACCTGTCCGATCGGCGGTGCCGGATCGACGATCGCCGGCCGGCGGAACGGCGGCCGATTCCGGCGCCGTGTGGCGTTTATGCTTGCGCCCTCGAGCGCGACGCCACCGTCGGCGGACGCGCGGATGCATGCAAGGCTGAGGATGGAACGACCCTGGGAAGTCCTGATCGTCGAGGACGATGCGCAGACGCGCGCATTCCTCGCTCGCTGCGTCGACGCGGATCCGCGGCTCGCGCTCGCCGGCAGTGTCGGCACCCGGAGCGAGGCGCTGGTTCGGCTCGCCGAGTGCGCGACCCCGCTCGACGCGATGCTGGTCGACCTGGGGCTGCCCGACGGCAGCGGGCTCGATCTGATCGCGCATGCCGCCGAGCACCGGCCGGCGTGCGAGTCGATCGTCGTCTCGGTGTTCGGTGACGAGTCGACCGTGCTCGCCGCGATCGAGGCGGGCGCGGTGGGGTATCTGCACAAGGACGCCGGCATGCCCGACGTGGCCGAGGCGGTGCTCGCCGTGAAGGCGGGCGGTTCGCCGATCTCGCCGGGCATCGCGCGCCGCGTGCTGGCACGCTGCCGCGCGGCGCCGGCCGGGTCGCGCCCCGCGACCGGACCGGGCGTGCAGGCCCCGGCGCCCCGGCTGTCGCAGCGCGAGACCGAGGTGCTCGAGCTGATCGCGAGGGGGTACTCGTACGCCGAGACGGCGCGTCGTCAGGGCGTCAGCCTGCATACCGTGCAGGCCCACATCAAGAGCCTCTACGCGAAGCTGGCGGTGCACTCCAAGAGCGAGGCGGTCTACGAGGCCAGTCGGCTGGGGCTCCTGGCGCCGCCGCCGCGATGACACCTGCGGGTGCCGCGCCGGGCCCGATCGCCCGGGCGGCGCACGGGCGCCGGCGGCTCCCGTGGCGGACGCGTTCGCCGTGGCGCGGGACGGCCCGGCCGTCGTGGCTGCTGGGGGCCGCGCTCTTCGTGCTGCTGGCGGTCGCCGCGGCCTCGCAGGCGATCGCGGGCCGGGGCGGTGCGGATCCGCGTGCGCCGACGACGCTGCTCGAGCTGCGCGAGGCCGAGGCGAGCGTCGACATCGACGGCGCGAGGCACACCCTGCGCGCCGCGCTGCCCTACCACTGGGACCGGCGGCATCCGGGCAGCGCCGGTAGCGCGCGGTTCGTGATCGACTTCGCGCTCGACGAGGTGCCCGAGGTGCCCTGGGCCGCGTTCATCGGACGGGTCGGCAACGCCTACGAGATCCGCCTCAACGACCTGCTGCTGTCGCGGGCGGGCGAGCTCGACGTCCCCGATGACGCCGATTTCGCGAAAGTGCCGAAGCTGATGACGATCCCGGTCGGGCTGCTGCGGCAGGCCAACCGTCTCGAGCTGCTGATCCGCGCGGACGTCGGCCGGCGCGCCGGGCTCGCACCGATCGTCCTCGGTCCGGAGACGACGGTCCGGTCCGTCCACGATTCGGCGAGCCGGTTCCGCGTGCGCGGCTCGATGGTGGTGGTGGCCGTCAGCCTGCTCGCGGGCGTCATCGCGCTGATGCTGTGGCTCACCCAGGTCGACGGCGATGCGCGGGGGCGCCCGCGTCGGGATGCGCTCTATCTCTACGCATGGGGGGCCGAGCTGTGCTTCGCGCTGCGCATGTCCGACGCGCTGATCGAGCGGCCGCCCCTGTCCTGGCCGGCGTGGAACGCAGTGACCACCGGCGCGCTCGGCGGCTGGGTCGGCTGTCTCACGCTCTTCTGCATGGTGCTCGTCGACCAGGACCGCGTGCGGTCGTCCGCCTGGCGACGCGCGCTGCCCGCGCTGGCGATCGCGAGCGGCGCGGCGGCGGGCTTCGCGTCGGTCGCCTGGGCGAGGCCGATGGTGCTCACCGCCTGGCAGGGCGTGCTCGCCGTCGCCTGCATCGTGTTCTGCATCGCCTACCTGGTGCGCACGGTGCGGAACCCGGCGCCCATGCAGCGGCTGGTGGCCGCGGCGCTGGTGCTGAACGTCGCGGTCGGGCTGCGGGACTGGGCGGTGTTCAGGCTGAGCGACGCCTACGGACACGACACGCTGCTGCGCTACACGGCGCTCGCCTTCGGACTGTCGCTCGGCTACATCGCCATCCAGCGCTTCCGCACGGCGACGTCGCAGGCGCGCGAGCTGCTCGCGAACCTGTCGGATCGCGTCGCCGAACGCGAGTCCGCGCTCGCCGAGAGCCACCGCCAGTACGACGTGCTGTCGCGCGAGCAGGCCCGGGTCGGCGAGCGCGAGCGGATCCTGCGCGACATGCACGACGGCGTCGGCTCGAGCCTGAGTGCCGCGATCCGCCAGCTCCAGGGCGGGCAGGTCGGCTCCGATGCGGTGGTCGCGACCCTGCGCGACGCGCTGGACCGGCTCAAGCTCTCGATCGACGCGATGTCCGTGCCGCCGGGCGACGTGGTGGCGCTGCTCGCGAACCTGCGCCATCGGCTCGAGCCGAGGCTGGTCGGTGCGGGTCTCGCGCTCGAATGGGAGGTGTCCGAGATGGCGCCGGTCGCGCGCTTCGATGCCGAGGCGATGCGGGTGCTGCAGTCACTGGTGCTCGAGGCCGTCTCGAACGTGCTGCAGCACGCCGGCGCGAACACCCTGCGGATCGAGGCCGAGGAGGTGGCGACCGGCCCGCGCGTGCGCATCATCGACGACGGGCGGGGCTTCGATGCATCGACGCGCGGGCCGCGCGCGATCGCCGCCCGGGCCGGGACCCTGCACGCCCGACTGGCCGTCGACGGCACGCCCGGGCGCACCACCGTCGAGATCGTCCTGCCGCGGGCCGTGCCCTAGGGCTTCGCGCCGGCCCGGTACCAGCCGTCGATGACCGCCCGCTCGGCATCGGTGATCTGGGTCAGGTTGCCGATCGGCATCGCACGGGTGACCACCGTCTGCTGATGGATCGCCTGCGCCTGGCGGACGATCGACTCGGCCGAGTCGAGCACGACGTTCTTCGGCGGCGACGCGAAGCCCGGGTAGGTGGGCTGGGCCGCATGGCAGCCGACGCAGCGCTGCTCGACCACCACGCGTACCTGGGCGAGCGACGGCGCCGCAGCGCCCGCCTGCGGCGCCACGGGGCGCGGCATCGCGAGCACGAAGGTCCCCGCCAGCGAGACGATGCCGACCGCGAGCAGCAGCGGCTTCGACTGCCCGCGGTGACGCAGCACCAGGTACAGGCGGATCGTCGCGCCCGCCACCGACATGCCCACCAGCGCCAGCCAGGCGAACGGGTGCTGCGTCAGCACCGCGTAGTGGTTGCTGATCATCGTGAAGATCACCGGCAGCGTGAAGTACGTGTTGTGCACGCTGCGCTGCTTGCCGCGGATGCCGTGGATCGGCTCGGGGGGGAGGCCGGCCTGCTTGGCGCGCACCAGCGCCTTCTGGCCCGGGATGATCACGAAGAACACGTTGGCGGCCATGATCGTGCCGAGCATCGCGCCGAAGTGGATGAACGCGCCGCGCCCCGAGAACAGCTGGCAGAGCCCCCAGGCGGCGAGCGAGCACAGGACCAGCAGGATCGCCGCGAGCACCGGCTCGTTGTCGCCGAGCCGCGAACGGCACAGCGCGTCGTAGACCAGCCAGCCGCCGACGAGGAACGCCGCCGCGATCGCGACCGCCGTGCCCGGCGCGAGATCGGCCACCGCCGGGTCGACCAGATAGACGCGCGCGCCCAGCCAGTACATCAGCACCAGCATGAACATGCCGGACATCCAGGTGCTGTAGGCCTCCCACTTGAACCAGTGCAGCGGCTCGGGCAGCTCGGGGGGCGCGACCTTGAACTTCTGCGCGCGGTAGAAGCCGCCGCCGTGCACCGACCAGACCTCGCCCGCCAGGTCGAGGCGCTCGCCCTCCGCACGGTCGCGCGGCGCGTGCAGGTGCGCGTCGAGCCAGACGAAGTAGAACGAGGAACCGATCCAGGCGATGCCTGCGATCAGGTGGAACCAGCGGCCGAGGAGGTTCAGCCATTCGAGGACGTAGGGCTCCATCCGGTCAGCTGCCGCGGTAGGTGGACCACGCCCAGGGCGAGACCAGCAGCGGCACGTGGTAGTTGCCGCCGGCCTCCGCGATGCCGAAGTCGAGCACCACCACGTCGACGAACGGCGGCTCGGGCAGCGCGACGCCGGTGGTGCGGAAGTAGTCGCCGGCCGCGAAGGTCAGTCGATAGCGGCCGGGTCGGACCGCGTCGCCCGTCAGCAGCGGGGCGTCGGTGCGGCCGTCCGCGTTGGTGACGGTACGCGCCAGCGGCGTCCAGCGTTCGCCGTCGGCGACGGACAGCTCGACCGCGACGCCGGGGGCCGGGCGGCCGCGGGCGGTGTCGAGCACGTGGGTGGAGAGTTTTGCCATCGGTCGGTGCAGGGTTCGGAGCGAGACGCCGTCGGTGAGGGCGTGCGGCCAAGGTCGAGCAAGGATGATGCCACGCGTCCCGGTGCGCCCTGCGCGTGCGTCCGTCGTGCGCCGAACCGCGGCGCGTGTCGCGGCCCGGCCGCCGCGATCGCGAGGCCCGCTCGCCTTGCATGGCCGAAGCGAAGCGTGCACCATCGGCCGCCACGCACATCATCGATCACGATGGGGGAGACACGACCATGATCCGTTCCGGTGCCATCCGAGCGGTCGCGACCAGCGCGACCGCCGCCTGCCTCACGCTCGCCTCCGTCCTGGCCGCTGCCCAGGAGATCAAGCCGCCGCAGTCGCTGACCATGACCGCCTACGACACCGGGTCGTCGGGGTTCAACATGGCGGTGGCGATCGGCAAGATGATGAAGGACAAGCACGGCTCTGACGTGCGGGTGCTCCCCGGCGGCAACGACATCGCGCGCCTCGCGCCGATGCGTGCCAACCGCGCGCAGCTGTCGGCGATGGGGGTCGGCGGCTATTTCGCGCAGGAGGGGGTCTTCGAGTTCGGCGTGCGCGACTGGGGACCGCAGCCGCTGCAGCTCATGCTCGCCTCGACCTCGTGCAACGGCCTGGCGCTCGGCGTGGCCAAGGACACCGGCGTCAAGGAGATCAAGGACCTCAAGGGCAAGCGGGTCGGCTTCGTCGTCGGCGCCCCGGCCCTGAACCAGGGTGCACTGGCGATCCTGGCCTATGGCGGACTCACCCGCGGCGACGTCAAGCTCGTCGAGTTCTCGAACTACGGCGCGATGTGGAAGGGCATGGTCAACAACGAGGTCGACGCGGCCTTCGCCTCGACCATCTCGGGCCAGGCCCGCGAGGTCGACTCGTCGCCGCGCGGGCTGGTGTGGCCGCCGGCGCCGGCGGCCGACAAGGAGGCCTGGGCGCGGGTCAACAAGATCGGCCCGTACTTCTTCCCCCACAAGGTCGAGTGCGGCGCGGGCGGGCTGAGCAAGTCGAACCCGATCGAGATGCCCGCGTACCCCTATCCGATCTTCATGGCCTACGCGTCGCAGCCGACCGAACTGATCCACGCGGTCACGAAGTCCATGATCGTCAACTACGACGCGTACAAGGAAGGCGCGCCCGGAGCCGACGGTCTCGAGGTCAAGCGCCAGAACCTGACCTGGGTGCTGCCCTACCACCCGGGTGCCGTGCAGGCCCTGAAGGAGGCCGGCGCGTGGACGCCCGCCGCGCAGCAGCACAACGACATGCTGATGAAGCGGCAGGCGACGCTCGGCGCGGCCTGGAAGTCGTTCCTGGCGGCCAGTCCGCCCGAGGACAAGGACGCCTTCTACAAGGGCTGGATGGCGGCCCGCAAGGCGGCGCTGACCGGCGCGGGCATGGACCCGATCTTCGACTGACGCGACCGGGGCCCGGGGGATGTCCGAGACCGACGCCGATGCGGGCCCGGGGGGCGCGTCGCGCACCCGGGTGCTGACGCCCGCCTGGCGCGGGCTCCTGCTGTGCTGGACCACCGTCGTCATCGCGCTGTGCTTCAACCAGCAGTTCACGCTCCGGTTCGGCGTCGACTTCACGATGCTCGACACCGAGTACTTCTGGGCGCTGATCGCGCTGCTGCTGCCGCTCGCGTTCGTCGTCTACCCGGTGGCCCCCGGCGTTCACGCCGATCGCGTGCCCGTCTACGACGTCGTCCTCTTCCTGATCGCCACCGGGCTCTCGATCGTCTTCACGACGACCGCGCGCGACTCGGCCGCAGGAGGATGGGAGTACAGCGCGACCTCGGTCGCACCCGACTGGATCGTCTGGAGCGCGGCTGCGATGTGGCTCCTCGTGCTCGAGGCGCTGCGCCGTGCCGGCGGCACGGTCCTGCTGGTCATCATGGCGGTGTTCTCGCTGTTCCCGGTGTTCTCCGGCTCGATGCCGGCACCGCTGACCGCGCAGTCGGTGTCGCTGCTCGACACCGCGTCGTACCACGTCTTCTCCCGCGAGAGCGTGCTCGGCATCCCGATGCGGGCGTTCGCCGAACTGGTCATCGGCTTTCTCGTGTTCGGGACGGCGCTGCAGTACACCGGCGCGGGCACCTTCTTCATCAACTTCGCGTTCGCGCTCTGCGGCCGCTACCGGGGCGGTGCGGCCAAGGTCGCCATCTTCTCGTCGGGTCTGCTCGGTTCGATGAGCGGCAGCGTGATCTCCAACGTGCTGACCACCGGGACGATGACGATCCCGGCGATGAAGCGCAGCGGGGTCAAGCCGGCGACGGCCGCTGCGATCGAGGCGTGCGCGTCGACCGGGGCGGTGCTCGCGCCTCCCGTGATGGGGGCGACGGCCTTCGTGATGGCCGAGTTCCTCGACGTGCCCTATGCGACGGTCGCGCTCGCGGCGGCCATTCCGGCGGTGCTCTATTTCTTCGCGCTCTTCATGCAGATCGACTGCAACGCGGGGCGGCATCGGATGGTCGGGCTCGAGCCCGAGGCGCTGCCCGACCTGAAGTCGGTGTTCCGCGAAGGCTGGTACTTCGTCTTCGTGATCATCCTGCTCGTCGTGCTCCTGCTCGTGATGAAGCGGGAGAACTGGGCCCCCTGGTTCGCGACGGGGCTGCTGCTGATCCTGAACCAGGCGTTCTCGAAGGAGCGCTGGGGGCGGCGGGAGCTGGTCGCGTTCATCGAGGGCAACGGCAAGGTCTTCGTCGAACTGGTCGCGATCCTCGCCGGCGTCGGGCTGCTGGTCGGCGCGTTCTCGCTCACCGGCCTCACCGGAACGCTGACGACCGAGCTGCTCCACATCGCCGGCAAGAACCCGCTGATGCTGATGCTGATGGGCGCCATCACCAGCTTCGTGCTGGGCATGGGCATGACGATCACCGCCTGCTACATCTTTCTCGCGGTCCTGCTCGCCCCGAGTCTCGTCCAGGCGGGGCTCGACCCGGTCGCGGTGCACATGTTCATCATGTACTGGGGCATGGTGTCGTTCATCACCCCCCCGGTGGCGCTCGCCGCCTTCGCGGCCGCATCGGTCGCGGGGGCCAAGCCGATCGAGACCGGCCTGCAGGCGATGCGCATCGGCAGCATCATCTACTTCGTCCCGTTCTTCTTCGTGATGAACCCTTCGCTCGTGCTGCGCGGCGACCTGTCGGAGCTTCCGCTGCATCTGGCGACCGCACTGCTGGGCATCGCACTCACCTGCGGCGGCCTGCAGGGCTACCTGCAGGGCGTCGGCGACCTGCGCCGCTGCGGGTCCCTCGAATGGCCGGTGCGCGCCGCGCTGGTGGTCGGCGGCCTGATGTTCGTCGCACCGGGCGGCGGGCTGATGCCGCTCAGCCCCATGCAGATGACGCTCGCCGCGCTGGCGCTCACCACGCCCGCGATCCTGTTCGCACTCGCCGCCCGACGGCGCTGAAGGCGCCCGTCCGAGGCACGTATCGTGCTGACGCGGACCTGCACAGACACTCGTGTGCAGGAGCGACGACGATGACCGACGGTTCAAGCTTTCGGGGGCGTGGCGTGCGGCCCGGTCCCAACGCCGAGTCCGATCCGGTGGTGTCGCGGCGGCGCTTCCATGCCGCAGCGGTGGTGACGATGGCTGGCGCGGGCCTCGCCGCCTGCCAGGCGCCGGTGCCCCGCGCCACCCCGACCGAGGCCGGCCTGCCCTCGCGCCGGGCGATGGCCGGCGGCGGCGACTGGCTCGATTCGGTGCGCATCGAGCACCGCGCGGTCGACGCCGCGTTCGCGCAGCTGCTCGCGGCCGGAGAACCGGCCCTGCGGGTGCGGCTGCGCACGGCGCTCGCCGACATGCTGACGGTGCATGCGGTGCAGGAGGAGACCGTCCTCTATCCGGCGCTCGCGATGGCCGGACTCAAGGCCGAGCCCCAGCAGCTGTATGCCGACCACGCGCAGATCAAGGTGCTGCTGGCCGAGCTCGACGTGCTGCCCAAGGACCATCCGGCCTGGCCGGCCCGGGTGGAGAACCTGCGCGCCATCGTCCTGCGACACATGCAGGAGGAGGAGTCGAAGATCTACCCGTCCTTCCGCGCCGCGCTGTCGCCCGACCAGAACGCGCTGGTCACCGCGCGATACCGCGCCGAGGGCGAGAAGTTCGCGCCGCGCTCGTGAGCACCCGGCCGGGGGCCGCTGCCGCTACGCGCCGGGTCGAGCCACCGCGCGCATCGCCAGCGCGCGGTCGATGAAGTCCAGCCGGTCCTGGCCCCAGAAGCGCTCGCCGTCGAGCACGAAGGTCGGCGCACCGAACACGCCGAGACGTTCGGCCTCGAGCGTGTTGGCGGCATAGGCGGCCTGCACTGCTGCACTGCCTTCCATCGCCTGCAGCGCGGCACCGTCGTAGCCGTTCTCGTCGGCGATCGCGATCCGCACGGATGCCTCGGAGATGTCGCGCTCCTCGGCCCACAGCGCGCGCAGGATGGCGTGCGACAGCACGAAGGCGTCCTCGCCGCGCAGCTGCGCGGCGATCACCATCCAGCCCGCGCGCTTGTTCCAGTCGGGCGGCTGGCCGTCGGCCGGGTAGTGCTTCGGCACGAGATTCAGCGGCATGCCGAGATGGCGGCGCCAGCGGTCGAGCTCGAGGGCGTGATAGCTGCGGCGCGGCTCGGGCCGGGTGCGCAGCGGGATGCCGCCGGTGCGCGGCACGACCGCCTGGAAGTCGTACGGCCTGAGCTGCAGGCGCACGCGGTGGCGACGCACGATGTCCTGCAGCTGCGGGCCGCCGAGATAGGCCCAGGGCGAGGACAGGCTGTAGAAGCAGAGCAGGTCGGTATCGGTCATGGCGGCGGCGCAGGCAGAATGACGGTCATTATGGCCCGACCCGATCCGACGTCCGAGGCGCCCGGCGCGCCGTCCACCGCTTCCCGGGGCGCTTCGCGCGACTTCGGCCTGCTCGCGTCCTCGCCGGGCGCCGAGGCCGAGCGCCGGGCACGCCGCGAGGATCCGGCCGCGCTGCGCGCGCTCGAGTCGCGCGTCGCGCACGACCTCGCCTGCCTGAACTACCCGCCGCCCGAGTGGGTGCCGCCCCGTGCGGGGCCCGACGGCGCGCCGGTGCTGGACGTGCTGGTCGCGGGCGGCGGCATGTGCGGCCAGACCGCGGCCTACGCGATGCGCCGCGACGGACTGCACCGCGTGCGCACGATCGATGCGCGCGGCGAGGGGCACGAGGGGCCGTGGGCGACCTTCGCCCGGATGGAGATGCTGCGCTCGCCGAAGCACCTCACCGGTCCCGACCTCGGTGTCCCGTCGCTGACCTTCCGCGCCTGGTACGAGGCGCGCTTCGGCCTCGAGGCCTGGGCGGCGCTGCACAAGGTCTGGCGCCTCGACTGGCGCGACTACCTGCTGTGGGTGCGGCGGCAGGTCGGCGTCGCGGTCGACGGCGGCATGCGGCTGGTGGCGGTCGAGCCGGCGCCCGGCGGGCTCGTGCTGAGCCTGGCGGGGCCGGACGGCGGGCTGCGCCACGTCCACGCCCGCAAGCTGGTGCTCGCGCTCGGCCGCGAGGGCAGCGGGCAGCCCCGCCGGCCCGCGTTCGCCTCGCTCGCCGCCGATTCGGCCGCGGCCCACGGCCGCGTGTTCCACTCGATGGACGACGTCGATTTCGCGTCGCTCGCCGGTGCGCGGGTCGGCGTGCTCGGCGTCGGCGCATCGGCCTTCGACAATGCCGGGCTGGCGCTCGAGCACGGTGCCGCCTCGGTGACGATGTTCGCGCGGCGCGCCCGGCTGCCGCAGGTCAACAAGTCGAAGTGGACCTCGTTCACCGGCTTCTTCCGCGGCTATCCGGCGCTGCCGGATGCCGAACGCGTGCGCTTCTACGCGCACGTCTTCGACGAGCAGGTGCCGCCGCCCTACGAGAGCGTGCTGCGCTGCGACCGGCACCCGGGGTTCTCGCTGCGGCTCGGCGAGCCCTGGCTCGACGTCGCGGCCGACGCGCGGGGCGTGCGCGTGACGACGCCCGCCGGCGAACACCCGTTCGACGCGGTGATCCTCGGCACCGGGTTCGACGTGAACCTGCTCGACCGGCCGGAGCTCGGTGCGCTCGCCGGCAGCGTGCTCGCCTGGGGCGATCGCCTCGCCCCCGACGGCAGCGCGGTCGCCGAGGAGCTGGCGCGCTTCCCCTACCTCGGCGACGGCTTCCAGCTGATGGCGAAGGACGGCAGCGATGCGCGGGTCGCCGAGGCGCTCGGGCGCATCCACCTGTTCTCGTGGGGCAGCACGCTCAGCCACGGCGCGGTGGCCGGCGACATCCCCGGTCTCGCGATCGGCGCGACCCGCCTGTCCGGCGCGATCGTGCGCGACCTGTTCGTCGAGGACGCCGATCGCCACCACGAGCGACTGCTGGCGCACGACGAGCAGGAGCTGCGGCCGACCCGGTGGTGGGGCGGCGGCCCCGGACCGGGACCGGCGGGGAGCGGCGCGTAGCCGGCCGTGATCGTCACGAACGTGACGATCCGGTCCGAAGGGGCGTCGCGCCGGGACCCGCTTCCCGCGGACGCCGGCCGGGTGCTCAGTCGATCGTGACGCCGACCTGCTTCACCACGCCCGCCCAGCGCGCGCGGTCGGCCTTCACCGTCTCGCGGAACTGCTGCGGGGACTCGATGCGCACGGTGTTGCCCGAGGCGGTCAGCCGACCCGCGATCTCCGGCATCTCGAGCACCTGCCTGACCGCCGCGTTCAGGCGTTCGACGGTCTGCGCGTCCATCGCCTTCGGACCGAGCAGGCCGAACCAGATGTAGCTGGTGAAGCCCGGGTAGCCGGACTCGGCGATCGTCGGCACGTCCGGCACCACCGCCACGCGCTTGGGCGTGGTCACGCCGAGCAGCCGGACCTTGCCCGCCTTCCACTGCGGCAGCACGGTCTGCACCTGGTTCATGATGCAGCAGACCTGGCCGGACAGCACCGCGGTCATCGCCTCCGGGCCGCCCTTGTAGGGCACGTGCACGATGTCGAGGCCGGCGCGTGCGTTGAATTCGGCGAACGCCAGATGGGTGCCCGTGCCGTTGCCGGTCGACGCATAGTTGTACTTGCCCGGCTCGGCCTTCACCTTCGCGACGAACTCCTGGACGGTCTTCACGTCGATGACGTCGGGGTTGATCGTCAGCACGTTGGAGACGTCGACCAGCGTCGCCACCGGCGTGAAGTCGGCCTCGACGTCGAACGGCAGCTTGCGGTACAGCGCCGCGTTGATGGCGTGGGTGCCCGAGGTGCCGAGCACCAGGGTGTGACCGTCGGGCTTCGCGCGCGAGACGGTCTCCGAGGCGATGTTGCCGGCCGCGCCGGCCTTGTAGTCGATCAGCACCTGCGTGCCGAGCAGCTTCGCCAGCGGCTCCTGGATCAGGCGCCCCACGACGTCGACGCCCGAGCCGGCGGGGAAGGTCATCACGATCGTGACCGGACGGTCGCCGGGGAAGGGCGCCGCGGGCTGTGCGGCGGCGGGGCCGGCGGCGACGAGGGTCACCGCCGCGAGGGCAGCCACCGCGTGCGCGACGCGGCGAAGGGTCGGGCCAGGGTTCATGGCGCTTCCTGAAGGGGGAGGGAATGTGACGAGGATACCGTGCGGCACGCGCGGCTGCAGCGGGCCGCTCGGCATGAGCTTCGAACCGGCGACGTCGCTGCGGCCCGTCCTGCCGCGGCGCGTCGGCATGCTGCGCTGCCGCCGCTCGCGGATAATGCCGCGATGGACACGACCGCCGCCCCCGCCGCCCTGCTCGTCGAACATGCCGACGTCGTGGTCACGATGGACGCCGCCCGCCGCGAGCTGCGCGACGGCGCGGTGCTCGCGGTCGACGGCCGCATCGAGGCCGTCGGCCCCCGAGCCGAGGTCGAGGCCGCGCTCGCCGCGGCCCGGGCCGCCGGCCGGGTCGGCGCGCGTCTGCGGCGCATCGACGCCTCCGGCTGCGTGGTCACGCCCGGGCTGGTGAACACCCATCACCACATGTACCAGTCGCTGACCCGCGCGGTGCCCGCCGCGCAGGACGCGGACCTCTTCGGCTGGCTGCGGACGCTCTACCCGATCTGGGCGCGCTACACCCCCGAGATGTTCGCGACCGCGGCCGAGGTCGCCATGGCCGAGCTGCTGGTCTCGGGCTGCACCACCTCCAGCGACCACCAGTACATCTTCCCGAACGGCGCGCGGCTCGACGACACGATCGAGGTCGCCCGCCGGATCGGGCTGCGCTTCCACGCCTGCCGGGGCGCGATGAGCGTCGGCGAGAGCGCGGGCGGGCTGCCGCCCGACTCGGTCGTGGAGGACGAGGACGCGATCCTCGAGGACAGCGAACGTGTCGTGGGCCGCTGGCACGATCCCTCGCACGGCGCGATGACCCGCGTCGCGCTCGCGCCCTGCTCGCCGTTCTCGGTGAGCCCGCGGCT
>Ga0105105_10000894_pt1 | contig 13079 bp, 26 predicted proteins | sample PPLLaktember2015_4_FD_79108 | JGI IMG/M metagenome (GOLD analysis project Ga0105105, IMG submission 79108) | Freshwater sediment microbial communities from Prairie Pothole Lake near Jamestown, North Dakota, USA - PPLs Lake P8 Core (1) Depth... | ecosystem: Environmental > Aquatic > Freshwater >... | reverse complement strand
GGACAACGTGGCGATCTCGGCGGAGCTGATCACCCCGATAGCGATGGAGAAGGAGCTGCGGTTTGCGATACGGGAAGGCGGCCGGACAGTGGGTGCCGGTGTGGTCGCCGACGTCATCGCGTAGCAAAGGAAAGCGTGAATCATGATCACGAACACGAAAATACGGATCCGACTCAAAGCCTACGATCACAAACTGCTGGACCAGTCCGCAACGGACATCGTGGACACGGCCTCCAAGACGGGGGCCAAGGTCGTCGGCCCGATACCGTTGCCGACACGGATCAACAAGTACACCGTGCTGCGGTCGCCGCACGTGGATAAAAAGTCCCGGGAGCAGTTCGAAATGCGGACTCACAAGCGCCTGCTGGACATTCTCGAACCGACGCAGCAGACCGTGGACGCTCTGATGAAGCTGGATCTCTCCCCGGGGGTCGACGTCGAAATCAAACTCTAGTCCGGGCCAGCGGCGGAACGGGCAAGCGGGAAGGCGAGTTGCGAATATGAGCAAAGGACTAATGGGGAAAAAACTGGGGATGACGGGGCTTTTCGCCCCGGACGGCCGCTACGTTCCGGTGACCGTCATCGAGGCCGGCCCCTGCGTCGTGACCCAGATCAAGACCACGGCGACCGACGGATACAACGCCTTGCAGTTGGGGTTCAGTGAAGTCAAGGCCAAGCGCGTGACCAAGCCCCGCCAGGGGCACTTCCGGAAGAGCGGGGAGACGTTCTTCCGCCACGTGCAGGAGTTCCCGGTGGACAACCCGGAGGCCTACAGTCTCGGGCAGAAGATCACGCTCGAGATTTTTAGCGTAGGGGAACGGGTGGACGTCTGCGGGACCACCAAGGGGCGCGGCTTTTCCGGCGTCATGAAGAAGGAAGGCTTCAGCGGCGGCCCCAAGACCCACGGCAGCAAGTGCCACCGGATTCCCGGCTCGATCGGGACCAGCGCCTGGCCCTCCCGCGTGTTCAAGGGCAGGGGCATGCCGGGGCACTACGGGGTGGATCATCAGACCATGCAGAACATCGAGATCGTCGACATTCGGCCGGAGGAGAACATCCTCATGGTGAAGGGCGCCGTGCCGGGCCCCACGACCGGTCTGGTGGCCGTCAAGAAACAAAAGATCGTCAGGAAAAAATAGCGTGACGTTGCAACGGAAAATGGTGGAATTATGGCTGTCATAGATGTCCTCAATATCGAAGGCAAGCAGGTGGCGCAGGCCGACCTGCCGGACGCGGTGTTCAACGTTCCGGTCAAGTCCCATGTGCTGCATGAGGTCGTGACCATGCAGCTGGCCAACCGGCGCAATGCCCATCCCCAGGTGAAGCACCGCGGGGACGTCGCCGGCAGCACCCGCAAGCTCTACAAGCAGAAGGGCACCGGCCGGGCGCGGCGCGGCGACATCAAGTCGCCGTTGCTGAGAGGCGGCGGCGTTATTTTCGGGCCGGACGGCCGGACCTATGACTATCAGGTCCCGAAGAAGGTCCGCCGGCTCGCCCTCAAAATGGCCTTGAGCAGCAAGTTCCAGGAGAATGCGCTGATCGTGCTCGACGGGTTCGATCTGTCCGAGATCAAGACCCGGCGCTTCGTGAGCGTCTTGAAGGCCCTGAACCTCAAGAGTGCGCTCATCGTCACGGAGGCGAAGAACGACCACCTGGAGCGATCCTCGCGCAACGTGCCGAAGGTCAAGGTGCTGCGCAGCGAGGGGCTGAACGTCTACGACGTGCTCAAGTACGAGACCCTCGTGCTGCTGCAGCCGGCGATCACGGTTATCGAGGGGAGGCTGATCTCATGAAACACTACGATATCATCATCCGGCCCCTGATCACGGAAAAAACCAACATCCAGAAGGAGCTGAGCAACCAGGTCTCCTTCGAGGTGGACCGCCGGGCGAACCGCATCGAAATCCGGCGGGCCGTGGAGCAGGCGTTCAAGGTCCGGGTGGTCTCCGTGCACACCATGCAGATGCTGGGCAAGACAACCCAGCGCGGCCGTATTGCCGGCAAGCGCCGGGACTGGAAGAAGGCGATCGTGCGGCTGATGCCGGGCGAGCGCATCGAATTTTTTGAAGGGGCGTAAGATCCGAGGAGCAGACGATGGGAATTAAAAAAGTCAAGCCGACCTCTCCGGGGCGGCGCTTTCAGACCTACGACACGTTTGAAGAAATCACGAAGACAACGCCGGAGAAAAGCCTGCTGCAACCGCTGCGCAAGAGCGGCGGCCGCAACGTTTACGGTCGGGTGACGGCCTGGCAGCGCGGCGGGGGGCACAAGCGGCACTACCGGGTGATCGACTTCAAGCGCGACAAAATCGGCATTCCGGCCCGGGTGGCCTCCATCGAATACGATCCGAACCGGTCCGCCCGCATCGCCCTGCTGCACTACGTGGACGGTGAGAAGCGCTACATCCTGGCGCCCCAGGACCTCAAGGTGAACGACATGGTGGAGGCCGGGCCCGCCGCGGACATCAAGCCGGGCAACAGCCTGCCGTTGCGGAACATGCCGCTCGGAACCCAGGTGCACAACATCGAACTGCGGGCCGGCCAGGGCGGTCAGATCGTGCGCAGCGCCGGCGGCTACGCCCAGTTGATGGCCAAAGAGGGCAGCTACGCCCAGATCAAGCTGCCCTCCGGCGAGGTGCGCAAGGTGCTGCTCGACTGCCGCGCCACCGTCGGACAGGTGGGCAATCTGCAGCACGAGAAAGTCTCGTACGGCAAGGCCGGGCGCAAACGCTGGCTGGGCAAACGGCCCCACACGCGCGGGGTGGCTATGAATCCGGTCGACCACCCCATGGGCGGCGGCGAAGGCAAATCCTCCGGCGGCCGGCACCCCTGCAGCCCGTGGGGCATGCCGAGCAAGGGGTACAAGACGCGCAAGAAGAAACCGAGCGACCGGCTGATCGTGAAGCGGCGCAAGTAGCCCCACTGCCGGCCGACGCGGAAGTCACTTAACACCGTCACCGGTTTCCGTTGAAACCGACTCGTCTGGAGATGCTATGGCAAGGTCGTTGAAAAAAGGTCCGTTCATCGATGTGAAGCTTTTGAAGAAAGTGCAGGTTGCGCAGGAAACTCGCGCCAGCCGAGTCATCAAGACCTGGTCCCGGCGCTCGATGATCGTGCCGGAGATGGTGGGGTTGACGCTGGCCGTTCACAACGGCCGCAAGTTCATCCCCGTGTTCGTCTCCGAGAACATGGTCGGACACAAGCTGGGTGAGTTTTCACCGACCCGAACCTTCCACGGCCACTCGGGCGACAAGAAGACCAAGGCCGCCTGATCCGGCCGCCCTGATGAACCCGGAAAGAAGAGGAACTATTCGCCATGCAGGCTAAAGCCGTTTCGAGATATGTGCGCGTGTCATCGCTCAAGGTGCTGAAGGTCTCCTCGGCGGTGAAGGGAAAGCCGGTGGGGGCCGCGCTGAGCATTCTGAAGTTCATGCCCCAGAAAGCGGCGAAGACGCTGGAGAAGGCCCTGCGCTCCGCTGTCGCGAACGCCGACCAGAAACCGGACGTGGATGTCGACCGGCTCGTCGTGCGCAATATCACGGCTGACGAAGGTCCGGTGTTGAAACGCTGGGGTACCAAGGCCCGCGGAAGAGGCACGCGTATCCTGAAACCGACCTGCCACATCACCGTGGTGTTGTCGGAAAAGTCTTCGGTTTAACAAAGAAGGAGGATTGAGCTTGGGCCAGAAAGTCAACCCGATCGGTTTGAGGCTGGGTATCATCAAGACGTGGGAGTCCCAGTGGTTCGGCGGCAAGAACTACGCCGATTACATCTTCGAGGATTACAAGCTGCGTAAGTTCGTCAAGCAGAAGCTCTACCACGCCGGTGTATCCCGCATCGAGGTTGAACGATCGGCCAAGCGCATTCGCCTGCGCATCTACACCGCCCGGCCGGGCATCGTCATCGGCAAGAAGGGGGCGGAAATCGCCCAACTCAAGAAAGAGGTCGAGCAGTTGACCGTCCGCGAGGTGCTGATCGACATCCAGGAGGTCCGCAAGCCCGAGATCGACGCCCAACTGGTGGCGGAAAACGTGGCCAACCAGCTCGAACGCCGGGTGGCCTTCCGGCGCGCCATGAAGCGCGCGGTGCAGTCGTCGCTGCGGTTCGGGGCGCTCGGCATCAAGGTGATCTGCGCCGGCCGTCTCGGCGGGGCGGAAATCGCCCGCACCGAGTGGTACCGTGAGGGGCGGGTGCCCCTGCACACCCTGCGGGCGGACATTGACTACGGCACCGCCGAGGCGCGCACGACGTACGGGCTCGTCGGGGTCAAGGTCATGATTTTCAAGGGAGAGATCCTGCGCAAGGATCCGCCCATCGCCGAGCCGAGTTAACGCACAGGAGAGACGAAGATGCTGAGTCCCAAGAAGGTCAAATTCCGCAAACAGATGAAAGGCCGCCGCCGGGGCATCGCGTGGCGCGGGAGCAGCCTGACGTTCGGCGAATACGGGCTGCAGGCGACCGGCAACGGTTGGGTCAACGCCAAGGAGATCGAGGCGGCCCGTATTGCGATGACCCGCTACGTCAAGCGCGGCGGCCGGGTATGGATCCGCGTCTTCCCGGACAAGCCGATCACCAAGAAGCCGGCGGAAGTTCGCATGGGCAAGGGCAAGGGCGCCCCCGAGGGCTGGGTGGCGGTGGTCCGGCCCGGCCGCATCCTCTATGAAATGCAGGGGGTCCCCCGGGAGCAGGCCATGGAAGCCTTCCGGCTGGCGGCGCACAAGCTTTCGATCAAGACGAAATTTATCGAGAGGAGCGAATCGTTATGAACGCGAGCGAGATTCGCGAGTTGACGGTCGATGAGATGCAGCGCAAGCTCTCCGACCTGAAGCAGGAGTTGTTCAACCTGCGGTTTCAGCATGAGATCGGCCAACTGGAAAACCCGCGCAAGATCAAGCAGACCAAACAGGACGTCGCCCGGTTGCAGACGGTCATTCGGGCGGCGGCTTTGAACTCTCAGAATGCCAAAGCATAAGTGGTGGACATGAAAGCACGCGAAATGAAACGGCAGGTCGTCGGCGTCGTCGTCAGCAATAAAATGGACAAAACGGTGGTCGTGGCGGTCGAGCGCACGGTCAAGCACGCGATGTACCACAAGTATGTCAAGCGCCGGGCCACGTTTGCCGCCCACGACGAGCAAAACAGCTGTCAGATCGGGGACAAGGTGATGATCACCGAATCCCGGCCGATCAGCCGGAGCAAGCACTGGCGCGTCAGCAAGATCGTTGAGAAGGCGGCGTAACGCACACAAGGAAACTGAGCCATGATACAGGTTGAAACACGGTTGAAGGCGGCTGACAATTCCGGGGCGAAGGTGCTCTACTGCATCAAGGTGCTCGGCGGCACGCGGCGACGGTATGCCACGGTGGGCGACATTATCGTGGTCTCGGTAAAGGAAGCCATCCCGAACGCCAAGGTGAAGAAGGGCGATGTGCTCAAGGCCGTGGTGGTGCGGACCAAGAAGGGGGTCCGGCGGTCGGACGGCTCTTACATCCGCTTCGACGAGAACTCGGCGGTTCTGATCAACCCGGCCAAGGAGCCCATCGGCACGCGCATCTTCGGGCCGGTGGCGCGCGAGCTTCGCACCAAGCGGTTCATGAAAATCATTTCCCTGGCACCCGAGGTGCTATAGGCGTGCCCGGGCGGTTCTCACCCGCCCGGTTGGAGAGGCGGCGAATGAAGTTTGAAAAGTGTACCATCAAAAAGAACGACAAGGTGAAGGTTCTCGCCGGTAAGGACAAGGGCAAGATCGGCAAGGTGCTCAAGGTGCTCCGGAAGAAGGACCGCATTTTGGTCGAAAAAGTGAACATCATGAAGCGCCACACCCGGCCGAATGCGCGCACGCGGCAGGGGGGCATTCTGGAAAGCGAGGCGCCGATACCCTGGGACAACGTCATGCTGATGTGCAACAAATGCATGGCGGCCACCCGGGTGGCGCACAAGACGCTCGAAGACGGCAAAAAGGTCCGGACTTGCGTCAAATGCGGCGAAGCCATCGAATCCTGATGGCGGCCGGCGGAGGAACTGCATGTCTCGAATGAAAGACTTATACGAAAAAGAAGTTGTGCCCAAGCTGATCGAGACCTTTAAGTACAAGAACGTCATGGAGGTCCCGAAGTTCAGCAAGGTCGTGCTCAATATGGGTTTGGGCGAAGCCATTCAAAACGTCAAGATCCTGGAAACCGCGGCCGAGGAACTGAAGGCCATCGCCGGACAGCACCCGGTGATCACGCGGGCCAAGAAGTCGATCGCGGCCTTCAAGCTGCGGGAAGGTATGCCCATCGGATGCATGGTGACGCTGCGCCAGGACCGGATGTTCGACTTCCTGCAGAAGCTTGTGAACGTGGCCCTGCCGCGCGTCCGGGACTTCCGGGGCGTTTCCGCAAAGGCCTTTGACGGCCGGGGAAACTACTCCCTCGGCATCAAAGAGCACATCATATTTCCCGAGATCGACTATGATAAAATCGATGCGATCAAGGGACTGAACGTCAGCATCGTGACCACCGCCCGAACCGACGAGGAAGGCAAGGAACTTCTCCGGCTGATGGGGATGCCGTTCCGCAACTAGGCACCGACGCCGGGGCCCGGCACAGGCCGCCGAGGCGGGCGGCCGGGCTTGGTCCGGCGGAGAGGCAGGATCGCAAGGAGGAAGATTTGGCAAAGAAGGCGCTCAGACTGAAAGCAAAGCAAACCCCCAAGTTCAAGGTCCGGACGTATAACCGGTGCCCGATCTGCGGTCGGCCCCGGGCCTTCCTGCGCAGATTCGGCCTGTGCCGAATCTGTTTTCGGAACATGGCCTCCCAGGGTAAACTGCCGGGGGTGATCAAGTCCAGCTGGTGAAAGGCAATCCCAACCGGGGCGGCGCGAAGCGATGGGCCCAAGCGCCGGACGGCGCAAACCCCACCCCGGTATTCGGTATACGATAGGAGAATCACATGGCAATCACCGACCCAGTAGCCGACATGTTGACCCGCATCCGCAATGGCGCCAAGGCCAAGTTCAGCAGCGTGGATGTACCGGGGTCCAAGTTGAAGGTGGAAGTGGCCCGCATCCTGAAAGATGAGGGGTTCGTCAAGAACTACAAGTTTCTCAAGGACGGGAAGCAGGGGGTCCTGCGCATCTATCTCAAATACGGCGTCGGGCAAGCCAGCGCCTTTAACCACATCAAGCGCATGAGCAAACCCGGTCGCCGGTCCTACACGAAGAGCAAGGACCTAAAGCCCGTCCTGAGCGGGATGGGGATCTCGATCCTGTCCACGTCCAAGGGACTGATGACCGACAAGCAGGCGCGCAAAGAGAATATCGGCGGCGAGCTCCTCTGCATCGTCAGCTGATCGGGGCCCTTTGGGGGGCATCCCACCGAGTGAGGGAGTAATTTATGTCGCGAGTAGGCAAGAAACCAATTCCGATCCCGGCCAATACCAAGATCGTCTATAAGGATCGGTCGCTCGTCATCGAAGGCAAGAACGGCAAGCTGAGCCGGACCCTCCACCCCGACGTCGACCTGAAGATCGACCAGGGTGTCGTCACGGTTCAGCTGGCCCTGGAGACGAAAAACAACCGCGCGCTGCAGGGGCTCACCCGCAGCCTTGTCGCCAACATGCTGGTCGGCGTCTCGCAGGGGTTCGAGCGGGTCCTGGAAATTAACGGGATTGGCTACCGGGCCGAGTTGAAGGGCAAGATCCTGGTGTTTCAGCTGGGCTTCTCCGCCCCCAAGGAGTTCGAACTGCCGGCGGGGATCAGCGCGGCCATCGAAAAGAACACAACCGTCAAGCTCTTCGGCATCGACAAAGAGGAGCTCGGCCAAACCGCCGCCGCCATCCGCCGGCTGCGGCCGCCGGAGCCCTACAAGGGCAAGGGCATCAAGTACGCCGAGGAACGGATTCAGAAGAAGGCCGGCAAGACCGGAACGAAGTAACCGAACAGAAACGGGGGCGTTAGATCAACCATGGGCGTGAAAACAAAATTAGATCAACGGGCGCGGCGCAAGCGCCGGATCCGAAAGCGGGTGACGGGCACCCAGCAGCGGCCGCGGCTCACTGTCTTTCGCAGCGCGCGGCACATTTATGCTCAGATCATCGACGACACCCAGGGTCATACGCTGGTGTCCGCCTGCAGCCTGGATCAGACCGTGACGGCCGCCGTTGCCGACACGAAAAAGGTGGACCGTGCGACGCTGGTCGGCAAACTGGTGGCCGAGCGGGCAAAGGCCAAGGGCATCGACAAGGTGGTCTTCGACCGCAACGGGTTTTTGTACCACGGCCGCGTGAAGGCGGTTTCGGAGGGCGCCCGGGAAGCCGGGCTGCAGTTCTAACCGTCTGGTGGATTGCTCCGGGCGTTCCGGTTGACCCATCCAGGTGAAGGAGGCAGGCTCTTGTTTAAGAAGAATAAAGACGAACTTCAACTCATCGATAAGGTCGTCCACATCAACCGTGTCGCCAAAGTGGTCAAGGGTGGCCGTCGTTTCGGGTTTAGCGCGATCGTTGTCGTCGGCGACGGCAAGGGATCGGTCGGGTATGGGCTTGGGAAAGCCCATGAAGTCCCGGAGGCCATCCGCAAGGGCATGGAACAGGCCAAGAAGAACATGGTCACCGTGGCGTTGATCAAGGGCACCATCCCCTTCGAGGTGATGGGCCGGTTCGGCGCCGGGAAGGTGATGTTGCGGCCGGCCGCCCAGGGCACCGGCCTGATTGCCGGCGGTGCCGTGCGCGCCGTGCTGGAAGCCGTGGGAGTGCAGAACATCCTCACCAAGTGCATCGGGTCCCACAACCCCCACAACCTGGTTCGGGCCACCGTTCAGGGGCTGCAGCAGCTGGAAAGCCGTGAGCAGGTGGCGGCACGGCGGGGCATGAGCGCCGATCAGCTGGCATGATGCCCCGGCGGAGCGTCTAACGTCTAAGAGGACGGAAGTGATGGCAGGAATGTTGAAAGTGACCTTAGTCAGAAGCATGATCGGGCGGCCGGAAAAGCACCGCCAGGTGTTGCGGGGCATGGGGCTGACCCGGATCAACAAGACGGTCGAACTCGAAGATACGCCCGCCATCCGGGGGATGATCCACAAAGTGTCCCACCTGGTGAAGGCTGAGGAGAAGAAGGCATGAAGCTGCACGAACTGAAACCGGCGAAGAACTCCCGCAAGGGCGAGAAGCGTGTGGGGCGCGGGGTCGGATCGGGTTGGGGCAAAACCGCCGGGCGGGGCAACAAGGGCCACAAGGCGCGCTCCGGCGGCCAGACCCACCCGGGGTTCGAAGGCGGGCAGATGCCCTTGCAGCGGCGCGTGCCGAAGCGGGGCTTCACCAATATCTTCCGCAAGCGGTTTGCCATTGTCAACATCCGCGACCTGTCCCGGTTCGAGAGCGGCAGTGTCGTGGACCGTGCGGCCCTCGTTCAGGCGGGCCTGGTCAAGGGTGCATGGGACGGGGTCAAGCTGCTCGGAAACGGCGACATCGGGTATCCCCTGAGCGTGAAGGTCGAGCTCGTCAGCCGGTCGGCCAAGGAAAAAATTGAAGCGGCGGGCGGGAAGATCGAGGTCGACGCATGATCGCCGGGTTTGCCAACATCTTCCGGATCCCCGAGCTGAAGCGCCGGATCCTCTTCACCCTGGGGCTGCTGATCGTCTACCGGATCGGGGTGCAGGTCCCGGTGCCGGGGGTGGACAGCGGCGCGCTGGCCTCCATTTTCGCCGCCGCCAAGGGCACGCTGCTCGGCCTGGTCGACATGTTCTCGGGCGGAGCCCTGGAACGGCTGTCGGTGTTCGCGCTGGGGATCATGCCCTACATCAGCTCATCGATCATCCTGCAGCTGCTGACCTCGGTGGTCCCGCACCTGGAGCAGCTGAAGAAGGAGGGCGAGCAGGGGCGCAAGAAGATCACCCAATACACCCGCTACGGCACGGTCGTGCTGAGCATCATCCAGGGCTTCGGCATCGCCGTGGGCCTGGAGACCATGACCGCGCCCGGCGGGGCGGCGGTCGTGCTCCACCCCGGCTGGAGCTTCCGCCTGTTGACCGTTATCACCCTGACCGCCGGGACGGCCTTCATCATGTGGCTGGGGGAGCAGATCACCGAGCGGGGGATCGGCAACGGCATCTCGCTCATCATCTTCTCCGGGATCGTCTGCCGGATGCCGGTCGCCATCGGCCAGACCTTCCAGCTGCTGTCGACGGGTGAAATCGGCATCTTCCTGGTGATAACCCTGCTGGTGCTCATGGTGGCGGTGGTGGGGGTCATCATCTTCGTGGAACAGGGGCAGCGCCGGATACCGGTCCAGTACGCCAAGCGCGTGGTGGGCCGGCGCATGTACGGCGGGCAGAGCACCCATTTGCCGCTCAAGATCAACAGCTCCGGGGTGATTCCGCCGATCTTCGCATCGTCGATCATCATGTTCCCGGCCACCATCGCGAGCTTTATTAATATTCCCTGGGTGCAGACCATCTCCGACGCCATACGGCCGGGTCAGTGGTTCTACGAGCTGCTTTTCGTGGGGTTTATCTTTTTCTTCTGCTATTTCTACACCGCTGTGACCTTCAACCCCACGGATGTGGCGGACAACATGAAAAAGGCCGGCGGGTTCATACCGGGGATCCGGCCCGGCCGGCGAACGGCCGAGTACATCGACAAGGTGCTGAGCCGGATCACCCTGGGGGGGGCCTTCTACGTGTCGGCCATCTGCGTGCTGCCGTCCATACTGATCAGTCATTTCAACGTGCCGTTCTACTTCGGCGGCACGGCCCTGCTGATCGTGGTGGGGGTGGCGATCGACACGATCTCTCAGATCGAGAGTCACATGCTCACTCGGCACTACGAGGGATTTCTCAAGGGCGGCGCCGGACGGGTACGGGGCCGCTCGTAACGCAGGCGGCTCCGCAGTCGGGGGCAGGCCCCACACGCGCGGGGCGGGAGCGATTGGATGGCGAAAGAGGAAGCGATACGGGTCGAAGGGGTGGTCCTTGAGACCTTGCCCAATGCGATGTTCAGGGTCGAACTCGAAAACAAGCACCCGGTGCTGGCTCACATCTCCGGCAAGATGCGCATGCATTTCATCAAAATTCTGCCGGGCGACAAGGTCACCCTGGAGCTGTCACCTTACGACCTGAGCCGGGGTAGAATCGTTTACCGGTCCAAATAACGACGACGCGACAGCCGTAAGGGAGAGAATCCACATGAAAGTCAGGGCCTCTGTGAAGAAGATATGCCCCAAATGCAAAATCGTGCGGCGCAAGGGCGTCGTGCGCGTGGTGTGCGAAAACAAGCGGCATAAACAGCGACAAGGATAAGGAGGGTCTCAACCTTGGCACGTATAGCGGGCGTCGATTTGCCCAGAAACAAGCGGATTGAGATCGGGTTGACGTACATCTACGGGATCGGCAGATCCGCTTCCCGGAAGATCCTCGACCAGCTGAACATTGACCCGAACATGAAAAGCGACGATCTGACGGAAGGCCAGGTCAACGGCATCCGCAAGGTCATTGACAGCGACCACACGGTGGAGGGCGAACTGCGCACCGAGATCTCCATGAGCATCAAGCGCCTGATGGACCTCGGCTGCTACCGCGGCCTGCGTCACCGCAAGGGTCTGCCCGTGCGGGGCCAGCGCACGCATACGAACTCCCGCACGCGGAAAGGTCCGCGGCGGTCCACCGTCAAAAAGAAGGTGCTCACCAAAAAATAGCGGATTTCACGATCTCGTCCTGAAAATCACTTCCGCAACCAGACAGGTAAACAACCTATGGCAACCAAGTCTACCCAGGTCAAGAAAAAGGTTCACCGGAACGTCGCCAGCGGCGTCGTTCACATTCAGTCGACATTCAACAACACCATCGTGACCATCACCGATAGCATCGGCAACACGGTGGCCTGGTCCAGCGCCGGGGTGCTTGGCTTCAAGGGCTCGCGCAAGAGCACTCCCTTCGCCGCCCAAGTCGCTGCGGAAGATGCCGCCAAAAAAGCCATCGCGGCGGGCATGAAAAGCGTCGTGGTGTTCATCAAGGGCCCCGGACCCGGCCGGGAGTCCGCCCTGCGCGCCTTGCAGAACACCGGCTTCAACGTCACCTCCATCAAAGACGTCACCCCCATTCCTCACAACGGCTGCCGGCCGCCGAAGCGCCGGCGCGTGTAGGGTGTGCAAGGACCTATTCCTATTTATGTAATCGTTTCAAAGGGAGGGTATTTTGGCTAAGTATTCCGGTTCCGACTGTCGGATTTGCCGACGCGAAAATGTCAAGCTGTTTCTCAAGGGAGACCGCTGTTACTCCGATAAATGCGCCTTCGACCGGCGGTCCTACCCCCCCGGCCAGCACGGGGAGCGCCGCGGCCGCAAGATGTCCGACTACGGCATCCAGCTGCGGGAGAAGCAGAAGATCAAGCGGATCTACGGCCTTTCCGAAAAACAGTTCCATCTCTTTTTCGAGCGGGCCGAGCGCCACAAGGGCATCACCGGCACCAACCTGCTGGTGGCGCTGGAATGCCGGCTCGACAACATCGTTTTTCGCCTGGGGTTTGCCAGCTCACGCACGCAGGCCCGGCAGATGGTTCAGCACAGCCATTTTCTCGTCAACGGCCGAAAAGTGAACATCCCTTCCTACCGGGTCAAAATCGGGGACGCCGTCGAGGTGCGCGAGCGCAGCCAGAAGATTCAGCTCATCCAGAACTCGCTCGACGCCGTGGTGCGACGGGGAGTCCCCCAGTGGCTGGACCTTGCCAAGGACAATCTCAAAGGTGTCGTCAAGAGCCTGCCCGTGCGCGAAGACCTGACCATGCCGATGCAGGAACAGCTCGTCGTCGAGTTGTATTCGAAGTAACCGGGAGAAGACGCACCCTTTTTCTGCACCCCGAGGAAACGAGGAGATCACACCATGCCGTCTGATGCATTGATGTACATGAACTGGCAGAAGATAATCAGGCCCGACAAAATCCAGGTCAACAGCAACCCGACCTACGGAAAGTTTGTCTGCGAGCCGCTGGAGCGCGGGTTCGGGATCACCATTGGCAACGCGCTGCGACGGGTCATCCTCTCATCCCTGCACGGAGCGGCCATCACGTCGGTGAAGTTCGAGGGGGTCAAGCACGAGTTCAGCGTGATTCC
>Ga0105105_10000892_pt1 | contig 13100 bp, 8 predicted proteins | sample PPLLaktember2015_4_FD_79108 | JGI IMG/M metagenome (GOLD analysis project Ga0105105, IMG submission 79108) | Freshwater sediment microbial communities from Prairie Pothole Lake near Jamestown, North Dakota, USA - PPLs Lake P8 Core (1) Depth... | ecosystem: Environmental > Aquatic > Freshwater >... | reverse complement strand
GCGGCTGATCGATCAGGCCATGGCCATGCAGGAGGACTGGTGCACCTGGCGCGACTGCGAGTCCTCCGATATGCTCTCCGCCGAGAACCGGGCCATCCTGCGGATCTTCGACCGCTGGGACCGCTTCGACCGGGTCATGGGCGGGGCACTGTTCGTGGAAAACATCATCGTCGCCTACACGCTGGCCGAGCCGTTGACCGCGGACACCCTCGTCATCCATTTCGAAAAGGGCTGCCCCGCCTACAAGGGCGTCTACCAGGCCATCAACCAGCTGTTTCTCTCCCGCTCGGCCGGCGAGTTTCGCTTCGTCAACCGCGAACAGGACCTGGACAACGAGGGGCTGCGCAAGGCCAAGCTCTCCTACAACCCGGTCGAGTTTCTGAAAAAGTGCAAGGTGACGATCACCGACTGAGAAAGGGGGCTGCGGCCCCGCGCGATGCCTTTCCGCCCATGGTAACGGGCAGCAGGAGGTACAAAATGAGCACGGATGCCAGCAAGAAGGATACGTGCAAAATAGGGGCAACGGAGCTTTCCGGGTATCGGACGCGGCTGCCCGGCATCACCGAGGCGATCATCGCCAGTTGCTCGGAGCGCGATTGCCAGACGCTCGTCGACTACGAGCCGTTCCCGTCCCGGCCGGTCGTGGTGGAGATCATCGGCCGCATTCGCGAACTGCTCTTCCCCGGCTATTTCAGCCGCGAAAAGGTCGACCCCTTGACGCTGCGCTACAGCATGGGGCAGGCCGCCACCGGGGTGTTCGACCAGCTGGCCGAGCAGATCTGCCGCAGCATCCGCCACGATTGCTTCCGCTACGAGCAGCCCTGCACCGACTGCGAAAACCGCGGCCACGAGATCGCCCTGCGGTTCCTCCAGGATCTGCCGGCCATCCGCAAGATCCTGTCCACCGATGTGCGCGCCACTTACGACGGCGACCCAGCTGCGCGCAGCTACGATGAAATCATCTTCAGCTACCCGGGCATCTATGCCATCGCGGTCTACCGGGTTGCCCACCGCCTCTTCGAACTGGGGGTGCCGCTCCTGCCGCGGATCATGACCGAACATGCCCACAGTGCGACCGGGATCGACATCCACCCCGGGGCCGAGATCGACGAGCGCTTTGCGATCGACCACGGGACGGGGGTCGTCATCGGCGAGACCACCCGCATCGGCAAAAACGTCCGCATCTACCAGGGGGTGACGCTGGGGGCGTTGTCGCTGCCCAAAAACGCCGGCGAACAGTACCGCGGCCGAAAACGCCACCCCGCCATCGAGGATGACGTGATCATCTACTCCGGCGCCACCATCTTAGGCGGCGACACCGTCATCGGTGCCCGCTCGGTGATCGGCGGCAATGTGTGGATCACCGCCTCGGTCCCGCCCGATACCATGGTGGTGATGGAGGCCCCCCGGTTGATCTACAAGACACAGGGGAGCCCGGGGCACCCCGAACCGTAACCGGCCCGCATTAATGGCAGAAGGAGCCCGCCCATGAAATACTACGCCACCATCGGCAGCACGATCGGATCGACCCCCCTGGTGCAGTTGAACCGCATCGCCGCCGGCCTGCCGGCCCGGATCTTCGCCAAGCTGGAATTCTTCAACCCGCTGGGAAGCGTCAAGGACCGCATCGCCGCCGCCATGATCGCGGCAGCGGAGCGGGAGGGGAAAATTACGCCCGACACCCTGATCGTCGAGCCCACGAGCGGCAACACGGGCGTTGCGCTCGCCTTCATCTGTGCCGCCAAGAATTACCGCCTCTGCCTCACCATGCCGGACACCATGAGCGTCGAGCGGCGGAAACTGTTGACGCACCTGGGGGCGGAACTCGTGCTCACGCCGGGTGCGGGCGGGATGAAGGCCGCCATCGACACGGCCCAGGAAATCCTCGCCTCCCGGAAGAACGCCTTCATGCCCAACCAGTTCGCCAACCCGGCCAACCCGCAAGCGCACCGCGAGACCACGGCCGAAGAGATCTGGCACGACACGGAAGGCCAGGCGGACATCCTGGTCGCCGGGGTCGGCACCGGCGGCACCATCACCGGCATCTCCCAGGGGATCAAGGCGCGCAAGCCCTCCTTCAAATCCATTGCGGTCGAGCCGGCCGGCTCCCCGGTCATTTCGGGCGGCCCGAAGGGCCCGCACAAGATCCAGGGCATCGGCGCCGGCTTCATTCCCGAGGTGCTGGACCGCTCCATCCTGGATGACATCGTCACGGTGACCAACGAGGACGCTTTCGAAACCGCGCGGGAGCTGGCCAAAACAGAAGGCATCCTGTGCGGCATCTCCTCCGGGGCGGCGACCTGGGCGGCCCTGCAGGTCGCCCGGCGGCCGGAGTCCGCCGGCAAGCTGATCGTCGTCATCCTCGCCAGCACCGGCGAGCGCTACATCTCAACGGAGCTGTTCAAATCGTGAGCCGCTGGGAGCGGTCAAAAACCAGTCTGTTTGAGTTCATCCTCCACCGTCCATGACCACCACCGCTGGCGCCGGGGGTTATGGAAGAGGGATGTATCCTCATCGAACTCCGCCTGCCGCTTTAAGTTCGCCTCCATGGCGGCGTTGATTCGGTCCTTGATCTGCCGGGCCAATTCCGCGCGCACCTCTGGAAGCGTCGGCTGTATCACCAAGACCTCCGCTGCCCATTTTTGGCTCTCGCGCGCGAGCTTCCGCGCCGCAAGCTCCGTGAGTGCAAAGTGGATTTGTTCATGCTGCAGCACGTAGCCTCGCAGGTTGGCCGGAATTGTGGGGTTCCACCAGGATCGATCGGGCAGCATGACGGCTTCAAACCCAAGACGCTCAATTTTGCCGAAGAAATAGCTCTGGCCGTACAAATCCCCGCTCGTGATTCTGAAGCGTGAATCGGCGGTCAACCGGATCTGGATGGCCGCATGCGCGTTGATTCGCTGCGCATGCTCCGACATCTGCTCCGATAAGGAGGCTGCGCGAAAATCCTCCGGGGTCAATTCCCGGTAGGCAAAACCGGTCGTGAGTGTCTGCTGCAGGTCATCCGCCGCAACCATGCGCGGTCGGGCATATTCCGGCAACTGGGCGCACGCGGGGATGAGAGCCAGTAACATGGCCAAACCTGCGTATCTGAAAAAGCGCTTCATATCAGAAGGACTGTCCGCTAGAGTTACTACTCAGCTATTTGAAATCGTTTTTAACTACGAAATACGCGAAATACGCTAACGTGCATAATGACTCAGGTGTTTAGGCTGAAGGCTGAAGGGTAATAATGATCGTGCCCTTTTTCCAAAAACCCTTCAGCCTTCAGCCTTCGGTCTATCAACCTGATTAGTTACCCGCTCGATTTCACTCACCAGGCCGACATGATGAAACGATCCACGGGGGCGTAATCATCGGTCAGGGGGGCAACTCCTGCCCCCGCGGGGACATCCAGCCGCTTGGCCAGCATGGCGGCCATCTCCGGGTCGGTAGCGGTCAGGCGGGGCTCATCCGCTGAGGCAAAGGCCGCAAGCATGACGTTCTGCCAGCTGGCGCCATCCTGCGGGTTGCGCACGGCAAAGGCCAGCACCCGGGGAAACACCCGCGTGTAGGTCGCGAACATGGCGTGGAAAAGGCGGCTGCGGTCGCCGCTCAGGGCCGAGATCAGGTTTACCAGAACCACCCCGTTCGGCGCGAGGGCTGCATGCATGCGCTGCACGGCTTCCAGTGTCGTCAGGTGAAAGGGAATGGCATAATGGGAGTTGAAGGTATCGCAGAGGATGGCGTCGTAGCTCTCGCGGTTCCGGTTCAGAAACGTGCGCGCGTCCTCGGCGATGATGCGCTGGCGCGGGTGGTCCTTCAGCTCGAAATACTCCCGTGCCAGGGTGGTAACGCCGGGGTCCAACTCCACCACATCCACGCGGACGTCCGGGTAGTGCGCCAGGGCGTATTTCGGGAAGGAAAACCCGCCGCCGCCCAGAACCAGCATGCGTTTCATCTCCGGCACGAAATGCTCCACCAAGCGGAAATGACGTGTGTAGCGCAGAGCGAGCTCCGCGGGGGCGTCCATGTACATGGCCGACTGCGTCGCCTGCGGGCCGGTGATCATGACGCGCATGAGCCTGCCCGTGTCATCGTCAACACCCTTGAAGACGATCACCCGGTTGTAGGCCGTGTCCCTGTCCACGAAACCCCCTGCTGCCAGCCGAGCATCGTAATCGACTGTTACAAGAAGTGCGGCCAGGAACAGGACGCAGGCCGCAGCCTTGAGGCGAACGCCGCTGCGCGCCGCCAGCAGGGAGGCGAGCGCCAGCACAGCGGCCATGAGCAGAAGAATGTTCGTGCTGCCCAGCCAGGCGATCAGCACGAAGCCGGCCAGAAACGTGCCGACGATGCTGCCGATGGTGGAGATGGCATACAGGTCGCCGGCCGTACGCCCGCTGGTTTGCGTGTCGGATAGCTTCAACCGCACGGCAAACGGCGCCACCATTCCCAAAAGCACCGCAGGCGGGGCGAACAACAGCAGCGTCGACCACACGGCCGCCGCGTGCAGCCCCGCGCCCTGCGACTGCAGAAAGCCAAGCACGAAAGACTTGGTCAGAGCGATGGCGGCGGTCGCCAGAGCGGCCAGCAGGATGATCCGCCCGAGCAGCCGCGCCTCGGGCCGCCGGTCCGCCACACGGCCGCCCCACCAGTACCCCAGGCTCAGCGAGGCGAGGATGATGCCGATCAAACTCGTCCAGACCACCAGCGAGGTCCCGAGATACGGGGCCAGCACGCGCGAGCCCGTCAACTCGATCACCATGACCACCGCACCGCACAGAAAAACGGAAATTTCTAGCATGCAGCTACCTTGCGACTGGAGACGTCGAAAAATGGATGTGGGAAGGGTAGCCGAGGTGTGCTCGGCTTGTCAATCTGAAGGAGATCAAAACCGTCTGGTATATTGCAAGAAAATGAAAAATCATTTATCTTCGGTCGGAGACCTCAACCGGACGGCGGCACAGAGCCGCTGCCAGAGACCCAATAGCGATTTGAAAAAAAGTGTCACACCAGGATCAAGCGGCAGCATAACGACGTTTGCAATCAACCCGACCATCGGCTACAACATCGCCGACGGGCTGCCGGCCCTGTGTCCGGCCTCGCAGCCCAAAACCACAGGTGCGGTATAGTCCACCCGGCAGCCTCCGATGATACGATACCTTCAGACCACCGCTTGGCCCTACCTGCGTTCCACCGTGCTGCCCTGGAAACCGTTGCAGCTGCTGATTCAAACCGGGCTGAAGTGGGACCGCGACAACTGCCCCGGCATGGCGGCCGCCCTCTCCTACTACGCTCTCTTCTCTCTTTTCCCGTTGCTGCTGGTGATCCTCAGCATCGTGGGGGCTCTGATCGGCCCTGACACGGAGGCGTTCCGCTACATTGAGAAGATGATCGTGCGGGACCTGCCGCCGACCGTGTACGACATGGTGGTCGGGACCGTCATCGCGCTCAACGAGAACAGTGTGGGCGCCGGGATTGTGGGCTTCAGCCTGCTGTTTTTCACCGCCAGCACCCTGTTTGCAATTCTCCGGCAGTCGGTGAACATTATCTGGGAATCCCCCGCCCGCCTTTCCGAAGCCGGTTCGATCCCCAAAATGGTGCTGTTTTTCATCGTCAACAAACTCTTTGCCTATCTACTGGTTCTGGCCACGGCCCTGCTGCTGCTGACTTCTCTATTGGCGAACATCTTCATCGGTGCCGTCCTCGAGTGGGTAACCTACTTTCAGGAAAGCTTCGCGTTTATCCGGCAGGTGGACGAACTGCAGCTAACCCGGGGGCTTCAGGTCGGCTCCTCCATTTTTATCCTGAGCCTCACTCTGTGCGTTCTATTCAAAGTGCTGCCCACCGTCCGCCCCCGATGGCGGGATGTCTGGCTGGGGGCCTTGATAACGGCACTGATGCTGGTCGGGCTGCAGCAGTTTGCAACCAGCAGCGTTGTCTCCGTCTTCAGCAAATTCTTGTCCTATGGGGTGATCGGCAGCGTTATGATTTTGATGTTGTGGATTTTCATGGCTTGTCAAATTTTCTTTTTGGGCTGTGAGTTTTCCTTTGTATATGCGCACATCTATGGCAGCCGGCGATCAGGAACCGGGCAGGAAGTATCCTGAAACACCTCTAAAATGCGGGATGAGTCCACCCTTTCTACGAGCAGGAAGCGCGTCGTCAGTTTCATGAGCTGTCGTCCTCCCCGGCTTTATTGTCGGAAGGAACGTCTCTCCGAACCTGCTAAGGGCCGGCGAACGACTGCGACTCCGCATCGTCAGAGAGGAACGTGGACAGCAGGGCTTCAAGGCGCACCGGGATGCCTGGCGATGCGGTCGCGGGGAGATTGCGTCCAGTCGGGCCCGATGGTCGATTGATGCCTTCGTCGACCCGTTCGAGTAGATACGGGAAAAACGGATTGGATGGAAGGCGCATCAGAAAATCCTGGTCGACGACCAGCGATCCACGCTCGCCGCGAGCGTTCATGGCGCCGAGATTGAAGCCGAACTCGGGCTGCGCCTTCGGGTCGGACTGGAGACCGTACAGCGGGTCGTCCATGGGAATCGGGATCGCCAGGTGCGACAGCGAGAAGATGCCCGGTGGATAAGGTAGGCTCAGTGCGTGGTCCTCTGATTGCAACTGGCCCGGCGCGGTGCTGCGCTCGACCGTGGCGTCGCTGTCGTCGCTCGCGTTGATGATTGACGTGAAGCGATACGGCTGCGGGGACGTCGGCGTCAACCGATCGAGCGCGACATAGGCGGAGGGGCGCAGCAGCGGGCCGAATTTCACGGTCCGGTTTACGTCGAAAAGAACGATCTCACTGCCATTGTCGGGCAGGAACGCATACAGCGCCGTCAGGATCGCCGGCGTGCTGACGGTGAAATCGACCACCGACTGGAAGGTCAGAACCGGCGGCAGGCTTCCGAGCTGGCCGGCACGCGCCAGGCGCTGGATCTGGCTTTGCAGCGCATCGGTCAGCCGATACGACTGGCGGGCGCCGTTGACCGGGAACGAGTTGTACTTGAACGGATTGAACTCCGGCACGACGCTGAGCCATGCCGCCTTCGCAAACGGCGGCAGCACGGCGGGCAGGCCGGCCAGACCGGCAAAGCGCGCAAAGCGCGTGATCCCGATCATGGGCGTGATTAATACGATGCGGTCGGCCCGGGGAAGCTTCGGATCCTCGATCGCTTCGAGCGCATGTTTCATTGCGAGCGCGCCGCCGTTCGAAAACCCGACCAGGTGCAACGGCCCCGGGGCGGGCACACGCCGACGTGCCTCGCGGACCGCAAGCCGCGTGGCGGCCATCCAGTCTTCCCAGCGCACGTCGGTCAGGCCGGCGGGAACGGTGCCGTGCCCCGGCAAACGGACGCCGATCGCGACGAAGCCGCGGTCGCGGTAAAGCTTCGCGATGTGCCGCAGGCTGTAGGGTGAGTCCGTCAGCCCGTGCAGCAGCACCACGGCCCCGATCGGCTTGCCGTCGGGTTCCATGACATATGACCGGTTCCAGTTCTGGGCGAAGCGCGCCGGATAGACCGGGCTTTCCTCGAAGTAGCGGTTGATCGGCACGCGCTCGTCCGGATCGAGCTTCTGGCTGACTTCGGCGCGAACGCTTTCGAAGATCGCCCCTTCCAGTGCGAGATAGCGAGGCCAGTCGGCCGCGTCGAGGTCGGTCTCGTGCAACTCGGCAGGCACGAAGGTGTGCCAGGGATGGAGCGGAGGGCCGCTGAGGGCCCGATACGACCGCAGCGCGAAAATGGCCGCGCCGACGACGACGACCCCGATCAACAACCACTTCAGAACCCTCTTTAGACCCATCGGCATCGTCTCCCTTTGCGTCGCAGCGCATGCATCGCGGTCGCGTTCACCCTAAAAACGGCCCGCGCCGCACAAAACTTCGGCGCGGTTGCCCCCGCTTCCAAGACGGAAAACGGGGGCAGGTGTGTCTTTCCGCCATCTTTCAGGTGCCGCGTTATTGTGCGCCGGGCGGTGCGTTTGCGGTTTCCTTGATCCTGTAGAAAATGGCGTAGAGCACGGGCGTCACGATCAGGGACAGGACCGCGGCGAACGACAACCCGAACATGATGCACACCGCCATCGACCCGAAGAACGGGTCTGTGACCAGCGGGATCATCCCCAGGACGGTCGTCAGCACCACCATGCACACCGGGCGCATCTTGGTCGTACCAGCGTCCAGGAGCGCCTGATACGGCGGCGTCCCCTTGCCGATCAAGGTCAGAACCTTGCTGAGGACGACGATCTGGTTCTTGATCAACTCGCCGCCGAGGGCGAGCACGCCGAGCAGGGCCATGAAGCCAAAGGGCATGCGCGTGAGCAGCAGCCCCGAGGTCACCGCGATAATTACCATCGGGATGATCAGCCAGATCAACAGCGTGGTGCGGAACGAATTGAACAAACACACCACAATGAAAACCATCAGCGCCAGCACATAGGGGAGAGGCTCGGCCAGGGCGGCGCGGGCACGGCCGGAATCCTCGTATTCGCCGCCCCATTGGAGCGCATAGCCCGGCGGCAACTCGATCTGTTCGATCTGGGTCTTCACCCGATCGCGCAACTGACTGGGCAAGCCGGACCGCGGGTCGGCATGGACGGTCAGGGTCGGGAAGCGATCGCGGCGCACCACGATCGGGTCTTCCCAGACGACTTCGGAGCGGGCCGTGACCTGGTTCAACGGGATCATCCGTCCGGCGACCGGGCTCCAGATCTGCAGGCTGTTGATGGCGCCGACGTCCTGGCGCTCTGGCAGGGGCGGACGAGCGATGATGGGCAGCAGGCGCGTCTCCTGCGGGAAGATGCCGGCACCGGCGTCGCCAGGCTCGCGGTAGAAGCCGACCGCGCGCCCTTCAAAACTGCTCTCCAGCGCCCGGGCCACCTCGACGCGCGTGATGCCATTGCGCCGGGCCTGAAGATCGAGCACCTCGGGGCGGATCGCCTTCACCCGCTCGCGCCAGTCGCTGCGGATGCATAACGCCTGGCCATAGTCCTCCAGAACTTTCATCGCCTGATCGCCGAGTTCGCGCAGTTTCGCGGAATCCGGGCCGCTGAAGCGTATCTGGATGCGCCCGCCATCGCCCGGACCCAGGAGGAACTTCTTGGCGATGGCGTTGGCATTCGGGTAGTTCTCGTCCAGCTCTTTCTGAATGCCGGTCACCAACCCTTGGATCTTCCGGGAATCATCCACATCGACGAGAAACTGCACATAGGCCGGGTTCTCGTTTTCGGGGGAATAGACGAGCAGGAAGCGCAGGCCGCCGCCGCCGACGAACGAGGTGACGTGGGTGACGTGCGGCTGGCTCTGGATGTAGCGTTGGATGTCGCCGGCGACGGCCTCGGTCTGGCGGATATGGGTGCCGGCCGGCAGGAAGACGTCCACCATGAATTGCGGCCGGGTCGCGGGCGGGAAAAAGCTTTGATCGACCTTCCGGAAACCGAACCCCGCCGCGACGAAAGCCAGGAGGCACAGGATCACCACGGCCCAGCGGAAGCGGAGGGCCAGAATGAGGAGTTTCCGGTAGATCCGAAACGCCAGGCCCTTGTACGGATCGCTGCTTTCGGACGCCCCACTGCCAGCGACGGGCTTGAACATCATATAGCTCAACACGGGCGTGACCGTGACGGATGACACCCAACTCAGGCTCAGGGCGATCAGGATGACCCAAAAGAGCGAGTTGGTATACTCGCCGGTTGAATCCTGCGACAAGCCGATCGCCGCGAAGGCGATGACGCCGATGGCCGTCGCCCCAAAGAGCGGCCACTGGTTTTCCGCGACCACCTCGCGGACCACCTCGATCTTTTTTCTGCCGGACTCAATCCCGACCTTGATCCCTTCGATGACGATGATGGCGTTGTCCGTGAGCATGCACAACGCAATGATGAGCGCGCCGAGGGAGATGCGCTCCATCAGGAGGTCGCCCTTCATATACATGACGAGGAATGTCGCCATGATCGTGATGAACAGCACCAGGCCGATAATGAGCCCGGTCTTGCGGCCCATGGTGACAATCAGCACCACGAAGACGATGGTGACGGCCTTGCCCAGGTTGAACATGAACTCACTGGTGGCCTGGGCGACGGCTTGGGGCTGGAAGTTGATTTCACCGATCTCCATGCCGATCGGCTGGTTGCTTTTGATCTGGTCGAGCTTTTGCCGGATGGCCTGCCCCATCTTCACCACATTGCCGCCCGGCACCGTGGAGATGCCCAGCCCGATGGCCAGCTTGCCGTCGTAGCGAAGCAATCGCCGCGGCGGGTCCTGGTCGCCGCGCTGCACCGTCGCGATATCGCGGAGGCGGAGCTGGCGGCCCGTCTGGTCCGAGCCGATCACCAGCTCGAGCATGTCATCGGCCGAGGCGAAGGCGCCCGTCGGATCCAGCGGAATGTGCTCGTCGCCAACGCGGATGCGTCCCCCGTCGGCGGCGATGTTCCGCTCCTGGAGTTTGCTGTAGATCAGCTCCTCGTTGAGGCGCAACTGCGCCAGCCGTTGCCGCGAGATTTCGAGGAAGACGACTTCCCGTTGTTCGCCAAAGAGCGCGATGCTTTTGACGCCGGTCACCTGGAGGAGTTCGCGGCGCAGGAACTCGACGTAGCGGCGCTGCTCCGGGTACGAAAAGCCCTCGCCGGTCACCGCCAGGAAAATGCCGTACACGTCGCCGAAATCGTCAATCACCATCGACTGGCCGCGCACGGCCGGGGGCAGTTGTGACTGGACGTCCGCGACCTTGCGGCGCAGTTCGTCCCAGACCTGCGGGAGGCTGTTCTTGTCGTAACGGGCCTTGATGCGCACGGAGACCAGCGACCGGCCGCGTGTGGACTCCGACGTGACGTAATCGAGCTGGCCCAGCCGTTGACAGGCGCTCTCGATGGGATTGCTGACCTCCTGGGCCACCTCCTCGGCGCTGGCCCCGGGATAGGGGGTGATGATCAGCGCTGTCTTGATGGTGAACTCGGGGTCCTCGAGGCGCCCCATGTTCAGGTAGGCGATGAGGCCGCCGACAATGGCCATCGCCATGGCCATCAGGACCATCCGGTTGTTCTTGACTGAAAATTCGCCCGGATTCATGGCTGGCGGCCCCCGAGGGCGTTGCCGAGATCACGGACCTTCATGCCTTCCCGGAGAAACGTCACCCCCGCCACGGCAATGCGGTCGCCCGGTTGCAGCCCCTCCAGAATCTCGATCCGGCCACCGCTGACATCCCCTATTTTCAGTGGACGGCTCGTGACGTTCTGATCCGGCCCCAAAACCCACGCCACCTGTTCTCCGGAATCCAGTTTGGCAACCGCCGAGATCGGGATAAGAATGCGATTGCCCAGGATGTCGGCGCGGCGATAAGTGACGCTGACAGTGGCCGTCATGCCTGGAAGCACGGTGATGCCGGGGGGGGATTTCATGGCGACGCGGACTTTGAACGTCTGGGTGGTCGGGTCCGCCACCTGGGCCATTTCGCGAACCCGCACCGGAAATTGCAGCCCGGGTGCCCCACTCAGCTTCGCGGACATCTGTACAATGTCGGCGGTGCGAATATCGGCGGCCATGACGGCCTCCGGTACATCCACGGCGATGTCGATCTCGTTTGCATCCTGGAACCTGACCACCGGCTCCTTCGCCCTGACATTCTGTTGCACCTCGACGAACCGCTGGGCAACCACGCCGTCGTAGGGAGCGCGCAGCGTGCAATCCCGGAGATGGATGTTCGCTTCGACCACGCGCCCCTCAAGCGCCCGCACCTCGGCCTCCCGGGCATCGATGTCTTCCATGCGGCCAGTCGTGCCCATTTCGAGCAACTGCAGGGCTGCTTTGTGATCCTCCTTGGCCACCCGGTAGGCCGTTTCCGCACGGTCGAAAGCCGCGCGCGAAACCGCTTGGGATTGAATCAGGCGCTCGTGGCGATCAAATTCGGTTCGGGCATTCGCGAGCCTCGCCTCGGACGCCCGCACCTGCGATTCCCGCCGCAATCTCTCCTCGGGACGTTCTCCCGCCTGGAGCGACCGGAGCGCCGCCCGAGCCTGATCCAACTGGCCTTGCAGGGTTTGCAGCCGGGCCTTGAATTCATCCTCCCGCAGTTGGGCGATCAGCTCGCCCGTGGCGACACTCTGCCCGTTCTTGACCGGCAGTTTGACCAGCAAACCGGCCACGGAGAAGGCCAGATCGGCCGTTTTCGAGGCCTCGACCCTGCCGGAAAATGAACGCTCCCGAGCCTCTTCGCCGGCGGCAACGACCATGGTCTTGACCGGACGAGTCACCTCGAAATGGACCGGGTCCGGCGGCGAGCACCCGGCGGCGAGGCAGATGATTGACAAGGCGATGGGCGCGATGAGGGCGAGTCCTCCGCTACCGCGGATCTTTTTGTTTATCGCTGTAATCATGTACAAAATCATGCGGCTGTCCTCAGGGATTTTGCTCCGAAACCGGCTTGGACATCCCTTGGTAAAGATGCCACGGATCGGAAATTCAACTATGCCTCGGGAATTATATATTGGGCCTGTCAGGCGTTGCCGCACGCATCGGGGAACGGCATGCCTCGCTCAATGTGCCGCTTTAGAAGCCTTTGCCAATTCCGGTGATGACTGCATGGTTCGGAAAAGAAGCAGGAGCCCGAAGATCAAGGCGAATATCTCGCCTCCAAGGGTCAGGATCACCGCCATCAGGTTCATCATGTCCACCGCGGAGACCCAGCTGGCGAACCCATCGACAGTGGTCTGTACGGTCGGCAGACCCGCCTGTGGTGCCGATAAAAAATAGAAGAGCAGAGTGCCCACCTCGAACAGCAATACCAACATCGAGAAGAGGATGGCCAGGTTCGTCGCGACAAGTCCAGTCCATACGGTCCTGCGCAAGGAAGACTCGGACGGCCGCGATGCTGGATCCTGAATGCGCTTGGCAATGCGCGTGTACCGGTAAAACCAGAGGGCTATGAAGACCGAGAGCAGCAAGCCAACGGTCGAAAAGAATTGCACGAAGGGCAGCCCGGAACGAGAGCTGCCGGAAGGCCTACCCGTAAATACAAAAGTGTAGACCATGATGATGAGGGGGAGCGCGCCCATCACCACCAGTGCCCAAAAACCACACCATCCCATTCTCGAAAAGGCTTTTTCAAGACTATCGGTTTCCGACG
>Ga0105105_10000891_pt1 | contig 13112 bp, 5 predicted proteins | sample PPLLaktember2015_4_FD_79108 | JGI IMG/M metagenome (GOLD analysis project Ga0105105, IMG submission 79108) | Freshwater sediment microbial communities from Prairie Pothole Lake near Jamestown, North Dakota, USA - PPLs Lake P8 Core (1) Depth... | ecosystem: Environmental > Aquatic > Freshwater >... | reverse complement strand
TGGAATGGCTGGGGTTAAAGAAGCAACAATAAAAATTGGTGATCTTGATGTTAACATTGCAGTTGTTAACGGAATTGGAAATGTTGATCCGATTCTTGATCAGGTGCAAAACGGAACATCCAAACATCATTTTATAGAAGTTATGGCTTGTCCAGGTGGATGTATAAACGGAGGTGGTCAGCCGATTCATCAAAAACCTGAAAAAGTAATGAAACGGATAAAAGTACTTTACAAGATTGATGAAAACGCCAAGACGAGAAGATCGCACGATAATGAATCTGTAAAAACTTTGTACAAAGAATTTTTTGGTGAGCCAAATTCTCACAAAGCTCACGAAATTCTTCATACAGAATATTTTGATAAGAAGAAGATGTTTAAAAACTAAGTGCATCTCAGTGTTCTAAGTGTCTCAGTGGTAAAAGAACTTCTTTACCACTAAGACACAAAGAGCACGAAGGGACACTAAGGGAAAAATGAATCACGCAATAGTTAGCACAATAAGCGATAGATGTAAGAGATGTTACTCTTGTATAAGAGAATGCCCAGCTGCAGCTATACGCGTTATTGATGCGCAGGCAAAAGTTATTGAAGAAAGATGTATTGCGTGCGGACACTGCGTTAAAGTTTGTTCGCAGGATGCCAAACAAATTTTTTCTGAGATTGATGATACATATCATATTCTTCAATCAGGAAATGCAATTGCTATAATAGCTCCATCGTTTGCTGCTTCTTTTCCGGATGAATACAAAAAAGTTCCAGCCGCTTTAAGAAAACTTGGATTTACAAAAGTTATAGAAACAGCTTTTGGTGCTGATCTTATCGCAAATGATTATATGGATGTAATCAAAGCTGATAATGATAAAACAGTTATCAGTTCCGCTTGTCCTGCCGTTGTAAGTTTTATTCAGAAGTATTACAGTGAGTTAGTTCCGAATCTTGCACAAGTAGTTTCACCAATGATTGCACTGGGGAGATATCTTAAAAAAGATTTAGGCGACGATGTAAAAATTGTTTTTATTGGTCCTTGTGTAGCCAAGAAACACGAAGCTCAGGATGAAGAAGTTGCCGGAGTAATTGATTCTGTTCTAACATTCACAGAACTAAAACAAATGTTTGATGAAAGCGGCATTGTTGTAAGTGAACTTGAGAACAGCGATTTTGATGAACCGCATGCGATGATGGGAAAAGCATATCCGCTTGCCGGCGGTTTAATTAAAACTATAGATGTTAGCGGCGATATTCTTGAAAAAGATATAATTGTGGTTGAAGGCAAGAAAAAAGTTTTGGAAATCATTGAAGAAATTTCAAATAATCATATCAACGCAAAGTTTACAGACATTCTATTTTGTGAAGGATGTATTAGCGGACCTGCAATTGACACAACATTAAATTATTATGCACGCCGTGAAAAAGTTATAAACTACATTGATGAAAAAATTAATAATGTTGATAAACGCGTTTGGAAAAGTAATCTTTATAATTCAAGAAAATTAAATCTGCAAAGAACATTCAGAATTGATAATCAACGTAAACCATATCCTGAAGAAGAAAAGATTAAAGAGATTCTTGCGCAGACAAAAAAATTCTCTATCAAAGACGAGTTGAATTGCGGCGCTTGCGGTTATCCAACCTGCAGAGAATATGCGGTTGCGATCGCAAAAGATCTTGCAGAAAAAGAAATGTGCTTGCCTTATGTTTTAGACGAGTTAAAAATTGCTTATGATAATCTTAGCGACACAGAAGAACAATTGAGAGTTGCTGAAAAACTTGCATCAATAGGACAGCTTGCTGCAGGAGTTGCACACGAAATAAATAATCCGCTTGGTACTATTTTACTTTATGCTTCAATGTTAAAAAGAGATTTAGAAAAAATTTATAATGATGATCAGCGCACTGAGGACCTGGAACTGATAGTTGAAGAAGCAAATAGGTGCAAAAATATTGTTTCAAATCTTTTAAACTTTGCAAGACAGGGAAAATTAAATATTAAAGAATTTGATTTTACTGAAACTATAAGGGAAGTTTTAAAACCATTTACAGTTAATCCTGTTTACAGGCAAATAATATTCAAATTTGATATTCAGGAAAACGATTATATAATGACCGGTGATGAAGATCAGATTAAACAGGTGCTGGTAAACGTTGTTAAAAATGCCTGCGATGCGATGACCGAATGTACTAAGAAAGAACTTGTTGTTAATCTTACTGTAGATAATCATAATTTTAAAATTGAAGTAACCGATACAGGAAACGGAATACCAAAAGAAAATCAAAGTAAGGTCTTTACACCTTTCTTTACCACAAAAAGTATGGGCAAAGGGACAGGGCTTGGACTTGCAATTTCTTATGGCATAATAAAAATGCACAAAGGAAACATTACATTTACAAGTGAAATTGGAAAAGGTACTACATTTAAAGTAGTTTTGCCGAAACACCAGGCATATCAAACAATTAAAGCAAACGAAGGAACAAAAGCTTTATGATTAATAAAAAGAAAATACTATTAGTAGATGATGACTTAGATCTTCTTGAACAAAATAAATTATTAATTGAATCAAAAGGTTATGAAGTAATTACAGCTAACAGCGGTAAAGAAGGATTTGAAACTTTTAAAAAAGTTAAACCCGATGCATGTGTGGTTGATTTAATAATGGAAGAACACGATTCTGGTTTTATACTTTGTTACAGAATTAAAAAAGAAGAGCACGGAAAAAACATTCCGGTTTTCATACTTACATCTGCAACATACGATACAGGATTTAAATTCGGCGCATCAACCACAGAAGAAAAAGAATGGATTAAAGCAGATGCACTTCTTAATAAACCAGTAATTATAGAAGAATTTGTTCAGAAGCTTGAAGCATTTTTTGAATTGAAGAAATAACTGTATTGTCATTGCGAACGAGTCCTCGAGTGAAGCAATCTGTAATACTGGATAGATTCCCTTGGATGAAATTTTTTGAACTCATCCCCCAACCCCTTCTCTTAAAAAGAGAAGGGGAGAATGTTTTAAAAGTCCCTCTCTTGTTTAGAGCGGGATTTAGGGTGAGTTTTTCTTACTGCTATTAAAAATTATGAACACCTACAAACCAAAAGTTCTAATTGTTGACGACGAAAAAGGTCTTCGTGTTGGTGCGCAAAGATTGCTTTCTAGCGAAGGCTATGAAGTTACGACTGCTGAGAACGGGACTGATGGAATAAATTTTGGGACTGATAGCGAATTTGATCTTGCGATAATTGATCTAAAGATGCCCGATGTTGATGGACTTGAAGTTCTTCAAAGAATAAAAGAAAAATATCCGAATACAGTTTGCTTTATCGCAACAGCGTTTGCGAGCTATGAAACTGCTGTTGAAGCAACACGCTTAGGCGCTCACAGTTATATACCAAAACCGTTTACTTCCGAAGAGCTTTTATCAAATCTTAAAGAAGGTTATCAAAGAAGATTAGTAAATCTTGAAGCAGAAAAATGGCAGAGAGAGCGCGAAGAAAGACTACTTGAAGTAGCATTTGAAAAAACAAGAATGAACACTATTGTAAATTCTATTACTGATGGTGTACTTGTTGTTAATAAAGATGGACTTGCTGTTCTTTACAATCCTGCCGCATTAAGATTTTTAGAACTGCCTAGAATTTCAGTTGAAGAATATATTTTAGATAAACTTAGACCTGAAATATTTGAGCTATTCAAAAAAATTGTTGAAGAAAAATCAGCCGAACAAAAATCTTATACAATTCAAATAGAGCTTAAGCCAAATAGAGAATTTTTTATTGAAGCAACTGCTTCCGCCGTCCTTCATCCAGGTGAAAATGTAGCTGGAGTTGTGATAGTCTTTAAAGATATAACGGAGCTAAAAAAAATTGAGCATGTAAAATCTCAGTTTGTATCAATGGTATCGCACGAACTTAAAGCCCCAATTGCTGCTGTGTATGGATTTTTAAAATTGTTTAATGATGATTCGATTAAGCTTAGTCCTGAGCAAAAAAAAGAATATGAAAACCGTTCAATGGTTCGTCTTGATGGTTTATTAAAAATGGTTAATGATCTTTTGGATATATCACGTATGGAAATGCAGAAAGTTCATCGTGAAATAAAACGTGTTTGTATTCACGAAGTTATTGCATCTATACTTGAACTATTCCAGGTGGATATCAACAAAAGAGGGATTCACGTAATTTTTGACCAGGATGAATACAAGCAATGTATAAAAGCTGATAGCGATGAGATTACAAGATTGTTTACAAATCTTATAAGCAATGCAATTAAGTATAATCGTGAGCAGGGAACTATTACAATAAAACTTTCTTTATCTGATGATTATCTTCTTACTACAATAAAAGACAGCGGAATTGGTTTAAAGCCGGAAGAAAAAAATAAATTGTTTACAGAATTTTTCCGTGCAAAAAATGATAAAACAAAAAACATTAGCGGCACAGGTTTAGGGTTGTCAATCGTCAAACGAATTGTTGATTCATACTCCGGTAAAATAGAAGTTGAATCTGACTATGGCGAAGGAACAACTTTTAAAGTATTTTTACCAATGATTATTTCTAATTAATTATTCTGCTCTATTACAGGGGCTATTTTTTAACTACATACAGGTAGAAAAATGAAGCGCATTTACAATTTCTTGTTCGTTGTGTTGTTTTCGTTTTCATTAATGATTACAACATTGTTTGCTCAACCCGAGGGAGTTTCCGTAGTAAAATCTACTAACGGTTACACAATAAATTTTTCTTTACAGCAATATGATTTTGCTTCCATCACTAAAGAAGGAAGCGAATATATTGATATTCAAATTCCAGGATACGGCGTAACGCCAGATGTTGGAATGCCTGCTCTACCACAAATTTCATTCAACCTATTTATTCCAAGTGATTATCAAAAACCAACAGTTAGTATAAACTCTTTTGATCAATCAACACAGATACTGGACAAAAAAGTTTATCCAAAACAAATGTACTGGAGCAGAGAAAGATCTTTAAGCGAAAGACCTTTTACAATTAATTCTGATTACTATAATTCTAACGGAATTGAAAAATCTTTAGTAAACATTTCTGAACCATTTGTTATTGGCGGTGTAAGCGGAGTTATGGTTACTGTTTTTCCTTTCTCATATAATCCTAAGGAGAATAAACTTTCAATCACAAGTTCTGCAACATTCGATATAAATGTTAATACAGAATTAGAATCACCAGTTTATAAATCAGAAGCTTTTAATGAATTTTTAAAAAATGTTCTTGTTGGATACCAGCCAACAGAATCACTACTTTCAATGAGATATTTAATAATCACTGCTCCAACTTTTGAAGTAGGATTATCATCTTTTATATCACATAAGTCAGCACAAGGTTTTACAGTTGATTTTTTCAACACTACAACAACAGGAACAACAACAACCGCAATCAAAGCTTTCATTCAGGCAAGATATGATAATACCGCAACAAGACCAGAATTTGTTTTGCTTGTTGGCGATGTACAGCATATTCCATCTTGGATCGGAACCGGTGAAGGAAATCCCAATACAGATTTAAACTATGTGCAGCTTGCAGGTACAGATAAATTTCCCGATGCATTCATCGGAAGATTTTCGGTAACAACAGCACAGGAACTTCAAAATGCACTTGCAAAATCCATCTATATGGAAAGCTATATTGCGACGCTTGCAAAGAAAAATGTTTTTATGGCTTCAACTGACAATTATGCGATTACTGAAGGAACACATAATTACGTTATCAATACTCATTTTCAACCTGCAGGTTGGAATAACACAAAACTTTATACAGTTACTTATAACGCAACAACACAGCAATTAATTGATGCACTAAATGCCAATCAAAGATTTGCTATCTATTCCGGGCACGGCGGAGAAACTTCCTGGGCAGATGGACCGGTTCTAAGCCAATCACAAGTTAGATCCTTAACAAATACAGGTATGTATCCATTTGTTTACTCATTTGCATGTGTAACAGGTTCATATCAAATTGCAGAAAGCTTTGGTGAAACCTGGATACGCACATCAAACGGCGGCTCTACTTTTTATGGTTCATCTGTAAACTCATACTGGGACGAAGATGATATTCTTGAAAAAAGATTAATTGATGCAATGTTTTTACATGATTTAACTCGTGTTACACCAATGTTTGATAAAGCTAAGTTTGATCTTGCCACACATTACGGCGGTGTTACGGCAACAGTTCTTAGATATATGGAAATGTATAATTTAATGGGTGATCCTTCAATGCCGGTTGTGCGTCAAATTCCTCCCGATACAACACCGCCAAACGCAATAACAGATTTAAATGTTGGTGATGCAACATCAAATTCGCTTTCATTAAATTGGACTGCACCGTATGATTCTACGGTGGGTGGAGTTACATCTTATGACTTAAGATATTCTGTCAATCCAATTACTAACGATGTTGATTTTAATAATGCATCGCAAAAAATGTTTACCGGAGTTTCAGATAGTGCTGGAACACCAAAATCTTTTACAATTGATGGATTGGCTTTTAATACAACATATTACTTTGCTGCAAAAGCATTGGATATGTGGAATAATAAATCAGTTATGTCTAATGTACCAACCGGATTAACATTATCCCCACCGGTTGCAGCGCTTAGTATTGACTCAATGAATTGTGTTTCAATTCCTGATACAACATTTACAGAATATCTTTTATTATCAAATACCTCTGCACAAAACTCTACTCTTGATTATTCAATCGAACTGACTAACAGCACTTTCCCGGATAATGTACAGGTAGTGTTGACAGGAGTTAATGAGAAGTTTGAAGGAAAAGGAGAAGATAAAAAAGATTTTCCGCGTAATGATTTAGGCTACAGTTTTAAAGGTGCCGGTGGTCCTGATGCCTTTGGTTACAGATGGAAAGACAGCAATGATCCTAATGGTCCTGCTTATGCTTGGAATGACATTGCTGCAAATCCAGGCGCTGTACGTGTCACATTCCCCAATGGTACGCTTGATGACGGTTATACAAATGCAATTCCTGTTGGATTTGACTTTAAATTTTATGGAACGAATTATTCTAATATTTATTTAAGCACAAACGGATTTTTGAGTTTTGCTGCATTAACATCATCATACTATACAAATGAAACAATTCCATCATCAGATGCTCCAAATAATATTATTGCACCAATGTGGGATGATCTTGATGGAAGAACTCAAGGAACGGTTCATTACTTAAGAGAATCAGATAAGCTGACTATTCAGTTTACTAACTGGCAAAAATATAATGCAACTGGTTCACTTACTTTTCAGATTGTGTTAAAGTCGAATGACAGAATAATGTTCTATTACAACAATCTTAATGCAACTTTAACAAGTGCAACTGTTGGAATTGAAAATGGTGCAGGTAATGATGGACTTCAAATAGCTTATGACGCGGTTTATCTAGCAAATAACCTTGCAGTCCAAATTGCTGCTGATCCGGAATGGTTAACACTTAATAATTATGCGGGAACAATTTATAACGGCAACTCTGTTAACGTTGGTTTGATGATAAATACCGATGGATTAGAACTTGGCGAATATACTATGGATATGGAGATTACAACTAACGATCCTGTACATACATTAATGGTTGTTCCAATAACAATGACAATTGATAATGAAGTTCCTGTAGAGCTCGTTTCTTTCAGTGCAGAAATGGTTGATGGAAATGTTGTTCTGAATTGGAGTACAGCAACTGAGACTAACAACAATGGATTCCAGATTGAAAGAAAAGTCCACAGTCCACAGCCCTCAGTCGGCAACTGGGAAAACACAGGATTTGTATCTGGCAAAGGAACAACAACCGAAAGATCATTCTATTCATATACAGAAAAGAATGAAAAACCCGGAAAATATTTGTACAGATTAAAGCAAACAGATTTTGATGGAACATTTAGTTACAGTAATGAAATAGAAGTTGAAGTAAACGGACCAAAAGATTTTGCTTTGTATCAAAATTATCCAAATCCATTTAACCCAAGTACAACAATTAAGTTTGCTTTACCTGTTAAAACAAACTTGAGTTTGAATGTTTACAATACACTTGGTGAAAAAGTAGCAGAAATATTTAATGGAGAACTTGAAGAGGGATATCATGAAATGATGTTTAATGCTTCAGGACTTTCATCAGGAATATATTTTTACAAAATAGAAAGTGAAAATTATTCAGCAGCAAAGAAATTGATGCTGTTGAAGTAATTTAATGTGCAAGCTGGTATTAGTGTTTTTTTACAAACCCAATTCCACTAACGAATTGGGTTTGTTATTATCACAGATAGTAAGATGATGTTAGTTAAACAGTAAAATTATTTTTTCAATTTAAAAGTGTAATTACTATGAATAAATTTCTTGTTTCACTTAAAGTAAACCTCGTTTCAGAAATACTATTATTTGTTCTCTTTATTTTTATTACCACTACTTCCGCTCAAACAAGCGGAAATAGCGGGGGCATAAAAGTAAATGTTCTCTCAACATCACCAACATCAACAACTATAGAATTTGTTCTTACAGATTATCAACAAACATTTGTTGCTATCGGTGGGGAACAGTTTGTTAATTATGTTGTACCCGGCAGTATTTTTTTGATGGAAAAAGGTATGCCTCAGTTACCAGTGCATCGTGCAAGTATTATAATCCCTGATCTAGCGGGTATGAATTACAGGATATTAGATCAACAAATAAATGAAATTATAACTGATCCGGTTGCACCTTCTAAGGGACATTTTACCAGAGACATTGATCCAAAAACAGTTAATTATGAGTTTGATCCATTCTATAATTCAAACAACTGGTACCCACAAGCAAATTTCTCAATAGATAATCCACATATAATAAAAGATCTCCGTGGATTAACGGTTCAGTTCAATCCTTTGCAATACAATCCGGCACAACAAAAATTAAAAATCGTTACACGTCTTGTCGTAGAAGTATATGCAGATGAAAATCTTCCTGTCGAAAATCCTTTTATAAGAACAGAAGCATTCAATGGAATAAGAAAAGAGTTTATAAGTATTTACAAATCGCTGTTTATTAATTTTGGGCACTCATTTTACGATTACGTTCCACTTCAGGAAAACGGCAGACTGTTAATAGTTTATCCAACTACTTTTGCCACCAACATTACTCCTTTTGTACAATGGAAACAAGAAAGAGGACTAGTAACTCTAACTGCTGAATATCCTACCCAAACAGGATCAGGTTCTGCAGCTTTAAAAAATTATATACAGAATCTTTATAATTCAACAGGCAGTTTAACTTTTATTGTTTTTGTTGGAGAGTCGAATCAGATACCAACCATATCCGGACAATATGAGGGTGCTCCATCCGATCCGAGTTATGTTAAGCTTGCAGGCAGTGATGCTTATCCTGATGCGTTCATTTCTAGAATATCACCAACATCATCAGCAAACTTAGATTATGTTCTTCAAAAACTTATCAGGTACGAAAAATTTCCTGACGGCGGCTTATGGTATTTAAAAGGAGTTGGAATTGCAAGTGATGAAGGCACACCACCTGATTATACCCGTGCAGGCTGGCTTAAAGACATGTTGATAGATGATATGAATTTTACACAGGTTGATAATGTTTATGATCCCGGTGCTACAGCAGCACAAGTATCCAATGCCTTAAATGAAGGACGAAGCATTCTTAATTATATCGGGCATGGTTCTGGTTTATCTTGGAGTACAACCGGCTATGGTAATTCAAATATCCATCAGCTTACAAATGGAAATAAAAATCCTTTTATCATTGATGTATCTTGTCTTAATGGAAATTTTACAGATACAGAATGTATGGATGAAGCATGGATAAGAGCAGGTGATATCAATAACTTTAAAGGCGCAATTGCAGTATTTGGTTCTTCTACAAATGCAAGCTGGGTTCCACCATGTGATATGCAGAATCACGCTGTTTCATTATTAACCACACGTGAGATGAAATCTGTAGGGGGAATTTGTTTTAACGGAATTATGTATGCAATGGATCTTTGGGGCGGAAGCTCAGGTGAAGGACTGAAGCTGATGGAGCAATATAACATATTTGGTGATTGCTCTATGCTGCTTACTTTTGGTATGATACCTGATTCTACTGCTCCGGAAGCAGTTACAAATCTTTCAGCAGTTAATCCTAATTCAAATTCAGTTACTTTAAACTGGACAGCACCATTCGATTCCTCTCTTGGTGGGGTTGTAAGTTATGATGTAAGATTTTCTAATGATCCTATAGTTACAGACCAGGATTTTGAAAACGCTTCATCTGTAATTGTTGCCGGCGGGCCGGATAGTTTAGGTGTTCTGCGAAATTATATTCTTAAAGGATTAAATTTTTCATCCACATATTACTTTGCATTAAAAGCCCTGGATATTTGGGGAAATAAATCTGTTATGTCTAATGTTCCAGCAACGATCACATGGGATGCGCCGGTTATGGTTATAGATCCGGATTCAATAAATCACACACTATTATTAAATACAACATTTGTAGATTCAGTGGTGATATCAAATGTCAGTACAACAAACTCTTCTATGGATTTTTCCATTGAACTAACAAACAATACTTTTCCTGAAAACATTACTGCAAAAATTGTTGAGATAACAAAAAATCACAATAAAAAAATTAATAGAAATAATCCTTTAAATACCAAGGGTTCAAGTTTTCGTGGTTCAGGCGGGCCAGATTTATTTGGATATCAATGGATTGATAGTAATGATCCACAAGGACCCGTATATGTTTGGGAAGAAATATCTACTACCGGAACACTTGTAACAAACTGGATTGCCACAGGTGTTTATTCTGCACTTGATGAAGGCAAAGCAGGGCCATTTAATATTGGGTTTAATTTTAAATATTACGGTGTTCCATATACCCAGGTTTACTTTTGTTCAAACGGATTTATTTCTTTCTCTGATATAACAGATGCAGGGATGACGAATGAAAGTATTCCGGGTACTGATATACCTAATAATTTAATTGCCGCATTGTGGGATGATCTTGATGGTAAAACAACCGGAAAAGTTTATTACAAATCTTATACAGATAAATTTATTGTTGAGTATAAAGATTGGCCAGGTTATTACTCCGGAACGGGTCCATTTACATTTCAGATTGTGCTTCATAAAAATGGAAAGATAAATGTCTATTACAAAACTATTCTTGGTAGTTCAAATTCTTGTTCTGTTGGTATTGAAGATCAAGATGGATCAGATGGATTACAGGTGTTAAGAGATGCCAGCTATCTTGTTAATAATCTTGCGTTGTTGTTTTATGCCGAACCCGAATGGCTGATAACAAATAATTTTGCAGGAACAATATACAATGGAAACTCCCTTGGTGTTGTCCTGAATTTTGTTACAGAAGGACTTGAACTTGGCAACTATTCAATGGATTTAAATATTACAACAAATGATCCTATTCATCCTTTGGTTGTTGTTCCAATTCATATGTCTGTTACCAATGAAGTACCTGTTGAATTATTATCATTCAGCTCAGAAATAGTTGATGGAAATGTTGTTCTTAACTGGAGCACTGCAACTGAAACAAATAATAATGGGTTTCAGATCGAACGCAAAATCCACAGTCCACAGTCTTCAGTCGGCAATTGGGAAAACAAAGGATATGTAAGTGGTAAAGGTACTACAACTGAAAAAACATTCTACTCATATACTGATAAGAATGAAAAACCCGGAAAATATTTGTACAGATTAAAACAAATTGATTTTGATGGAGCTTTCAGTTACAGCAATGAAATACAAGTTGAAGTAACTGGACCAAAAGATTTTGCTTTATATCAGAATTACCCGAATCCATTTAATCCAAGTACAACAATTAAGTTTGCTTTACCTGTTAAAACAAACTTGAATTTGAATGTTTACAATACACTTGGTGAAAAAGTAGCTGAAATATTTAATGGAGAACTTGAAGAAGGATATCACGAAATGATGTTTAATGCTTCAGGACTTTCATCAGGAATATATTTCTACAAAATAGAAAGTGAAAATTACTCGGCAACAAAGAAATTGATGTTGTTGAAGTAATTAAATATTCAAACTGGTATTAATGTTTATTTACAAACCCAATTTCTTCCAGGAATTGGGTTTGTTGTTATCTCAACAAATAAGTTGATCATTGTTAAATAGAAAAATTATTTTTTCATACATAAAGTGTAATTACTATGAATAAACTTTTAAGTTCGGCTAAAGTAAAATTTGTTTCAGAAATATTGCTTGTTTCTTTCATCATTTTCATATCCATAACTTCTGCTCAAGCAAGTGAAAGCGGCAAGGGAATAAAAGTAAATGTTCTCTCAACAACACCAACATCCACAACGCTTGAATTTATACTAATAGATTATAACCAATCAGTTATTAAAATTGGCGAAACAGATTTTGTTAATTATATAGTTCCGGGAAGCATCACTTTGATGGAAAGAGGATTTCCACAATTACCTATTCATCGCACAAGTATTATTATTCCAGATTTATCTGGCATGAACTACAGAGTAATTGATCAGCAAGTAAATGAAATTGCAACAGATCCGGTTGCACCATCAAAAGGACATTTTACAAGAAATATTGATCCCGAAACAGTTGCTTATACTTTTGATCAATTTTATAATTCTAATAACTGGTATCCTCAAACAAATATTTCAACAGATAATCCATATATAATTAAAGATTTGCGCGGATTAACTGTACAGTTCAATCCGATGCAATACAATCCGGCGGAGCATAAATTAAGAATATGTACTCGTCTTGTTGTAGAAATTTATTCTGATGAAAATATTCCAGCAGTCAATCCATTAATAAGAACAAAAACTTTAGATGGAATAAGTAAAGAGTTTATGGGAATCTATAACTCCTTATTTATCAATTTTGGATACTCATATTATGATTATGTTCCACTTTCGGAAAATGGAAAGTTGTTAATTGTATATCCAACTGCATTTGCATCTAACATTACACCATTTGTTCAATGGAAGCAAGAACGTGGATTAGAAACTTTAACCGCTGAATATCCTACACAAACAGGATCAGGTTCTACAGCATTAAAAACTTATATACAAAATTTATACAATTCAGCAGGTAGCGTAACATT
>Ga0105105_10000890_pt1 | contig 13115 bp, 9 predicted proteins | sample PPLLaktember2015_4_FD_79108 | JGI IMG/M metagenome (GOLD analysis project Ga0105105, IMG submission 79108) | Freshwater sediment microbial communities from Prairie Pothole Lake near Jamestown, North Dakota, USA - PPLs Lake P8 Core (1) Depth... | ecosystem: Environmental > Aquatic > Freshwater >... | reverse complement strand
TGCGACAACCCGTTCCGGTCTGCTGACCTCGCCGCTCAGGGCACGTTTCGGCATCAGCAGCCGTTTCGATTACTATTCAGCCGATCTGCTCGAGCAGATCATCGTGCGCGCGTCGGGCATTCTCGGCATCGGCATCGAGCGTGACGCCGCCGCCGAAATTGCCGGACGTTCCCGCGGAACCCCGCGCATTGCGAACCGGCTTCTGAGGCGAGCCCGCGATTTCGCCCAGGTTGCCGATGAGCCGGTCATCACCCGTTTCATTGCCATGACGACGCTTGAACGTCTTGAAATCGACGAGGAAGGGCTTGACGATATGGACAAGAGGATCATGGACACCATTGTCAACAAGTTCAACGGCGGCCCTGTAGGAGCGGCTTCACTGGCGGTTTCCGTAGGGGAGGAGCAGGACACTATCGAGGAGGTTTATGAGCCCTATCTTATCCAGGCCGGATATATCACCCGGACGCCGAGAGGCCGTGTCGCAACCCGAAGGGCGCTCAGCCGGTTTTCGCTTCCGGGAAGCGGCATCGGCGAAGGTTCGCTGTTCGACGCGCTTCCCTGAGAACCTGACTGCTGACCCTGACGTCGCTTTGCCGGAGCGCGGGTTTTTCTGCCGCCTCCGGCTGCAGGTTTTTCCTCTCGGCCTTTTTCTGCTTTTTCTGCTTTCAGCCTGCAGCTTACGACCGGCTGTAAAAGCCGACAGGGTTGTCCGGCCGGCAGCGCCTGACACTGTCGCTGAGGGTGCGAAAAACCGTTTTGTCGCAGCGCTTCTGCTTGCCGAAAAAGGTGATTTCTGGGGTGCCGTCGAGGCTTATCGAACCGTACAGCCCTCCGGCGCAGGCGCAAAAGCGGCGGTGCATCATGCTGCAGCCAGAGCCTTTCTGGGACTCGGCGTAACCGATTCGGCAAGAACCCATGCCGAAAAAGCCGCGGCAATCGAACCCGGCAACAGCTCCTATCTCCTCCAGCTTGCCTCCGTTGCCCACCAGATGAAGGATTACGGCCGCGCTGTTGCGATCTACACCGATCTGGTGGAGCTTCAGCCTGGCCGCAGCGACTATCTTACCCTGCTTGCTCTTGAGCACATCGCTTCAGGTGACCCGGAAAAGGCTCTCGGGGTCTTCCAGCGCCTTCTGCAGCTCGATCCCTCGGACGAGAACACCCGGGCCCAGGTGCTGCTGCTCGAAATCAAGCTCAAGCATTATCACGAAGCCATAGAAACTCTTTCCGGCCTGATCGGGGAGGGGGAGGAAAAAGCGCGTTTGCAGCTTACCCTCGGCGAACTCTATGTGGAAACCGGCCAGACGGCGCTGGCCTCGAAAACCTTTCGGGAGATCATCGCCGCCAACCCCCGTTTCGTCCCGGCATGGCTCGCCCTGCTTGAACTTTCGGTAGCCTCGAACGATCGGAGCACCTTTCTCCTCGATCTCAACGCCTTCTACCATACCTCCGGTCTGAAGCCGGAACAGAAAACAAGCCTTGCAGAACTGTTTTATGTCCGTGCGGCAAAAGACAGTGCGTATGTCCAGCCGCTTTACGGCATGCTTGCCGAAATAGAGAAGCGCCATCCCGGAGAAACGGGGGCGGCGATGCTCAAAGGCAAGCTGAAACTGAGGGAGAAGAAGCCTCTGGAGGCGGAGCGGGAGTTCAGGGCGATTCTCCGCAGGCGCCCGGGCCATATAGAGGCGTGGGAGGACCTGATTACGGCCTATATCATGCAGAAAGAGTATGCAAAGGCCGCCGGCGCCGTCGCAAAGGCTAAAAAACTGGCAAAGGTAACCCCCATGAGGCTGCTCGTTCTGGAAGGCTATACCGCCTTTCAGGTCGGCGACACCCGCAACGCCGTCAGGCTGCTTGAAAAAGCCCTGCAGGAAAAGCACCGGGAAAAGGAGCGCTGGCTCTATCTGCAGGCGGCATCGACGCTTGCCATGAGCTACGACAAGCTGGGCCTGAGGGAAAAGAGCCTTGGCATGTACCGGGCCATTCTGCTGCTCGATTCCGGCAACGCTCTTGCCATGAACAATTATGCATATCTGCTTTCCCTGCAGGGCAGTGATCTTGCCACGGCAAAAAATCTTGCCCTGAAAGCCGTCGCCCATGAGCCGGACAACCCGGTCTATCTCGATACGCTCGGCTGGGTGCTCTTCAGGCTGGGCGAGTACCGGGAGGCGCTTCAGCACCTCGAAAAGGCGTCGGCGCTCGCTCCTGATGACCTCGAGATAGCCGGCCATCTGCTGAACGTCTATGAAAAGACGGGAGCGGAGGAAAAGGCAAGGCTTCTTCGCCAGAGAATCGGGAGGATGGGCGGCAAATAGCGGCAGACGTACGGGTTATGAAGGGGGAAAATGCACAAAAGCAGAACGGCGGGGGTTCCCGCCGTTCTGCTTTCTGTCTTTTTTTGCCGTCCAGTTCCGATCAGGATTTGACCTCGCCGAAGGAGCGGGCTGCAAGGTACTCGTAATGAGACCAGCGGGCGTCAACGGCTTTCTGAATTTCCGCATAGTATTGCGCTGCAAGAGCCGGATGGCTTTTCTTGAGCATTCTGAACCGGTTTTCATTGTCGAGGAACTGTGCAATTGGGATTTTCGGCTTTTTCGAGTCGAGAATCAACGGATTTTTTCCCTCTTTCAGGAGATCGGGATTGTAGCGGTAGAGCAGCCAGTGACCGGAATCAACGGCAGCTTTCTGGTTGTCGAGGCCTGTCGCCATGTTGATGCCGTGGGCAATACAGTGCGAGTAAGCGATGATGACCGAAGGACCGTCGTATGCTTCCGCTTCGAGGAACGCCTTGAGGGTCTGATCGTCGCGGGCGCCGAGTGCCACGCTTGCGACATAGGCAGTGCCGTAGCTCATGGATATCAGTCCGAGGTCCTTCTTGTTCGTGACGCGTCCGGCTGCCGCGAATTTTGCAATGGCCGCTTTCGGGGTCGCTTTCGATGCCTGGCCTCCGGTATTGGAGTAGACCTCGGTGTCAAGCACCAGAAGGTTGATGTTCTTGTTGCTGGCCGTGACATGATCGACGCCGCCGTAGCCGATATCGTAAGCCCAGCCGTCGCCGCCAACACCCCAGACACTCTTTTTAACGAGCATGTCGGCAACCGAGAGCAGGTTCTTCGCATCGCTGGAATCGACATTGCGGAGTTTATCTTTGAGTACCGATACCCGCTGACGCTGTTCGAAAATTTCAGGTTCGCTGCTCTCTTTCGCTTCGAGAATCTCCGTTGCCAGGGATTCGCCGATTTCGGAAGCCATTCTCTTCACGAGTTCCATGGCATATTCCCGCTGCTTGTCGATCGAGCTTCTGAAGCCAAGCGCGAATTCCGCCGTGTCCTCGAAGAGCGAGTTCGACCATGTCGGTCCAAGTCCTTCCGCATTGGTCGAGTAAGGCGTTGTGGGCAGGTTGCCTCCATAGATGGATGAACATCCCGTCGCATTGCCGATGACCAGCCTGTCGCCGAAGAGCTGGGTCATAAGCTTGACGTAGGGGGTTTCTCCACATCCGGCACAGGCTCCGGAAAACTCGAAGAGCGGCTGCTGAAGCTGCTGCTCCTTGATGAGGCGCACGTTTATTTTATTGCGGTCGTATTCCGGAATATTGAGGAAGTAGTTCCAGTTGTCGATTTCCGCTTCACGCAGCGGAGCCTGGGGGTGCATTTCCAGCGCTTTTCTTTCGGGATTGTTGCGATCCTTGCCAGGACAGACATGTGCACACATATCGCATCCCGTACAGTCTTCAGGAGCGATCTGGATGGTGTATTTCATCCCGGCCCAGCTGGCGCCTTTCGCATCGATGCATTTGAAGGTTTTCGGCGCATTGGCCAGGTAGTTCGCATCGTACACTTTCGCCCTGATCGCCGCATGCGGGCAGACCAGCGAGCATTTGCCGCACTGGATGCAGAGCTCGGGTTCCCATACCGGAATGTTTTCGGCAAGGTTCCTTTTTTCGAATTTCGAGGTTCCCGTAGGATAGGTTCCGTCAACCGGCATATCACTGACCGGGATATCGTCTCCTTCGCCGGCAATGATTCTGGCAAGCACATTGCAGACGAATTCCGGTGCTTCGCCGACAATCGGCGAACGGAGCTCTTTGTCGCTTTCCGCAACCGAACCGAGGGTTACTTCATGCAGGTTCGCAAGCGTGTTGTCAACCGCCTGGATGTTCTGGTTGACTACCTCGTCACCTTTCTTTCCGTATGTCTCGCGGATGGAGTCCTTGATTTTCTCAATGGCCTCTTCACGCGGCAGTACGCCGGAAATGGCGAAGAAGCAGGCCTGCATGATGGTGTTGATGCGCTGACCCATGCCGCTTGCCTGGGCGACCTTGTAGGCGTCGATGGTGTAGAGTTTCGCCTGTTTTCTGATCAGGTGTTCCTGGACGATTTTCGGCAGTTTTTCCCAGAGTTCTTCAGGCGCATAGTGCGAGTTCAGCAGCAGGGTGCCGTTCTGTTTGAGGTTCTTCACCAGATCGATCATCTCCAGGAAAATCCAGTGGTGGCATCCGATGAAGTGAGCCTCACTGACGAGATAGGTCGAATGAATCTGTTTCGGTCCGAAACGCAGGTGCGACGTGGTGATCGAGCCGGCTTTTTTCGAGTCATACACGAAGTAGCCCTGGGCATAGTTCGGTGTATTCTCGCCGATAATCTTGATCGTGTTCTTGTTCGCTCCAACCGTGCCGTCCGAGCCGAGGCCGTAGAAGATAGCCCGGAACACATCATCCGGCTCTATCGAAAACGAGCGGTCGTAATCGAGACTTGTACCGGTGACGTCATCATTGATGCCGACCGTGAAATGGTTTTTCGGCGAAGCGGAAGCCATGTTGTCGAAAACGGCCTTGACCATGGTAGGGGTGAACTCTTTCGAAGAGAGCCCGTATCTGCCTCCGGTGATTGCCGGTATGGATTTGATCAGCCCGTTGTTGAACCCTTCGAGCAGCGCGTTGACGGTGTCGAGATAGAGCGGTTCTCCGGCACTTCCGGGTTCCTTGACGCGGTCAAGCACCGAAATGGATGTAACCGATGCGGGAAGAGCCTTGACGAAGCGTTCGATATCGAAAGGACGGAACAGCCGGGCATTCATCACGCCGACTTTTTCGCCTGCAAGGTTGAGGAATTCGACGGTTTCCCTTACGGCTTCAACGCCTGAGCCCATGAGAATGATGACTCTTTCCGCATCAGGTGCGCCGTAATACTGGTATGGTTTGTAGTGGCGTCCGGTCAGTTCACCGAATTTGTCCATCAGACGTTCGATGATGCCGGGACATGCGTTATAAAAAGTGTTGACGGTTTCCCTTCCCTGGAAATAGACGTCCGGGTTCTGGGATGTGCCGCGGATTATCGGTGCGTCCGGGCTCATCCGGCGGTTGCGATGGGCAATAACGAGCTCGTCGCTGACCAGCGCCCTGATGACCTCATCGGGAACCACTTCGATTTTTGAAATTTCGTGCGAGGTTCTGAACCCGTCGAAAAAGTGCATGATCGGTATTCTTGACTCAAGGGTCGCTGCTGCCGAGATCAGGGCCATATCCATAACCTCCTGTACCGAGCTCGAAGCAAGCAGGGCGAAACCGGTGCCGCGCACCGACATCACATCGCCGTGGTCTCCGAAAATCGAGAGAGCCTGTGCAGCAAGCGAACGGGCCGAAACGTGAATGACGCAGGGGGAGAGTTCTCCGGCGATCTTGTACATGTTCGGAATCATCAGGAGCAGACCCTGCGAAGCGGTAAACGTGGTGGTCAGCGCACCCGTCTGCAGTGCGCCGTGTACGGCGGCCGCAGCGCCGGCCTCACTCTGCATCTCGTCGATCTTCGGGATGGTTCCCCATATGTTCGTTTTTCCCAAATCAGCCCATGCGTCCGAATATTCGCCCATGGGTGATGCCGGCGTAATCGGGTAGATTGAGATGACTTCACTGGTACGGTAAGAGATATGAGCCAAGGCTTCATTCCCCTCCATTGTCTTAAACATCCGGCTCATATTGGCAGTTGTTACTGGATTTACTTGATAAATGCAAAACAGCGACTGAAGAAATAAAATGGCACGAAACACAGGAATATAAACTTTCGAGGACCGGAAAAAGTTACATCCGAAGTCGAAAAAAGTGCCAAATGAGAGTGATCTAAAAGATATAAAAAAAATCGAATTCAAGTCAATTTAATTACATTCGAAGTGATAACCCGAACAGGGCAGTTTTTCTGAGGAGCGGCGCTTCCCGCAAGCCATCGGGGAGCGTCGTTCCGGACACGCCATTCAAGTCAGATGACCTTGCAAACAGAACAGTCTGAAAATGTTGTTTATGGCCGCAACGCGGTTCTCGAGCTCCTTCAGAACAAGCCTGAGAGTATCGAGAAAATCTATTTTCAGTTCAATACGTCGCACCCGAAGCTGAAGGAGATCGTCATAACCGCCCGGCGCCTTAAACTGGTCAGCGGCAAGGCCCGTCTCGAGAAACTTACCCAGATTGCCGGTTCAGCCAAGCATCAGGGGGTATGTGCCCTCATCACCACCGTATCCTTCTATACGATCGAGGAGGTTCTCTCTCGTCCCCGGAACTCTTCGCCACTGCTTGTCGTGCTGCAGGGGCTTGAGGATCCGCATAACGTCGGGGCGATCATCCGTACCGCCGAAGCGGCCGCCGCAGACGCCGTCGTGCTCATCGAGGGGCGCGGTGCGCCGGTGAATGCCGCGGTGCACAAAGCTTCGGCAGGAGCCCTGTCGCATATGCGGATCTGCAAGGTGAAAAGCCTGGTGCGCACCCTCGAATATCTTCGCGAGCGTAATTTCCGGGTTTTCGCCGCCGATATGGATGCCGAGCTCAATTACACCGACGCCGACCTGAAAGGACCGACCGTGCTGGTGCTGGGTGCCGAGGGAAGCGGGCTCTCGCCCGAAGCCATGAAGTTCTGTGACAGCACCGTGCGTGTCCCTATCGCCGGGTGCGTCGAGTCACTGAACGTCAGTGTCACGGCCGGAATTCTGCTCTATGAATCCATGCGCCAGCGCCTTTCATGAGGGCTTCTCTTCCTGTTTGTTTTGCTCCTGAATCCGGGTACGGCATCGTGAGGCGCCCGTAAATCTTCATGTAACGGGGTTTCCGCCCTGTGCTACCGGCATGCCGGCTTCTCCGGGGCTCATGAAGAACCGCGCGCCGTCGCTGAAAAGAGGTGCCCGCAAGCTGCGGAGTGCCGCTTCGATATGCAAATATCCGGGCATGTTTCAGCTCTTTGAAAAAAATATTACCTTGATCTTCAAGCTTTATCAGCATTTATTCAAGCCAACACTTAACCGGGTTATTTTCCCATGACTATTCCTGACGATCTTCGCTACACCAAAGACCATGAATGGATCAAACTGCTGGAAGACGGCAGCTCCGCACTTGCAGGCATTACCGATTTTGCGCAGTCAGAGCTTGGTGACATTGTTTTCGTCGAGCTGAAGCCTGCCGGTACGAAACTTAAAGCGCATGAGGTTTTCGGAACGGTTGAAGCGGTTAAAACCGTCGCCGATCTTTTCGCTCCTGTAGCCGGCGAGATTCTGGAGGTGAACGGCGCGCTCGACGCTGCTGAAGTCGTCAACCAGGACCCCTACGGGGAGGGATGGCTGGTGAAGATCCGCATCGACGACCCAGCCTCGGTTGCCGAACTTCTCGACGCTGCGGCCTACCGTCAGCTTACCGGCGAGTAACCTCTTCAACCCTATCAGTTTCTACCTGAACCAATGCCATTTATCGTCAATACCGACCGGGACCGCGAGGATATGCTCCGGAGTATCGGGGCCGCATCGTTCGATGATCTGATCACCGATATCCCGCAGGAAATCCGCCTGCAGCGGGCGCTCGATCTCTTTCCGGCTCTCGGTGAGCAGGAGGTCCTGAAGCTGCTTGAAGGTCTTGCCTCGTCCAACCGCAGCAGCGCCGGTTATGTCAGCTATCTCGGAGGGGGAGCCTACGATCATTTCATCCCTTCGGCCATCAAAAGCATCGTGTCGCGCAGTGAGTTCTATACCGCCTATACTCCCTACCAGGCGGAGGTGTCGCAGGGTACGCTGCAGGCGATTTACGAGTACCAGAGCATGATGTGCCGTCTCTACGGCATGGATGTCGCCAATGCCTCGATGTACGACGGAGCGACCGCCCTGGCCGAAGCCGTGCTCATGGCCATGAATGTTACCGGGCGCGAGCAGGTTGTGCTTGCCGGCAGAATGAACCCATACACCGTCAGTGTCCTGAAAACCTATCTTGAAGCATCCGGTCATGGCGTTATTCTGCAGAACAGGCTCGAAGATGGAGTCGGCAGTCTCGACGGCCTGAAAGAGCTTGTAAGCGACCGTGTCGCCGCCGTTGTCGTCCAGCAGCCGAATTTTTACGGATCGCTTGAAGAGGTCGAGGCGATCGGCGCCGAGGCTCACGAGAAAGGCGCGCTGTTCGTCGTTTCTGCCGATCCGCTCTCTCTGGGCATTCTTGCCGCCCCCGGCAGTTACGGCGCAGATATTGCGGTCGGTGAAGGGCAGCCGCTCGGCAATCATCAGAATTTCGGCGGGCCTTATCTTGGCATTTTTACCGTCCGGCAGTCCTATGTCCGCAAGATTCCGGGCCGTCTTGTCGGCATGACGAAAGACCGGGAACAGAACGACGGATTCATTCTCACGCTCCAGACCCGCGAACAGCATATACGCAGGGAAAAAGCCACCTCGAACATCTGCACCAATCAGGCGCTCTGCGCTCTTCAGGCCGCAGTCTACCTTTCACTGCTCGGCAAAGAGGGCATCCGCGAAGTGGCCGAACAGTGCGCACTCAAGGCGCACTACCTGGCGGGCAGGATCGTCGGACTTCCCGGCTACTCACTGAAGTACGGCGCTCCGTTCTTCCGCGAATTCGTGCTCGATACCCCGGTGCCGGCCTCCGAAATTATCGGCGCCATGCTCGACAAGGGGATTTTTGCGGGTTACGATCTTTCCGCCTGCGGGGAGAACGGTCTTCTGGTCGCCGTTACCGAAAAACGCACGAGAGCGGAGCTCGACAGCTTCGTCCAGGCTCTCGCGGTTCTTTAACGGCCTCTGCAACAGCAGTAAAAAAGCTGTCCTTTTCGGGGGACAGCTTTTTTTGTTTCGTTTTTTTTGTGCCCTGCAGCGCTGCGGGAGCCTTCAGAGAAGCCCGAGGCTCTGCAGTTCCGCTTTCAGGATGAGTTTGTTTTCATCCGCCAGAGGCACCAGGGGCAGCCGGTAGACCTCCTCGATCATGCCCATCAGCGCCAGTGCATATTTTACCGGTACAGGATTGCTTTCAATGAAGTTCAGTCTGAAGAGACGGTGGTACCGGCTGTTGATGGCCCGGGCCTCGTCGAGTCGGCCGGCGCGGGCAGCTTCGACCAGCTGTTTTACGGCCGTCGGCACCTGGTTCGCCGCTACGGAAATTACGCCGTCTCCGCCCATGGCCATGAATGGAAGAATCAGCATGTCCTCTCCGGTCAGGACGGAAAAGTGCTTGGGTCTCTCCTCGAGCAGTTCCGTAATCTGGGCGATATTGTCCGAAGCCTCCTTGACTGCGGCGATGTTGCCGAAATCCCGGGCAAGTCTGAGTATGGTCGATGCCGCAACGTTGCAGGCGGTTCTTCCGGGAACGTTGTAGATGATGACCGGAACGGAGACCGCTTCGGCAATGCAGCGGTAGTGCTGGTATATGCCCTCCTGGGAGGTCTTGTTGTAGTAGGGCGAAACCGACAGGATGGCCGAGGCTCCGGCCTGTTCCGCATTTTTCGCCAGCCGGACGGCATGGTCTGTGGCGTTGGTTCCGGCTCCTGCGGCAACCATGATGCGATCTCCAGCCTCTTCTTTCACCGTGGTGATGATAAGCGTCTGTTCCTGTTCGGAGAGTGTCGGCGATTCTCCGGTTGTTCCGCAGGGGATGATGATATCGGTTCCGGCCTCGATATGAAACCGTACAAGTCTTTTCAACGCATCGGTATCCGGAGACCCGTCCTGCCTGAACGGTGTGACGAGGGCAACGGCGGAGCCTGAAATGAGTCGTGTGGACATAAGGGTAAAAACCTTGTTAAATGGTATTCGAATATGGTACGCATAATAAGGCAAACTTTCCTTTTTTTCTAAAAGGCGCCTTGAAAAACCTGCTATTCATGATTTCCGTTTCCGGAGCAGTATTCCTCCGGGTGCATGGAATGCTGAGAGATGGAGATGCGGACGTTACCCGCAGAAGCCCGCTCAGACGGATTTTGCGCCTGCCACCAGTTCTCCGGCAAGTTTGAGCGAGGAGTCGGAAATATTGCGGCCGCTGATGAGCCCGGCGACGGCGCGGATATGTCCCTCCGCGTCGAGCGGCACCACACCGGCGGAGGTTCTCCCGTTCTCGGTCGTTTTGCCTATCGAGAGATGGGTGTCGGCCATGGCGGCGATCTGCGGAAGATGGGTGATGGCGACGATCTGGTGCAGACGCGACAGTCTCTTCAGGCTGGCGGCAACGGCATGGGCCGTCGTGCCGCTGATGCCGGTATCGATTTCATCGAATACGAGAATCGGCAGGGCGGCCGATTCGGCAAGGGCGCTTTTCAGGGCGAGCATCACCCGTGAAATTTCGCCTCCCGATGCGGCTTTTGCAAGCGGTTTCAGCTCTTCGCCGGTGTTGGCCGAAATCAGGAACTCGATTCGTTCATGTCCGTTGCCGAAGGCCCTGAAGCGGTCATTCCCGATGGTAATGTCGCCCTGAGGGTCCTTTTCCGCGCTGAACGCCGTCCGGAACCGGGCACCGGCGATGCCCAGCCTCGAGAGCTCCCTCTCGAGGGTCTCGTCGAGCCTCCCTGCGGCGCTCCTGCGCTTTTGCGAGAGCGCAGCCGCAGCTTCGGAGAGTATCCTGCGCTGAAGGCCCGCTTCCCGGTCGAGCAGGTCGCGCTCTTCGGTAAGGGACTCTTCGAAGCCGAGTCCAAGGGAGAGCTCGTCTCGCCAGGCAATCAGTTCGGCAAGGCTCCGGCCGTATTTCTTGCGCGTCCGCTGGAGCAGAAGCTGGCGTCCCCTCAGCGTGTCGAGCCGGTCGCCGTTGAACTCGACGGCAGCCGTGTACCGGTTTACGAAGCGGTAAAGCTCCTCAATCATGCTTTCGGCCGAACGGGCATCATCGAGCCGGCTTTCGAAGCGTTTGTCGATTGCCGAGAGTTTCTCCAGAAGATGACGGGCCGAGGAGAGCGCCGAATATGCCGAACGCTCCTCTTCGTAAAGCAGACTGCCGAGTTCCGTGCCGAGCCCGAAGAGCGTTTCGGCATTTTCAAGCAGCGTTATTTCATGTTCCAGCTCATCCTCTTCGCCCGCTTTCAGCTCGAGCGTGTCGAGTTCGTTGAACTGGAACTCCATCATCTCTTTTCTTTCCCTGAACTCCCTGGCGCGTTCCTCAAGCTCTTTACGGCGCACGGAGAGCGCAGAGATGAGCGAAAATGCATCCCGGTATGCCGAGCTTTCCGGTGCGTTCCTGGAGAAAGCGTCGAGCATTCCCTCATGAGATGCGGCATTGAGCAGCAGCTGATGGTCGTGCTGGCCGTGCAGGTCGATGAGCAGAAGACCGGCCTGTTTGAGGAGTCCCGCCGTGCAGGGGGTGTCGTTGATGAAACAGCGCGACTGTCCCGAAGCGGAAATGTCCCTGCGCAGCAGGGTTTCGGGAGCGTGTTCTATTCCGGCCTCATCAAGAAGAGGGCGAATCTTTTCGGGAAGAGGACCGGAGAGTACCGCTTCGATGACCGCCTTGTTTTCGCCGGAGCGGACAAGGTCGCTGCTGGCGCGTTCTCCAAGTACCAGGCTCAACGCCCCTACAAGCATGGATTTTCCCGCACCGGTTTCACCGGTAATTATTGTCAGGCCCGGAGAGAATTCCACGGTCAGTTCCCGTATCAGGGCGAAATTTCTGATGTAGAGGCTGCTGAGCATGAGCCGTAGTGCTTGTTGGAGATAACAGCAGGAAAGATAAGGCTAAAACAGGTCGAATAAAAGTAAGGGAAAAAGCCCTTCAGGGAGGGCTTTTTCGGGTGAACGCGAGGTTCAGGATTTCGATTCCGTCGGGTTTTCCGGAGTTTTTCTGGGTGGTTCTTCCACAACCTTGTTGAACTCATCCTCTATTTCAGTCTGGGCTTTTTTGAACTCCTTCATGCCTTTGCCCAGGCCGCGAGCAAGTTCGGGCAGCTTTTTGGCGCCGAACAGAAGCAGTATGATCAAGAGAATAAGTATGAGTTCCTGACCGCCTAATCCGAACATGATCTCTCTCTCCGCGAATTAAAACGTTGAAAAGTATATTACTTGGTATTTATATAATCATTACTCAATCCGAAACCAAACTTTTTCGGGGCCCGAGTCGGGGTAGAGGCGCATTAGAAGCGGGCGATTACCGTTTCTCCGGCTCTTGTCCGCTCGCCCGTCCTGACGGCCACCACGGCATCTGCCGGGAGCAGGATATCGACCCTCGAACCGAACCTGATCATGCCGAACCGGTCCCCGCGTACCACATGGTCGCCCTGATTCAGCATGCAGACTATCCGCCGTGCCAGGAAACCCGATACCTGGCTGAAGAGCACCTTCATTTCGCGGTTTTCGATGCCGATCTCCATTTTTTCATTGCTCTCCAGGCTGCGGTGATCGAACGCCATCATGAAGGTTCCGGGATGATAGGAGAGGTGCGTGACCGTTCCTTCCATGGGTATGCGGTTTACATGCACGTTCAGCGGAGACATGAATATGCTCACCAGCGTCGATGATGGGCCGGTAAAGCTGTTGACGGCCGTCCTGACCAGAATGACCTTTCCGTCGGCCGGGGCGACGATGGTGCTTTTTTCATCCGGAGGAGTCCTTCCGGGGTCACGGAAAAAATAAAGCGTGAAAAGCAGGAGCGATGAAGAGAAGAGCAGCGCTGCCGGAAGAAAGGGGGCGGCAAAAAAGGCCGCCGCGCACGAAACAAGGATGGCGACGATGCCGGTTTTCAGAATGGTCGGGTAGCCCCAGGGAGTGAACATGGTTTGTCGGATCAAGGTGATGGACACGGTCAGCGTAATGTCAGCGTTATTTTCCGGCTTGTCGGAGGATATGCAAGATACCCTTCAGGACGGTTAATGGCACTGTCCTATGGTAAT
>Ga0105105_10000889_pt1 | contig 13122 bp, 12 predicted proteins | sample PPLLaktember2015_4_FD_79108 | JGI IMG/M metagenome (GOLD analysis project Ga0105105, IMG submission 79108) | Freshwater sediment microbial communities from Prairie Pothole Lake near Jamestown, North Dakota, USA - PPLs Lake P8 Core (1) Depth... | ecosystem: Environmental > Aquatic > Freshwater >... | reverse complement strand
GTTCTGTCAGGCGGAACAACCCGCTCGGCTGTCGACGCGGCAAGTGTGCGTCCTTCACAGAGCGTGTCTATGCCCGAGACTGGAATCGATCCCACCGTGGGCGACGCGGGAGACGAGGGCGGCAAAGCAGCTGGCATCACCGAAGTGCGGCGCCAGCAAGCGTTGCTCAAGACGGGTGCCCTGGAAAACGCGGTCCTCACCAGCGCCAACTTCTCGATCATTGCCACCGACGAGAAAGGCATTATCCAGCTGTTCAACGTCGGCGCCGAGCGAATGCTGGGTTACCGCGCTGCCGAAGTCGTCAACAGGATCCGGCCCAGCGATATCCACGATCCAGAGGAAGTGATGGCGCGCGCTCAGGCGCTGAGCCTCGAGCTCGGCACCACGATCACGCCGGGCTTCGAGGCATTGGCTTTCAAGGCGTCGCGCGGCATCGAGGACATCTACGAGCTGACCTACGTCTGCAAGGACGGCAGCCGCTTTCCGGCCATCGTGTCGATCACGGCGCTGCGCGACGACTATGACGATGTCATCGGCTATCTGTTGATCGGCACGGACAATTCAGCGCGCAAGCGGGTCGAGGTGGAACTGCGCGAGGCCATGTCCGTCGCGAAAAAGGCCAACCTCGCGAAATCGGCCTTCCTGTCCAGCATGAGCCACGAGCTGCGCACTCCGCTCGGCGCGATCCTTGGCTTTGCCCAGCTCATCGAATCCGGCTCTCCGCAGCCGACGCCCTCGCAGAAGCGCAGCGTCGATCAGATTCTCAAGGCCGGCTGGTACCTGCTGGACCTGATCAACGAAGTCCTCGATCTCTCGTTGATCGAGTCTGGCAAGCTGTCGCTGTCGCCGGAACCCGTGTCGCTGGCCGACGTCATGCTCGAATGCCAGACGATGATCGAACCGCAGGCCCAGGGTCGTGGCATCCGTGTCAGTTTTCCGCGGCTGGAGACGCCGCACTTCGTCAAGGCCGACCGGACGCGAGTCAAGCAGGTTCTGATCAACCTGCTTTCGAACGCAATCAAGTACAACAAGCCGGGCGGAACCGTCCTCGTGTCCTGCGTCGTCAACACGCCGGGGCGCGTTCGCATCGGCGTGGAGGACACGGGCGATGGCTTGTCCCCCGCAGACATCGCACAACTGTTCCAGCCGTTCAATCGGCTCGGACGTGCGGCGATCGTGGAGGAAGGCACTGGCATCGGCCTGGTGGTGTGCAAGCGACTGGTCGAGCTGATGGGGGGTGTCATCGGCGTGGAGAGCGCGATCGGCAGGGGCAGTGTGTTCTGGTTCGAGCTGAACCTGACGACCAGGCCGCAACCATCCGACATCGCGAGCAAGGCGGTGGCGATCGCCCTGGAGCAGGCTCCAGCCCGGACGCGGTTGCGCACGCTGCTCTATGTCGAGGACAACCCGGCCAATCTGATGTTGGTCGAAGATCTCGTCTCGCGCGGGTCCGGTATCCGCCTGCTGACCGCAACAGACGCCAACCGTGGCATCCAGATTGCCCGTGCCTCGCTGCCGGATGTCATCCTGATGGACATCAATCTGCCCGGTATCAGTGGCATCCAGGCGCTGGGCATCCTGGCCGAGGATCCCGTAACCGCCCACATCCCGGTCGTTGCGCTGAGCGCCAACGCGGTGCCGCGTGACATCGAGAGAGGCCTGGAGGCAGGGTTCTTCCGCTATCTCACCAAACCCATCAAGGTCAACGAGTTCATGCATACGCTGGAAGTAGCGCTGAATTTTGCAGAGACGCAATCTGCACGCATGGGCGAGACGGAGGCATCGTGATGGACGGCGAAATCGACATCCTCGGCGCGCACATCCTGATTGTCGACGATCAGGAAGCGAATGTGCAGTTGCTCGAGCAATTGCTGGGCGAGGCCGGCTATACCCGCGTCAGCGCGACGAAGGACCCGCACGAGGTCTGCGCGCTGCATCGCAAGAATCGCTACGACCTGATCCTGCTCGATCTGCAGATGCCCGGCATGGATGGATTCGCCGTGATGTCCGGCCTCCAGGCGAGTGGTGGCGACAGGTACCTGCCGGTCATCGTGCTCACTGCCCAGCCGGGTCACAAACTGCGTGCGTTGCAGGCCGGCGCAAAGGACTTCATCAGCAAGCCGTTCGATCTTGTCGAGGTCAAGACGCGAATCCACAACATGCTGGAGGTCCGGCTGTTGTACAAGAAACTCGAGAACCACGCCAAAGTGCTGGAACAGACAGTGCAGGAACGCACCGCGGAACTGCGCGAGAGCGAAGCGCGCTATCGGAGCCTGACCGAATTGGCCTCCGACTGGTACTGGGAGCAGGACGAGACAGGGAGTTTCACCAAAGTCTCCGGCCCGGTCCTGGAAATGCTCGGCCTCCGGGTCGAGCCGCTCGTGGGTGCACCGAGCGACGACGGAATGACCGGCTGGAACGAGCAAGAGCGACAGGTGCTGCAGGCAAAGATTGCCGAACGGCAGCCGTTCATCGATTTGGAGCTCAGCCGCGTCAATGCCGATGGCTCGCGACAGCAGTACCGGGTGAGCGGGGAGCCGATGTTCAACCGATCCTGCCGCTTCGTCGGCTACCGCGGCATCGGCGTTGAAATCGGGACGACGCGATAGAGCGCAAGCGCTCGACGTATCGCGATGCCAGCACTCCGCCGTCCCGACGAAAACAAACTTCTCGCCAAGCTGCCCGCGGCGGACTTCGAGCGGCTGGCTGCGCAGATGGAACTCGTCAGGTTGCCGCTCGGCGAAATGCTCTACGAACCGGGTGGGCAGCTGCAGTACGCGTATTTCCCAACCACCGCGATCGTCTCGTTGCACTATGTCCTTGAGTCCGGTGCAACGGCCGAATCCGCGGGAGTGGGCAACGAGGGGGTCGTCGGTATTGCGCTCTTCATGGGTGGGGAAACCACGGCGAGCTCGGCTGTGGTTCAGACCGGCGGTCATGCCTACCGGCTGGCGGGCTCGCTGCTCAAGCAGGAATTCAATCGCGCCGGCTTGATGCAGCAATTGCTGCTGCGATACACCCAGGCACTGATGACGCAGATCGCCCAGACGGCGGTGTGCAACCGGCACCATTCAGTGGAGCAACAGCTGTGTCGCTGGCTGTTGCTGACGCTCGACCGGGCTCCTCCCGGCGAGTTGATCATGACGCAGGAACTGGTCGCCAGCATGCTCGGCGTGCGCCGTGAAGGCATTACGGAGGCGGCCGGGAACCTGCAGCGTGCAGGAGTCATCCGTTACCGGCGTGGCCACATCGCGGTGCTCGAGCGCTCAGCGCTGGAGACCCGCGCGTGCGAGTGTTACGCGGTGGTCAAGCAGGAACTGGTCCGCCTGCTGTCCGACGTAAGTTGCCAACAGCACATCGGGGCCCGTCTGGCGCGCGATTCCCAAGCAGTTCGGTCGCGATGTTCCTAGGCCGTTGATCCGGCTCGCAGTCAGTCCCCCATCACGAAGGCGTCGGGGATTTCGTAGCGTTCCGTGCCCAGCGTCGCAATCGTGGCGTCGCCTGGTGAAGCCACGGCCATCAAGCCTGTCGAAACCCGATTGTCCATTTGCCGATCGTCCACACATCGACGGTTCCGGCTCACGGTCGGTTCAGTTCGGCAGTTTGACGTCCAGCGTCAGGTCGGCGACCAGCGCGTCGGAGAGCCCGACTTTCTCCAGCAATTTCGGCCAGCGCGGATCTGAATGCAGGGGCCTCAGGAGCCTCCTGCGACTCAGACGTGCGTCCGAGTCCATGCAAGGCGAGCGCCCGACCGGTCAGCCTCATCGGTTCATTGGGTTCCTTCTCGGCCTCCTCCAGGGCAAGGGCGTGCTCTCCACGCAGCACGTGGATGAAAGCCAGTGTTGCCGACTCCCCGGGCTGCAACTCGATCGCTCCGGCCAATGGAAGGTGTCGGTGGCGTATTCGAGGCCCTGCAGCAATCCCCAGGCGCCAGCGCCGTACGCAATGCCCCACTGCACCACCTTTCACCAAAGGACAGGGGTGGGGCCTTTTGCTGTGTTCCCTACCGCACGGACAAACGCGAAACGATCTCAGATAGTGCTCCGCTCGCGTTGGACCAACGCGAGCTATCGAATCAACAACTACGACACCTACCGAGGGGACCAAGATGAAAGCAATTGTGAAGACCGCACTGTTGTCGGTACTGCTGACTGTCGGAAGCGCCGCCGTCGTCGCGGCGCCCGCCGCCGATCCCGTGATCGGGACGTGGCAGATCAATGTCGCGAAATCGAAGTTCAGCCCGGGCCCCGCGCCGAAGAGCGATACCCGCGTATACGCGGCCACCGAGCAGGGCACCACCATGACCTGGACGAGTGTCGGGGCAGACGGCAAGGAGGCCGTCGTCAAGTCGACCTTCAAGGCGGATGGAAAGGATTACCCCCTGACCGGGTCAGCCAACTTTGACACTCTGTCGTTGAAACAGGTCGATGACCACACCGTCCAGAGCACACAGAAGAAGGGCAGCAAAGTAATCGGTACGACGACTCGCACCGTTTCCAAGGATGGCAAGGTGCTCACGTTGACCAGCAAAGGCACCAGCGCAACGGGTGTGCCCTACGACAACGTCATGGTCTACGACAAGAAGTAGGCTCCGAAGAGGGGGCAGTCCACGCCGGGCAGGCGTGGAACTGCCTGGCCCCGTGGCCGCGCCGTTACAGCGCCGCCCGCAGCACGAGTACCGCGTTCGCGCCGCCGAAGGCGAACGAGTTCGAGATCATGGTCCGCGCGGCGACGCCCGCGCGCACGCGATTGGGCACGTAGTCGAGGTCGCACTCCGGATCGGGCAGGCGCAGGTGCATCGTCGGCAACGCGACCTGGCGTTGCATCGCGAGTAGCGACAATACGCATTCGAGCGCGCCGGCTGCGCCCAACAGGTGGCCGTGCATGGCCTTGGTCGCGCTGATCGGGATCCTTGCCGCCCGCGGGCCAAAGACCGCCTTGATGGCACCGGTTTCCACGCCATCGTTGGCCTGCGTGCCCGTGCCGTGGGCGTTGATCGCGTCGATCGCGGACGGGTCGATGGCCGCCGCGATCAGCGCAGCCTCGATTGCCGCGGCCTGGCCTTCAATGCTTGGTCGCGTGATGTGACCGGTGTCGTTTGCGAAGCCGTAGCCGGCGATCTCGCCGAGAATGGTTGCGCCACGCGCCACGGCACGTTCCCAGGCTTCGAGCACGATCATCGCTGCGCCCTCGCCGAGCACCATGCCGCTGCGGTCCTGCGCAAAGGGCTTGCACGAGGCGGACGCATCTTCGGCGTCGATGGTTGCGAGCGTGTGCAGCGCTTCCCAGGCCTTGAGGGAACCAAACGCGAGCGGTGCTTCGGCGCCGCCGGCGAGCGCCAGGTCGAGGTCACCGTGCGCGATGCGCAGCGATGCCTCGCCGATCGCCACGGCCGACGACGAGCACGCCGTCGAATAGGTGAAGTTGGGTCCGCGCAGGTCGTGGTCGATGCCGATCCAGGCCGCCGGCGCGTTGTGCATACCCATCAGCACCGTGAACGGCTTGACCCGATTGCAACCATCCTCGTACAGCGACCGGTAACCCTCGTCGCTCGATTGCGATCCCCCCATGCCGGTACCGAGGAAAACGCCGATGTGGCGGCGGTCGGCCTGCGTCAGGTCGATGTGTGATCCGGCCAGCGCCTGTCGTGCCGCGAAAGACGCGAACTGGCTGACGCGATCGAGCATGCGCAGGCGCGGCGGCTCGAAATGCTCCGTGCCATCGAACTGAGCCGAGGCCACGAGCGGGGCCGCGAGCCGCTGTGCGAACGGTGCTTCGAGCCGGTGGATCGCCGACCGGCCGGCACAGGCATTGGCAAGGACATCAGCCGCGTTGTTGCCTAGCGGCGAGACTACGCCGATCCCGGTGACGGCGACCCGCTTCATCGACCCAGCGCTGTGTGCAAGCCAGCGACGTCACCTTCGGCAGCGCCCGCCTGTTGCGTGGCGACGAGGTCGTCGATGTAGCCGACGACGTCGCCGACCGTCGTCAGCGCGACCGGGTCGCCGGGGATCGTCACCTTGAACTCATCCTCGATGTTGAACATCAACTCGGCCACGCCGAGCGAATCGATGCCCAGCGCTTCGAGCGGCGCGTCCGGCAGCAGCGTGGCCGGGTCGAGCTTGTAGTCCTTCACCAGCAGCACTCGGAGGCGGTCGATTGTGGTGTTCATGTCACGTCCCTCGGGCATGTGTCAGGGGTACCTTGATGCGCGCGCCGAGCGTGAGCATCCCGGGCCAGGCCTGCGCCAGGCCAACCAGGCGCGCGGTCGTGCGCGGCCGCATCGCGAGGTGCGCAAAGCCGGCAGCAAACAGCAGTCGTGGCTCGAACTGCCGTCGCCAGTGCGCCCGGTACCGGCTGGCGACGTCGCGTTGCTGCGCCATCGTGGCGCCGTTCGGCTTGCCGCGGGCGAGCAGGTGCTGGCTGAGCAGCCACGCCGATTGCAGCGCCATGCTCATGCCTTCGCCGATGATCGGGTGCGCCTCGCCGGCCGCGTTGCCGATGCGGAACGGCCCGTCATGCGCGTCGACGCGAATGCCGGGGTTGAGGGGCCCGGCGGCGAGCCAGGGACCGACTCGCGTCGCAGGTTGCAGTGCTTCGCATACGCCGCGGCACTGCGCCCGCAGAAAGGCCTCGACGGCCTCACCCGCGCGCACTCCCGGCGCGGCAAGGCGGCAGGCGTCCAAGCGGTCGCGACGAATGCAGCAGGCCACGGTGGTAACGCCCCCTTCGGCAACGACCATGCCACCATAGCCGCCGTCGAGTGCGAGGATGGGCAGCAGGCCGTCGGCTAGGTCCGCATTGCGGAAGTTCGCCTTGAACGCAAGCAGGTCCGATCCGCGCGGCGCCCGGCGGTCGCTGTGACGCGCAGATGGCAGCGGCTGCCACGAGCCGTGTGCATCGATCGCGACGCGAGCACGCAGGACCGACGATTGGTCGGCATTCGTCGCGCTGATCCGGCAATGCCAATCGCCCGGCACACCCACGATTGCCTGCACGGACCAGGGTTGCAGCACCTCGACACCCATTGCGCGTGCCTGCTCGAGCAGCAGCACATCGAGCGTCTCCCGGCCGAGGGCGTGTCCCCATGGATGAGTGCCTGCCGTCGGCGGCAGATCCGTTTCGATCGTGCGCTCGCCGCTCATCAGCGCGACCCGGCGCAGTGCAGGTCCCGCCGCGGCTTCGAATGCACCGCCGATGCCCAGGGTGTCGAGCAACCGCAAGTTGCTCGCCGCCACGCATTCGCCGCAGACCTTGCGGCGTGGAAAGGGCTCCTTCTCCACCAGCGCGACCGACCAGCCTGCACGGGCCAGGATGATCGCGGCTGCGGATCCGGCTGGGCCGGCGCCGATGATTACCGCGTCGCGAGTCGACCGCATCACTGCTTCCGGCTGCGCGTGGCGCGAAAGCTGTGACTGAACGCGCCCGATGCCGCTTCCTGCAGGCTCCAGCCCGCCGTACTCGGCCACAGCGCCGTGAGTTCACGCTCCCGAAACCCCGCGTGAACGCTGAGCACGGCGTCGGTGCGCGTCACGGCGTTGGTGCCGAGCACGCCGATCAGGTGGCTGCCCGCGAGTGCCCGCCATCCGCGTCGCGGTTCGCAGGCGAGCAACTCGTCGGTGCTCGCAGCGATCGCCTCGAGCACCAACCTGAGCTCAAGGCCGTCGAAGTGGTGCAGGAAGAGGTTGGCGATCACCAGGTGCCACCGGGATGCCGCGTCCGCCGAAGCTTGGGTTGCCGCATGCGCCCAATCGAGCACGTCTAGGACGCACGACCTTGCCGTCCAGCCGTAGCGGGCGTACTCCGCGACGGTCGCGCCGTCGACTAACGCCAAGCGGTCCAGCAGTGTCAGTTCGACCGGCGGCCACGCAGGAGCGATTTCTCGCGCTACGCTGAGCAACAGGCTGCCATCGCCGGCACCGAGCTCGAGCACACGAAGCGGCGTCGCCGGTACAGGCACGAGTTGCTGCAACGAGCGCACGAGCCGCGCGCGCGTGCGCATGAAACGGTGCACGCGCTGCAGGTCGCGACGCGAGCGCTCGGCAGTCGAATCGGTCGCCGCGAGGCCGTCCAGCAGTTCGGACTGCACGCGCCGCCGCAGCATCACTGCACCTGCAGCATGGCGCCGTAGCAACTGAAGCCGGCGCCGAAGGACGACAGCCACCAGTGACCCCCGGGCGCGTCGTCCGCCAGCGCGGCCTCGAGGACGAAGAAGACGAAGGCACTCGACAGGTTACCGTACTCGCGCAGCATGGCCGCGCTATAGCGCAGCGCGTCCGCATCCAGGTCCAGTCGCTTTTCCATCGCGAGCAGAACGTCGCGTCCGCCGGCGTGCATGATCCACACCGCGACGTCGTTGGCGGTGAGGCCCGTGCGCTGTAGCGTGGTCAGCAGCACTCGGGCTGCGTACTCCGCGGCCAGCGCGGGCACCGCGCGCGTCAGGATGTTGCGCAACATGCCCCCGCGCTGCTCGAACATGAGCGCCTCGCGTTCGGCCGGCACGATCAACGACGCGCCTCCGAGCCATTCCACGCGCCTGCCTGCCGCGCGCGGCGATCTGGACAACACCGCTGCGCCGGCCCCGTCCCCGAAAAGGCACGCACTGATCAGCACGCCCGGGTCGTCATCGAGGTACATCGCGGCGCTGCTCACCTCGACGCAGACCGACAGCACGTGCTCGCATCGTTCAGACGCCAGCAGCGTGCTTGCGAGCTGCAGGTTCGGTAGCGCAGCGGCACAGCCGTGCCCGACCAGGTCGTAGGCCTGCACATCCGCGCGTAGGCCGAGGCGCTCGATCACGTATCCGGTGAGGCCCGGACAGAGGTAGCCGGTGCAGGTGCTGACGACCACGGCGTCGATCTGCTCCGCACCGAGTGCGGCCGCGCCGAGCGCGCGTTCGGCCGCGCGCGTGGCGAGGGCGGGAGCGTGGGCGAGAAAACGACGCGCCAGCGTGTCCGGATCGATCTCGAAGCCCTCCGCCAGCGAGTCGAGCGCGAGGTGGCGCGTCTCGATGCCGTTGTCACGCTGCAGGACGGTCCGTGCGATGAGGTGCGAGCGCGCATCGAGCCGCCCGAACCAGTCGGAGCGCTGGAAGGCCGCCAGGCATTCGCCCTTGGTATAACGCGTGGTGGGGGTGGCCGTGCCGAGTCCGCTGAAATACATCCATTCACCTGGCGACCGGGTTGGGGAGCGACCACTGTGAGTGTGGCGGTTTGGGCCGTCTGTGCGGTAACGGACATTGGCAAGGAGCGGCAGTATCGGCAACTCACATCTGCGGCAGACTCCGACGAGGCATGTTTTGGCGGATGATAGGGCGATGTTCTTGTAAGGAGCGCGCCATGCGATATGTCGTCACCAGCACGAAGACCGTCGACCAGGCCGCAGCGGATCTCGAGGAGGCCGTGCGCCAGAACGGATTCGGCGTTCTTCACCAGTACGACCTGAAGAAGACTCTCGCAGGGAAGGGCGTTGAACTGCAGCACGAATGCCGAATCCTCGACGTCTGCAATCCGCAGCAAGCGGCGCGTGTGCTGACGGCGGACATGGGCATGAACATCGCGCTGCCGTGTCGCATCTCGGTTTACGAGGAAGGTGGGCAAACCCGCATCGGTATGGTGAAGCCCACGGCCATGCTTGCGAGCCTTTCCGACTCGCAGGAACTGAAACAGGTTGCCGAGGACGTTGAGTTGGCAGTCACTCGAATGATTGATGCGGCGAGGTAGTCTGTTCAGCGCGGTCAGCCCCGCTTCCGGTTCGGCGGCTTTGCGGGCGCCTTCTTCGCAGGCGGGGCGGTCTTCGGCTTCGCGGATGACGGTGCCTTGCCGGCCGTGTCCGTCTTCCGCTTGAGGCTCCTGGCCAGCAGTTCGGTCAGGTCGATCACGTTGGAGGAGCGTTCTTCCGACGAGACATTCTCGACTGGCGTCACCGACTCAGTTTCGCCGGCCTTGATCTTGCGTTTCACGAGTTCGTGCACGGCCGCGCTGAATTTCTCGGAGTAATCCGCGGGCTGCCATCTGCCCGTCATGTTGCCGATGAGCTGCGCCGCCATCTTCAAGTCGCCGGGCTTCAGGTTGGCCGAGGACTTCCCGTCAGCCGGCAGCTTCAACCCGCTCATTGGGCGGATTTCACTCGCCCAGCGGATCGTGTTCAGGATCAGGGCCGGACCCGAAGACATCAACGCCGCCAGGTGTTCCTTGGTGTGCATTACGACTCGGGCGATGCCGATGACGTCGGCCTCGCGCATCGACTCGCGCAGAAGCGCATACACCTTGTCGGCTCCTTTTCCAGAGGGCTCGAGATAGTACGGTTTCTCCAGTAGCACCAGATCGATCTCCGTGGCCTTGACGAAGGTTTCGATTTCGATGATTTGCGTGGATTTCGGATACGCGGACTTGACCTGCTCGTCGCTCAGGACGACATACTCGCCGCCTTCCTGCTTGATCCCCTTGACGATGTCGTCGCCCTCGATCGACCTGCCGGTGCGCTTGTTGATGCGCTTGTAGCCCACGGGGTCCATCGAGCGCTTGTCGAGCCAGTCGAAGTCGATCCCGATTTCCTCCGAGGCCGGATAGAGCGCAATGGGCACGTTCACGAGACCGAAGCTGATGGCTCCTTTCCAGATGGCGCGTGGCATGGATGTCTCCTCGAGTTGGAACGTAAGGCGGCTACTTGGAGGTGCGGGCCGGGTAGTGCAGCATTTTCATGGCGGCCGTCAGGCGACAGGCGGATCTGGCGTAACCGTCCCAGGCACGGTTGCCCGCGTCCAGGCGCGAGTGCGCGGTGCGCACGGTCCAGTGATCCCCGCCTTTGAGCGATGCGAGTTCCTCCCATTCCACGGGTACTGAGATGCCGAGGCCGGGCCGCGCGCGCGCGGTCCATCCGCATGCCGTCGTCGCGCCAGCGCGGTTGCGCAGATAGTCGACGAAGATCTTCCCGACGCGGTTCTTCGGGCCGCTTTTGGCCACGAACCGCTGCGGAATGGTCTTTGCCAGGTGAAGCACCACGGCCTGCGAGAATCCTTTCACCGTGTCCCAGTCGTGCGACTCGCGCAGCGGCACGACGACGTGCAGTCCCTTGCCGCCGCTGGTCTTGAGGAATGCCGGCAGGCCAAGTTCCTTGAGTAAGGCATGCACGAGGTGGGCCGCGTCGCGCACCTTGGCCCAGGCGACGCCCTCGCCCGGATCGAGGTCGAATATCATGCGGTCCGGGTGCTGCAACGACTTCGTGCCCGTATTTTGCGTGTGGAATTCCACGACGTTCCACTGCGCCGCGGACAGGATCCCGCGCCTGTTCGCGATCTCGAGCAAGGGCGGATGGCTCGGGTACAACGCGGGGTCGAGCTGGCGGATGCCGGGCAATTTTTCGGTCTCGGCGTGCTTCTGGAAGAACAACTGTCCATCCACGCCGCTCGGTGCGCGCACCAGCGAAACCGGGCGCCCCTTCAGATGCACCAATATCAGGTCGCCCACCAGGCCGTAGTAGCGGACCAGTTCGATCTTGGTAGCACCCGTGCTTGGGTCGATCACGCGTTCAGGGTGCGTGACGCGAAGTGATGGATTCAGCGCGTGGGACGCGTTCACGGCCGCGGCACTGCCAGGCTTCGCGATCTTCTTCGGAGCTGCGGGCCTTTCCCGGATGATCGCGCTTGCCGGCCTGTCGGTGCGCAAACCGTGGAACACCGAGTGCCGGATGATCCCGGCGCGCGTCCATTCCCCGAAGGAAACCTCCGCGACAAGCTGCGGCTTTACCCAGTGCGGCCGGCCTTCGGTCGCGGCGGCCCCGGAGAACGGGTTCTTCGCGGCATGCAATTGCTTGAGACGCGCGCTCAGCGCACCAAGGGTGCGGTCATCGAAACCGGTGCCCACCTTGCCTGCGTATCGCAAAGCCCCGCTTTTGTCATGCACGCCCAGCAGAAGCGCTCCGATCCCCACGCGCGAACCCCGCGGATCGGTGTAGCCGCCGATCACGAATTCCTGGCGTTGGCTGCACTTGAGCTTGATCCACGCGGTGGAACGACGCGACACGTAAGTGGAGTCCAGGCGCTTGGCGATGACGCCTTCGAGACCGAGCTTGCAGGCAGAGGCAACCACACTTTCGGCAGGCGCATCGAATGCTTCGCTGAAGCGCACACGCTGGGAGAGCGACTTCTCGAGCAAGCCGTGCAGGAGCGCACGGCGTTCGCGCAGTGGAACTGCGCGCAGATCGTGACCGTCGAAGTAGGGGATGTCGAACAGGAAGAGAACGATGTCGTTGGTTTTCCCCGAGTCGAAGGTCTGCTGCAAGGCGCCGAAATCGGGCACGCCTCTGTCGTTGAGCATGACCATCTCACCGTCGTACCAACCGGCGGGCAGCTTGGCCCTTGCGATGGCCTTCTTGAGGGGCAGGAGTCTGGACGTCCAGTCGTTGCCATTGCGAGTGAACAGCTTGATGTCAGTGCCGTCGACGCGGGTCATCAGGCGATAGCCGTCGAACTTGATCTCGTAGGCCCACGCCTGCGGATCAGGCGGCGGCGCATCCACGAGCGTGGCCAGTTGCGGGGCCAGTTTCGCTGGCGGCGGCGCTTTGATTGCGCCGGCAGGCAGGCGGGTCCGACCCGCTTTGCGGACGGGATGGCTGGATCTCTTGACGCTGTCTGGCATCTCGTCCACCACGCTGAACTCGGCCGCGGGCCGGACGAACTCGTCCTTTTCCTTGATGAGCAGCCACGCCGACCGCTTCTCGGCCTTTCCTTTCATGCGCACGAGCACCCACTTGCCGTGCAGCTTCTGTCCATGCAGCTCGAACTTCAACCGGCCCGCCAGATAGCCTTGGACCGCGTCGCCGACCGGTTGCCAGGTGCCGCTGTCCCAGATGATCACCTTACCGGCGCCGTACTGGTTCGCTGGGATCGTCCCTTCGAACTGTGAATAGGCGATCGGGTGATCCTCGACCTCGACCGCCATGCGTTTGTCTTTGGAATCAAGGCTCGGCCCTTTGGGCACAGCCCAACTCTTCATGGTGCCGTCGAGCTCGAGGCGGAAGTCGTAATGCAGGCGTCGGGCCCAGTGCTTCTGGATGACGAACGAACGAGCGCCCGCGGCAGCCTGGTCGCCTTCGGCCGGCTCCGAGGTCACCGAGAAATTG
>Ga0105105_10000888_pt1 | contig 13128 bp, 11 predicted proteins | sample PPLLaktember2015_4_FD_79108 | JGI IMG/M metagenome (GOLD analysis project Ga0105105, IMG submission 79108) | Freshwater sediment microbial communities from Prairie Pothole Lake near Jamestown, North Dakota, USA - PPLs Lake P8 Core (1) Depth... | ecosystem: Environmental > Aquatic > Freshwater >... | reverse complement strand
GCCGCCGAATAAACATCCGAACCGCCCCGGTCGATTATCGCCCCGATACCAAACGTCCCGGCTCCCTGGCAGTGAGTATCTCCATAATAACAGTCGTGCCCGGCGGCATCGTAAATCATCCCCAGCCCGAAATATCCGGAACCGCAGGAGAAATTTTTCCCGTTATAAACGTCATGGCCGTCCATATCATACAGAAGTCCCACCCCGAAACAACCCGACCCCAGGGCAAAATCGGTGATTGCGTTATAAATATCATTCCCGCCCAGATCGATGATAACGACATCGTGCGGGTTGGCCGGATCATAGGCCAGATCGTATTTATCATTGCCGCCCAAATCCAGAATAAAAGTGAAATCCCCACTGTGGAAATCGTCGCCCGGCCCGGATATCTTCCAGCCTTTCTGTTTCCCCAGGTAAAATTCGGCCCCGGTTACCTTAGGCATATAGACCGTATCTTTGAGAACCCGGTTGGGGTCAATTTCTTTTTCGGCAATCGCCTTCTGCAGGGTGGCAATTATTTCCGCTATCACCCCGGCCTTGATATACCCCAAATACAAAAGTGGATCCTTGTTAATTTTCTTCCCGAACCCGACAAACTGGTCGACATATTTTTCTTCGGCCTTTTCGATGGAATCGATCGCTTCCACCGTCTTCATTTCATCAGCCGTATCTTCCATGACGATCTGCCGGAATTCCTGCCGCAGAAATATCCTTTCACCGTCGGATAATTTCTCGAATAAGGTCTTTCGCCCGGCCGGAAAATGACGACTCAAAATATCATGCATCATGCCCAGAAAACGGTTGAGCGGGTCGGAAGTATAGAAAGTGTTCATGACTCCGGCATCGCGTTTTTCCTCGATATGGCCGTAGCGCTCGCGGGAAGAATCCGCCACCGCCAGATTATCAAAGGCAAACTTAAGCAATACCTGCGAGTCGTTTTTATTGCCGGCTTCGAGCAATTCATCCGCGAAAAGAGTCATATCATAAGGGGAAGCCATCAATTCTGATATTGTCGCCAGGCGGTGATAATCCTCTTCGGTATAGTCGGGCCGAAAGTGAATATCCGAAGGCACCAGGTTCAGAAGGCTCATCAGAAAGGCCACCGCCCTTGTCTCCACATCGTCAGGCAATTTAATGATGCGGGGAACAGTGCCCAGCGTATCCGGGGGAATTTGAATTGCGGAATCGACCGCGGTCGAATCAGGGGGGAGTGACTCCGGAATTGCGATTTTCGAAGAATCCGGCGGTGTTTGCGCCACGGCCGAAAATCCCAGTCCGATTAGGAGTAAAAAATAAAGGCAGGTTTTCATAAATAGAAGTAACGTCTAAGTTCAGGCGAGGTCAATTACTTTTTAAAGGGCTTAAACCCTAAAATATCAAACAACCGGCCTTTCCGCCCGGATAAAACTAAAGGGCCGATTTGGTTCTCGGCCCTTTAATTTTGCATATTATTTCGATTGTCTCTCTGAATCCGCTTATTTTATCTCCGTAAAAGTAATATGATCGCCTTCGATCCCGGCCCAGAAGGAGCGCACCGAGACACCTGAAAAATCCTGCCAAATCGTCATGGCCGCCTTTTTCAGGTCCATTTTCCCCTGCAATGGCAACTGGATATCAAAGCGATAATCTTTCATCTTTTCGTACCAGTGGCAGTCCTCGTGATTGATGATTATTATCTGTTTGAGATCGCCCGCCTTCAAATGGTATTTCACCTGCTCCCAGAGCACCTTGAAATTCTTGGGCAGGAAAGCCTGCATGCCGAAAGCATGCACCCCGCCCCCGATTATTAGGGGCGTGTAATTGGCCAGGCCCAATTCTTCCACGATAAATCTCCGGAATGCTTTCTGGAATCGGGGATCGCCGCAATGTATGACCAGAGCCTGGGACTCGGTTTGGTCCAGTTTATATCGAACCCGGCCATCGACCATCATATCCGGCTCTATTTCATGCACGGCCTTCGCCGGAGGGGCATGATGTATTTCCGGCGAGGAAATCCTCTCCCGTTTGACTTTCATTATGAATTAATCTCCTTTGCGGGATCCCTTGGGCGTTATCCCGGTTTCCGCGCCACCCAGGAGATCTTCGGTTCTGACGCCGATTTTTTTCATTAATTCGGATAAATCGATGCCGGCCGCCTTGGCCTGTTCCAGGAACTGGAAAATCATGGTCGGGCCCGTCTTGGCGAAACGATTCAGAGCCCCCTGATTATCGCTGCCGCCGCCGCTGTCGACCACGACCAGTTTATCGATATTGCCCATCGGGGCCGCGATAGAGCCGAAAACGGAACCGAGCGCCTGGACGGTCTGCGGCAACACCTTGAGGACTTCCAGGGTCAGCGCCGCCTGGTTGAATTGCTGATAGGCTTTGGCCAGTTCCGAAACCGTGACAGCCCGGGCCAATCCCTGTTTCTCAATCACCATGGCTTCCGCCAGACCCTTGCTCTGGGCCACCTCCGCCTCGGCAAAACCGGTGGCCTTGGTCGCCGAAGCCAAACCCACACCCTCGGCCGCCCGCTTATGCTGCTCGGCGTCGGCCCGGGCGATTACGGCGTACTTATCACCGTCGGCTCGAGCCACCTCGGACTGCTTATATCCCTCGGCCGATCTGATACTGGCGTCGGCCTGGGCTTTGGCCGGGACCACGACCTCGGCCTCCTGCGATTTCTGCTCGCGGAGAATATTCTGCTCTTCCACATGGATCTGCGCCCGGGAGCGTTCCTCTTCGATCTTAACCTCGGCCACGACTACCTTCTGGCGTTCACCTGCCGAAGACAGCGGGCCGGCCTGTTCGGTGACCGCCTTTTCCGTCGAAATTTCCGCCTGATATTTCTGCCGGGCCACTTCGGTGTTTTTCTGGGCCTGCGACATCAACCTCAAATTTTCCTGGGCGACCACCTCCGCTTCGCGTTCGGCATCGGTGGCTTTTTTCTTGGCCTCGGACTGCGCCTGCGCTTCCCCGATGGCGGCGTCGCGTTTGACCTCGGCGGTTCGCTTTTTGCCGAGAGCCTCGATAAATCCCTGCTCATCGGTAATCGATTGCGGATTGAATACGTCTATCTGCATCCCCAGCCGGGCCAGGTCCTCGCCGGCCTCCCCGAGAACCTGCTGCCGGAAGGCCTCGCGGTCCTTTATCAATTGGTCCACCGTCAGGGTGCCGACCACCCCGCGAAGATTGGCTTCCAGAGTTTCCCGGGCCATCGAAGAAATCATTTCCGGGTGCATCCCCAGAAACCGGGCGCCTGCCGCCAGGAGCGACTGGGCGTCATCCTTGAAACGGATATTGGCCACGGCTTCCACCGTCACCAAAACACCGTCGATATTGGGCATATTCTTGACGATGATCTGCGGCAGGGAAATTTCCGTCAGATCCAGAAATTGCACTTCCTCGATAATCGGCTTCCGAATCCGGCCGCCGCCGGTTACCACCACCGTGCCGGGCGGCAGAACCGTAACCGTGGCTTCGGTGGCCTGGGGCGTGGCGGTGGAGGTCAGCTTGATGGCCCCCTTCTTGCCGCTGCGGGCGCCATAGAAGAATGCCGCTTTGTTAGGTGGAACCCGCACATAAAAAGCCGACAGGGTCTTAACCAGGACAATTAAGGCCAGAATAGCCGCAAAGCCTATGGCCGGCCAGATAAGATATCCCGTGACATTGGTTAATTCCATTAATTACCCTCCTGGGGACTTATATTTGGATTTTAGATCTGCGAATTATCGATCGGTTGAACAGTGACAATATTGCCGGTCTTGCCGACTATTTTGACCGGGATTCCGCGGGCGATCGGCCGCCCGTCATGCGAACGGGCCAAAAAGGTGATTTCGCGACCCTTGATGATGCAGGCCACCTGGCCGTTGCGGTTTTGAGCGATGGCATCGATCAAATTGGCCGGTTTGCCGACCACTTCTTCATCCTGGATGGTCGAACTGGCTTGAGAGGCATAAAAGCCTTTCATGATAACCCACCCTATCAGACCCAGGGCAACAGCCCCCGCCACCCCCCCCAGGGAGGATTGAAACATCGACGCTTCCGTGGTCGAACGCAATCCGAAACCGACCGCGCCGAACCCCACCATGAGCAGGGCAACCATCTTGATGCTGAAAATATTCGGTCCCCCGGTATCGGTATCGATGTCGGCATTGGCATCGATGTCATGCTCGCCGAAAAACATACTTATGGCCAGGATGATAAATCCTACGCCGAAAATCGAGGCAAAAATAATCATAGAATCCTCAAAGGTCTATTTTTGGTGTCATTTAATATACCGAATAGAATACAAAATATTCGATAATGTCGAGTTAAAAAAAGAGACAATGTGTATTGATGGTGAATGTGCGGAAATTAATATTGGCCGCAAAAGATAAACCCGGCCGGGGTTATCTTCTTTTCGTCAGAACCCAAATCCAGGTGGGCAAGAAGGGATAAAAATGCTTGAAAAAAGCCAATGTGATTTTGCTCCCCAGGCGATTGGGGCCGGTCATGTCTTCGCTGTAAAAGGCCTCGGGATTGCGGCGGATTATGCGGGTGTAATCGTGGCGCCAGAAGGCCTCGGTCATTTTGTTCAGGGCCTTGAGAGAGGGAATCTGCGAATCGTAGCGACCCTTGCGCCCCGCCAATTTAAAATATAACTCCGCCAGGGGATGCGGCAGCCAGGACAGGAAAGGCAATAGATGCTCTCTTTCCATGACCGTGTACTTGCTGGTGGCCCCGAAATAACAGAATCCTTCGTATTTCAGAACCCGGTATATTTCAGCCATCATTCTTTTCTGGTGCGTGGTATTTTCCAGGAAACGATCGCAAATTATGACATCGACGGAATTGTCCAGTAAAGGAAGCAGGGAGCCGTCGGTGCAGAGATAGTGTATATTGTCGCGGCGGCTGATCCGGCGGGCCAGTTGCAGCCGGGAAGAATCCCTATCCAGGGCGATAACCCGCTGGAAATGGGGGGCGAGAGCCTCCGTCATGATACCCCGGGATGACCCCAATTGCAGGGCCTTCAATCCTTCCAGAGGCAAGGCCGAAAAATGGCGACAGACGGCTATTATCCGTCGTGCCTCCCCTTCACCTTCCAGTATTTCCGGTAATACGGGAATGCGGGCCGGCCCCTGGGCACGGATTCCGAACGGCTTTTCTATGATTGAGGTGGGCAATCTTCCTCCCCGGACGGCCGGTCTACTCCTCGACGATAGCGACTTTTTTTCTGTCCATCACTTCGACGATGCGCCGCCCCAGATCGAGAATCTTTTGATTCTGCGGTTCCATCGCCAGGGCGTCGGATACCTGTTTAAGCGCCTCGGTGAATTTTCCATCGGAAACCAGAATGCGGGCCAGCCGCAATTTTAAATCGATACTATTCTGGTCGATGACCATGGCCCGGTCATACAGGCGGTGGGCCGTTTCGTCCTGTTCCAGGCGATCGTAATAAGTTCCGACGTCGAAAAGCCACCTTCCGGTGATATCGGCAGATTTCTGCTCGTCGGGATTTCCGGCCATCGCCTTTTCTATCAGCGCCAGGTGGTCATCGTAAACGGGAGGCAGAACCGTTGCCGAGTCCGGCCCCTGACCCCAGCGGAAAAGAATTCCCGAAGGCATCAGCAGTTTCGGGCTGGCTCCGGGAACCCCCGGCTGAACGAATATTGTCCTCTCCGTCATATTGGCCCGGCAGAGATCAAAAATATAACGGGCCTGGCTTTGATCCCTGGTGATCGTATCGGGCCATTTAAGTTCCGGATGGGCAACTTTCAGGGCCTGACGACTCTCCGGGTCACGAAATTGTTCGACCGAAAAGATACATATTCCCGGGTTGTATGATTCCACATTGACATAATAATATAACGGCTGCAAGAGACCGTCATCGGCCACGATCAAAAGCGAATTTTCCGGCATCGATTGCAAAACGGCTTTGCTGATTATTTCGGGCCCCTCTACCCGGGATAAATCCGCCTTCGAAAAATTATCATTGTAGGCGATATAAATGAAGACGCAAATTCCCAGGGCCATGTAAACCGAGGAATGTCCCGCCAGTAATTGGGTTCGCAAAATGAATAACAGCCCCGAGAATGTGGCAATGATGACCAGGGCCAGAAGCGGCGCCATGAAACTGATCATGTCATAATTCTCGAGATCCAGTTCGCCCAGTTGAAGCAAGAACCCCAGGTAGCATAAGATGCCCAGTAAAATGAAAAAGAATATTCTCTTGGAGAGAAAAACCAATCCGGCCAGACCGAAAACCAAAAGTCCCAGCATCGGCCATTCGATTTCTTCGCCCAGGTAAAATCCCAATTTTTTCAATCTTTCCAGAAATATCGGCCAGGATTCCTGCCAGGTACCGGCCGGCAAATCGAAAAGCGAAGCGGTAGTGGAAGGCTCGGCCGCGGCCTGATTCAGATGCACGGCCGGCGCCAGGATCGAGTCCCCCGGCACGAATAACAGCCCTATCAGGCATACCGCCAGGACGGCCGCGAGCGATCCCGTAAATTTCAGTTTATAGTCCAGGGAGGGCAGATAGGTCAGAATCAAAAGCACAAAGGCCGGCGCGAAAATCAATGCCAGCAGAGGATGATTAATCAGGCTTAACCCGTACAGCCATATCCCCAGGATAAAGGCTTTCGCATTTTGTCCCTGGACACCTTCGATCGAAAAATAGATGGCCCCCATGGTCAGAGCCATATGCAGGGCGTAGACATCGGTATGGCTGGCGGCCATCCAGATCGGCAGCGTCAGGGCATATAATATCGCCGCCGCCAGGGCCGGTAATTCCGTGAGCGCCGGGCGCGCGATACGCTCGATATCGATGTCCATGTCGATCCCGCCCAGGTCGGGGTTGCTTTCTATGAGATTTCGATAACTGGGCAGACTTTTGTACTGGCGATGCATCACCGGGACCTGGAACAACCTTCTGATGGCCAGGTAAAACAGCGTGGCCGAGAGCGCCACCAGAAAAGCCGAAACGACATTGGCGGAGAAGGCCGGTGCCCAGCCCGGTATAATGGTAATCAAATGATTGAAAACGGTGAAAAGCGGGTAGGTCAGGCCCTGATCCGGCTGAAAGATATACCCGGCCGCCCGGAATTCCGCGGCCGTACCCCAGAATACTCCAGGCGCCATGGTTTTTATATAAAGCGCAAACGTGCCGCATAATACCATGAGGGGGACCGCCCAATCAGAAAGCAGTTTCAATTTGCTGGGTCTAATGTAGGTATAATCAATATCATGCTTGACCATATTTTTTGTTCCTGCCTTATCATAATCCCCGCCGGGATAAGCGGCCCGGGGAATGTGCTCTGCTACTATGTCTTTTATATTTTCGGCTGGAAGGGCCCAAAACTGAAGCATAATCGAAGGCCTAAGACCTTCAGCCCCAAGAGGAAAAATAAAAAACGGCCCCGTTCGGGGGCCGTTTACGAATTTCCCTAAGCAGACAGGCTTAGAGTATGGCGTCGTCAGTCGTGCAGGAGAGTATACCCTGCTCGTTAATCTGCCAAACGTCGTTGGAAGCGTCGTCATCCAGACCGGTCGCCGTGCCGGTGACGGTCAGGTTGGTGGCGGTAGCCACCGTGATGTTGTACTGATAACGGGCGCCGGCGGGTATTTCCACGCCGATAGTCGCGAAGTTATTCTGGTTGGCCGCCAGAGAGTCAGCCGTGGTGCCCTGGCCCCAGTATACATCATTGGCCTGGCGATAGGTGCGTTCCATGGTGTAAATCTGTTTCAGAATCTGCTTGACTTCCGACTGTTTGGACTTGGTGGTGGCCGCCATGAAACGAGGAATGGCCAAAGCCGCCAAGATACCAATGATCACAACCACGATCATTAATTCGATGAGGGTGAAACCCTTCTGACGATTGTGGAACTTAGAGAACATAAAACCTCCTGCATAAGGTTTGTTGGTTCGTGCTCAATTTCGCAGATACTTAATGCAAATGCTTTGCCCAGCCCTGTTTTTGGTCAATTTATCAGAGTATGGGATTTTTAAGTATTTGAATGGTAATGGCTAATCCCGTTTCGAAATATTTCTATGTGGTTTGTACCCAATAGGTTTGGGAGATTCCCCATACTCCTCGCCGCCGTATTTTGCGATTCTTTTGGCAAAATGCAAGGCCCTTTCGATCTTTTCTGGGATTTTGGAAAGACTACTTTGGCTATCAGCTATGGAAATAAAAAGGCCGCCATTTACTGGCGGCCGGCGAAAGAAAGCGTCTCTGAAAGGGGCTTTTATAAGGCCGAATCATCGGTCGTACAAATCAATATACCACCTTCGTTTATCTCCCAGACATCAGTCGTGGCATCATCATCCAGGCCGGTCGCCGTGCCCCGGATCAGGAGGTTGGCGGCCGTGGCCGTGACAATGCTGTAAGTGTATCTCGAACCGCTCGGTATGTCGACACCTATGTTCATGAAATTGGTCTGGTTGGCCGGGAGCGAGTCGGCTGTCACTCCCTGTCCCCAATAAGTATTGTTGATCTGGCGATGGCTCTGTTGCATGGTGAATATCTGCTTAAGTATCAGTTTCACTTCGGATTGCTTGCTTCGAGTGGCCATCGGCACGAAGGCCGGAATAGCCAATGATGCCAAAATCCCGATTATGACCACGACTATCATCAACTCTATCATGGTAAAGCCGCGCTGGTGGGTTTTTCGTATCACACGTCACCTCGCTTTTCTAAAAATAAGAAAATTCGTATTCCTTTGGCGGTCACTGAACGCAAACGGTATTCCGGCAACCCATTTTCTTTATAGAGATTGTTTAAATTACAAATTCGACGATATCTGCGCAAAAATTGAACCGGTTTTCACCGGAAAAAAAGAACAGTCCTTTTATCAAGGCTGATTTCCCTTGTCCGACAATTTGTATTTTTCCAGTTTTCGATAGAGGGTGGAATTGTCAATCCCCAGGATTTTGGCCGCCTGGGCCTTTTTGCCTTGAGTTTGGTCCATGACATAGTAAATATAGGCTTTCTCGATCGACTCCAAAGTCGGCGTCTTGGGGACATCCTCCGTGACCAACGGCTTGCTGTGACTGTCCAGGATGCGCGAAGGCAGATCGCTTAATTCGATATTATCGCCCCGCGTCAGAAGCACCGCCCGCTCGATGCTGTTTTCCAGTTCCCGGACATTCCCCGGCCAGTCATATTTCACCAGCGCCTCCATTACCGCCTTATCGATACTCTTGGCGCCCGTATTGTTGCGTTCACAGAACTTGCGGACAAAGAAATTGGTCAATATGGGGATATCCTCGCGTCTTTCCCTTAAGGGCGGGATGAATATGGGCAGGACATTCAGGCGGTAAAACAGGTCGGCGCGAAATTTCTCCGCCTTGGCCATTTCTTCCAGATCGGCGTTGGTGGCGGCTATCAGGCGAACATCGACCTGAATCGGTTTGGTGTCGCCTACCGGCGTAATTTGCTTATCCTCCAGGACCCGCAGAAGTTTTACCTGGATGGACATAGACGTGTTACCGACCTCATCGAGGAAAAAGGTCCCTCCGTCGGCAACTTTGAATAATCCCTCTTTGTCCTTTATGGCTCCCGTAAAGGCCCCTTTTTTATAGCCGAATAACTCCGATTCCAAAAGGGTCTCCGGAAGGGCGGCGCAGTTGATAGTCACGAATGGCCCTTTGGCTCGGTTGGACGAGGTATGTATGGCTCGCGCGATCAGGTCTTTGCCGGTGCCGGATTCGCCCCGTATCATAACCGTGGAATCGGTCTCGGCCACCCGCGTGGCCAGTTTCTTCAAGGTGACAATCCCCTCGGATTGGCCTATAAAATTGTCGAATGAGAAATTGCGGCTCAATTGGCGTCGCAGATCATCATTTTCCTGGGTTAATTTTCGACGTCCCAGCGATTTATTTATGACCAGTTTTATCTCATCGACTTTGAACGGCTTGGTGATGTAATCCGCGGCGCCCAGTTTCATCGCCTCTATGGCCGTATCCACGGAAGCGAAGGCCGTCATGACTATGAAATCCTGCTGGGGACGATGATTCTTGATTTCTTTTAGAAGGTCCAGCCCGGACATCCCCGGCATCATCAGGTCGGCGATAATCAGGTCGAAATTCTCATTCTGGCTGATGTCCGCCGCCTCGTTGCCCGAGTTGACCGTGGCGACATCGTATCCTTCCTTGGATAACATGATTTCCATGAAATCGCACATCGACTTTTCATCATCGACAATAAGGATTTTACCCGGCACGATGCCTCCGCTAAAGACCAATTTATGAGCCCTTCGTATCTGATTTCTTTTTCGGCAATTGAGACCCGGACTGAATGGACGGACGCATCAATGTTCAGAGATTAAGCACTCAAATATCCTTGTCTCCCGCATGGTATAATATTTTATTAAACAAGCATTTAAACGGGAAACGAAAATGTTGAAAAAACTCGATGAAGCCTTGGCCCAATTTGTCCGCCCCGGGTCCTTCCCTCTGGCCGTGCGCCTGGTCCGGGAAGGGGAGATTCTTTCCGAAAGAACCAAAAGACCCTCCCGGGACCTGAAAACCAAAGTGGCCGTCTGCCAGACCTTTTCCATGGCGCGCAAATACGGCTGGCAGATTGCCGTCGGCGCCGACGACATCAATTGCCCTCTGGCCCTGACCGCCTTCGGCTTTCGGGAGGAAACGGAAACCTTCTCCTGCGGGGAAATGTGCGCCAATATGTTCACCGAAACTCTCACCGCCGGCGCCAGAACCGAGGCGGAGGTCCCCAAGTTTTCTTTCCGGGAATATCAATTCATCCTGGCCGCCCCCATCTCCCGGGCCGATTTCCAGCCCCAGGTTTATTTGATCTACGGCAACTCGGCTCAAGTCATGCGCCTTCTGGCCGCCGCCTTATATCGCAGGGGAGGATACCTGACCAGCCGGTTCTCCGGACGACTGGACTGCGCCGATATATGTATCGAGACCATGAAAACCGGCCTGCCTCAAATTGTCCTGCCCTGTTACGGCGACCGGGTTTTCGGCCAGACCCAGGATGATGAAATGGCCATGACTATCCCGGCCGGTATGGAAGAGGAGATAATTGCCGGTCTGGAGGGAACCCACCGTGGCGGCATCCGCTATCCGGTCCCTTCGTTCCTGCGCTACGCGCCGGAGTATCCCAAACATTATTACCGCCTCTTTGAGGCCTGGGAGAAAGAAGAAAAGACCAAACATGAAAAGTGATTTAACTCCCCGCCAGCGACTGCAGCAGATTCTCCAGGGGATAACGCCCGACCGCCCGGCCGCCTCCGTCTGGCGGCATTTCTATCATCGCGAAACCAGCCTTGAAAATTTCGTCGCGGCCATGGTGGCATTCCAGAAAAAATTCTCCTGGGATTTCATGAAAATCAATCCCCGGGCCGGGTATCATGCCGAGGACTGGGGCAATAGTTACGAATGGTCAGGCGACGAGTTTAAAAAACACCGCCTGCTGGAACCGGCCGTGAAATCCGCCGCCGACTGGGAGAAACTGGAGATTCTTCACCCGGGCACGAAAGTCCTGGAAGAACATCTGAAAGCCATCAGCCTTATTCGCCGCCAGGTCGGAGCGGACCTGCCCCTGTTCATGACCGTCTTTACGCCGCTTTCGGTGGCCCGTTACCTGGTGGGGGATAACCGGACACTTTTGCATCACCTTCTCGAATCCCCCGACAAACTCCTTCTTGGTATGGAGAAAATCACCGCCACCTTTGCCATCTACGCCGATAGAATTCGCGATGCCGGCGCCGATGGGCTCTTTTTTGCCACCACCCATTGGGCCTCGGAAGATTTGCTGACTTTTGAGCAATACCGGATTTTCGGACGCCCCTTCGATTTGCGGGTCATCAAAGCCGCCGGTGACGACTCCCTTAATATCCTGCATGTCTGCGGCTCGCACAATTTCCTGGCCCAGTTGGCCGATTATCCGGCGTCGATGATAAATTGGGATGCCTGCGATCCCACTAACCTGCCTCTGGACCGGGCCGCCGATATCATTCCCGATAAAGTCATCATAGGCGGCCTTGACCATACCGGCTGGCTGAAATTCGCCACCCCTCCGGAAATCGGGCACGAAATGGCGAAATTAAAAGAAAAAATGTCCGGCCGAAAATTCATCTTCGGCCCCGGTTGCACCCTTGACCCGGAAATCCCCGAAGCCAACCTTCGCGCCGTTCGGGATAGTCTTCTTTAATTTATTGACCGCCATTCGATGGGCCGAGAATACTCTTCCCGGCGGCTTATAAATCGACCGGAACGGGGGAACTTCCCTCCGCGATTTGGGTATCAAATCCGGGTCAGCCCGGCCGTAAACGTGGGAAAGGGGTTGATTTCTATTGACAGACAACCCCGGCAGGCCCATATTGCAGCCGGTTTTTTGGACGCTTAACCGCAAGCCGACTAAGCCGATAAAGAAAAAAACGCAGAGCACAGCCCCTGCTTAACCAGGAGAGAGAAAACCATGCGCAAGGTCTTTTTCGTCAGTTTCACTTTAGCCGTTATGGCCGTATTTATGGCCCCGGCTCTGGGCCAGGAAGCCGCCCCCGTCCCGCAATCCACATCCGCCGTGGCTCATACCCTGACCATAAAAGCCGGTTCGGCCGAAGCCAAGGATAAAGTCATCACCGCCGGGACCCCTTTCACCCTGGATTTGATTTTCAATTATAAAGGCGGCCGGGACCTGACCGGAGGCACTTTCGGTGTCCAACTTTTCAGCCCGGACAAAAGTATTACTTCGGTTACCCATCGCCCGGTCGATACCGCGGGCTTGTTCCCCAGCGTTCAATTTCTTGGCGAATGGAACGAATCCTTTTCGGCTCTGAACATCATTAATCTTGATAAAAAAGAATATATTCTTGACGGCAAACTTCCCGATTCCCTCTATGTCATTTTTGCCGGCATAAAGGGCATCGCCCCCAATAAAGTGGACCTGGCCCTGATTCGCCTTAATCTTCAAATTGACGGCCAGGCCGGCAAACTATGTGTCGATTCCGTCGGCCAGGGTCCCAATACCGATTTGGATTGGCTTTTCAGCGACGGCATCAAGGCCTCTTTCGACGGTCCTTTCTGCCTGACCATAAAAAAGTAACCCGATTATCACGGCTTAAAATCTGGCGTGGCGGGGAGTTTTCGCTCCCCGCCATTTTTTTTGGAATCGCCCCGATACCGTTTTTCACCAGGAT
>Ga0105105_10000887_pt1 | contig 13131 bp, 12 predicted proteins | sample PPLLaktember2015_4_FD_79108 | JGI IMG/M metagenome (GOLD analysis project Ga0105105, IMG submission 79108) | Freshwater sediment microbial communities from Prairie Pothole Lake near Jamestown, North Dakota, USA - PPLs Lake P8 Core (1) Depth... | ecosystem: Environmental > Aquatic > Freshwater >... | reverse complement strand
CGCGAGGCGCTGGCGGGCGCGCGGATCGTCGAATGCGCGCAGGCCGAACTCGGCATGGGCCACAGCCTCGCCACCGCGGCTCGCGCGGCGGTCGACGACGCCCCGGACGTGGTCCTGGTGCTGCCGGCGGACATGCCGTGGCTCGAACCGCGGACCGTGCGCGCGATCGTCGAGGCGGCGGGGTCGGGCGAAGCGGCCGCACGCGGCGAGCGCATCGTCGTGCCGGCGCTGCCCGACGGGCGCCGCGGCCACCCGGTCGCGTTCGGTGCGACGCACCTCGCCGCGCTGTCGCGGCTCGTCGGCGATCGGGGTGCGCGGGGGCTGCTCGACGCGCATCCGGTGCAGGTCGTGACGGTCGACGACGCAGGCATACTGCGCGACGTCGACACGCCCTCGGACCTGCAGCCATCGTGAAGCGTACCGCCTCCCGCGCCACCGAACCCGTCGCCTACCGCATCGTTCCCGCCGACCCGCACGGGCACCTGTTCGAGGTCGACCTGACCGTCGCCGAGCCGGCCGCGGAGGGGCAGCGGCTCGCGCTGCCGGCGTGGATCCCCGGCAGCTACATGATCCGCGAGTTCGCGCGGCACATCGTGCGCATCGAGGCGCGCGACGGACGCGGCGCGCTGCGCATCGACAAGCTCGACAAGCACACCTGGCGCGCAGCGCCGGCGCGCGGCCCGCTGCGCGTGTCGTACACCGTGTACGCGTGGGACCTGTCGGTGCGGGCCGCGCATCTCGACGCGACCCACGGCTTCTTCAACGCGACCAGCGTGTGCCTGCGGGTCATCGGCCAGGAGGCACAGCCGTGCACGGTCGACCTGGAGCCGCCCCCGGCCTCGGTCGCGCGCGACTGGAAGGTGGCGACGACGCTGCCCGAGGCGGGCGCCCGGCGCGGCGGCTTCGGCCGCTACCGCGCCGCCGACTACGACGCGCTCGCCGACCATCCGGTGGAGATGGGCCGCTTCGCGTCGATCGCCTTCGAGGCGGCCGGGGCGACCCACGAGATCGTGGTCACCGGACGCAGCGACGTCGATCTCGAGCGGCTGGCCCGCGACCTCCAGCCGGTGTGCGCCGCGCAGGCGGCGCTCTTCGAGCCGCGCACGAAGCGCGCCCCGTTCGACCGCTACCTGTTCCTCACGACCGCGGTCGGGGACGGCTACGGCGGACTGGAGCATCGCGACAGCACTGCACTGCTGTGCGGGCGGAACGACCTGCCCTGGCCGGGCATGCAGGAGTCGACCGACGGCTACCGGACCTTCCTCGGGCTGGCGAGCCACGAGTACTTCCACGCGTGGCACGTCAAGCGGATCAAGCCGGCGGCCTTCGTGCCGTACGACTTCGATCGCGAGGCGTACACGCGGCTGCTGTGGATCTTCGAGGGCTTCACCTCGTACTACGACGACCTGATGCTGGTCCGTGCCGGGGCGATCTCGCGCGGCGACTACCTCAAGGCGCTCGCCAGGACGGTGTCCCTGGTGCAGCGTGCGCCCGGCCGGACGGTGCAGAGCGTCGCGGAGTCGAGCTTCGACGCCTGGATCAAGTACTACCGGCAGGACGAGAACTCGCCGAACTCGGTCGTCAGCTACTACGCGAAGGGCTCGCTGGTGGCGCTGGCGATCGACCTCGCGGTGCGGGCGAAGACCGGTGGACGGGCCTCGCTCGACGACGCGATGCGGCTGATGTGGGAGCGCTACGGCCGTGACTTCCACGCGCCGGGCGGCGGCCCGGGCGCCATGCAGCGCGGCCTGCCGGAGGAGGCGTTTCCGGCGCTGCTGCGCGAGGCGACCGGCGTGGCGCTGGATCCGGCGCTCGCGCGCTGGGTCGACGGCACGGCCGAACTGCCGCTCGCGAAGCTGCTCGCACCCTTCGGCGTCACGCTCGCCTTCGCACCGGCCGACCCGGCACCGACGCTCGGCATCCGGACCGGGGGGCGCGGCGCAGACCTGTCGATCACCACCGCCTACAGCGGCGGTGCGGCGCATCGCGCCGGACTCTCGGCAGGCGACGTGCTGGTGGCCTGCGACGGATTGCGCATCGACGAGAAGGCACTGAAGGCGCTGCTCTCGCGCCGCAAGCCGGGCGACACCGTCGAGGTGCACGCGTTCCGGCGCGACGAGCTGATGCGCTTCGCCGTCGTGCTCGATGCGCCCGCCCCGTCCGAGGCGAGCCTGACCGCATCGACTGCCGACAACGCGCTGCGGCGGGGATGGCTCGGCCACGCGCCCGCCGGCGCGCGACCGGCGCTCAGATCCGGCGCTCGCGCCCGGCCCAGAACGGCTCGCGCAGGCGCCGCTTGAAGATCTTGCCGGTCTCCTCGCGGGGCAGGCTCTGCGCGAACTCGATGCGGCGGGGCACCTTGTAGTCGGCCAGGCGCTCGAGCAGATGACGCCGGACCGTACCGGCGTCGAGCTCGATGCCCGCCTGCGGTTCGATCACGGCCATCAGCGTCTCGCCGTACTCGTCGTCCGGGATGCCGAAGACGGCGCTGTCGGCGACGCCCGCGAGCGAGGCGAGCGCCGCCTCGATCTCGGCCGGATAGATGTTGACCCCGCCCGACAGCACCATGTCGGCCGCCCGGTCGCACAGGTGCAGCCAGCCGCCCTCGTCCACGAAGCCGACGTCGCCGACCGACGCGAGGCCGTCGCGCTCGATGGCCGCCCGCGCGGCGGGCTGGTTGATGTACGTGAAGTCGGGATAGGCCGGTTGGCGGGCGTAGATGCGCCCAGGCGTGCCGGGTGCGCACTCGCGACCCGCGTCGTCGAGGATCGCGAGGCGCGCATCGAGCAGGGGCTTGCCGACCGAGCCGGGATGCGCCAGCGCGTCCTCGGAGCCGATCGCGGTGACCCAGCCGAGCTCGCTGGCGGCGTAGGCCTCGTGGACGATCGGGCCCCACCACTCGATCATCGCGCGCTTGGTCTGCGGCGGGCACGGCGCGCCGGTGGTCAGCACGAAGCGCAGCGACGTGGCGTCGAACGCCCGGCGGGTCGCCTCGGGCAGGCGCAGCAGCCGGTGCATCATGGTCGGCACCAGGTACAGGTGCGTGACCCGGTGCCGCTCGATCGCGGCGAGCAGCGCGTGCGCGTCGAAGCGCGGCTCGATCCGCAGCCACGCGCCGCGCGCGGCGGCGAACAGCGCGTACGACGAGGGCGCGCTGTGATACAGCGGCGCCGCGATCAGGCAGCGCGAGTCGGGGCCGATGCCGAACACCGCCTCGAGCAGCGCCGCGTTGGCAGCGGCCTGCTCGACGGCCTGCGACGGATCGGGCGGCAGGCGCCGTACGCCCTTGGGGCGGCCGGTCGTGCCCGAGGTGTAGGGCACGAAGCCGCGCGGCGCACGCGGTTGCCCGTCGTGGCGCGGCTGCGCGGGGAGCCAGCCCTCCCAGGCCACGCAGCCGGGCGGCAGTTCGAGCGCGGCGTCGTCGAGACGGTAGGCGGCCGCGACGGAGGGCTCCGGGCGCACCGCGAGGCGCGCGCCTTCGGCGATCCGGGCGGGAATGCCCGGGGCGATCCGGGCGAGCAGGTCGCGGTCGGCGATCAGCACCTTGGAGTCGCTGTCGGCGAGGATGAAGCCCGCCTCGTCGGCCTTGAAGTGCCAGTTGATCGCGCAGAAGTAGGCACCGAGCGTCCGCGCCGCGAGCATCGCGACCAGCAGCGCGGGCTGGTTGCGCGACATCAGCGCGACGGTGTCGCCCTGATCGACGCCGAGGCGCTGCAGGCCGCCGGAGGCGCGGGCCACCATGGCCTCGAGGGTCGCGGGGTCGAAGCTCTGGCTGTCGAAGGAGAGGGTCGGGAACATGGGGGCTCGGCGTGGCGCGGCACAGTGTAGGGCGCATCACGCCGCGCTGCACGCGCCGCGCTCGTGCGCCGTGCCGGAACGCGGCCGGACGCCGACGGTCTCAGGCGAACATCGCGGCGAGCGCGGCCCCCGGGTCGGGCGCGCGCATGAAGGCCTCGCCGACGAGGAAGGCTCCCACGCCCGCCTCGCGCATGCGCAGGACGTCCGCCTGCGCGAGGATGCCGCTCTCGGTGACCACCAGCCGGTCCGGCGGGATCCGATGCAGCTGCGACAAGGTGGTCTCGAGGCTCACGTCGAAGGTCCGCAGGTCGCGGTTGTTGATGCCGAGCAGCGGGGTGCGCAGCCGCAGCGCGCGGTCGAGCTCCGCCGCGTCGTGCACCTCGACCAGCACGTCCATGCCGAGCCCGAGCGCGCAGGCCTCGAGTGCCGCGAGGCGCGCGTCGTCGAGCGCGGCGGCGATCAGCAGCACGCAATCGGCGCCCCAGGCGCGAGCCTCGTAGACCTGGTACTCGTCGATGAGGAAGTCCTTGCGCAGCGCCGGCAGACCGCAGGCCGCGCGTGCGGCCACGAGGTACTCGGGCGCCCCCTGGAAGAACCCGACGTCGGTCAGTACGGACAGGCAGGCGGCGCCGCCGCGCTCGTAGCTCGCGGCGATCGCCGCGGGGTCGAAGTCTGCACGCAACACCCCCTTGCTCGGGCTGGCCTTCTTCACCTCGGCGATCACCGCGGAGCGGCCGGCCGCGAGCTTCGCGCGCAGGGCGGCCTCGAAGCCGCGCAGCGCACGGGCGCGATCGTCGGCCCGACCGGCCGCCTCGGCCTCGCGCCGCAGGGCGGCGAGGGGCACGCGCGAACGCGCGGCCTCGATCTCCTCGGCCTTGACGGCGAGGATGCGCTTCAGGACATCGGACATCGCGCGCTCCCTCAGGCCGCCGGCTGCTGCGCGAGCCGTCGCGTGCAGGCGACGAAGGCCTCGAGCTTCGCGCGGGCCGCGCCCGAGGCGATCGCCTCCTGCGCACGCACGATGCCGGCCGGGATCGACGGCACCAGATTGGCTGCGTAGAGCGCGGCCCCGGCGTTCAGCGCGATGATCTCGCGGGGCGTGCCGGGGACGTTGTCGAGCGCCTCGATCAGCATCGCCTTCGACTCCGCGGCGTCCGCCACCCTCAGGCCGCGGTTGGACACCATCTGCAGGCCGAAGTCCTCCGGATGGATCTCGTACTCCCGGATCTCGCCGTTCTTCAGCTCGCCGACGATCGTCGCCGCGCCGAGCGAGACCTCGTCCATGCCGTCCTTGCCGTATACGACCAGCACGTGGTCGGCACCGAGCTGCTTCATCACGCGGACCTGGATGCCGACCAGGTCGGGGTGGAACACGCCCATCAGCGTGTTCGGCGCCGAGGCCGGGTTGGTCAGCGGGCCGAGGATGTTGAAGATGGTGCGCACCCCGAGCTCGCGGCGCACCGGCGCGACGTTCTTCATCGCCGGATGGTGGTTGGGCGCGAACATGAAGCCGATGCCGGTCTCGGCGAGGCACTCGGCGACCTGCGGCGCGGCGAGCATGATGTTGGCGCCGAGGGCCTCGAGCACGTCGGCCGCGCCGGACTTCGAGGAGACGCCGCGGTTGCCGTGCTTGGCGACCTTCGCACCGGCGGCCGCGGCGACGAACATGGACGCGGTCGAGATGTTGAAGGTGTGCGAGCCGTCGCCGCCGGTGCCCACGATGTCGACGAAGTTCGGCATCGGCGGGACCTCGACCTTGGTCGCGAACTCGCGCATCACCTGAGCGGCCGCGGCGATCTCGCCGATCGTCTCCTTCTTCACGCGCAGGCCGGTGAGGATGGCCGCGGTCATGGCGGGCGACATCTCGCCGCTCATGATCATGCGCATCAGCTTGAGCATCTCGTCGTGGAAGATCTCGCGGTGCTCGATGGTCCGCTGCAGCGCTTCCTGGGGGGTGATCGGCATGGTTCGCTCTCTATGTGGACGTGATGTCGGGGGCGGCGCGGCGTCAGGCCGCGAGGAAGTTGCGCAGCAGCGCGTGTCCGTGCTCGCTGGCGACCGATTCGGGATGGAACTGGACGCCCTCGACCGCGAGGGTCCGGTGCCGCAGGCCCATCACCTGGCCGTCGGCGCTGGTGGCGGTGACCTCCAGGCAGTCGGGCAGCGTCTCGAGCTCGACGACGAGCGAGTGATAGCGGGCGATCTCGAAGCGACGCGGCAGGTCGCGGAAGACGCCCTCGCCGGTGGTGTCGATGGTGTCGGTCTTGCCGTGCATCACCTGCCTGGCACGCACCACCCGTCCGCCGAACGCCTGGCCGATCGCCTGGTGGCCGAGGCACACGCCGAGGATCGGCACGCGGCCGGCGAAGCGTCGGATCGCGGCCAGCGACACGCCGGCCTCGTCGGGCGTGCACGGCCCCGGGGAGATCACGATGCGCGAAGGAGCCAGGGCCTCGATCGCCTCGACGTCGATCGCGTCGTTGCGCACGGTGTGCACGGTCTGGCCGAGCTCGCCGAAGTACTGGACGAGGTTGTAGGTGAACGAATCGTAGTTGTCGATCATCAGCAGCATGGCTCGCTCTCGGGTCTCGCCGGCGGGGATGAGCCGGTCTTCCTGCGGGTCCGTCACGACCGTCGGCGCGGCGACCTCGGGGCGGTCGCGGGGCGGATCGGGGACAGGGGCTGCGCCGTGTGTCGCGGGCGCGCGCGGGCGGGGGCTTCAGGCGGCAGGCTTGCGCCAGCGCCACAGGCAGGAAGAGAGCAGGCGGGCGGATGCGGCGTGCATCGCTGCATTATCGCCACAGCCGGTGCGAAGGCGCAAATCGGCCGGTGGCGGTCGGACCCGCGCCATCCGGTGGCGGGCGCCCGCCCGTTCGACGCCCGTCCGTCGGAGCCGGTACGATGCATCATGCGGCCGTGGGCCGTCGTCCCATCCGGGGACGGCAGGATGCGCGCCGCTCCGGCGCCGCGGGTCACCCGGACGACGGGGACGAGGAGCAGACATGTCGAGAATCGCGTTCACGGCCGCCGCAGCCCTGCTGCTCGCCGCCTGCGGCACGCCGGTGACGTTCCAGTCGAGCGCGCCGGTCCCGCCGGGCGGCCTGCTGCCCGCCGGCGCGGGCGGTGCGATGTGCGTCGTCGAATCCCAGACCTGCGACGCGCAGCGCACCTGCTGCGACGGCATGATCTGCGTGCCGAACGGTCGGCTCGGCATGCTCTGTAGACGGCCCTACCCCGGCTGAGCACGCCCCGGCAGGCTCGGATTCGAGGGCTGCGGCGGGCGCCGGACCGGTGCCGGCGCGCCACGTCCGCCGCCGCATGGCCCGCCGAGCGCGCCTTCCGGCCGCCGCGGGATCACGCGCCTAGGGGTCGCGCGATACGGTGGGTGTCCGTTCCCTGCCCGCCCCGCCTCTCACCATGCCTGCTCTCGCGCTGTCCGGCACGGCCGACGCCGCCTTCGGCGCCGACGGCGTCCCCTCCCATGCGGTGCCGATCCACCTGAGCGCCCTCGCGGCCGCCTCGATCGAGGTGATGCTGGGGGGGCGTCACGGCCACGTCGGCGCCGCCCAACTGCCGGCGCTCCGCGCGATGCCCGCCGACCGGCGCGCCGACGGCGACCTGGCCGAGCTCGTGCGCGCAGCCGGCCGCGCGGGCGGCGTCTTCGTGACCTTCCTCTAGCGCCCAGCCCGCACCGCCCGCCCTGCTCGCCCCGCCGGAGGCCGGGCGGAGCGCGGCACGCTTCTTGCCGCTCGTGCTTCGGGACGAATCCCGACGAACGACGAGGAGAAACGACGATGGCAGGCGAACGGACGGGTGCAGAGGGCCCCGCGGACAGGGGCCCGGGCGACGGATTGCGGGACGCGACGCGCGCGACGATCGATACCGTCAAGCAGGAAGCGGGGGACCTCGCGAGCCGTGCGACCGAGCAGGGCAAGTCGATGCTCTCGCGCCAGAAGGACGCGGCGGCGGATCACGTCGACTCGGTCGCCCGGGCGCTGCAGGGCAGCGCCCGCGGACTCGAACGCGAAGAGCCGGCGGCGGGCCGATACGTGGGCTACGCGGCCGAGCGGCTCGAATCGGTGGGGCGACGGCTGCGCGAGCGCGACGTCGACGGACTGATCGACGACGTGCAGGACATGGGGCGCCGGGCGCCCGGCGCGTTCTTCGCCGGCTCGGTGGTCGCGGGCTTCCTGATGGCCCGATTCCTGAAGAGCTCGGCCGACCGGGCCTCGGGACCCGGCCACTGGCGGGATGCGTCGTCGACGGTCGGCGAGCGCGACCGGCCGCGAGGGATGGCGCCGGAAGACGGCGGACACGATCTGCGGGGACGGTCCGCGGGCCCGACCGGCGGGACGGACCTGTCGGCCGGCATGGCCACCTCGAGCGGTCCGGGGGCGACTGCGGCGCGCGCGTCGACCAGCCTCGGTGCCGACGGAACCCCCGGTACTCGCGCGGGCACCTCGCCTCCGGGCAGCAGCGCCACGGGGACGGGCGGGGCATCGCCCGCGGAACCGGTCATCGGGATGCCGGGTGCGGGCAGCCCGGGGTCCTCCCCCCTGGGCACCTCGGGAGTCCGCCATGACCGTTGAGAAGAACGACAAGTCGCTGGCGGCGCTCTTCTCGGACCTGACGCGGGACACCGTCGAGCTGGTCCGCCAGGAGGTGGCGCTGGCGCGCTCCGAGCTGTCGCAGAAGGTGAGCAGCGCTCAGACGGCGCTCGCGTCGATGGCGGTCGGAGCGGCGGTGATCCTCGCCGGCCTGTTCCTGCTGCTGCAGGCGGTGGTCCAGGGCCTCGCGATGGTGCTGCCGCCCGACATGGCCCCCTGGCTGTCGCCGCTCATCGTCGGCGCGATCGTCGCGGCCACCGGCTGGGCGATGCTCAAGGCCGGCCAGGCGAAGCTCGACCCCGACAACCTGGTGCCGCAGCGCACCCTGGACTCGCTGCGGCGCGACAAGGCCGTGGTGCAGGAGAAGACACGATGAACAGCTCCGCAGACACCCGCCGCCCGGACCAGATCGAGGAGGACATCGAACGCACGCGCGCCGAGGTCAGCTCCACGATCGACGCGATCCAGAGCAAGCTCACGCCGGGCCAGATGATGGACCAGGCGATCCAGTACCTGCGCAACAGCGGCACCGGCGAGTTCGGCTCGAACCTCGGGCGCACGGTTCGCGACAATCCCGTGCCGGTCGCGCTGATCGGCGTGGGCATCGCGTGGCTCGCGATGGGCGGCGGCCGCCCGCAGCGCGAGGCGTCCGCGTGGGCCTCGGTCGCGCCGGTGCGCCCGCGCGGCGCGGCCGCCTCGACGTGGGCCGCCGGCGACTCGGGTCTGACCGACGAGGCGTGGGCGGATGCGGACGACCGCGCCGCGGACCTCGACCCCGCGGGTCGGGCGACCGGAGCGGGCTGGTCCGGACACGACGTCGGCGACCGGATGCGTGACACCGTGAGCGGCGCGACCGGCCGCATGCGGGACGCCGTCTCGGACACCACCGGCAGCATCAGGGAGACGGTCGGCGAGGCCGCGCAGCGCGCACGCGAGCTCGCGCACCAGGCGGGCGATCGGCTGTCGGGACTCGGCCACGACGCGCGCTCGCGGGCCGGGGCGCTGCAGGACCGGACCAGGATGCAGGTCGACCGGGCGCGCGAGCGCACGATGCAGGTGGTCGAGGAACAGCCGCTGGTGCTCGGCGCGGTGGGCATCGCGATCGGCGCGGCGCTCGGCGCGGCATTGCCGTCGACGCGGCGCGAGGACCGACTGATGGGCGGGGTCCGCGACGGTGTGGTCGGCGGCGCGGCGGAGGTCGCCCGGGAGCAGGTGCACGGGGTGGCCGAATCGGCACAGCGCGTCGCCCGGACCGCCCGGGACGAGGTCGAGCGCGCGGTCGAGGGCCGCGACCCGAGTGCGGCCTCGCCCGACCCGTCCCTGCCCTCCGCGCCCTACTGAGGCAGCGCCTCCGGAGCCGCCGCCCTCGGGCGGCTCCGGACCGACCCGCGCCGACCCGCGACGGCGCAGTGTCGTCGCGACGACGCCCCGATCGCGCCACCGCGGCCGCCCGCCCCGCGCCGCCGACCACCAGTCGGACGCCCCGGCGGCGCGCCGGACAGGCCTCGCCCCCCCACGCTAGCGTGACGTCCGGATCGGTTCCGGAAGCGGGCGATGGGGCGGTGGGGCAGGATCGGCAGGGCAGCAACGGTGGCGGCGGTCGCGGCGATGGTCGCGGCCTGCGGCGGCGGCGGCTCGTCCGACGACACGCCCGTCAGCGCGGCCGGGACGCCGTCGGCGACCCCCACGGCGAGGACCGCCTCGGCCGAACCCGCGAGCGTCGGCTCGAGCGTCGACAAGGCGTTCTCGGACCGGGTGCTCGAACTCGTCAATGCCGCACGCGCGGTGGGCCGCGACTGCGGGTCGACCGCCTACCCGGCGGTCGGGCCGCTGACCTGGAACACGCAGACCGAGCAGGCAGCACGCGCCCAGGCCGAGCATCTCCAGCAGAACAACGCGTTCAGCCACACCGGCGCGGGCGGCTCTACGGTGGGCGATCGGCTCACCGCGACCGGCTATGTCTGGTCGACGGTCGGCGAGAACATCGCGGCCGGATTCACCGAACTGCCCGACGTCGTGAACGGCTGGATCGAGAGCCCCGGCCATTGCGTGAACATCATGAACGGCAACTTCGTCGACGTCGGCGTGGTGCTCGTGCCGGGCACGTCGTCGAACACCTACCGGACCTACTGGGGCATGGTGCTCGCGCGCCCGCGCTGAGCACCCGCCCGCGGCGCGCGCTCACAGCTCGCGCGTGAACCCTTCCTCGACGAGCTCGGCCGCCCGCAGCACCGCCCTCGCCTTGACCTCGGTTTCCTGGAACTCGGCTTCGGGCACGGAGTCGTAGACCACGCCGGCAGCGGCCTGCACGTTCAGCATGCCGTCCTTGAGGACCCCGGTGCGGATCGCGATGGCGACGTCCATCTCGCCCGACCACGACAGGTAACCGCAGGCGCCGCCGTAGATGCCCCGCTTGACTGGCTCGAGCTCGTCGATGATCTCCATCGCGCGGACCTTGGGCGCGCCGGTCAGCGTGCCGGCCGGAAAGGTCGCCCGCAGCACGTCGATCGCGTCGAGGCCGGGCACGAGCATGCCTTCGACGTTGGAGACGATGTGCTGCACGTGCGAGTACTTCTCGATGACCATCCGGTCGGTGACCCTGACGCTGCCGATCTCGGCGATGCGGCCGATGTCGTTGCGCGCGAGGTCGATCAGCATCAGGTGCTCGGCACGCTCCTTCGGGTCGGCGAGCAGCTCGGCGGCGAGCGCGTCGTCCTGCGCCGGCGTCAGGCCCCGCTTGCGCGTGCCGGCGATCGGACGGATCGTGACCTTCGTGCCCCGGGTCGACACCCGGCCCTCGGCATCGGCGAGCTCGACGGCCTCCTGCCGCACCAGGATCTCGGGCGAGGCGCCGATCACCTGGAAGCCGCCGAAGTCGTAGTAGTACATGTACGGCGACGGGTTGATCGAACGCAGCGCGCGGTACAGCGACAGCGGCGAGTGCGCGAAGGGTTTGCGCAGGCACTGCCCGACCTGCACCTGCATCACGTCGCCCGCGACGATGTAGTCCTTGGCGCGGGCGACGGCGGCGAGGTAGTCGTCATGAGCGAACTCGCGGCGGATCTCGCCCTCGGGCAGCGCGGCATCTTCGGGCTCGACGGCGGGCTGCGCCAGCCGGGCCTGCAGCTCGCGCAGGCGCCGCTTGGCCTTCGCGAACGCGTCGGGCAGCGACGGGTCCGCGTAGACCAGCAGGTAGAGCTTGCCGCGCAGGTTGTCGACGATCGCGAGCTCGTCGACCAGCAGCATCAGCACGTCGGGCGTGCCGATCGGGTCGGGCTTGCGCGACGGGCCGAGCCGGGGCTCGATGAAGCGCACGACGTCGTAGCCGAAGTAGCCGGCGAGCCCGCCGGGAAAGCGCGGCAGTCCGGGTCGCAGCGCGACCTTGAAGCGCGCGTGGAAGGCACGGACGAACTCGAGCGGATCGCCGGTGTGGGTCTCGACGACCTGGCCGTCGCGGACGACCTCGATCGCGTCGCCGTTCGCCCGCAGCAGCGTGCGCGACGGCAGGCCGATGAAGGAGTAGCGCCCGAAGCGCTCGCCGCCGACCACCGATTCGAGCAGGAAGCTGTTGGCGCGCTTCGTGCGGTCGATGAGCTTGACGTACAGCGACAGCGGCGTGTCGAGGTCCGCGAGGCACTCGGCCAGCAGCGGGATCCGGTTGTAGCCCTGGGCGGCGAGCGCCCGGAATTCGATCTCGGTCATGCATCCCTCACGGGTCGGCCCGCGCGGGGCGGGCGGTGCGACGATGGTTCGTGGCCCGCGCACGGCGCGCGGGCAGCGGCGCGGATCAGGTCCGGCGCCGCCACAGGCAGGACCGCCAGGTCCTGACGTCGACGAAATCGTGCGCGCGATGCATGGTGCGGCGGTGCGGTCCGATGAGATGTCGGGGCTGCGTCCCGGGGCGTTTCAGACGATCGGATCGATCAGCGAGGCCGCGTCCAGGAGCGAGCCGACTATAGCATCGACGTCCAGGGACCGGACGTCGCGGCCCTCGTTGTAGCCGTAGGGCACGGCGAGGACCGCCATGCCGGCGGCCCGCGCGGCGAGGGCGTCGTTGATCGAGTCGCCGATCGCGACGACGTCGGCGGGGGCCGCGCCCAGGGTGCGCGCGGCGTGCAGCATCGGTGCCGGATCGGGCTTGCGCGTGGGCAGCGCATCGCCGCCGAGCACCAGCTCGAAGGCGTCGCGCAGGCCGCAGCGTTCCAGCAGCGGGTCGGCGAAGGCCTGCGGCTTGTTGGTGACGCAGGCGAGCCGCAGGCCCTTGGAGCGCATCGCGGCGAGGCCCTCGTGCACGCCCGAGTAGGCACGTGCGTGCCGGCCGTTCGTGGTCAGGTAGTGCCGCATGAACGCGTCGTGGCCGCGCGCGTGGGTCGCGGCGTCGACGCGCGCATCGAGGCCGCCGCCGAGCACGCGATGCACCAGCACCTCGGCGCCGCGGCCGACGTAGGTGGTGACGACCGACTCGGGCACCGCCGGGAAGCCGAGCTCGACGAGCGCCACCAGATCGGGCCAGAGTCCGATATCCCGCTGCTGGCTCGCATCGACGGTGCGGACCCGGTCGATGCCGTGCGGCGGACCGAGATCGCCGCGCGCATTCGCGTCGCGCTGGATGCCCTGCCGTCCTACCACCGGGGGGTCATCGTGATGCGCGAGGTGGAAGGGTTGAGCTACGACGAGATGGCCGAGGCCATGCAGGTCTCCAAGGGTACCATCATGAGCCGGCTGT
>Ga0105105_10000886_pt1 | contig 13133 bp, 15 predicted proteins | sample PPLLaktember2015_4_FD_79108 | JGI IMG/M metagenome (GOLD analysis project Ga0105105, IMG submission 79108) | Freshwater sediment microbial communities from Prairie Pothole Lake near Jamestown, North Dakota, USA - PPLs Lake P8 Core (1) Depth... | ecosystem: Environmental > Aquatic > Freshwater >... | reverse complement strand
TTTTTTTTTTTTTTTTTTTAATCCCTGATCCCTATTTCACTGACAGAAAACACAGCTTCACCTTCAGGAAGATGCGGGGAATCGATCAATCGTGCGATCCGTTTCCCTCCCTTACTTTTCCGTAGATACAGTCGAAACGTCGCGGTATGTCCCACGATATGACCTCCGATTGGTCTGGTTGGATCACCAAAGAACGCATCTGGTTTTGCAGCGACTTGATTAGTCACCACAACAACCCCATTAAACAGGTCACTCCAGCGGAGCAGATCGTGCATATGCTTGTTCAATTTCTGCTGTCGATCCGCAAGTGCACCTCTCCCTACGAACTCTGCACGGAACTGACTGGTCAACGAATCAACTATTAACAAACGTGCTGGATACTCTTTGGATAGTTCGATGACCTTATCGACGAGAAGCATCTGATGGCTTGAGTTATACGCCCTGGCGACATGGATTTTATTAAGCACCTCATCAGAGTCAAGCTCAAGGGCCTCCGCCATCTGGATGATACGATCTGGTCGAAACGTGTTTTCTGTGTCAATGTAGAACACATGGCCGTCTAGTCCACCTTTCTCTATCGGAAGTTGAACGTTAACGCACATCTGATGAGCGATTTGTGTCTTGCCTGATCCAAACTCACCGAACATTTCAGTGATCGCTTGACTATCAAATCCTTTTCCACCCATCAGTTCATCAAAGGCTTTCGACCCTGTGGTAATCGACCCTATTTTTGCCCGACGCTCAAGCAGTGCAGTCCCTGTCTCAAAACTACCGATATCTGCTTGCTTTCGAGCTGCTTGAATGATTTTTGCAGCGGTAGGTTCACCGATCTCTGCGACCTCTGCTAATTCCTTTGGTGATGAGACCGCAATGCTCATCATATCTGCATATCCCGCTTCGATTAATTTATCCGCTATCGCTGGTCCAACACCAGGTAAATCATGCAGAGGTGACTCGATTAGTTTATCTTTTCCCATAAGAGCTCCCTTGTGTAAGAAGAAAGAGAAAGATGTTTATAAACATGTGGTACAGGACACTGAAAGTATCCTCCAACTACAGGAAACTCACCTCGATATTTTTACGAAACATTTAAATAAAAAGACGTCTATGATGATGAATGGGGAAAAATTTATGAAAATTTTAAGTAGAACAAAAATGGTAATAAAAGCTAGTGTCGTTCTCGCTATTGCATTGGCATTTCTCTTGCCCGTGTCAGCAGCACCTGCTCAAAACTTAGTGAGCTACCAACCAAAAGACCAAAACACTTTCTTCAGAGCAGAATGGATAGAGCAAGCGACCGGTTTTGTAGACGCAAGCCGGGGTATTGACTATGTGCATTGCGTTGATGAAAACATCGTCTGGGCAGTTGCCTATGATGGGACCAGTACACAGGCACCCTGTCAAGATTTCACAAAAACCATCGATGGTGGGAATCTTTGGACTCCTGGCTTTATTAATGGTGCTGATGGATTACGATCTGCAATGATTTTTGCCCTTGATGTCAACAAAGCATGGGTGCCAATGTTTGCAGCATCCGGTGGAGTTCAAGGAATCTATTACACCTCTAATGGTGGGAGCACCTGGGCACGTCAACCAACTGCTTTGTTTAGCGATCCTGCATCGTTCCCTAACTGTGTTCATTTCTGGGACGCAAATATCGGATGGTGCATGGGCGACCCAATTGGGGGATACTTTGAGATTTATACAACCGTCGATGGCGGTGTGACCTGGACACGAGTCCCACAAGCGGACATCCCAGATCCCTTATCCGGTGAATGGGGCGTTGTCGGGTACTATGATGTCATCGGAGATACTATCTGGTTTGGAACAAACGTCGGACGTGTCTATAAATCCATTGACCGCGGGTTCCACTGGACCGCTGTACAAACAACACTCTCAGCATACATCAACCCAACCTTTAAAGATGCAAACCATGGTCTTGTGATAGATTTAAATGCCGGGGCAAATGCATTGCTCGCTGAAACCTTTGATGGTGGCGCGACCTGGGCTTCCATTTCATTCACAGGCCCGTGTTATGATTCAGATATGGTCTATCTCCCTGGGACTGAAAACATGTTTATTAGCGCAGGGGCTGCTACCGGTAAATCAGGTGCCTCATACAGTCTTGACGGTGGTCACAGCTGGATAGATTATGCTGAGCAATTTGACCAACAGATGATGAGTATGGATTTCGTGGAAGGAAAAATCGGATGGTCTGGAGCGTTTAACACCGATGATGTCACCGGTGGAATCTGGAAACATACTCCCTCTGAGACTCCAAAACCACTGCTGACGATTACTATTGCTGGTGGAAAAGGATTCACCGTGACTGTGAATAACATTGGTGAAGCAGCGGCAACAGATGTCACCTGTGATGTCACTATTGAGGGTGGTTTATTCGTAAAACCTAAAGAGTTCTCAGGAACCCAAGCGAATCTTGGTATTGGAGCCAATTTCACCGTGCTTGGTGCACCAAAAGGTATCGGCCTTGGTTTATTCAAACCCATGCCAACGATAACCATCAACGTCAACTGCACTGAAGGTATTAGTGCAACCAAAACAGTCGAAGCAAAGATTTTCTTCTCGAAGATAACATTACAATAAACCGAGAAAAAAATCTCCCTTTTTTTCTTTTTTTTATTTGAACAATCGATGAAAAATTGCTAATACTAATTACATGATCCGTTCGATCATTTCAAGGACAAATCCGCTATCATCGATGACATACCGGGCGATGCCTATTTTCTTTGCATAATTCCGCATTTTCTTAACTGAGAGGTACCGCTCGAACGATGAGCCTTTCTGGATGACATCCAGCTCAAGGACCGCGTCAGCGAGTCCTTCCATTTTCCGCTCAAAAAGATCCCCATGGACTCCTTTCGTCATCACAATAAGCAGAGCACCTTTGTTCTTCAGGTTATTGACTTTGATCGCAAAGACGGTTCTGAGCACATCCTCCTGATCGTATTGACTGAGGAAAAAATCAAGGGAGTTGATGATAATAATTCGTTTCTCAGGAACATTTTTTGTCCGATTCGATAAAATCGCTAAGAAATCTTCATTGGCGGTGGTTGTCGAAGGCATCGCAGTTGACCCGATCTGGATGAGTTCTTTCAGTTTCAGTTTTGAGCGTTGTTCATAGATGCTGACCCGTTTTTGTTCCCCTTGTAAGACATTTGAGTAGTATTTCTCTGAGATGTCAACAAAATCTATCTCTGGTATTGGCCAATTGAACCGTTGGATCGTATCAAGTATCTCCTGTTTTGTTTCTTCCGTAGTGATGTAGGTGACACCCCCGCTTGTCGCAATCTGTTTGACAAGAATCTCAGTACTACTGCCTGGGCTGCCGAGAAGGACGACAGTGAATCCACCAGGGATCCCTCCTTCTAGCAATCGGTCTAACTTATCGATTCCAGTACGGATAAACCCTTCTTTTTTCTGAACCGTGGTATTGATAAATGCTTCTCGTGGCATTCTCTCAGGTGCCGTCTTCTTTCTTCAAAAAAGTAAATGCACGGATCACTCGTTCGCGTTCTAGTTTATCTTTGGCAGATGCATTTGCTTTGAAGATGAGTTCAGGGTGGTCTTTGTTTTTCATCTCATTAAGGACAAGTTCCCCTTGAGGGAACGCACTCAGGAAAAGTCCTCGCATCACTCCGAAATTAAAAAGTGATTCCGCGGTGCGTTCTTGTGACGTCTGCGCGAGTGGATTTCTGTTCATGAATGTTGTCGCAACATCATGGGAAATTTTCGTAAAAGTAAATTCAGTACCCAGCGGTCCACAGATGTCTTTTTCTATCTCCCTGAGCCATTCTTTCATTGTCCAATCTGGTGCTTTTTCTTTTATGCGTTGTGCGAACAGTCCCCTGCCGAACGCTTCACCCATTCGCATGACCGAGTCTGGGTGTCCATGTCCCGATTGGAGTTTTTCTAAAGCTGCATGAAACGCGCTCTGCTGCCAGTCTGTAAGCTGTTCCTCGTCAGAAGGCATATCTTCCCAGGAACTGTCACTGTGTTCCTTTTTTCTTCTTTCTGATTCGCTCATAATTGCTACACTCTAATCAATAAATGAATCACGTAACACGATGATCTTGTCGTTGAGTTGTATGAGTTTGCTTGAGTCCATTTCTTCTTCAACGAGAATAGAGACGACATGGATGTTCTCTGACCTGCTTTTATTCATGACCAGGGTCATGAACTCCCTGATGATCTCTGGGTCATTGTAGATCATTAATGCGCTAAGTGAGTCGATGACGATGTATTTATCCAAATCACGTTTCATTCCTTTGAAATTGTTCAATATCTCAAGGATTATTTTTTCTAGCATCACTGGGCTTTCTACATAGATGCAGTTTGAGGCAGCTTCGGAGATACCAGCGGCACGTGAGATACAGTCAATAAATTTGATGTTGGTCTGTCTGGTCCCTTCTTTGAATGTTTTTGTAAGATAATCGAAGGTTTTACTGGCTGTGAGGAACGTCCAGGTGGTATGGGTGTTTCTGCACATGGAGTCAAAGATTGCCTCTAGCAAATCTCCATGTCTGTTCTCAGGGACCTGGATACCAACGGATTGGTTCACCTGGATTGCTGCTGCGATTCGTTCCCTTATGCCTTCAATAACAGCATCTACCATCTTCTCTTCTCCTATCGTTTCAAGAGTGTTTCAAACTCTGTGGATTTCAACAATGGTATTAACTCGATACCACGTTGAGCAGAAATGTTTAATGCAAACTTTGTCCGGGAATGGTCAGTCCCTCGCATTTTAATGACCTGTAACGTCCGAATGAGATCCCCTTTCCGGTCCATATCCCCCAGGAAGAGGATACCATCAGAGATGAACTCCTCGATCTCATATTGGGAGAATTTGAATGTCTGAGGTGGGACTTCGGAAGTCAGCATTGTGGTGCATTTCATCACCGCAAGGGAGGTGCCGAGTTTAAAGATGAAATCCCGGATCATCTCTCTGGTCTGAAGTCGATAGCACAATGCAGTAATGGAGTCCATCACCAAGCGTTTGACGTCTAGTTCATCAGCGATATCTTTTAGGATATCAAGCAGCGCTCCTGCGTCTTCCACGGTGTATTTCTCTGTGTCTAACCCTAACCGTTCACTGATGATCCGAAGATCGATGATATTGACCATGCCTGATTCGATGAGTTTCTTGTCGTAGAATGCAAACCCTTCAAGATTTTTCGTTAACTTGAAGAGAGGTTCTGTGATGGTAAAAAACACGCCACGTTCCCCTTTTCGTGCTCCATTAAAAAGGAACTGCATACAAAGTGTTGTTTTACCTGACCCGCTGCACCCTGTGACAAGAACCGTACTTCCGAGTGGTATTCCCCCTGACATTTTCATATCAAGTTCTTCGATACCGGTGCTACAAACATCTTTTTTTATTGGCATAGCCATATCTCCTCAACCTTTTCGCACTTAGAGTGTATCTTTTCGAAATTGATATACATTCGTATAATATAAAACTTAAGGTTTTATTTATTCAAATTTCCTTTTTTTACAGCAAACTACTAAAAGATGAAAATATTCTGCATCAGTGATTCTTTGACCTCTTGGGGTTTTTCATGACCATTGCGTGTTCGAAATGTAAGAAACCTGCGATTACCTTCATCCGCTATAGCGGTGCTCATCTTTGTGAAAACCATTTCATTGAATATGTTGAACGTCGGGTGAAAAAAGATTTTAAAAAACAAGGACGGACAAATGATGAGACGACCTTGGGTATCGCATTGTCTGGCGGGAAAGATAGTACGGTAACCATGAATCTTATGCATCAGATTTTTTCACATCATCCTTTCGTCACCTTGCATGCAATCACAGTCGATGAAGGGATCAAAGGATATCGTGATACCAGTCTGCCGATAGCCCAAAAAAATTGTAAGAAACTAGGAATTGAATACCATGTCATTTCTTTTAAAGAGGTCATTGGGATAACGATGGATGAGATTGCATCGCATCATGATGAACTGGGAGAATGTAGCTATTGTGGTGTGTTCCGGAGGTTCTGTCTGAATAAAAAAACAAAGGAGCTTGGGGTGGATAAATTGGTGATGGGACATAATCTTGATGATATGGCCCAATCGATCCTGATGAATTTTACCAATGGTGATATGCAGAAGCTTGCTCGTCTTGGCCCGCATACAAAGATTCAGCCGGGTCTTGTGCCTCGGTTGCTTCCCTTGCGAGTCATCCCTGAGAAGGAAGTCATGTTGTATGCGTTGGTGAAGGACATTGAGTTTCATAACGCAGAATGTCCGTATTCGACGCGAGCGTTCCGTGGGTCATTCCGTGATATCATCGATTCTCTTGAGGAGAACACGCCAGGGACGCGACATAGTATTTTGAATAGTTATGAGAGCATCAAGGATTTGTTGCTCAAGAAATATCCAGCGATTTCGCTTAATACATGTCCGACCTGTGGTGAACCAACGTCTCAGAAGCTTTGTAAAACTTGTCTTTTGAAAAAGAGGATCATGTAGCCTGATTATTCGCGTTTGACGTCTACGGTTAATCTGCAGAGGCTGTCAAGTTGTGCTTCGAGAACGTCGCCTTCTTTTATTTCTCCGACGCCTTCTGGTGTGCCTGTCAGGATCAGATCTCCTGCTTCCAGCGTCATGATCTCTGAGATAAATGAGATAATGCGTTCTATCGAGTAGATCATCTGGTTGGTGTTTGCACTCTGTTTGACTATTCCATTGATCTTTAGCATCAAATCAAGGTTCTGTGGGTCTGGGACCTTTTCTTTTGTTACTGCATCGCTGAGGGGCGCAAAGGTGTCAAATCCTTTCGCGATCGCCCACGGCCACCCGTTCTTTTTTGAGACAGACTGGATGTCACGGGCGGTGATGTCAAGAGCGACAAGGTACCCAAGCACATACTGCATTGCTTTTTCTTCGCAAATGTACTTTCCTTTTTTTCCCAGGATGATTCCAAGTTCGACCTCATGGTGCAGACACTGTGATCGTTTTGGGATGATGATTGTTCCGTGATCGTAAATAACCGAGCTTGTTGGTTTGAGAAACAGTAAGGGATCTTCAGTGATTGTGGCGTTCATTTCTCGTGCGTGTTCTGCATACGTCCTGGCAAGGCAGATGATTTTTCCGATGCGTACATGTTTTTCTGAATCCTGAAACTTATAATATGTCATATGGGGTCAACATCAAGTCAGGTGTTAATAGGTTTTGTGAAGTTATTTTTTTGGGTGCGTCATTAAAAGAAACAGGATAAGTATTATAATAGCATCTCATCATATCTTCATTGAAGGTTCCGAATAGTAAGGAGAGAAACCGATGAATAAAACCTTGATAGTATTAGGTGCTGGAATCTGGGGTGTCCTTATCCTTTTACGATTCGTCCCGCTTGGTGATGAATCAACGACCTTGATGCTTTTCAATATCCTTGAAATCGTCGCTTTCGTCATCACCATTGTTGGGATTGTCAGGCGAGACTAACGATACGTTAACCTTTTCTTTTCCGCTCTTATTTCATTTTTTTTTAGTCGGGGTTGATACTACTTCATCAGGGTTTTTTTTACACAGAGGAATGATAAAAATGGTTTTCGGTACTGGGTGTACAGAACCCTGGTAACAGGTGTACAACAACTCCTTAATAATGAAAGCAACAGAATGGTATTCGGTGAGAAAAGATGAATACCCTCTTTGTAAAGGCGTTGAAAAACAGTTTTGATATGAGCAAGGAAGATGCAGTCGCTTTAGCCCAGACTGTCCAAAAAGTGTTCAAGGGCGTCAAAGAAGTCGAGGATATGTCACTTCATAAGGACATCCGTTCTATCTTTAACGATTTACATCAGAAAAACTTATTGTGTCTGAGACGTGAAGAAATCAAAGAAAAAGGGAAATCCGTCCGGAAGTTTTATTGGTCATTTAATTCCGATGGGATCCGTGCTGAAGCTGACCGCAGACCCATCGAGGAATCTCAGTACGAAATCTATAAGAAGATCCCTGAGAACGCCTGGTTAGTCCATTCGTGCAACACCTAAGGGTGTTGCGCAGTCTACTTTTTTTTTATTTTTTTTTATTGGTACCCGCCGATTTGGAGACTTGGGTCACCAAGTAAGATATGTGTCTGGAGGATCTTTGCGTCGTACCGATAGGTGTCTACCGGGAAGTTTTGAACATAACCGGTGAGCACCTGGTCATAGGTTTGACCAAGAACCGTGATGTTCCCCTGGTTGTAGAGACGGAAGAACTCAAGCTCGAACCATCCATCAAGGCCTTGGGTGCAGTCTGGGATGTCATCATGGTTGTAATCACCGACATTGACTCCTCCAAATCCGCTGCTTCCGGTGGATGCGATCGCGCCTCCTTTGACTTTTACGAACACCCAGCTCCAGCATTCCAGGGCGTAGTTGTATTTGAAGTAGGATCCAAACCATGTTTCATTGATCCTGAAGTAGTCGAGTTTTTCTTTGAGGAATCCGAGGATGAGGTTCTTTGGTGCACTATCTAGTTCGCTGTTATGGCAGCCGCCGACGAGTAGTATCGGAGGCATGCCTTTGTTGGTGAGGTCTGGCATGTCCGTGTTTTTGTAATTCCCTGTCCAGTTGATGTAATCCCCGTTGTTATGGGTCGCCCATGATTTCGGGCTTCCATGGCCGACGAAGTAGAGAAATCCGCATCCTTTGCTGATTTCATTCTGGATCGTTTCCAGGGAGAGATTCTCTAGGGATGCCCAGAGTTTGACTGGGATGAACTGCGGCATGTATTCTAAGGCTTTGGCTGTTGCTTCCTCACCTTCGTTGTAATCGGTTCCCCCTTCGATGCTTTTGTCAAAGGTGTCTCCGCCGATGACGACCATCCGGTTGAACCATTCTTTTCCTGCTGCGGTGTTCTCATAGGTGATTATCTTATCTACCATGGTTTTTACTTCTGATTTAAACATGCAGGCTAACCTGGCGAGGTGGACGTCTGGGACCAGGTCGACGACATCCTCTGCTGGATGACCTTCAGGATAGGGCCATTCTGCGTAGAGGCCATCGTTATCAGTATCCCATCTGGAGAAGCTCCCATTTCCGGTGTAAAGGTCCGCGTAGTACAGGTCAGAGACGAATTTGAGTTCTTCGTACAATCCGCCGGTGTCGGTCTCAAGGCTGCTGTATCTGGTTGGTACTTGTGCGTAGTTGCCGACCAGCATCACATAGGTGATGTTCCAGGTTTCTTTTGCGTTTTTAATGAAATATTTTATTTGTTCTTGTGTATCTCTGCCTTCAGCGGGGAAATAGGTTTCTGCAGAGATGTCTGAAATAGGGATGAGTTTTGTTTGGATCCCATGCGTGTTCTTATGAGTCACCAATGGCTCAAGTAACCTGGAGTAGGAGTCTTTGCAGATGATGATCATATCATACTCTTCTGTGTATGAAGAAGATGACGGGGAGGGGGGTTCATAGGAAATATCTATGGTGATGCTGTCCAGTGGTTGTATCGTGTATTGGACTGGGTTGTATCGCACCGGGTTGATTTGGATGGTCAGAAACGTTGTTTGGATGTTCTGTCTGTTGAGTCCTGCGGTGAGTCGATATGAGTACCATGTGTCTGGGAATACTTGATTGTTTGTGTAGATCTCTTTGTTTTCAGTTGGTTGTATCGTCAGATCGTTGGAGAGGAAGGGTACTGGTTGGACCGCTGGTGTGATTTTCTGATTGATAGGGATTTGCGGTTGGCTGGTGATAGTGCATTTCATGTCATTAATGAGTGTACCAAATGGTAGTTCAATGGTTTTCATAACTAGAGGGAGGATTGGTTCGCCAGCGATGGTTCGGAATCCGGTTGCTTCAGTGAGATGGATGGTGGCATACGTGTCGCTTGTTTGTATCAAAGGTTGTGAAAATTGATAGGTCAGAGTTGTTGTTTGAAGGCTTTTTGATGGTGTGTTGTGTCTTTGTGTGTTTCCTGCTTGGATACTTCCCACAACGACGATGAGTGTGGTCAGTATGCTGATGATAACAATGAAATCTCTTTTCTTCATTGGTTTTTGCCCCCTTATTCTTTACTGTATTTAACGGTGTAATGTTATAAATATCTTTTGTTCTTTTTCGAGTGTGTTTTCATCAATAAAGTTAAATACCTCTTCTCTATATGCCAGTCAGCGGTTCGAAGGAAACAAAGAACCGAATATAAAAAGGAAGTATATAATAATGGAAAAAAGAGATAGATCCGATCGTGGTGGTCGGGATTATGGTGCACCACGTGAAATGCACGATGTTACTTGTGCAGATTGCGGTAAGGAAACCCAGGTTCCGTTCGCGCCCGATGGTAACAGACCCGTCTACTGTAGGGATTGTTATCAGAAGCATCGGCCAAAGAGATTCTAAGTAGATATATATCTAGATCGTTCGAACGTGGTTTTTTCTTTTTCTTTTCTGAAGAAGGAAAAACTACTTTTTATTCTTTTTTTGTATTATTTTTTTGTAAAACAGGTACAGGTCTGTATCTGGTGTGTCCCAGTTCATGGGTTGGCGTGCCTGCAGGTCACCGTTTGTCGGGATGCTCCATTGTGATGTTGTTTGTGTCATGCCGGTTTCTGTCCCATAGTAGATGATCGCAGGTTGTGGTAGTGAGAATTGGATTTCCGCTGCTGTTTTGAGTTTTTCCTTGTCGTTTCTGCATTGGAAGACGAACCGGTCCATATCATGGTTGTCCAAGAACGTTGGTAGTAAAAAATCCTCTGGGAATTGTGCATAATGGTTGTGCAGTTGTTTTCTGAAGGTATGTTCTGAAATGTTCTTCATCACAACTTGTTTTATCAGCTCTTGGACTTTGAAGTCCAGGACACCATCGAGTGTCCCATAGTATTCTTTGAAAAGGTTATCTGAGGAGTCCCCGGAGAGCCATTTGAGGTATCTGTGTCGTACCTGAAGGGTGCGTAGCTCGTGTCTTTTGATGCCCATCATCCAGGCTTCACCGATGAGGACGGTGTTGGGGAACTGGTTTTTGATTTCCTTGGTAAAGTGTTCCCAGAACTCATGTGATGGTCCGATGACATGGTCGAGTCGGAAGCCGTCGAATCCAAGGCTGAGCCAGTATTTTGCTGCATTGATGATATGGTCTTGAGTCGGTGGGTTGGATAGGTTCAGTTTTGGGATGTCTTTTATGCTGAGGAAACAGAGGTATTCATCAGGCCAATTTGTAAAGTAAAACCATTCTCTGTACAGGCTGTTCTTGTCCTGTTGTGCTTCTTTGAAGAACGGGTGGTGTTTTGAGCAGTGGTTTGGGACAAAATCCGCGATGATGTGAAGGTTGTTTTTATGGGATTCTCTGATGAGTTCTTTGATGTCGTCCCGTGTTCCAAAACGGGGGTCTACCTGGTAAAAATCGGTGATGTGGTACCCATGGTACGCTGAGGTGTTATAAAACGGGGAGATCCAGAGTGTTGTGACCCCAAGGTCGAGGAGATAGGGGAGTTTTTCGATGATTCCTCTGACAGTTCCGCCTAAGAAAATTGGTGAGTCCCAGTTTTTTGTGCTGTGGAACCCTGCGAACCGGTCTATGAAGATATGGTAGATGACTGCCTGTTTCATCCAATCCAGGGTACTCATTGAGCATGCATGGTGTTTTCCTATTTTTAATATTTTGATGGTTGATGCTTTTTTTAGCTGCTTGTTTTAAATTCTCAGAACTTATTTGTTTTTTTACTGATAGGTATGGTTAAACAGACCGTTGTACAGCATGTGGCGTTGGAATGTAGTAGTGTGCAGTTGGCAGATATTTTTTTTATCAAGGTCCTTGGGATCCCAAAAGTGAAAAGTACAATGCTTCCTAAAGAGTTATGTTCATCGATTTTCCAGGTCGATCGATCAGTACAGATGGAGACGTATGATAATGGGACAGCACGCTTTGAGGTGTTCATCACCGCGGAACCAAAGAGCTCTTCGTTTGTGCATATCGGCCTTGCGATTGACAATACAACTGATTTTGTTGCTCGATGCAAGGACCATGGGCTGACACCGTTTTTCGTTCAAAAAGGTGAGAAACAGCTGTTATTTGTGCGGGATTTCTCTGAGAATCTCTTTGAGATGATAGAAAAATGAATACACCTATTCGTATCATTTTTTAAAGCATATATTTTTAAAGAAGAAGATTATGTAAATTTCTGTTTAGGAATCTGAAATGAAAAAATATTTCGTTGTGCTTGGGGTCATTGTCCTTGTTGTTTGCGTCGGATTGAGCGGGTGTAATCAGATTAGTAATTTGTTTCTTTCCGATGAAGATAAATTCGTTGGATTGTGGGAGAGTGAAGGATTTTTAGATGTACCGACCGTCATTGGATTTTCCTCCAATGGTACCCTTTCTATCACTGTGCAAATGGGACTTATTAATTTCTCATCCAGTGGGGGGAGCTGGGAACTCCAGGAAGGGATACTGACGATGGAACTTGAAGATTTAATCCTTCTGACAACGTATACGTATCAATTTGAAGCGGATAACACGAAGCTTACTCTAACTGAGATTGATAGTGGTGATTCGTACCTCTTGACAAAAAAGTAGGGATTGGATACGTTTTTTAAGGGTTGATTTTGTATTTGTATCATGTGAAAAACATTTGATACGAATCAATATTTCCCAATGAATTATCGACAATTGCATATATCATTATAGAAAATTATTAATATGGATGGGTGTTTATTATTATTGCCGAGAGGGAAGGTACTCATGGTCATCGCATTCCCCCTTTGAAACAATAAAGGGAAGATAGGTTCTTCATATTGCCTCCATACTTTCCCTTTCCCCACATTGGTTCTCATGTTTCAGAGAACGATTTTTATTTTTCCATTTGTATGATATTGAACACTCCTTACCCGTTTCTACGGTTCTGTTTTTTAAGAAGAACCCTTAGAAATAGAGCAAGGATGAGATGATAACAGGTGTTAAAACCGTAAAAATACTTCTGCGTATAAGAATATATTTTTGAAGGAAAAAGATTAAAAAGAAGGAGATAACTCTACAAATCCTCTCTCAGAAAAATCTTTTTGTCATCCTTTCAAACCAAGTTTCTCATTGAGATAATTTTTAAACGTGTGATACAATCCTTCCTTAATTCCCCCCTTTACCTGAATATCAACCGCATGATCCTTCTTCTTGTGTATCTTCATAATTTTTACGATA
>Ga0105105_10000885_pt1 | contig 13138 bp, 13 predicted proteins | sample PPLLaktember2015_4_FD_79108 | JGI IMG/M metagenome (GOLD analysis project Ga0105105, IMG submission 79108) | Freshwater sediment microbial communities from Prairie Pothole Lake near Jamestown, North Dakota, USA - PPLs Lake P8 Core (1) Depth... | ecosystem: Environmental > Aquatic > Freshwater >... | reverse complement strand
CTATCTCAAGGGCCGCGAGCGCCGCGAGCGTTCGCGGCGGCTGTCCCAAGCCGACCCCGAAAAGATCAAAGCGCACGCCAAGGAGATCAAGATCAAGACGGTTGCGCTCAAACCGCTCAAGCCCGTCCCGCCCCCCAAGCAGGAGGTCTTCGACTTCATGCAGACCGGCAAGGGCTTCCAGCTGCCGCCCTTCAGTCTGCTGGAGGACCCGGAGCCCAAGCCGGTCTCCCTGGACCGCGAGAGCCTGCGGATGCAGTCCACGCTGCTCGAGAAGAAGCTGGAGGACTTCGGCGTCAACGGCAAAGTGGTCGAGGTTTCGCCCGGGCCGGTCATCACCACCTACGAGTACGAGCCCGCACCGGGGGTCAAGATCAACAAGGTGGCCGGGCTTGCGGACGATCTGGCCCTGGCGCTGCGCGCGGCCAGCATCCGGATCGTGGCGCCAATTCCCGGCAAGGCCGCCATCGGCATCGAGGTCCCCAACTCCGTGCGCGAGATCGTCAAGTTCAAGGAGGTCGTCGCCTCGACGGCGTTCGACAAGTGCAAGTCCAGGCTCACCATCTGCCTCGGCAAGGACATCGTCGGTAACCCCGTGGCGGCCGAGCTCGACAAGATGCCGCACCTGCTGATCGCGGGGGCCACCGGCACCGGCAAGAGCGTGGCGCTGAACGCCATGATCTGCAGCCTGCTCTACAAGGCCCGACCCGACGAGGTCAAGCTGATCATGGTGGACCCCAAGCGCATCGAGCTGTCCAGCTACGACGGCATCCCGCACCTGATTACGCCGGTGGTGACCGACGCCAAAAAGGCCACCAACGCACTCTACTGGGCCGTGCGCGAGATGGAGCGCCGCTACGAGCGGCTCTCCGAGCGCCGCGCGCGCAACATCAAGCAGTACAACCAGAAGATCGACGCCGAAAAACCGGCCCCGGGCGAGGCCCCGCCGGCAAAGCTGCCCTACATCGTGATCATCATCGACGAGCTCGCCGACCTGATGATGGTCGCCTCGCGCGACGTGGAGGTGGCGCTCACGCGGCTGGCTCAGATGGCCCGGGCGGCCGGCATCCACCTGATCCTGGCCACCCAGCGGCCCTCGGTGGATGTGCTGACCGGCATCATCAAGGCCAACTTCCCCACGCGCCTGACGTTTCAGGTGTCCTCGAAGACCGACTCCCGCACGATCATCGACGCCAACGGCGCCGAGAGTCTGCTCGGCAGCGGCGACATGCTCTTCATGCCGCCGGGCACCGCTAAGCTGCAGCGCATCCACGGGGCCTACCTGTCCGAGGCCGAGCTGACCCAGGTCATCGAGTTCCTGAAGCGGCAGGAAAAACCCGAGTACGACCAGCAGATCACCGAGGCCCAGGCGGCCGAGGCTGCCAACGGCGAGGCCGAGGACGGTTACGACGAGCGCTACGACGACGCGCTGGAGCTGGTCGTGCGCACCCGGCAGGCGTCGATTTCGATGGTCCAGCGCCACCTGCGCATCGGCTACAACCGCGCCGCACGCATTATCGAGAAGATGGAGCGCGAGGGCGTGGTCGGCCCCTCGGACGGTGTCAAACCGCGCGAGGTGCTCGTCAGCAGCTTCGAGCGCCAGGACACGGGAGCGAGCAAGCTCAGAGGCCCGAAGCAGGAAGCGGGAGGATAGGGGAGGAAAGTGTCTAAAGTGCGCTAACGTGCCTAAACTACATGCTGAACCCTGAACCCTTATTAAACTCCAACCCCTTACTACCCCCATGCCCCCCGATCTCGATCTCATCCGCCGAACCAAGGGTTTTCTGGAAGACGCCGAGGGTGAGCACCTCTATCGGCTGGCGCTTGCAGCGGCGGTGATGGGGCCCTGCCTGGAGGTCGGCAGCTACTGCGGCAAATCCACGGTCTGGATCGGCACGGCCTGCCGCGAGGCGGCGCAGGTGCTCTTCGCGGTCGACCACCACCGCGGCTCGGAGGAGCAGCAGCCCGGGGAGGAGTACTTCGATCCGGCCCTCTTCGACCCGGCCGCGGGCCGGATCGACACCTTCCGGCATTTCCGCGCCACGCTGGCGGCCGCGGGCCTGGAGGACACGGTGGTGCCCGTCGCCTGCCCCTCCGAACTCGCCGCCCGCGCCTGGAAACCCCCGCTCAGCCTTGTCTTCATCGACGGCGGCCACGCCTTGGACACGGTGGCCGCCGACTGCCGCCTGTGGTCCGGTTGCCTCCTGCCCGGCGGCCTGCTCGCCTTCCACGACATCTTCCCCGATCCCGCCCAGGGCGGCCAGGCGCCGTTTCAGGTCTACCGCGAGGCGCTGGCCTCCGGCCGCTTCGCGGAGCACTCCTTCGTCCGCAGCCTCGGCGTCCTGCGATTGAGGTCTTGACGGGGAGCCGCAGCGGCACGGATATTCCGCTTCGGAGCGCGGTCGAAACTCACCGCCAACGGAGCCTAAGCCCGAACCTCTCCGATTAAGGGGCCAGGGTTTTGAGCTGGGCAAAGGCTCGGCTTGAGGACGGAGGCCGGTGTTGGGTTTGGGCCAAGGCTCCGTAGGCGTCTCAGACAGTCGGCCGGCATCCTCAGCGGAACATCCGTGCCGCAGCTCTATATGCGGAGGTGAAGCCTGTGGGAGCGGCTTCCAGCCGCGATTCATTCCCACGGTTTTTCTTCAATTCTGCTTGCGGGCATACACGACCAGACTCTTTCCCAGGATCGGGTTCAGGATGCGTTCGAGCGCGCGCGTGAGGCGGGGCTTCTTCATCAGGTCCCAGACCAGGAAGCGGTGGTAGATGTTGACCAGCCGCGCATCCGCGCGCTGCGGCCCCACCAGGCACTTCAGCCACCAGTAGGGGGTGTGCAGGCTGTGGGCGTAGTGGGCGGCGTGCGGCTTCAGGCCGGCGCCGGCCAGCCGTTTGAGAAGCGCCGGCTTGCGGTAGATGCGCACGTGGCCGCCCTCGGCCGCCGCGTAGTCCGCGGAGAGCGCCCAGCACAGGCGCTCCGGCCCCCAGCGCGGGACGCTGACCACCAGGTCCCCACCCGGCCGCAGCACGCGGCGGATCTCGGCCAGCACGCGGCCGTCGTCACGGACATGCTCCAGCACCTCCGCGCAGAGCACCAGGTCGAAGCAGCCGTCGGCAAACGGCAGGCTAAGGCCGTTTGCGGCGCACAGGTCCCAGCGGCCGCCGCCGTGTGCGTTCAGCCGCTCGTGCAGCTGCAGCCGTTTGCGGGCGGCAACCAGATCCGCACAGGCCGTGTCCACGCCGACCACCAGGGCGCCGGGCAGGCGATAGGCCCCGGCCGTGTGCCGGCCGCTGCCGCAGCCGACGTCCAGCACCCGGGCGCCGGGCGCGAGGTCAAGCCGGCCGAAGTCGACGGTGACCATCGATGGCCTCGCGGTAGACGTCAACGGTTTTCTGCGCCGCGCGGCGCCAGCTGAAATGCCGGTGGACCCGGGCAAACCCGCGCTGCCCCAGCTCGCCGGCCAGCTGCGGGCGGTCCAGCAGCCGGCGAATGGCGCGCGCCAGGGCCGCTGGGTCGGCCGGCGGAACCAGGATGCCGGCATCCCCCACAACCTCCGGCAGGGCGCCGCCGGTGGTGCTGATCACCGGCACGGCGCAGGCCATGGCCTCGCCGGCCGGCAGGCCGAAGCCCTCGTACACCGAGGGGACTACGGCCAGGCTGGCCCGGGCGTAGTGGCGGACCAGGTCGCCGTCGCCGATCCGGCCCGTGAAACGGACCCACGGGCCGATTTCCAGCGCGGCGACCATCCGCTCCACGGCGCCGTTCTTGTTCGGTGAGCCGATCACGACCAGCCGCAGCCGGGGGTGCTCGCGGCGGGCCGCGGCCACGGCGGCCAGGAGGTGGGTCAGGCCCTTCAGCGGCATGTCCGCGCTGTTGGTGACGATGATGCGGTCCGGCTCGCGTTCGATCCCCGGCAGCGGCCGGAACAGATCCGTGTCGATGCCGTTCGGCACCACCCGCAGGCGGCCGGCCGGGATGGCGAACTCGCGGCTGATGTCCCTGCGGGCGCGCTCGGAAACGGTGATGACCGGAAACAGGCGGCGCGCGACGCGCTTTTGCATGCCGATGAAGGAGTACCAGCGCCAGCGCTGCAGCTTGCGCAGCGGCGTGCGCTCGGCGGCCACGTCGAAGCGACGGTCAACGGTGACGGGGTGGTGGATGGTGGCCACGGTGGGCGCCCGCCGGCCGAGCGCCCAGATCCCGTAGGACAGGCTCTGGTTGTCGTGCAGGATGTCGTAGTCCGCCAGCCGCCGCCGCAGGTAGCCGAAGGCGCGCAGGCCGAAGGTGAAAGGCTCCGGAAACCCCATGCTGGCGACCCCGGCCCACTCGATAAAGTTGACCGGGTCGGCCAGCTCGGCCGCGGTCGGCATGCGGAAGGGGTCGGCCGGGTTGTAGAGGTCCAGGCCGTGCAGGGCAATGCGGCGTACGCCGGGCTGCGGCTCGAACGCGGGCGGCCCCGCCAGTACGTCCACGGCATGCCCCAGGTCGCGCAGGCTGCGGCTGAGGTTTTTCAAATAGACCCCCTGCCCGCCGCTGTGCGGATTGCAGCGGTAGCTCAGCAGGCAGACCCGTAGCGGGGCGTCGGGGGGCGGAAAGGTGCGGTTCAAGATATCTTTTTTTGAAATCCCCCCAGCCCCCTTTGTCAAAGGGGGGATGGCGAGGAATTTGTTAGGCAGAACTTTGTCTCTAATTTTTCAGGCGCGACTTTTCAGCCGCGCCTAAAAAATTAATAGCGGTCTTACGCCGGACGCGTCAAGTGGATTTTTGAATGACTACCAAATGTCGCCTGATGCACCGGCTGCTGTACGGCCGGCGTAGCAGCTAAAGTTTTCCCGAGCGCAGCCGATAGACTTCATGGTGGGTCGGACGGGCAAGTCCAGTCGGTGCGTCTCGGCTCGCCACCTCAGGGGGTTCCTTTCTGCCGAAGCCCATCCCTGCGAAGCCGGCGATCTGCCGGATCCGGCAGGATCCGGGCCGATCTCAAGGAGTAACGTGCCGGGCGGGCCCGGCGCTGATACGGCATGGTTGTGGAAAAGCACGAAACGATTCTGATCGTCGACGACGAAGCCAGCATCCGGGGGGTGACCGCCGAGTACTTCCGGCGCCGCGGCTATCAGGTGAAAACGGCGGGCGACGGGGCCGAAGCCTTGGACGTCCTGCAGCAGGGGGGCATCGATTGCTGCTTCACCGATATCAACATGCCGGGGATGAACGGCCTGGACCTGGCCGAACGAATTCATTTGGTGGACAACGCCTTGCCGGTCATCGTGATGACCGGCTATCCCTCCCTGGACGCCTCGATTCATACCCTGCGCAGCGGCGTGGTCGATTTCCTGGTCAAGCCGGTCAACCTCAAACAGATGGAACTCAGCCTTCGGCGCGCCATCCGGCAGCGGGCGATGCTCTTGGAGAACATGCTGCTCAAGCAGGAGGTCAGAGGCAAGGACCGCATCGAAAAGCTGAACCGGGAGCTGCTGAACAAGATCGATGAGCTGGGCACGGCGAACCGCATCATGGCCCACTTCGCCTCAACAGCGTCGGTGGCGCACGCCTTCCAGCGTGCGGTAGACATCGCAATCGAAGTGGTGCCGGCCGACTGTACGCGATTTTTTGTAGTCGGCGGGGCCGACGGCCAGCCCTATGAGGTTGCCGCGGCGCGCCGGCCGGCCGGGGCGGCGGCCGATCACAGCGGATCGAACGGCGACCTCGCGCGGCTGGTCCAAAAGGTGTCGGCCGACGCCGTGCCGCTGCTGGCGCCCGGCGGCAACGGAGCGCAAGGCCTGCCGGACCGGATCGACTCGCTCCTGGCAGTTCCGATCCAGATTCGAGGCAAGGTCTTCGGCGTGCTGACGGCCGAGACGGCAGGGGAGGGCCGCAGCTTCACGGAAAAGGACCGCTTCTATCTATCCTTCACCACCCAGAGCGCCGGCAGCGCCATCGAGACGCTTGCGCTTTACGAGAACCTCTACGAAAATCTTTTCGCCACCCTCTACGGCTTCGTCAATGCCCTCGAAGCCCGCGATCTCTACACCCGGCAGCACTCCACGCGCGTGACCGAGATCGCCCTGACGCTGGGCCGCGAGCTGCAGTGCAGCGCCGAGGAGCTCAACATCCTGAATTTTGCCGGGCCCCTGCACGACATCGGCAAGATCGGTATCCGCGACGAGATTCTGCTGAAACCCGGTCGGCTGACGGCCGAAGAGTTCGAAAAGATCAAGGAGCACCCTGTCATCGGCGCCAAAATGCTCACCCAGCTGGGGCTCTGGGAGCGCGAGCGGCAGATCATCCGCTGCCACCACGAGCGCTTCGACGGAACCGGGTACCCCGACGGGTTGTGTCGGGAGGAGATCCCCTTCCTGGCGCGCATCCTGTCCGTCGCCGACGCTTACGACGCCATGGCCTCCGATCGCGCCTACCGGCAGCGCATGGCCGAAGGCCTCATCCTGGAGATCATCCAGAAGGGCGCGGGCAGCCAGTTCGACCCGCAGATCGTGGACGTCTTCCGCCAAGCCTATGCAGAAGGCAAGATCACCCGCCCGCCCGGCGCCGCGTCTGCTGCCTGAAATCCGCCGCTGAAGTCACTCCCCGAAAAAATTGATCTCAAAATCCCCCTGGCCCCCTTTGCCAAAAGGGGGAAGCGGAAGGATGGGGCTGATCGCCGAGGTTCGAAAGCTGGGTGAAGAGTATCTTGGATGGCAATAAACGGTGCAGCGGTGGATTGTTAAATCCGTCCGCGTGTCCGACGGAACGATGAGTCTGGTTTTAAAATCGGCTTTCCAGCCGCTTTTATTATGAATGTGGAAAAGGGTGGGATGAAGGCGTTATCACCGGCAGCGGCGTTTTCGAAACCGGAACAAAGGCATTCTCCATGACCGCCTCGTCCATGTGCAGCCAATTCGCTGGGCCCATAGCTTGGTCGACCCCGCGTTTGCAGGCCTTACAGAGCCCGGCGATGACGACGCCCGTGTTCGCCCCGATGAAAAGTCCGATGATCATGCCGTGCCAGAAATCCATGGAATCCTCCTGGAGATAAAAAAATCGACGCTCATTACCAATATCGCCAGGTCTGAAAATATCTTTAGTGTGGAGGTTGTTTCCAAAAACTTGTTGCATTTCCGGGCGTTGTAAGTGCTGAAGGAGTGGACTTAGCCAAGGGAAACCAGATCGGCAGACACCGGCACCACATTCATACCGGGTGCAATCCGATCCCCCATGCTCCGACATTGGGGTCCCCGTAACCTTGCTTGGGAAGCGAATTGAACGCCGTAGCCGTTACATGAAGAGTTTGTTGCTTTTTAGGGGGGATGTTTCTGAGAAAGCAGAGAGGGGGGCAATTGATGCCCCCCTTCGATTTTACTCAGGATAAAACCTTACATTCTTGCGGCACCGTCAGGGATGGTTGCTCCGTATCAGCGAGCAGCAACTTCAAGTCTGCCAGAACTGGGTGCTTGTTCCGTTGTTTCCGCCTGGGCGCGCTTTTTTTCGGTATCTTCTTCCTGCGCACGCTGGTCCCTGTTGTCTTCGTAGTGGCTGGCGACGATGTCGACCGTACTGACAGACAAAACAGCGGCCACGCCGACGATTGCCATTATGGTCAACGGTTCGGCGTTGATACGAGGCACATACCCAAAAGCCGCCAGGACGACAATCGAAAGAGCAATGATCAAAGCCCGATTTTTCATGGCTTCCTCCTTGACCACCTCAAAACGAAGCCAGAATTCGAACAGGTCAGTTTGTCGAGAGGCCTCTCGCGAGAGGCGTTGAAGAAACATGAACTGTTATGCCACCATGAACTGCTCTGGTATTCCTGATGGCACCCGGTTCGTTGAGAGGCGGATGATGAGTTTGACTGGGTCCTGGAATCAGGTTGTAAACAAATGGGCATTGGTTTCGTTTTAACCTCATTGGACCCAGATGCATGCCCATTCGTTACCGCTAACGAAGTATTCATGGTCGTGGAAGTTGTCAATATGACTATTTCAAATTTACGAAGGAACCTATTCGCGCTGCGCTTGATGCCGCGGGAATGTCTTCGATCGCCCGGATGCGCTGCTGTATCGGCGGATGGGAATAGCTCAGGACGACATGCAGTGGGTGCGGCGAAAGGTTGGAGAGGTTGTCGGCGGAAAGCTTTTTAAGGGCGCTCACGAGCGCTCCCCTGTCATCGGTCGTTTCGACGGCGAAGCGGTCCGCCTCCCGCTCGTGTGCGCGCGAAACGATGTTCAACAGTATGCCCAGCAACAGTTCGAAGGGACGGAGCAGCAGGGAGAACAAAACCAGGCCGGCGTACACCGATGACTGTCCAACCCAAAACGCATCGAAGAAGATCGGGGAGCGCAGGACCAACGAAAACGCGAAGAACGTTAGCCCGCTGTGAACCGCCGCGAAGGCCAGATTCTGCAAGACATGTTTTTTCCGAAAGTGCCCTGTTTCGTGGGCCAGGATGGCGACAAGCTCCGGAATCGTGTGCGCCCGGACCAGGGTGTCGAAAAGCGCGATGCGCCGGTGCTTTCCGAAGCCGGTGAAGAAGGCGTTGCTTTTGGTGCTGCGCCGGGATCCGTCCATGACGAAAACCTTCTCCAGGGGGAACTGGATCGAGCGGGCGTAGCGGAAGATGGCCGCGCGCAGCTCGCCCTCATCGAGTGGCGTGAACTTGTTGAAAAGCGGCAGGATGAAACGCGGCGCCACGAACTGGATAGCGGTCGTGAAAAAGACCGCGAGCGCCCACGCGCACAGCCAGGCCTGAGACCCGGCGACCTCGAAGAGGGCCAGAACGCCGGCCAGAAGCGGCGCCCCGATCAGGACAGAGACGACCAGAGCCTTGACCCGGTCCGCCACAAAGGTCTTGAGGTCCGTCCGGTTGAACCCGAAGCGCTCCTCGATCACGAAAACGTAATAGGCTTGGAAGAGAACGGCGAGGATGGAGCGGCCTAGCAAAAGGACGCCGACATAGATCAGGCCGGATGGAATCGGCCCGTGGCCCAGAGACCTCACCCCGTCGTCGAGTAAGCCGAAGCCGCCGCCCAACCAGAAGGCCAGGGTCGCCGCCAGGAAGACCGACGAGGAGAACCAGGCGAACCGGGTGCGCATCTTCAGATAGTCCTGAGCGCGGGCGTAGCGCTGCGAGTCGTATAGATCTTTGAATGCGTCAGGCACCTCGGCCGAGGCCGACTTGAGGTTCAACGCTTCCGACAGCCGGTGCAGGGCGAACTCGAAGACCAACGCGGTGAGGATCAAGATGCTGAGCAGGTTCATGCAATGGGCCCTTGCCAGCGAAGTAAAAGGGGGAAATGATCAAGGTCCCCAATTGGGTAAAACTTTACTCAGATGGTCTTTCCGCTGACGTGCATGGCATTCATCCTTATTCTCAACAACGGGATAAAGGCAAATGAAATGTGCGGCCGCATTGCCAGTTTTAGATTGTCGCACGGGTTGGAGCGGTTCTTTAACACCTTCCCATCAATCATGCCGGGATCACTCTAAGGGCTGCATGCTGCCGTTGAAGGACGCCGGCGGTTCCGGTTCAACGTCGAGTGCTGCAAACAAGCTTTAGGAGAGGGCTCATGATGGAATTAAACGACCGGGAACTTTCCCTCCTGAGGGTGCTCGTCCAGGAGCGGGACAAGTCGGGACCGCCGGGATTTCTGGAAACGAGCGTTATCGCCCAGACGCTCGGAATCAGCGTACCGGACGCCAAAAAAACAATTCATGCACTATTCGTGAAGGGTCTTGTCGGCACCGACAAGATCGATATTTATGCGGCGTATCTGTTGCCGGAAGGATATGAAATCGCCCGGGCGAAATAGGTTCATCCCGTTTCCTGACGCTGAATGGCCGGTCTGGGCGAGGACCCAGAATTTTTTGAGATTGTTAGGCCGATATGCTAAAAAAGGTTATATCCAACTGGCGGGTATCAAGGATCTTAAGAATCTCAGCATTGACCAGATCAACACCCTGACACGGGATGAAATATTTGCCCAAATGGAGCTGGCCCGAACAGAAAAACGCAGGAACTTCTTTTTCAAACACCGCCGGGCCGACAGCAGTGACCATTTGGTATGACCCGAAAGATAGACAAGGATTAGTCAAGACCCTGCAGAAAGAGGGGTACGTAGAGAAGTTGGAGGCCAGATTCCGGAGAAAAAATGGTCAGATTGGCGTCGGACTTATGTCCGCTCGTGTTTTGCGCTTACATGCCCAACATGCCATCGGAGAGCAGGCCGGTGATTTGGAAGTTGCGGTGCAAAATACGGAGGTCGACCTCTCACGGAAAAATGACATACTCGAATTGGAGATCGGGTCGTACGTAAGAATTTCCGTTAAGGACACTGGATATGGAATGGCCCCCGATTTAATGAAAAGGATTTTATCTGCCGAAAGCCGATATCGCTGCTCCGATCAAGGCGGAGCCGCCCATACCGGTAATGGCAGGATCCGAGCGAATCCTGTTTGTGGATGACGAAAAGATGCTGGTGGATATCGGACAACAAGCGCTTCAACGTTTAGGATACGATGTCGTTTGATCTTATTCGGTAACTGTCACGGAAGATTTGAGCCGGAGGCTTAATGAAGCAGAACCGGGTAGTTGACACCGGACTGGGGACCGTCAATTCCGTCGCCCGGAGTGTGCCTGAGTTTTTCCGTGCCCTGCAGGCCGGCCAATGCGGCATCTGTCCGGTTACCATCTTTGATACCGCTGAATACAGAACTCACAACGGTGGCCAGGTACAACAGTTCGCCCCCCGCGAGATGATTCCAAGCCGCTTTTCCCTCAAACGCATGTCCCGCGCCGACTGCATGGCCATGGCGGCGACCATAGAGACCCTGACGATGCAGGGCTTTTCGAGGTGCCGGATACACTGCGGAGCGAGATGGGCGTCGTGATCGGAGGCGGGGCCGGCGGGATGCTTGAATGCGAATCGGTTTACCGAGACTATCTCTTGGGTACCAGCCGGGGGCTGGCCTATTCTCCGTTTGCTTCTTTCTGCTGCGCCTCTTCGGCCGACCAGATTGCCACCCAGCTGAGATTCATGGGACCCAAGACCCCGTTATGACCGCCTGCTCTTCAGGAGCCAACGCTATCGGTTACGCCCGTGATCTGATCCAGACAAACAGGGCGCCGGTTGTCATCTGCGGTGGCACCGAACCGCTTTGGACTTTTGATTTAAATGAGGTTATGACGAAACTAAAATAATAATTTATTTCGGTCAAAAGCATGTACGTCCAGAGAAAGCTTCAGAAAACGTTTCGGTTGGCCCATCAAGCAGTTTCCGGCCGTACTGATCACAGGCCCCCGCCAGTCCGGCAAATCCACATTTCTGCAGCATGAACTGCCCGATGCCCCCAACATCACATTCGATGACCCGCTGAACCGGGACTTTGCGTTGCGGGATCCCAACGGTTTCCTGGATCAATTTCAGGGCAAACGCGTTGTGCTGGACGAGATTCAGTATATACCGGAAATCCTCCAGCACATCAAAATCCGTATCGACCGTAATCGCAACCCGGGCATCTGGGTGATGACCGGGCCCCAGCAATTTCACCTGATGAAGAACATCAGCGAAACTTTGGCTGGTAGGATTGCGGTCTTAGAGCTGCTGCCTTTTAGCTTGGCAGAGACCAGCGACAACCCATTGCCGCTCGATCAGATCCTGTGGACCGGTCTTTACCCCGAGCCCGCCTGTTTCCCGGAAAAGCGGGACCTGTGGCTCAAGTCCTATATCCAGACCTACCTGGAAAGAGACGTCCGGCAACTGGAGGCGGTGCGCAGCTTCCGCGCATTTGAAATGTTCGTCAGCCTGTGTGCAACACGCCACGCGCAGGAATTTCATCCTGCGTCGCTGTCCCGGGAATGCGGCGTCAGCCAGCCGACGACCCGCGCCTGGGGCAAAGTGCTCGAAGCCGGATTCACGGTGATCATGCTGCCGCCGTTCTTCAAAAACTACGGCAAGCGCCTGATCAAAAGCCCCAAACTTTATTTTTCAGACCCCGCACTGGTGGCCTACCTGACACGGCAACCCGCAGCCGAGGCTGCGCTCAAGGGAAGCACGGGCGGAGCGTTGTTCGAAGGCCTGATCATCAGCGAAGCGTGGAAAACGTTCTGTAACCTGGGACGGAAACCGACCGCTTACTTCTGGCGATCTCAGGGGGGGTGGAAGTAGACTTGATCCTTCAAGCCCAAGGCAAGTTTTGGCCAATTGAAATCAAGCTGACGGCGACCCCGGGTACAGGTCATTTGGCATCATTGAACAGCTTCAGAGAACTCGCCGGGAATGAATCCGCCGATCAGGGGGTGATGGTTTGCCGGGTTGGCAAGAGAAGGCCCCTGCCGAACAATAACCTTGCCCTGCCGTGGCGTGAGTTCAGTGATTGGCTGCGAGAAATTATTTCTTGAGCTTCAGAAGGCGCCCCGCAAAATGCAATGGACCTGGAACCAGCGCACCCCTTTACGTTTGAATTTGACATCAACAGCGTGACAGAGATAGAGGATGACCGAACAAACACTGAAGCCCAAGCCCGATGCCCAGCCGAATTGTCTGCGGCTACCACGATCCACCTCCTCCGCCCCCACCTCCTCCGCCCGAGGAGCCGCCCCCACCTCCTCCGGACCTTGATCCCGGCGCGGTGGAGGATGACGAAATCGCGTTGCTCAAAGAGCTTCCCACCGATCCCGCAAAACTACCCATGCGCGAACTGTCCCAGGTCTTGCCCGAGTACCATCCCGGATGATACCTCGTGCCGCTTTCTCCCCGGGAGGCTGCGGAAAGCACATCGCTGAACTGCTCCGTCCACTGCTCCTCCACGTCCAGGGCGAGCGCGTACGGCAGATACTTCTCATAGGTCTCCGGGGTGCGATCGACGGGGGCCAGGCGCTGAAGGCGGTCTTTTTCCGTGGCGCTCAGGAACATCTTGAAACCCTCGATCTGGTCGAGGATGCGGCGTCCTAGCAGAGTCGGGGCCTTGAGCAGGTGATAAAAGAAAATGTTGACGCTCCCCACAATGGGCGGGAGCAATACCAAGGCTATTGAGGACTGCGCCAACATGTAAAGAGCGAAAACCTCCGCTGCGAAGAAAGGCAGAGAAAAAAGCGAGAAGAAAACCGCGGCGCCGAAGCTTCCAACCCTGGTGTCTAAACTGCGCGCGCTT
>Ga0105105_10000882_pt1 | contig 13148 bp, 10 predicted proteins | sample PPLLaktember2015_4_FD_79108 | JGI IMG/M metagenome (GOLD analysis project Ga0105105, IMG submission 79108) | Freshwater sediment microbial communities from Prairie Pothole Lake near Jamestown, North Dakota, USA - PPLs Lake P8 Core (1) Depth... | ecosystem: Environmental > Aquatic > Freshwater >... | reverse complement strand
GTCTTGAGCTCGGGGTTGTACCAGATGCGCGTCTCCGGCTCGATGAAGCGCGCCGCGCGAGTTATCGACGAAGGCGAGCGGGCGAGCCCCTCGGCCGCCCGGTCGCTCGCGAACCGGTAGATGATCCTGTTGCAGTAGCCGAGCGCGATCCCGGCCGTGTTCGAATTCTGCCCGTCGAGAAGGATCTCCACCTCGGTCGGCCGCCCCGTCTCGAGGCTCCGCCCGAAGTGCTTCGGGATGACGATCGCGAGCGTCGCCTCGCCGCGCCGCAGGTATCCCTCGATCCCCTTTCCCGGATCGCCGATCCGCTTCATGACGAAATGCTCGCTGTGCGCGAAGCGATCGACGAGCCCCCTGCTCGCGCTCGTTCCGTCGCGGTCGATCATGAGCATACGGACGTTCTTCACGTCGAACGTCACCGCGTATCCGAGGATGAAGAGCTGCATGAGCGGCATGAGAAAAACGATGCGCAGCATCATCGGGTCCCGGAAGATCTGCCTGAGCTCCTTGCGCACGAGATGGAGAACGCCTTTCATGCGCTCCCTCCCTTCGTCCCGAGCTTCAGGCTGAACCGCTTCACCGCGAGGATCATGAGAACGAAGCCGATGCCGGCGATCGCCGCGACGTGCGGCCAGAGGTCCGCGAGCACGTTCCCCTTGAGCATGACTCCCCGCACGATGACGAGGAAATGCGTCGCCGGGAGCGCGTTCGATACGAGCTGGAGCGCCCGCGGCATCGAGGCGACCGGAAATATGAATCCCGAGAGCATGATGGTCGGGAGCAGCGTCACCATGAGCGAAAGCATCATGGCGACCTGCTGCGTAGAGACGAGCGTCGATATGAGGATCCCGAGGGCGAGGGCGGCGAAGAGATAGAGAAGGCAGTAGAGCATGAGGGCGGAGAGCGAGCCCACGAAGGGCACCTTGAACCAGAAGTGCCCGACCGTCACGACGATCATCGCGATGGAGAAAGCGAGAACGAGATACGGGAGCGTCTTCCCCGCGATAACTTCGAACGGGCGAATCGGGCTCACGAGGATCTGCTCCAGCGTCCCCGTTTCCTTTTCGCGCGCGATGGTGACGGACGTGAGCAGCGCACCGAGCATCATCATGACGATCGCCACGAGCCCCGGCACGATGTAGTTCGTCGAATCGAGCGCGCGGTTGTAGAAGACGACCGGCCGTACGGCGATGACGGGCTCGGCGCCCGCTCCCGGCGAGCCCGCGGCGGCGACGGCCGCTCCTCCCCCGCCCCCGATCGAGCGCGTCGCGATGAACGCTTCAAGATAGTTCTGCACGATCGAGGCGCTGTTCGCGTCGCTCCCGTCGATGACGATCCCGACCGGGGCGCGGCGCTCGCGCTCGAGCGCTCTCGCGAAATCCCGGGGAACGATCACCCCCGCGCGGATGAGGCGCCTCTCGAAGAACCCCCTCGTTTCCCCCGGATCTTCGTACCGCGCGACGACGGAGAAGTAGCTCGACGCGTCGATCGCCTCGACGAGCGCGCGGCTCTGGGGCGTGCGGCTCAGGTCGCACACGCCGAGACGGACGTCTTTCATGTCGAGGTCGATCGCGTAGCCGAAGAGGAACATCATCACGTTCGGAAGCATGAACACGATCCAGAGCGATCGCGGATCGCGAAGGATGTGCTTGAACTCCTTCCGCGCGAGCGGCGGTATGCGCGATCCTCTCATGCGCCCCTCACGAGCTGAATGAACACGTCCTCGATCGAATGCGCCCCATGGCGCGCTTTGAGCTCGGCCGGCGAACCGAGGCTCACAATTTTCGCCGCGTGCATGACGCAGAGCCGGTTGCAGTACTCGGCCTCGTCCATGTAATGCGTTGTCACGATGATCGTGACACCTCCGGCGGCGAGCTCGTTGATGAGCTCCCAGAACCGGCGGCGCGCGATCGGATCGACCCCCGAGGTCGGCTCGTCGAGGAAGACGATCGCCGGCTTGTGCAGGATCGCCGCTCCGAGCGCGAGCCGCTGCTTGAAGCCGAGGGGGAGCGCCGCGGTGCGCCGGTCGAGCCATTCGCCGAGCCCCAGCGCCTCGTCCAGCTCGGCCGTCCGCTCCTCTACCCTCGCGCGGCTCAGGCCGTAGACCCCCCCGAAGAACTGCAGGTTCTCCTTCACGGTGAGATCGTTGTAGAGGGAAAATCTCTGGGACATGTAGCCGATGCTTTTCTTGATCTTCTCGTACTGCGCGTTGATATCCCAGCCGCCGACCGTGCCGCCTCCCGAGCTCGGCCGGAGCAGCCCCGCGAGCATCCGGATCGTCGTCGTCTTCCCGGCGCCGTTCGCGCCGAGGAGACCGAAGATCTCCCCCGCGCGCACCTCGAAAGAAATACGATCGACCGCCAGAAAATCGCCGAAGCGCTTCGCGAGGTCCTTTACGACGACGGAGTGCTCGTTCATGCTCACTCCCGCATGAGAGAGACGAACGTGTCTTCGACGCCGGGGGGTATCTCCCGGCTCTGCGACACGACGCCCTCGTGCCGCATCGTTTCAATGAGGGTCCCGACCTCCACCCGGCGCTCGGCCAGCGCGAGCACCTGAACGGAATCGCCGAGAATTCGCACGAGCTCATGCTCGACCGCGTCCTTGAGCCGCGCCGCTATCGCCTGAAGGTTCGGCCCCTCGACCGCGAACACCGTTCCGCGGAAAAGCCCGGCGATCTCGCCGACGGTTCCCGAGGCGAGTATCGCGCCCTTGTGAATGAACACGATGTGCCCGCAGAGCGAGGCCTCGTTCATGTACGGCGTCGAGACGACGATCGTCACGCCCTGCGCGCGCAGCTTCTCGAGCATGTCCCAGAAGTCGCGGCGCGACACGGGGTCCACTCCCGTCGTCGGCTCGTCGAGGACGAGCACCCGCGGCGTGTGAACGAGCGCGCACGAGAGGGCGAGCTTCTGCTTCATCCCGCCCGAGAGCGCCCCCGCGCGCCGCTTCACGAACGGGCCGAGGCGGCTGAACTCGAGAAGCTCTTTCGTTCTCGAGACGCGCGCCTCTTTCGGGACGCCGAAGAGATCGGCGAAGAATCCGATATTCTCGGCGACGGTGAGATCGGAATAGAGGGAGAAATGCTGCGGCATGTAGCCGATCGCCTCGCGCACGCGCGCGGCTTCGGAGCGCACCGAAAACCCGAGCACCCGCGCCTCTCCCTCGTCGGGATCGACGAGGGACGCGAGGATGCGCATGAGCGTCGTCTTGCCTGCACCGTCGGGACCGATGAGCCCGAACATCTCGCCGGGCGCGACGGAGAAGCTCACCGACGAGAGCGCGACCGTGTCGCCGTGTTTTTTCGTGACGCGTTCGACCCGGATGGCGGGGTCGCTCATTTGAGGTGCACCTCGGCGGGCATTCCGATCTTGAGCACGCCAGGAGGATTCTCGATCGTTACCTTGACTGCGTATACGAGCTCCGCGCGCGCGTCCCTCGTCTCGACGTTCTTCGGCGTGAACTCCGCCTGGGGAGAGACCCACGAGACCGCTCCGGACAGAGGCTCCGGATGGGCGTCGACGCGCACCTGGGCAACGCTTCCGACGGCGAAGAGCCCGAGGTCCCGTTCCGAGACGTATACCTTGATCCAGAACCTCTTCGTATCGGCGATCTTGAAAACGGCGCTTCCGGCCCCCACGATCTCCCCGGACTCGACGTACTTCTCCGTGATGACCCCCGCGAGCGGAGCGATCACGTCGCCGTCCCTGATCTGCCTGTCGAGGAGCGCGATCGAGGCGCGCACCGTCGCCTCCCGTGCGTCGAGCATCGCGCCCTGCGCCTTCGCCGATTCGAGCTGGCTCTGCGCCACCTGGTATTTCGTGTGAGCGTCGTCGCGCTGCTGCTGCGTGGCCGTGCCCTGCTCGAAGAGCGCGTTTATCCGCCGGTAGCTTTTCTCTATGTTCTCGAGATTATCGGTTGCCTGTCTGACCGTTTCGGCGACAGGCCTGCGGTTCGCCCGTATCTCGTCGACGCTCGCGAGAAGCTGCCTTCGCTGGAGCATGAGCTTCTCGACGTCGATCGTCGCGAGCGTGTCGCCGGCCGCGACGGCGTCCCCCTCGTCCCTCGACAAACGGAGAATCTGCCCCGCCGTCTGCGCCGCCACCGTCACCTCGGTCGCCTCGAGCGTCCCCGAGCCCGCGAAGCCGGCCGATTTATCACCGCCGCAGCCTGCGAGCGCCGCGAACAGAAGCGCCCCGCACACCACACCCGGAAACTGGGTCGCGACGCGACGACGGATACCTGCATTACTCATGAGCCTGCTCCTTCTCGGTCTTTGCCTTCGACGCGCTTCTGAACTCTATGCCTATGCCGTATTGGGCGTATGTCGTGCCTCTGATCGCCGCGCCGTCGTTTTCCTTGAACACCATCCAGCCCACCTCCGGCCGCACGATCCACCTGCCGGACGCGCTCTTGATCCCCAGCCCGACATTGTATCCCATCGCAAAAAGATCGGGGGCGCGGATGAAGGTGTGCGCGCGCGCCGCTCCGGTGATCTCGAATCTCTCTCCGAGAGGGATCGTGCCGACAAATCCCGGCTGCATGCGAAGAGAAGAGAGATAGGAATCCCCCACGGTGATAGCCGTGGGCAGCGCGAAGGCCAGATAGTCCATGATGATCCCGGCCCGCACGTCGACGGTTACCACCGCGGCCCCCCAACCCTCCGGCACGCTCGTGAATATCGATAACATCGCGGATGCATCGATCCGCTTCGCGACCCCGGAGCGCAGGCACGTTTCGAACGCGTACCAGGATGCGTTGTCGTCGGCCACGCTCGCGATATTGCTCCGCGAAAGGGCAAAGGTGACCTGCGGCTGTCCCCACTCCGCGATTCTGGCCGATTGATAGGACGAATAGGTGAAGCACCCCGGCGCCCCAAGGAACGCAAGCGCCAGCAAGCCCGCCCGCGAAATCAGTATCCGAAATCGACGATCGCGCATTGCACGCCACCTCGCGGAGTCTCTCTCTCGTCCCTTCCTCTACGGTCCATACCGCAGAATCGTGCCGGAGTATCCGACGGCAAATACGTTTGAGGGTCCGCTTCCCGAGATGCCATACAAAGAGGTGTAGGATATGTACGGGAAGCTTATCCAGCTCGCCCCGTCGAAATGGTAGATCGTGCTGTATGAGAAAGTGAAAAGATCCTTGGGCCCGGACATCCAGAGCTCGCATTGCGAAGATCCGATAGGATTCGGCACGCTTTCCCATGACGAGCCGTCGTAATGAAGCAGGAACCCTCTCGATCCCATGGCATACACGTCGCTCGACGAGCTCCCCGTGACGCTGATCATATAGTCGTCGAATCCGCCGTTGTCCATCTCGCTCCAGTCCGTCCCGTCATAGTGCAATATGGTTCCGCCGGCCCCGACCGCGAAAACGTCGCTCGTCGACGATCCCCAGACGCCGTAGAACTCCTCCGTCGTGCCGCTCGCCATCGTCGCGAGGGTCGTGCCCGAGATATGAACGATCGTCCCGCTGGTGCCGACCGCGAACGCTTCGTTTCCGGAGGCCCAGACATCCGCCAGGCCGTTCGTATTGACTCCGGCGTCGCTGATGTCCGCCCATGCGCTTCCGTCATAATGCAGCACCTTGCCGCCGTTGCCGATGACATAGAGATTGTCGCGGCTTCCGGCGATGCCGTTGAGATAATACGAAAAGCCCGGCAGGCTCGCGTCGGTGACCGTCGTGCCGTTGTATTCGAGAATCACGCCTTCCGCGCCGACCGCGACGGCCTCCTGCGGGCCGCCTGTCCAGACGTCCTGCAGCGTGCGCCACGGGCCGCCGTTCTCGTTGTTCCATGAGGCGCCGTTATACGTGACGACGGTTCCGCCGTCGCCTGCGACAAACAGCTTCGTCGCGCCGACCCAGAGGTCATGGATATAGGGATAAATCCCGAGCGAACCGATATTGATATCGGTCCATGAAGAGCCGCCGTAGTGATAAACCTTGTCGTAGGTGGCGGCGAAGATATCGGTGCCGCTTCTTCCGCGGATCGCCCGCAGGTTCTCGCCGGCAGGGAGACCCGTCATGATCATGGCGCCCCAGGACGTTCCGTTCCAGCGTCGTATCGTCAATCCGTCGCCGGCGACATACACGTTGTTCGACGCCGTGCCCCATACCGAGTAGAACACGCTGTTCGTCAGTCCCGGCGGGGTCACATCCGACCAGATCGTTCCGTTATAGTGCCATACCGTCGCAAGATTCGTGGTTCCGCTCTGTCCGACCGCATAGATGTCGTTGGAGGCCGTCCCCCACATGTCCTGGAAATAGTTATAGGAGGGGAGATATACCGCGGTCCAGCTCGTTCCGTTCCAATGGGAGAATGAATTCGACGTGGTGCCGCACCAGACGTCGTTCGCTCCGGCGCCCCAGATGCACGAGTAATTATTGCTGCCCGTGTCGAACACGGGGATCCACGAGGTTCCGTCATACTCGAATACGCCCGCATCCCCCACCGCATAGCCGCCGGTCGTCGAGTTGCTCCAGATGTCGTGGAATCCCCCGGTGAATCCGGCGCTCGTCCGGGACCAGTTCGTGCCGTTGTAATGAGCGATGCCGCCGAAATCTCCGACGGCGAAGACGTTGCTTTCATCCGAGCCGTAAATCGCGTAATAGCTGTCCGACGTGAGCGGCGGCCAGATCGATTTCCAGGAATAGAGCCGGCCGCACGAGCCGGGCACCTCAACGTACTCGGTCTCCGTCACCGTCTTCTCGCAGCTCGAAAAGACGATCGCGGAAAGAATGAGGACGACGAGAATCAACGGCGCCGCTGCGCGGCTCCTGCTGCAAAGATACCTCACGGGGAACCTCCTCCTGGCAAGGGATGATACGACAGGGTCTCGCCCGAGCATTATAGGAGAGGTGGCCGCGGGGAATCAACGCTTTCCGCTCGTCCCCGGGCCGATGTTCGAAGGCTTTGGCGCGGCGAGCGCATGTGGTAGAATCGAGGGCGTATGAAGAACGGGGAAATCGCAGATCTTTTCAACGAAATCGCCGACATTCTCGAGCTCCGCGACGAGAACGTCTTCCGCGTGAACGCATACCGGCGCGGCGCGCAGAATATCGAAGGTCTTTCGCGGGCGGTCGAGGACGTCGCGGCGGAGGGCGCGCTCCTCGAGCTTCCCGGCATCGGGAAGGACCTCGCCGCCAAGGTCGCCGAGTACCTCGAGAGCGGCGAGATCGATTATCTGAACGAGCTCCGCAGGGAAACGCCCCAGGTGCTCCTCGACATGCTCCGCATCCCCGGTATCGGGCCGAAGACCGCCGTGCGCCTGCAGGCCGAGCTCGGGATCAACTCGCTCGACGAGTTGCGACACGCCGCGCTCGAGCATCGCATTCAAGAGCTCCCCAAAATGAAAGCGAAGACGGAAGAGAACATTCTCAAGGGGCTCGAGTTCCTGAGCCGCGCGAGCGCACGCACGCCTATCGGCGTCGCGCTCCCTCTCGCCGAGCGCATCGTCGCCGCGCTCGCGGAGCTCCCCGAGGTGCGGAAGATCTCCGTCGCGGGGAGCCTCCGCCGCTTTCGCGAAACGGTCGGCGACATCGACATCCTTGTGACCTCGCGCTCCCCCGAAAAGGTCATCGGGCGCTTCACGCATCTCGACGACGTCGAGCGCGTCCTCGCCGAGGGCGCCACGAAGGGCAGCGTCGTGACGAGGGACCGGATCCAGGCCGACCTCCGCGTCGTCGAAGAGGCTTCGTACGGCTCGGCGCTCAACTATTTCACCGGCTCCAAGGAGCACAACATCCGGCTCCGCGAGATGGCCATTCAAAAGGGAATGAAGCTCAGCGAGTACGGCGTCTTCAAGAAAGATCTCCGCGTCGCGGGGAAGACGGAGAAAGAAGTATATCGGGCGCTCGGGCTCCCCTATATCCCGCCGGAAATCCGCGAGGACTCGGGAGAGATCGAGGCGGCGCGCGCGGGAACTCTCCCCGCTCTCGTCGAGCTCGGCGACATCCGCGGCGACCTCCACTGCCATTCGAACTACAGCGACGGCGTCGCCACGATCGAGGAGATCGCGGCCGCGGCGAAGAAGCGCGGCTACTCGTACATGCTGATCACCGACCACTCGAAGAGCCTCCATATCGCGAACGGCCTCTCGCCGGAGCGCCTCCGCAAGCAGCTCGCCGAGATCGATCGCATAAACGCGAAGCTCCGGGGCTTCAAACTTCTCAAGGGGAGCGAGGTCGACATCCTCCCCGACGGCTCGCTCGACATGGACGAGGCTCTGCTCGCGCGTCTCGACGTCGTGTACGTCGCGATCCATTCGAAATTCAAGATGCCCCGCGACGCGATGACGAAGCGCGTCGTCCGCGCCCTGGAGAATCCATACTCGAGCGTGCTCGCCCATCCGACGGGACGCCTCATCGGAATCCGCGACGCATTCGAGATCGACATGCAGGAGGTGAACCGCGCGGCCGCGCGGACCGGCACGGCGATCGAGATCAACTCCCATCCGGCGCGCCTCGATCTCGACGCGGCGAACTGCCGGGCCGCGGCGGCGGCCGGAGTCATGATCGGCATCGGCACCGACACGCACGTTCTCCCCGAGCTCGATTACATGAGCTATGGCATCGGCACGGCCCGGCGAGGCTGGCTCACGAAGGCAAACATCCTCAATACGAGAACCGCGCGAGAGCTCCTTGCCATCGTTCGAAAGAAACGCCGATAGAAGAGCCGCACACCCGCTTACATGTGATTTCGCCATGCACGCCAAGCCAATAATGGCCTGCCATAATGGCATAATTGGTGCCGTGGCTTCGCCGTCGTGGCATGCTTTGTCAGGTCGTCGAGCCCACCCGGCGATACCCTTTTTCCACAATTCTCGCAACGCATTATTTTGCGGCATGTTACGTGCGCGTGGCGTCCTGGCACGCCTCCTGCGATACCTCCCGAGCAAAAGCAAAGCTGGTGGCAAAGGGTCGTGAAACAGTCAAACCGGGAGGTGTCCGAAATGGCTATCGTAAGATGTAATCAGGCGAGGGATATTCTGGGACTTCAGGAGATGAACATGCTCCTGGGCGATTTCTTCGGCGTCGACAAATATGGGGAGGAAGACCGATTCATCCGCTGGGCCCCTCGCGTCGACATCCTCGAGCAGGACGGCGGCTATGAGCTCGTCGCCGATCTTCCCGGCCTGAAGAAGGAAGACATCAAGATCGAGATTCAGGACAACATGCTCACCCTCAGGGGCGAGAAGAAGCTCGAAGATGAAAAGAAGGACAAGAACTACCGGCTCTGCGAGCGGTACTACGGCGAGTTCATCCGGACCTTCGCGCTCCCGGAGAACGTCAATCGCGACGGCATCGTCGCCGAGTTCAAGGACGGGGTGCTCAAGCTCGAGATCCCGAAGACCGAAAAGGCGAAGCCGAAACAGATTGAAGTGACGGTATCGTAAGTCTCTGGTCTGCCTCCAGAGAGCCCGGCCGCGCGCAACCCGCGGCCAAGTCGAAGGCGCCCGGCAACGGGCGCCTTTTCTATTCCGGAGGGAAGTTGATCAGTTTGTCCGGGGAAGCGGCGTATCCGTCGCGCGCGGCGGGGGGCTGAGCCCCATGCGCCGCGCGAGGTCGCCGGCGCGCGGATCGGCGCCGGCGGGGGTACCCTCGATCGCGCGGGGCAACCCTTCGAGATAGAAGTCGCGTACTTCGTACGCTCTCTCGATCCATTTGAAGGATTCGTCCAGCTCCCCGAACCCGCCATAGATGCTCGCGAAAAATGTGGGCGGAACATAGCGCCGCTCGGCTCGAGCGCTGAGCTCCGCAAGGATCTTTCGCGCTTCATTCGCCCTGCCCCCTCGAGCGTATCCGTATCCGAGGTATGCGATATCCTCGGGAGTGCTCGTGGGAAGGGCGGCGACGGCCTGCAGCTCGTTGATTGCTTTGTCATACAAGCCCATTTCAATGTGCACGGTGGCGAGCACCGTGCGCGCCATCGCGAAGCTCGAATCCATTTCGATCACCTTTGTGCACTGAGCTTCGGCTTTCTCGTATTGATGCAATGCCAGATACACCATTCCCAGCGACGCGCCGACGGGAAGGGACAGCGGATCGAGTCGCGCCGCGCTCTCGCTCGTCGCGACCGCCTCGTCGTCACGTTTCAGGGTCAAGAGGAGGAGACCATACCAGTGCAGCGCCGTCGCGTACTCCGGATCGAGCGCGATCGCGCGCTTGTACGCCTTTTCGGCTTCGAGCCAGTTCCACTCGTAATGCTGCAGGATGAACGCGAGGGAGACCTGCGCTTCGGCGAGCGTGCTGTCGATCTCGAGCGCTCGAGCGACCGCCGCCTTGGCCTTCGGGAAGACGTCGCGGGGAGCCGCGATGCCGAATGCCGCGAGGACGCTGTAGGAATCGGCCAATCCCGTGTACGCGAGCGCATATGTCGGATCCTTTTCGATCGCTTGCTGGAAATAGGCGATGGCGTTTCTGAATCCTTCCTCCGAGCGCTTGTTCCAGAAGTGCCGGCCTTTGAGGTAGAGCCGGTGCGCTTCCGCGTTCTCCGTTTGGCTCTTCGTGAGCCGGTCCCGGTCGGTCTCGCTCAATCGCACGCGCAGGGCGTCCGTTATACGCTCGGCGATATTCTGCTCGAACGCGAGAATGTCGGACAGCTTGAGAGAATACTGCTCTCCCCAGAGCTGCCGGTCCGCCGCGACGTCCACGAGTTCGGCCCAGATGCTGAGCTCCTCCCCTCGCACGCGGACCTGCCCCGTGAGGATGGCGCGGACGTTCAGCTTCCGTCCCACGGCTGCGAGATCCCCCTCGCTTCCCCGATAGCGGAACGCGCTGCTCCGGGGAACGACGCGAAGACTCGACAGCTGGGAGAGGTTGCTGGTGATACTCGCCGGTATCTCGTCGCTCAGGTAATCCGTATCGGGATCGTTATCGGCGTTGACGAACGGCAGAATGGCGAGCGATTCGATGCGCCCCGGCATCCCCGTCCCGCGCCCCCCGGCGAAACGCTCGCGCAGGTCTCCGCCGCCGAATACGGCGAGAAGCGTCACGGCAATCGCCGCGATGCCCGCGCCGATAACTCCGATTCGCCGCCCGCGCGACGTCGCTTTACTCGGCGCCCCGACCGACTCCGTTCCGGGCGTGCCCGCGGATTTCCGCGCCGCGCCCTCGGCGATCTCCCGTTTCAGACGGCGCAGATCCGCCGAGAGATCGGCCGCGCTCTGATATCGCTCGGCCGGATCCTTCGCGAGACACTTGTCGATCATTCTCTCCAACTCGAGCGGCACGCCGCTCCGAAGCGACGTGAGCGGCTCGGGGCTCTCGTGGGCGATCGAGTACAGGACGGCCGATTCGTACTCTCCCTTGAACGGCGGCCGCCCCGCGATCATTTCATAGAGCACGGCGCCCAGCGACCAGATGTCGGTCCGGTGATCGACCGTGTCGCCCCGCGCCTGTTCCGGGCTCATGTAGGCGGCCGTACCCATGGTCGAGCCTATTTTCGTCAGCGCCTCCGATCCCGCGGGCTTCGCAAGACCGAAATCCAGTATCTTCACGACGCCCCTGCGGGTGATCATGACGTTCCCCGGCTTGATGTCGCGATGGATCATTTTCGCCGCGTGCGCCTCGGAGAGACCTGCGGCGATCTGCGCCGCGATATCCGTCGCCTCGCCGACGGGAAGCGGCCTGCCGCCGATCCGCTCCTTGAGCGTCGCGCCGTCGTAGCAATCCATGCTTATGAACATCCGGCCGTCCGGCGCTTCGCCGATCTCGTGGATGGCGCAGATATTCTCGTGCTGCAGCGCGGAAGCCGCTTGCGCCTCGCGCAGAAACCGCCTTCGCGCTTCTTCGTCGCGGCCGAGCTCGGCGGGAAGGACCTTGATCGCGACGACGCGCTTGAGCTTCGTGTCCTCGGCGCGATAGACCTCTCCCATCCCGCCCTGGCCGAGCTTCTCGAGGATTTTATAATGAGATATCGTTTCGCCGATCATATGGTTCTTCTTCAAGAGAGAAACGAAAGGCGCCCGCGATCGGGCGCCCTTTATCTATCGCGCGCCCCGGCCCCCTCACCGGATGCGCAAACATATTCGCATCTAATTCACCTTTTCCGTCACCGCGATCCGACAGGCACCTCGGGCTTCTTCATCTGCTGATACTGCGGATTCTGCTGCATCGACGGCTTCTGCTCGCTTCTTCCGTCGGGGCTCATCTTGCAGTTGCCCTCGAAGAAGACTCCCTCGTCGATGACGAGACGCGTCGTCTTGATGTCTCCCTCGACGCGCGATCCGGCCTGAAGCTCCACCTTTTCCTTCGCGTCGATGTTGCCGACGATCGTTCCGCCGACGACCGCGCTCTTCACCTTGATCTCGGCCTTCACGCGGCCGTCCTTGCCGATAACGAGCGTGTCCGGGACCTGGACCGTTCCCTCGAACTCGCCGTCGATGCGGAGTGTTCCCTCACTGACGAGGATCGTTCCGGTGATCTTGCAGCCCTTGCCGATGATCGAATTCATTTTGCCCTCCCCTGGGAGCTGTTCGCCTTCTTTCCCGAACATGACGTCCTCCTTCCTGCCCACGTTCTTACCTCCTGTCGAATTCTTCCCTATTCCAGCAGATATTTCAACGGGTCCACAGGAACGTTGTTCTGCGTCACCTGGAAATGCAGATGCGGCGCCGTGCTTCTTCCCGTGTTCCCCGAATACGCTATCGTCTGTCCCTGCGCCACGCGCTCACCCTTGGAAACTACCAGCATTTCGGCGTGCGCGTAAAGCGTTTTTATTCCGTAGCCGTGATCTATTTGCACGTAATATCCGTACGAATCGTTCCATCCCGCCTCGGTCGCGTACCCCGACGCGGCCGCGCGCACGGGCGTCCCCCGGTCGACCGCGATGTCTATGCCGCCGTGAAATATCGTTTCCTTCTTCCCCTCCGCCATGCTGAATCTGTTCGTGATGAATCCGCGAACGGGCCAGAAGGTCGGAATGGCGCGGAGCATCGCGGTCTGCTCGCTCCGGAGTCCCTCCGGCATCGCCGTTTCTCCGCGTTCGGCTTTGCGCACCGCGACGCTGTCGTCGGGCATGACGACGAGCCCGAGCATCCGGCGCACCTGAAGATTCATCGAGCGCAGCCGCGCGACGTTTCTCCGCAGCTCCACGATCTGCTCCTGGCGCTTCTGGAGCTCCTCGAGCTGATGCTTGTACATGC
>Ga0105105_10000880_pt1 | contig 13157 bp, 26 predicted proteins | sample PPLLaktember2015_4_FD_79108 | JGI IMG/M metagenome (GOLD analysis project Ga0105105, IMG submission 79108) | Freshwater sediment microbial communities from Prairie Pothole Lake near Jamestown, North Dakota, USA - PPLs Lake P8 Core (1) Depth... | ecosystem: Environmental > Aquatic > Freshwater >... | reverse complement strand
GAACTTCATTCTAAACCTGGTGGGGATATTTATATTGATGATTTATCTATTCAACCGGATGAGTTTATTAAGCAACAACTTTTTGAAATAAGAAAACTTTATGTTGGTTATGGAGGCGAAACATTATGATAGGATCTCAAGATATAAAACAGGTGTGCCCTCATCCAAATATTGTTATTAAAGATTGGGGATATGAAAAATGGATTGAAAATAATGATAAGTATTGTATGAAACTTTTGCATTGTGAAGATGGAAAATGGTCTTCAAAAGGAAAGTTTCATTATCATGAACAAAAGGATGAAACATTTTTTATAGTTAGTGGCGAGTTAAAAATAGAGGTAGAAATAGATGGAGTTATAAGAACATTCTTATTGATAGAAGGTAATTCATTCAGAGTAAAACCTGGAGTGAAACATAGATTTATGTCAATGGGAGATGATTGTGATTTTATTGAAGCATCTACTACACATTCAGATGAAGATTCATTTAGATGTTATTGGGACTTTGAACAGGAATGCTGGATAAATGAGTGATAAACTTTACTACTTAGATACTAAATACGGATGTGGTGGAGTAATCGTTAAAAAAGATAAAATTATTGAAACCTGTCCTCTATATAAATGGATGATGGGAAAAACTATTGGTGAAGTATTAAATAATCTTGTCAGAGCTAATGCTCTAAAGAAATATGAAGTATTATCTGACATAGAGGAGGAATTAGATGGCAGACTTTTACCAATCATACCAGATAACAATGGGGCATGAAGGTGGTTATGCAAACGACCCGGATGACGTTGGCGGCGAGACATATAAAGGAGTAGCTAGAAATTATCATCCTTCTTGGAAAGGATGGAGTCTTGTAGATGGTCATAGAGATAGCGCTACATTCAAAAAAGATTTAGCTGATGATGAAGAACTACAACAATTAGTCAAAGAATTTTATAAAGCTAATTTTTGGGATGTATATTTATTGGATACTTTTTCTAGTCAAATTATTGCAAATGAGATGTTTGATACTGGTGTTAATATGGGAACTAGTAGAGCATCAAAATTTTTACAAAGAGCATTAAATTATTTAAATAAGAATGAAGCATTATATGATGATCTTGTTGATGATGGTAAAATTGGGAACAAAACTTTAAAAGCTTTAAATATTATTTTAGATAATGGCGAAGAAAGATTGTTATATAAAATTTTAAATATACTTCAAGCTAATCATTATCTTGAGTATATGACAAAATCCCCAACCCAAGAAAAATTTGCAAGAGGTTGGTTTAGTAGGGTAGAATTTGTTAAATGAACAAATGGCCTAAATTTGGGATGCGAGCTGTTGTGCATTACAGAAAAACAGCTCAATCCCAAATGCCATATCAAGGTAAGAAAGCATTTATTCATATTGTTGCAAACGGAAAAGGCCCAAAAAATATTTTGGTTATAATTGATAATGTGAATGTAATAATTCCAAGAGGGAATTTAAAAATATAGGAGTATATATGTCGGACGCAAATCCAAAAAATAAATTAGTAAGAGATGATGCATGGCAAACAGTCAGGAAAAGTCTTTTAGGTCAATGGAAAGAACATCCTGAACAATGCTGTTCAAAACTCAGAACATATTTAGGGTCAATAGCAACAACTAGTAATGATAAAATTCGTGTTGTTATGAATTATTTAGTTGGTTCAGGATTTAGAACTGGAAGAATAAAGCATCCATGTATATCAGCATTAAGAACACAAATGTCAAGTGAAATAAAGAAACGAAAGGCTCAAAAGAGATGGTGAAAAATTGGATTTTGATAATGAAGTATCAAAAAAAGATTTGATACAGTTTATTGATGTTATAGATGATGAAAAGGTTAAAAGCACCTTATTACCTTATTGGATAAAGATTTTATATACTCTTGAGTATATACATTATACTGATGTATTAGAAAAAATTAATATACGAAAAAAATCTATAAAGAATTTAAGTAGAAGTGATAATTTTTTATCCTTTTATCTTCCTGAAAAAACATCGTTGCATGAAAGTATTTCCCAAGCTTGCCATGATTGCTTATTTGGGTCTTTAACTCATATTAGACATTCATCAGAATGTAACGCATCATGTAACTTTTGTTATTTTTATGGTAATAAAAAATCTAATGACTTTCGTATTATACCATTTTGGGCATATAGAGAATCATACTCTAGAAGTGATCTATCTTTAGAAGAACTTTTACTATTTCTAGAGAAGCAAATAATTGGAAGGGTTAGAACAGTTGGGTGGTTAGAAAAAGAGCCATTATTAGAAATAGAAAAAGGCAAACCTGTTATGGAGTTTTTGAGGGATAATAAAATGTATCAATTTTTATATACTAATGGAATTCTTGCAGACAAAGAAACATTATTAAAATTAAAAGATTATGGAGTAAAAGAAATTAGATTTAATCTTCAAGCTACTGATTTTTCAGATAAAGTATTAACAAATATGGAAGAAGCATGTAAGATATTAGAATTTGTTTGTATAGAAACTCCAATATTTAGTAAATCTTTTAATAATTTTATTAAGCATAAAAATAGAATATTGAATAGCGGAATTAAACAAATTAATTTACCTGAACTGCAACTAAATAGATTTAATTTACTTAATTTTAAAGATGAAGGAATGATTTATAGACATAGAAGAGGATATACTTCTCCAATTTCTAGTAGAAATTATACTTATGATTTAATTGAAATAGCTGATTTAGAAAAATGGAATATTATAATAAATGATTGCTCAAATGATACTAAATTTTTTAGATCGATTAAACGAGATAAAAATATGGGGGATTTTATATCTATTTCATATAGTACAGCGTTTGATTATTTGCCATCATGGTATTATAAGTTTGTTGTTGAAAAATACATAACTGATAAATTGAGGTTTTTATAATGGTAATGCCAAGTCAATGCCCAATTTGTGGAAGTATGATGTCTGATTGCAGACAACCATATGGGTGTGAATCATGTAATCCGCCTGAGCAATCTATATTAAGATGTGAAATAACAGGTAATCCATGTGGAACTGATACATGGGAAATTAACCACCCATGCCAATGCAAAAACTGTCAAGTATATATAAATGATCCAGATTTTTTAATAGATACTAATAAAATAAAAGATTATAAATTAGAAGATTTTTTTCCATTTTATAAAGATTATGCGAAGGAGGATAATTAATGCTTAAAGAAGGTTATCAGAAGAAGGAAAAATATGAATAAAACACTTATAATTGTTAGCGGGCATTTCAACCCAGTTCATGCAGGACATATTAATCATCTTAAAGAGGCTAAGTCTCTTGGGGATGAATTAATTGTTATTTTAAATAACGATAAACAACAGTTATTGAAAAAAGGTAAAATTATAATGGGTGAAATAGAAAGATATACTGTTGTTGGTGCAATCAAGTATGTTGATAAAGTTGTGTTTGCAGTTGATGAAGATCCATCGTGTTGTTTAACGATAGAGAAATTAGGAGAAGAATATAAAGATTGTAATCTTATCTTTGCAAACGGAGGTGACAGAAAGACTGAGCATGATATTCCTGAGAGAGAAATATGTATTAAATATGGTATTAAGATGTTATTTGGTATAGGAGGATTTATTAAGACGTATTCAAGTACGGAAATAAATAAACGTAGAGGAGAAGAATAAAATGGCAAATGAGCTAAGAGATCAACTACAAAAAGAAGTAGATCAAGCAAAAAAACAACTTAAAGATGCATCTGAAGATGCAGTACCTTTTTACAAAAAACATAAGAAAGCAGTTATTATTACAGGAGCAGCTCTAGTAATTTTGATTATTGTTGTTGCGATTATTATTTAACGAAAAAAATGAGAGGGGTGAAAACTAACCCCCTCTCATTCGATCCCAGAAAGCCATCCAGGAAAGTTACTTTATTTGAATTACCACAACTCTTCTGTTTAGTTTTGCAATTTCCTTTGAAACCAAATCACTCTCACCTTTAGCAAGTGTGCTAATTCTTGTGGCACCAATACCATTGTCAACCAAATAGGTCTTAACCGTGTTGTTGCGTTTTTCCGAAAGTTTCATGTTGAAAGAATCAGAACCATACCAGTCGGTGTGGCCAGTCAATTTGACCGCAACTCCTGGATTGGCCTTCAAAAATGCAACAAGGTCTTTCATCTTAGCAACTTCAGCAGGTTTCATATCTTTTAAAGCTGACTTATCAAAATCAAAATAAATGGTTACGTCTTTAAGTACTGGGGCAACCACTACAGGAGCTGGAGCAGGAGCAGCTTTAGCTACCACCGGAGCAGCAGGAGTAAAACATGGGCCTGTAGCAACAACATTGCTTTTTCCACCAGCACAACCAACCACCATGATAAATGCAACGACCAACAGCGCGAACAACTTTTTCATTTCTTAATTCCTTTCTTTCTGTTTATTTTAGTCTGGCTTTCTGAGGCATTACAACTTCTGGCTCTCTGAGATCAATAATTTCCTGTAAAGTTAAATCTTCCCTAAGTACATTCTCTGGAATATTAATATCTAGTATATCTTCTAGATCCATTAGGAGTTCCATTTTATCAAGGGAATCCATATCTAGGTCTTGAAGCTTTGTTCTTCTTGATACGATTTGGTCGCACCTCTCAAGTATTACCTTTTGAATTTTTTCGAACATTTTTACCTCACTCGTAGTCTCGAATTGATATTACATATGGAAAGCGAGGAACTCCATCAGGAGTCCAGTTATGGAATTTAACTGTCGCTAATTTGTTAATTAATTGTTTTCTATCATTGAGTAGTTCTTTTAAATAATCAAATGGCCCTTTTATGTTACTTCTAAAAGTGTTGCCATTTTCTAATTTTAAAATGAAATACCCAGCAGTCCCAGTTCTGTTTCCTTCACCTTCGATTACATCAAGTATCTGAAATTCATGATCCATGAACTCTTTTCTTTTCAACAATACTTTACTTCTCTTATTTTCATAAGGAGCATCTATTCTAATAATTTGCCCTTCATACCCTTCTTCTAAAAATAATTCGAACGCTTTTGTTAGCTGTTCTTCATTATCAGCTTGATATGTTGGCACCAAAACTATTTTTGTACGAACTTTACTTGATAATAGTTTTGTTAAATCATTAAATCTTTCTGAAAATTTTTTATTACTAGATGGAAAATCATAAATCCAATATTGTATTGTAGCAGCTGATTCAATAATATCTTCTTTAGATGGTTTTGTTCTTTTAACTAAAGAGACAATTTTATTGAAGTCGCTTTTCAATTTATTACAATATAATTCTCCATCAAATCTAAAAGTTTCATCAAGTTGAAAATATTCTTCAAGATGATTATAAATATGTGGTGCAGATTTGAATTGTTTTCCATTTCTAGAAAACATTCCAGCTTTTTCAACCACACATCTAATACCATCTAATTTTGGTTGATAATAAACAGGATATTTTATCTTATGTTTATAATCATCAAAGTTAGCTGCTAGCATAACTTTGAAATAATCAGGAGAATCAATATCATTAATTGATTTCCTATACCCAGATTCTAATTTTCTTGTTATGAGAGATTCCGCTTCCTTATATGCCTGTTGGATAGGATTCGTTTCATTCATTTTTCCTACATTTTTCCCATGGCATAAAGTGGGAAGAGAGATGGTGAGTTTTCCGCCTACCAATCCTTCGGTTACGAAGTATGTGTTACCTCTAACCGTTATTTGCCATTGTTGAATGGCCCCATTAGTAGTTCGTTTGAAGATAGGCGGAAACTCAGTATAAGCAGCTGATTCGGAATTATTGCAGAGCATCAAAAGAGTCTTGAATTACCTTCTTCAGCCCCTCAAACCCGGTGGTCATATCCAAGGTGATAACCGGCCAATCTTTGCCATTCTTGACCTGAACTTTAAGAGGGGTCTTCTTGCTCTTGGTCAAATAGACAAAGTTTCTATTCTTCATTTTGATGGAAAGAGTGTTGCCATGAGCAACAGTCTTAACATCAGCGCTCAGTGTTTGAGCAAATGCAACGATTTGATTCTGAAGCTCATCCGCAACAATCGCGTTGGCTTCTTCTGCAACCTTAGCAACTTCCGCCTCACTCATGCTAGGAGCAGCCTCACTACCTTCTACCATTTCAGCCAAATTCTCACTCATTCTAACATTCCTCACTTTCTTGTTTTTAGTCAGCTATTAATAGTCTGACTTTGATTTATCTCCTCTAGTATATAGTGGAGATTTTAAATATGTTCTAAGTTTAATAGTTAATTTCTTATATACTTAGATTATTAATATCAAAATATTCTAAAGCACATTTCTGCCCAGGTGTTATAGCTTCTTCTAATATTATTGGATTTAATGGAGTTCCTGATTCTACAACCTCTACTCCTTCTTCTCCAATAACATAATCAATTTCTCCATCTGTGATTCCTAATAATCTTTTCCCATGTTTTGAATGTGTGTAATCATTCAAAACTAAATATATTTTAGTGGAACTAAGATTATTATAATAACATGTCCATTTTGTTAATCCCATAGTTCTTGCAGCTTGTTCAAAAGCTGAATATAAACGACCAGCATTTATTACTTTAACTTTATCACCTAAATTTATTATTTGTCTCATTTTTCTCTCTTTTTAAAGTGGTAGGGCCGGAGGGGATCGAACCCTCGACTCCCTGATTAAAAGTCAGGTACTCTTCCGCTGAGTTACGACCCTATAAGTTAAGAGTGAAATAGTTGTCTTAATTTTTTATTAGTTTCATCTAAAGGTTTTAGTTGAGCATGCACTTCTTGTAATAATTTTGCTCTTTGATCCAGTGATTGTTTTATAACCATAAAGTAATGAGGCAAATACCCATTATATAAATCCATAGTATCAGTTGCTTTAAAAGCTGCTTTAAATTCTTCTCTACAATTTTTTGGTAGTTTCTTTGCTGCTTTTGTTAAACCACAATATGGCATTATTCACATTTCTCCTTAATGGAGACGGCGGAGGGATTTGAACCCCCGGAATCTGTCGAGTTTGCAGCCCGATGCCTTTAGCCTCTTGGCGACGCCGTCGATTATTTTTTCACGAAAGTAAGTGTCGAAACGGGGTTGAAAAGTAATTAGTGCCCAAGAATGAGCTTACTTCAAGATTCCGTTTCGACACTGGGGCTTGAAGCCCTATTTTGTATTTTGTTCTTCTTTTGCTTTGGAATAGTCAACACGTTTTTGATAGATTCCTTCTAACTCTCTTGAGAGTGCATTCTTGATTTTTTGAAGGTCTCCTAAACGCATAACAACATCATCTAATTGCCCATCACTTAATTGATAATTTATAATATTTTCAATAAGATCACTAGGAGCTATTTTTTTACCAGCTTGAATATCTGATCTTGATCTTGCTTCTATATGATCGCAGATCATTAAGATCATTGCTTCAACTGTTTTTGGTTTACTTCCCTTATATCGGAAAGAATCTTCATTCTTTGAACCAGCTTTATCAAAGAAATATTTTGTTACGGTTGTTCCATGATGCTGTGTTACTATTTCAATTAAATCTCTTGGAAATAGATGATCATTTAATAATATCAAGGATGTATCTGAAACATGCCTTGTTATAATTTGAAAACTCATTTTTGGGTCTAATTTATCATGCGGGTTTTCATCGTCTAATTGGTTCTCTGTAAAATAATTTGGATTGAACATCTTTCCAATGTCATGATAAAGAGCTGCCACTTTCATATAATCTACATCAAGATCTAGAGCTAAACTTACTCCCTCAACCATTGTAACAAGACTTTGACAATGTTTATAAGTTCCTGGGCAAACTTCCTTAAACCTTTGTGCTAATGGATAGGTCGGATCCAATAATTGTTTTAAAATATTTTTTTCCTCTTGGTTACTTATTTCCTCGGAAGTCATTCCATTTTTCCTATCCTGTTTTGGTGTATCCATTTGATGCATTAAATCCATTCACCTTAAAATTTGTTCTGGAAATTATTTTGAAAGCTAGTGCATCTTTACCATTTTTTTCACAGTATGGACAATGAAAAGCATCTATTTTTCTATCTTTGGTTAACCGCTCAAATTTGTTTCCACACATATCACACTTATACTCGTAGATCGGCATTGGTTTCCTCACACTCTGGATATTTAAACCATAAATACCATGGTTGTTTAGAAATTCTATTTGCTTCTTTTTTACTTAAAGAAACTGGAACATTTTTTAATTTGACTATTATTGGGCTTCCGTCTTTTGCCATAGTGAAGCTAACAAATCCTGCTTTTCTTAATAACCATATAGATTTATTTACTCTTTCTCGTTTTTTATTCGGGTACATCATTAAGAAAATGTTTAAATTTTTTTCTTGATTTATACTCATTTCATTTAGTTGCTTTTTGGTCTTCGCCCAATAACTCATTAATCATTCCTTTTTGAATTGGGGTGAGATGCGGGATTCGAACCCGCGAATAATGGAGCCACAGTCCATCGTGTTAGGCCACTTCACCAATCCCACCATGAGGTTTATTATCAATAAATCTTTCCAATGTTTTAGCAACATTTTGTTCTTTTATTTTCTTTTGTTTATTTACATACCTGTTTCTATGTTTTTGTAAAGGACCACATTCATTATTACACATTCCTTTAATTAAACATTCTTTACATGAACATGTTTTCCAGATTTTATCCAATATAGGATCTTGGCATCTCATATTATCTGGTTTGAATATTGAACACCCACCACAGTAATCAGGTGAGATTCTAATTGGTAAAGCGTTCTTCTTGAGGTACAAACCACGTTTTCCACGGCTCGTCATAGGCCACTTTCACAAATTCATTTAGGGTTAAATTATCAGGAATATTTGAAATTTTTTTATATAATCCTAATCCTTCATGAGTTATAACCCCACAAAGAACTGAATATCTTCTGTAATGATCAATACAGTTTTCTCTTGCTACTAATACTGATCCATCATTAATTCCATATATTCTTCTGAACATAAATTTTCTACTGAATTTTTGATTGGGTTGTAAGTTATTAATAAAATTTTTGTATTTAACCCAAATGGGAAACCCTGTTTTATTCTTTGCCATTCAGATATCCTTTTTTTAAAAATGGTGGGACCTCTCCGGATCGAACGGAGTTGTCTCGGGCTTCAACCGAGTGCATTGACCCTCAATGCTAAAGTCCCATCTATAATTGTTTTTTCATTAACTCTAGTTTTGCAATTACTTCATCAATTATAGATTCTAAAGGAACATTAATTTTAATTGCTCCATCTAAAGACCCATAATACATTTCAAGACATTCCAATAGAATAGTTTTGATTCTATCTTCATTTGGACTATGCTGTAGCTTACTTTCAGAATAAACTTTCTCAAGTTCTTTTTCTTTATTTTGAAAGTATTCTACTATTTGTTGCTCCTTCCATTCGCCTCGTCTGATTGATTTTAATTGTTCACGATTTCTTTCTAAATCTAAATCGTGCTCAATTAGTATTTGTTCTACTTCATTCAGAAGACGAACTACATGATAAGCGAATTTAACATCATACCCAAACTTTTGAATCATCTCATATCTTGTAGAATTTACATCAGGTTCCTTCGTTGTCATTTTATGAACCTGACTATAAGCATACCCTTTGAATTTGTGCCACGACCCTTTGTGTAAGAATTCTTTTCTGTATTCCCGAACATGCTCTCCGATCTGAGTAGTGTGAAGAATACAGCGTCGTGGCACAAATAGGGAGTCAATCATGTTTGGATTGTTGTCCATACATAATTGAAAAAATTTGATAATGGAATAAATAGTAACATCATATTTCTTTTTTGATGACTCGTCATATATATGATGTTGCTGCCATTGATCAAATCTTTTATGCTGCCTCCCAAATCCAAAGATTTCACCATCTAAATGGGGAAACACTATGTTTTTAGGCGGAATAGAAAATCCATAAACATCCATATCAGAAGTATCAGATGATACTCCATAAGCAACTGATCCCATTAACACTTCATATTGAACAGTATTCTTTATGTGCGAAGGAACAGTAACCAATTGCCTTTTCATTAAATAATCTACAGTTGAACCCATTTTTCACCTACTCTGGACGATTCGGAACCTCGTCAGGTTTTTCCCAAGGAAATACGATCCACTTCTTTGCAATTTTTACATAAAAATCAGGTCTGAATTTGGACTCTTCTCTATAAAATAATGTAGCAGTTGCTATTGCCCAGAAACCATATTCTTCTAATGACATACCTGTATGAGAAATATCATCCACTACTAATATTTCTTCTTTTTTATATCCACTCGGATGAGTCTCAACTAATTTTAGTTCTAAAAAATGTGATAAATGGACAGCCATTGGCAATCCGCCTCTTGGTATTCCATAAACATATTTTAATTTATTCATTACACTATTTTGCTTAATCATTTCAACTAACTTATCCATATAAGCATCAAAATGTAAATATGTTATGAATTCCTTATCTTGACCGCTTCTTTTACCCACTCTTCACTCCTTAGTATTTCCAAAAGTTTATCTTTATCATTTAATTCAGGTTCGTCAAGAACTCTTTCAAATAATATTTTTAATGTAGCTCCAATTAAAATTCCAGGTTTGATGTTTAAGGTTTCCATAACATCATAACCAGAAATTTTTAGATCCTTAACAGAAAATGCACTTTCAGGAGCTTTCTTAGACTTATAAATTTTTAAAGCAATCTTTTTGATATGTTCTCTTTTATATTGTTCTTTTGCTAGATTTGCTCTTTTGTCAGCAACTTTTAACTTCAACCAATCTTTCCAGTTGACGTTATTTTCAGCAAACACTCTTAATAATCTACGGACAGCTTTTCCACTGGTTAAAGAGTCGAACGATCTCATATGAAATTGAACTAGCTTTTCAGCTCTATCAATTTCTTTATTTGTGAATTTATACTTTGTGAAGATATTTTTAATCATGAAAGCTCCAAGAAGCTCATGATTTACAAAGTCTTCATTTGCTGGATATGCAACTGGTTTACCAATATCATGAAAATATCCAATCAATCTTAACATTGGATCTTTAGGAGATAATGCATCGCCAGTAACTTTGAAATGTACATCTAAAGTTTCTGAATGATGAATGCCCCCAGTATGATCATACATATCATCAAGTTCAGGAAATAATATTTTTAAAATTCCTGTATCGTGTAGAATATCAAAGAAAATACTTGGTCTTTTATATTCCATTACCTTCAATAACTCTATGCGTATTCTCTCCGGTGAGATCTTTCGAACGAGGTATTTGTGGTCACATATTGCATTAAATGCTGCACTGTCCAATGAGCCTTCGATTAGGCAGGCAAAACGAGCTGCCCTGAGCATCCTTAAATAATCTTCATTGATTCTTTCGCTTGGAAAACCAACAAATTTTACAATGCGATTATTTAAATCATCTCTCCCATTAAAAGGATCAATAACTTCTCCAGAATACGGGCATACTGCAAGAGCATTGAATGTAAAATCACGACGAGCTAAATCTTCATCAAGCGTCTTACATACACTTGTTATGCAATTTTGTCTGCCTGGAGCATGGTTTTTATCTGATCTGTAAGTTGATACTTCAATGTTATCGACTAAGGTTACCAGAAAATTGGCACCAACTGTTTTGACTTTTCTATCAGGAAATATTTTTTCAAGTTCATCAGGTGTTGCATCTGTAACTATATCATAATCGTGAGGGTTAACATCTAAAAAGTTATCACGAACTGCCCCTCCACATAAATATGCTTTCCATCCACATTCGCATATTCGCTTAATTATTTGATCGCTTACTTCTTCGTAACTGGTGATCATTTTTATTCCTTATAAAGATAGATTTTCGGGGTCAAATATTTGTAATGGAACAGGTTCAGCAGGAATAGTTCCTTGCATAAGAAGATCTAAAGGATGAAAGAACCATCCACCTTCAACTATTATTTTTGTTTGTGGGTCTTTAACTTCTATTATTCTTACATTCCGTTTTCCTAATAATTCTAATTTCCCATGACTTTTTATTTTCCCATATGCTAATTCAGTCATAGGGCATTTTTCAGGAATATCAATAAACATGTTTCTTTTAAACATTTCCGAGTCCATTAATCTCCGCCTTTTTTCCCCTTTGAAGCCCAAGTTGTAAATCCCATATATGCTCCAATTACTGATGCCATTGAAAAGAAAAACCAAACAAGAGGTTCTTCAAGAACTTTTATTCTAGTTTCAGGAATAGGTCCAAATAGTAAGGCAAGAATTACAAAGATCATTGAAGCTAATGAAAATCCTGCCATTTTTCTTCTGCCTCTCCATTTAGATCTTTCGATTTCCATTTCTTCTTTTGCTGTTAATATTTTTGCACCGTTTCCATTTTCAACAGGTTTTTCATCTGGTAAACTTGCCATAATTTTTTCCTCATAAGAAGAAACCACTCTCTTTTTTTCTGGTCTCTTTTTTTTAAATATTATTTTTAATCCTTTCTTTTTTATCATTAATATTCATCTATAACTTCTTTATCACAATCTAAATGAAAAATTTCCTGTTTGGAGACACATAAATAATACGCCTCCTTCTATTATTAAAAATGCTATCAGCCCAACGATTGTGTCCATTACTGGATCTGTAGATGTTGGATACATATTGTCTCCTTTAAAATGGAGCGGGCGATGGGGCTCGAACCCACGACATCTTGCTTGGCAAGCAAGAACTCCACCATTGAGTTACGCCCGCTAATTTGTTTAAGCTCCGTACATAGAAAATGGACTAGGTTGATAAGTCCATTTAACTTCGGAATATTCAACAATTAGAGAAATATTTCCTTTTTTCCATTGGTTAAAAACTTTTGTGTTATTTTTTGTGTTATTTTTAGTTCTTTTTAACCATGCATCCCAGACTTGATTAATTGAATCTCTATCTTTTGCTTGTTCAAAACTAATTGAATGTTCCATTTGAATTCCTTTAATGTTTGTAAGCTGCACATTCACAAAATCTATCAAGATAATCTGAAAGTATAACTGCTAATCCTATTGGTATTCCTGTAAGACAAATTAAGCCTATATTATACCAGTGAAGATTATGCTCATTATGATTTGCTTTAGAAGCTAAATAACAAAGTCCACTTATTATTATATTTATAATAAAATAAATAAGCATTGTAAGGAG
>Ga0105105_10000878_pt1 | contig 13168 bp, 10 predicted proteins | sample PPLLaktember2015_4_FD_79108 | JGI IMG/M metagenome (GOLD analysis project Ga0105105, IMG submission 79108) | Freshwater sediment microbial communities from Prairie Pothole Lake near Jamestown, North Dakota, USA - PPLs Lake P8 Core (1) Depth... | ecosystem: Environmental > Aquatic > Freshwater >... | reverse complement strand
GCTCGACGCTGCTGCTCTCGATCCAGCATCCGGGGGAGGGTGGATCGCTGGCCGCGCCGACCAGTCAATGGCCCGACGGCCCCGGGCGCGTGCCGCGGCCATCGCTGATCGCGTTGGAACTGCTCCAGCCAGGAGACCGCGGATGAACCCAAGAGCAACCTGCGTCGAGTCCATCTCCAGCCTGCTCGTGCTGCTGGTCCTGGCCGGAGGCACTGGAACTGCCGGCGCCACCGAGGCCACGCGACGCCCGGCGTCGATCGTGATCTTCGGCGACAGCGGCTACATACCGTCCTACGAAAGGCTGGATGCGGACGAGCCGCCACTGCGCAGCCTCGGCGATTACCTCGCGGCCGAAGCGCGCGATTGGCTCGAGCGGAATCCGACGCTCGATGGGTTCACGCCGACGCCGTGGACCTTCGAGAGCGCGCTGGGCAGCCACATTGCCGCCAGCGGCCTGTATCCGGTCGCCTGGGCCATGGACGAAACGTGCCGCAGCGCCGGCTGCGACTTCGGCGTCATGCTGGGCGACAACATCTACCCCGATGGCGCCACGCTCGGCACGGACGGTATCGACGACCAGCGTCGCTTCGGCGACATGCTCGACCGGCCGTTCGGCAAGCTCGGCGCCGGAACGCCGGATTTCGCGATCTACGCGATGCTCGGCAATCATGACTGGAAGCACTCGCGCGAGGGCGCGCTCGCGCAGATGCAATACCTGCAGCAGCATCCGAACTTCCGGATGCCCGGACTGTTCTATCGAGTCGTGCCGCCGGGCTTCGATGGTGAAGTGGAACTGTTCGTCGTCGATACCGAGATGCTGCTGGCCTCGACCCGCGTAGCGAAGGACCGGCTCGACGAGCAGGGCATCGAACTGCAGACCGACGAGGTCGAAACCTGGGAGGCGCACATCCGCCCGCAAACCGCTGAGGAGCGTGAGATGGTGCAATGGCTGGGTCGATCGCTGGCGGCATCAACCGCGCGCTGGAAGCTGGTCTTCGGCCATCACGCGTTGTGGTCCGGTGGCGGCAGCAAGTACGAGAAGGCGCGTTCGCTCCGGCGTCTGCTACTGCCTGCGCTGTGCCGGCACGCCGATGCGTACTTCGCCGGCGACGATCACATGCTGGAGGTCTATACGGACGACTGCAAGGCGGTGGACGGGGCGCCGGCCGCGCCGCTGCCCTTGCTGGTCTCTGGTGCCGCCGGCAAGTATCGGCCGCTGCATCCGGCGTTCATGGCGCAACAGTCCAGCAACAACCCCCAGCTCCGCAACCTGTGGTCCAAGGGTTCGACCTGGGGCTTCATGTGGACACGCCTCGCCGGCGAAGCGCTGCAACTTCGCGTGTTCTCCACGCCGGCCGACCTGAGCGGCCGGCCGGTGCTCGAGGCGCAGTTCGAGTTCCCGCGCAGGAGTGGCGCAGCGGCCCGTTGAAGATCTCGCGGTTTCAGAACTTGATCTGTACTCCGGCGGCCGCGTTCCACGAATAGATCTCGTTCTCCGCAAGGCGCTTGTTGCCGTTCAGGTAGCGCCACGGCTCGTCGGTCAAGTTTCGAAACTCGACGAACACCCGCCACGCCTCGCTGACCGCGTAGGCGAGTTTCAGGTCGAGCTGCGATCGCGAGTCGACGTAGATGTCCTGTTCGGCCTCTCCAGCCACCTCGTCGAGGTACTCGGAACGGTAGGCCAGCGCGATCCGTCCCTCGAAGCCGAACTTCTCGTAGAACAGTGCGAGATTGGCAACGTTCTCGGGCTGCAGGAAAAAGGGCACCGTCTTGTCGCGGCCGAAGATCGTGGCCTCGCTGTCGGTCCAGGTGTAGTTGGCCGCAGCGCCGAAGCCGTCGAAGGGCGCGGGCAGGTTCGTGAACTGCTGCTGCAGGTTGATCTCGATGCCGGTGATCTCGCCGTCCGTCGCATTGCGCGGCCGCGATATCGACAGGTCGGAGAAGAACCGGCCCTCGTACTCGGTGTCCTCGAGCTCGGTCACCTCGGTGTAGATCGGGTTGTCAATCTCCTTGTGGAACACGGCCAGCGACACCAGGCCGGCCGGGCGCGGGTACCACTCCACCGAGACGTCGAAATTCATCGATTCGAGCGGGTCAAGGTCCGGGTTGCCTTCGGCGACGCTGCCCTCGAAGCCGCCGTCGCCATCCGGGTCGATCTCGAACTCGCGCAGCGGCACGAGGCTCTCGTAGGCCGGCCGTCCGATGGTATTGGTCCACGCGCCGCGGACGACCAGGTCCTCCCGGGCCAGGTATTGCACGTGCAGGCTCGGCAGGTAGTTCGTGTACTCGTTCTCGCCCGTGCGTAGCGTGACGTCCTCGGGCACGAGGTCGCCGTCGTCGAAGACCAGGTCGAACGCGGAATACTCGGCCTCGGTGCGCTCGACGCGCACGCCGCCGACGGCCGACCAGGGTCCGGATTCGATCCCGGCCATCACATAGCCCGCGGCGATGTCCTCGCTGGCCGAGTAGTCAGCCGCCAGCGACTCCTCGAGGCTGTCGAGCTCGGAGCGCTCGAACGACCCGCCCTGGCCGAGGAAGACGCCTTCAGCCGCCCGGTAGTTGACCCTTGGGCCGAACTCGTAAGCGCTGCTGACGCTGCTCAGGAAGTCCCGCGGTCCGGGCCTCGACACCGTGTCGAGCGTCAGGTCGCCGTCGAAGCCGTCGTAGACGTCGCCCTCGGCGTCGCTGTCCTTGTCACGCGCGGTGAACTTGGCCCCGGCCTTCCAGAAGCCCGGGATCGAGCCGAAATCCATCTCGTGGTTGAAGTCGAGCTGTGCCGCGAAGAGCTCCTCCTCGACGAGCTGCCGCGAGCGCGCGACTTCGTTGAACTCATAACCGGCGGCATCCAGGAACGGCTCGCCGCCGTCGACTCGCCAGAAGAACCGCGACGTGTCGTACGTCGCCGCGAACGGATCGCTGCTCTCGAAACTCCATTCGTTGTCGAACGGCGTGTCCTGCTCGGCCTCGCCGTATCCGACGCTGCCCGACAGCGTCGAGCGGCCGAACCGATACTCGCCGCCCAGCGTCGTATTGAAGATCGACTGCTCCTCGCGACGGTACTTCACCAGTCGCTCGCCTTCGGCCTCGGTGAACGTTCCGGAGGTCGCCGTCTGGTCGAGCAGGTCTCCATTGCGGTAGTCGATGATCGCCTGCTGGCGCTCCTCGGTGTCCTCGAACTCGTTCCAGAGGTTGCGCCAGTACAGCTTGAGGTCGCTGTTCGGCCGGTACTCGAGATTGGCGACGATACCCTGGCGGACGCGCTCGAGCTCGTAGTCGCGCAGCACGTACTCGTCGGGGATCAGGTAGTCGCCTTCCTCTTCCCACTCGGCGCCGCCCTGGATGTTCTCCGAGGCGTACTCGCGCTGCGAGTAACTGCCGGAGAGCACGAGGCCGAACTGCTCGTCACCGCCGAATCGGCCGCTGTAGGTGAGGCCGGCGGCGTAGGGCGATTCGCTGTTCAGCTCGTAGTAGCCCAGTTCCGCGGAGCCGGTGATCCGCTGCACTTCGGCGTGGTCGAACGCACTCGGTGTCACGAGGTTGATGGCGCCACCGATCGCGTTGCCGTCGAGATCGGGCGTGATCGTCTTGCGCACCTCGAGCCGGCTCAGCACGCCCGTCGGAATCGTGTCGAGCGCGATGCGCCGGTCGCCCGCCTCGGGCGCGCCGATGCTCTGGCCGTCGATCGTCACGTTGTTGAGGCCCGCGTCGATGCCACGGATCGACACGTAGCGGCCCTCGCCCTGGTCCAGCGTCAGCGACGTGCCTGCGATGCGCTGCAGCGACTCTGCGGCGTTCATGTCCGGCAGCTTGCCGGCGTCGTTGCCGGTGACGGCGTCGAGGACGACGACCGCCGACTTCTTGGCCTGCAGCGCCGAGAGCTGTGCGACGCGGAAGCCGACGACGATGATTTCCTCGGAAACGCCCAGCGCGGCGAGCCGGACGTCGGCCGAGAACTCGCCTGACTCCGGCGCCTCGAAAGTGACGATGCCGTCACTGTAACCGACCGATCGCACGCGGATCGATCGCGACCCGCCGGGGACGTCCGTCAGCCGGAAACGGCCCGCCCGGTCCGTCGTCGTGGTTCGTGATGACCCCTCGACAGACACGGTCGCATCAGCGAGCGGTCGGCCCGTGTCCTGGTCGACGACTTGTCCGGTGACCGTGCCGGCCCACGAAAGGGCTGGGGCGAGCACGGCCGCGATGGCAGCAGCGAGGCAGCTGCGTGCGACGAGATTGCGATTCATTCGGGAGTCCTTGGTGGGCCAGAGTTCGGCGGAGGCGCGCCGGGGTACGGCGCATCCCGAACAGCATGCGGCGGCTCGATTGCGCCGCAGTGACGACAACTTTGCGGATTCGTGACAGTCAGTGCCCGCCTCGAGTGCCGGGCCGGTGAATCACGATTCAGCGCGGGAGGCCCAACGCGCGCTGCACTTCGCTCCAGGGCACCAGCTTGAAGTTCTGCGGTGCGCGCGGAGCCGTATTCGCACCGTCCTGCGCGACGAGCAGACCCAGCTCGTATGGCGATGGCAGCGCCTGGCTGGTGACCTCCAGTCCGTCAGTACTGGAGACGCCGTCAATCCGGCCGTCGCCGATCCTGAAGCGGCCGACGTAGTCGTTTGGCGGCATCCGCCGATAAACCGCGAAGGCGTCGTCGCCCTGGCTCGAAACGACCAGGTAGCCGTCGCCATCTGCGCCATGGAAGATCGCGATGCCCTCGACATCGGCGACCAGGCGTCCCGTGCCGACCCGATCGACCGGAACGAGATCCGCCGGCGCGTCTGCTGCGGCCGCCAGCCGGTAGAAGCCAGCGCTCTCCTCGCCGATGTAGATCCAGCCCAGTTCATCGTCGACGGCACAACCTTCGGGTTGCCCAGCGACACGGAACTCCCGCACCAGCCGCGTCGCGATCCGGTCGCCGGCGGGGCGCGTGACCAGTTCGTGCTGCTGGTAGCGCCCGTCCTTGTCGTTGACGAACACGTAGAAACGACCGTTCGCCCGATCCGCGAACATGCACAGGCCGTAGATCTCGTTCAGGCCCGTCGCCAGAATGCCGTCGGCCACGTCGACGAGGCTTGGCTGGTCCGCTGAGAATGCGTACAGCGCGATCGCGTTGCGGTCCCGATCACTCGCGGCCACGAGGACCAGGCTGCGTCCGCCGAGTTCGAACCCCTCGCGGAGGTCGACGTTGTTCATCCGGCCGATCTGCAACGACTGACGGAGGGTTCCGTCCAGCCGATAGACGTTGAGCCCGCGCTTCTTGTCGGTGCCGATCACCAGCGAATCGGCCGGATCTTCGCGGTTTACCCAGATGGCAGGATCGTCAGCGGCGTCGCCGTAGCCGGGCACCGGTTCCGTCTCCGCGCTGGCCATGACGGTTGGCGCGGGCGCGCGTGGCGGCTCGCTGGCACATGCCGAAAGCAGAAGGCTGGTGGCGATCGTCAGCAGGCCGATCGAAATCATGGAGTGCCGGACGTTGGCTTCTGGAATCTGCACGGCGAGGACTGTCCTGCGGTGTGGGCCAGCAGTCAAAGCTACAGGTTCATCATTGCGGTTGTGTGGCGAGGCTTCGCGGACGGGACCCGGCGGCCGGGTATGGCGCGGGTCGCCGTCTGCATCCATTGGCACCGGCAGTGCGACTTGGTGTTATTAGTGCAACACTGGACTCCGCCGCCACCATGCCCGCCCCGACCAAACGCAAGCAGAGCGCCGTTCCCGCGACCCGGGTGGGCCGGATGCTGCGTTTCGGCCTGCTGAGCGGCGAACTGGCGCTCTCGACGGCGATCGGCACTGCGCGACAATGGGGCTCCGGTAAGCCTGTGGACCTCGCCGCAGCCGTCCTGACCCCCGGCAACGCCGAGATGCTGGCGCGTCGCCTCGCCACGCTGCGGGGCCCGGCGATGAAGGTGGGCCAGCTGCTGTCACTCTCGGGCGACGAGATGGTGCCCGAGGCCTTCCGCAACGCGCTCGGGGTGCTGCGCTCGCAGGGTTACTCGATGCCGGACAGCCAGCTGCGGCGCGTGCTCGGCCGCGAGTACGGCAAGGGCTGGCAGCAGAAGTTCGCGCGATTCGACTTCGAGCCGGTGGCGGCTGCCTCGATCGGCCAGCTGCATCGCGCGCGCAAGCACGGCGGCCGCGAGCTGGCGCTCAAGATCCAGTATCCCGGCGTTGCGCGCAGTGTCGACAGCGACGTCGAGAACCTCGCCGGCCTGCTGCGACGCCTTGACTTCATCCCGATACAGCTCGACGTGCGATCGCTCGCGGCCGAGGCCAAGCGCCAGCTCAAGCTCGAGACTGACTACGAGAGCGAGGCGCGCAACCTCGAGCGCTATCGTCGCCTCGTGGCGGACATGCCCGACGTCATCGTGCCGCGCGTGGATCGCACGCTGACGACGCGACACGTGCTGGCCATGGACTGGATCGACGGCGAGCCGCTCGAAGCGCTGGCCAGCGCAGCGGTGCCGCAGGCGCGCCGGAACGCGGCTGGCCGTACCCTCTACGAGTTGATGTTCCGCGAGTTGTTCGAGTTCCGCTTCATGCAGACCGACCCGAACATCGCGAACTACCTGTACGTTCCGGCGACGCACCAGCTGGTTCTGCTGGACCTGGGGTCCGTCGGTGAGTATCCGGCGACGCTCGTCGAGGGGTACCGCAAGGCATGCCGGGCCGTGTTGTCCCGCGACGACGCCGCGCTCCGCGAGGCCGTGTTCGAGATCGGCTACGCGCATCCGGACGATCCGGCGGAGATGACTCGCAACTCGGTGGACATCGTCCGCCTGGCCTGCGAGCCGCTTGCGCACCGCGGACTCTATGATTTCGCCGGGTCCGGGCTGATGGTGCGCGCGCGCGATCTAGGGCTCGCAGTGGCTTTCGGCAAGGGCCTGCGCTCGCCGCCGCCGGAGACGATCTTCCTGCACCGCAAGCTGATCGGTACGTTCATGATCTGCGCCAAGCTGCGTGCGCGGGTCAACGTGCACGCGGCCATCGAACGGTATCTTTAGGATCGCAGGCGCGACCGGGCGACGACCAGCAGCAGTCCCGTCACTGCGCCCAGCGCTGCGAGGGCCATGTCCTTCTGTGCGTCCCACTCGTCGCCTTGCGTGCCGAGGTAGGCCGCGCCGAGGTCGCCGCCGAAGACGATCGCGGCGCCCCACTCGATCAGCTCGTAGATGACCGAGTGCGAGACGAGGAAAAGGACGGGCAGCAGGTAGCGCCAGATCCCGCGCGGTGCGGCACGTGCCTGCAGCAACTCCCACGCGGCCGGCATGACCAGCAATCCGTAGCTGAAGTGCACCAGCCGGTCGAAGTGGTTGCGACCCGCCATGGCGCCGGCCCCGGAGTCTCCGCCCGTCATGGTGGCCAGCCATTCCTGCCACGGCACCTCGCTGTAGGTGTAGTGCGCGCCGATCTCGTGCAGTACGAAGAAGAGGAACAGGCACGTATACGCAAAGTTCGAGAAGCGCAGGCGGCGGTAAGACAGCACCAGCGATGGCACGGCGACGAGTACGAGCAGATTCTCGAGCAGCCAGTCCTGGCGATAGGCGGGCGCGATCGCGAGCGCCGCGAAGATCGAGCAGAACAGGACGAGCAGCACCAGGGGATAGCGGTCCTCGGTACGCATGCCGCGCGTTCCTCAGGCCATCAAGGCGGTGTTCGACATGCATTCTCCTCGACTTCTCTCCAAAGGGCCGCATAAACGGCCGCAGCGGGACTGTTCGGTGCAATCGCCGGCAGCGGCGCCCGCCGCACGGTCATCCGCTCGATCTCGCTCCAGTCGGGCACCTCGGTCGCGAGGATCCCCGGCAGACGGGACCGCGCCTCGGCAATGATCTCGGCGTGCAGCGACCGGCGCCGGTCGACCATCGAGAAGAACGGCAGGATGCGCAGGTCGGCCCAGCCTTCGGCAGCGACGAATGCGAGCAGTTGCTCGAGCATCCGCAGCGACAAGGGCGCCGGCAGCATCGGCACGACGACGGCGTCAGCCGCGCGCAGCACGTTCTCCGACAGCAGCGAGATGCCCGGCGGACAGTCCAGGAACAGCAGGTCGCAGGCATCACGCAGCGAGCGCGTCATGCGCAGCAGCCGTTCGGTCCGGTGCTTGCGTTCGCTGATGTGCAGGTCGAGATTGCGATCCGAGAAATCGGCCGGCACCAGCCCAAGGTTGACATAAGCGGTGCTTGCCATCAGGTCCGCGATCTCGAGTTTGCCGCGCACCAGCTGACGGGCGGAGGCCTGTTCCCGCGGTTCCCCGCGCAGCACGTAGGTGGCGGCCCCCTGCGGATCGAGGTCCCAGAGTACCGTGGACCGTCCAGAGGCGGCCGCCAGGTAGGCCAGGTTGACCGCCGTGGTCGTCTTGCCGACCCCGCCCTTGATGTTGGAGACCGCTATGATGCGCATGATGGACGGCACCGTCGGAACTGTAACGTGGGTCCGGCATTCTAAGAAGTCGGTCCCGAAACGGAGTATCGCGTGAAAAAGGAACAGCGATCCAGGCGCCAGGAGCTGCTGCGCGAGGCCTGGTTCGATCGCGACTTGAGCTGGCTCGAGTTCAATCGCCGCGTGCTGTGCCAGGCGCTCGACGCGCGCACGCCACTGCTCGAGCGCCTGAAGTTCCTGGCGATCTTCACCTCTAACCTCGACGAGTTCTTCATGAAGCGCGTCGGCGCCATGCGCACCCGCGCCTATGCCAGCGGCAACCCGGTCACGATCGACCAGTTCCACGCGCACATGACACGGCTGCGCGAGGCGCTGTTCCCGATGCTGGTCCAGCAGGCCGAATGCTTCGCGGGACTGCGGCCGGCGCTGGCTGCGCAGGGTGTCCGCCTCGCCGCGTGGGCCGAGCTGAGCGAGACGCAACAGGCGGAGGCCTGCGAATATTTCGACAGCCATGTGTCGCCCGCGCTGACGCCGCTCAGCCTCGATCCGTCGAACCCGTTCCCGTTCATGTCCAACCTGTCCACGTCGTGGGGCTTCGTGCTGCGCGATCCGGCAGCCGCGGAGCCGGTGCACGTGCGGGTCAAGGTGCCGCCCACGATCCAGCACTGGGTGCCGCTGCGCTCCGACGTGCCGGCGGAGCAGCGTTGCTTCGTGGCGCTCAGGGACATCGTGCTGCACAACGCGCACAAGCTGTTCCCCGGCGTCTCGATCGAGGCCGCGACGTTGTTCCGCGTCTCGCGCAACGCCGACATCGCGATCGAGGAAGACACGGACAACAGCATCAAGGAGCTCGTCGAGGAGCAGGTGCGCCAGCGGCGTTTCCAGCCCGTCGTCCGCCTCGAGTCCGACGAGTCGCCGCGCCGCGAAATCGTCGACGGCCTCATGGAGCAGTTCGAACTGCGTGACAGCGACGTCTACGCGCTCGCCGGGCCGCTCGACTACACGACGCTGTTCGAGATCGCGTCGCTGCCGATTCCGGAACTGCGCGACCCGCCGTGGGCGCCCATGGTTCCGTTGGGGCTCGACGAGGAGGCCGACCTGTTCGCGGTGATCCGCTCGGGTGACGTGCTGGTGCATCACCCGTACGAGAGCTTCGACGCGACCGTCGAGCGCTTCATCCGCGACGCCGCCAACGACCCGAGCGTCACGACGATCAAGATGACGGTATACCGGCTCGGCGACGACACGCCGTTCGTGCGTTCGCTGATCAAGGCGGCGGAGAACGGCAAGCAGGTCGCGTGCCTGGTCGAACTCAAGGCGCGCTTCGACGAGGAGCGCAACCTGCACTGGGCCAATGAACTGCAGAAGGCTGGCGACCACGTGATCTACGGTGTGCGCGGCCTCAAGACGCACACCAAGCTGGCGCTCGTCGTGCGGCGCGAGGGGGACGGATTGCGGGCCTATGCGCACATCGGCACCGGCAATTACCACGTCAAGACGGCGCGGATGTACACGGATTTCGGCCTGCTCACCTGCGACCCGGCGATCACCCGCGACGTGGTCAACCTGTTTCACCACCTCACGGGGTATTCACGCGGGCCGCAGTTCGACTGGTTGCTGGTCGCGCCGCTCAACATGCGCGAGCGGTTCATCGAGTTGATCGAGCGGGAGATCGAGCACCAGGCGGCGGGCCGCCCGGCGCGCATCGTCGCGAAGATGAACCAGGTGGAAGATCTCCCCGTCTGCGAGGCACTGACGCGCGCGTCACAGGCCGGTGTGCCGGTCGACCTGATCGTGCGTGGGTTCTGCTGCCTGAAGCCTGGGGTTCCGGGCTGGACCGAGAACCTGCGTGTGCGTTCGATCGTCGGGCGGTTCCTGGAGCACGGCCGCGTGTTTTACTTCGCGAACGGCGAGGCGAATCCGCTCGACGGCGAGTTCTTCATCGGGTCAGCCGACTGGATGGACCGCAACCTGTCGCGTCGCGTCGAGGCCGTGACACCGGTCCGGGTGCGTCACCTGCGCGAACGGCTGTGGGAGGACCTCACAGTCCAGCTCGAGGATCGGCGCAACGCCTGGCAGATGCAGCCGGACGGGACTTACGTGCGCCTCGAAGCCGCGGAGGGCGCCTCGGAAGTCGCCCGCGCGGGCACGCACGCGACTCACATGAAGCGCACACGGGCCCGCCTGCGGCGCTGACTGGTCGGCCTTCAGGTGGCCGCCTGCGATACCGGCAGCGAGACGACGTTGTCGGCCGATCGCTCGGCGGCCTCGTCGGCCAGGCGCTCGAGGCGTCCCTCGACGGTGGCGCCGCAATCCATCTTGAGCTGCCGGTAGCTGATGTTGCCGGTCACGCGCGCGTTGGGCTGCAGCTCGAGAAAGTGTTCGACCTCCAGGTCCCCGCGGATCGTGCCGTTCACGACCGCGTCGTGGACCTTCACTGCGCCGCTGATGCTGGCTTTCTCGCTCAGTACCAGTAGTCCGCGCATGCCGGGTTTGCAGAGCACGTCACCTTCGACGTGCCCGTCCACGCGCAGGCCGTCGCTGATGATCACGTCGCCGATGATCTCGACGCCGGGCGCGATCAGGCTCGAGAGCTTGCTCACCTCGATCGATGGATGCTGTTTCCTGCGGAACATGCGCGGTGGTCCTCCGTCGTCACTCGCGCGAGCGGCCGGCACGCGGACGACCGCTCTGCGCATTGAAGAAATTCAGCTGGCTCGCGAGCTCGCTCGCCTGCGCATTGAGCTCCATGACCTGTTGCTCGAGCGCGGTACGCGTCGCGCGCTCGAGCTCGAGTTCGGCGCGCAGCATGGCGACTTCCGCGTTCAGCGACGCATTCTGCTGCTGGAGCGCCGTCGCTCGCGCTGCAGGACCCGCAGCGTCCGTGTACAGGCCCAACCCGGCCAGCCCGGCGAGCGAGACGAGCACGGCGACGAGCACGGTCCTGAGCGCGATCCGTGCCTTGCGGTCGGAGATGATCTCCAGCCGCGACGTGGTGAGGTGCCACGTATCCGCGTCGATCCCGGCCTTCAACGCCCGGTTCCCCGGCCCAGTACGTGCGAAAGATACTGCCGGGGCTCGACGCGCACGCCGTGACGGATCACCTCGAAGTGGAGGTGCGGACCGGTCGACCGCCCCGTCGATCCGACCAGCGCGATCTGCTGATTCGGCATCACGACGTCGCCGGCGCGCACGAGCAGCTTCGAGGCGTGGCCGTAGAGCGTCGAGAGGCCTTCGCCGTGGTCGATGACGACTGCGCGGCCATACGCGCCCTTGTAACCGGCGGAGACGACCCGGCCGCCGCCGCTGGCGAGGATCGGCGTGCCGTGAGGGGCCGGGATGTCGAGGCCGGTGTGCCGCGCAAGCCGGCCGGTGAAAGGGTCGTGCCGCACGCCGTACTTCGAGGTCACGCGCACACCCTGCCCGGCGACGGGGAGGCGGTACGGGTACGCCATGTTCTCGACTTCCTGCTCGGCCGCGGCGTCCGCCAGCAACTCGAGTGCCGATTCCACGCGTTCGATCTGTGCCTCGAGCCGGATGAGGTCCGTGCTGTCGATGCCGGCCGACGGGCCGAGTGCGACTGGAAGTGCGGCGAGACCGGCGACCGGCACGAACGGGCCACCGGCCGGCTTCGTCACGTCGGACTGCGGCGCAACGGCTGCCGGCACGTCGAGTCCGATGCGCTTGCCGAGCGCCGCCGTCTCGCCTTCGAGCCGCGACAGGCGACCCGCGAGCGAGCCGAGATGCCGTGCGAGCACTTGTCCTCCCGCGTGATCGGGACTGCGCGGGCCGGCGCCTGCAGCGATCGACTGCGCCGGCGATTTCATCACGGCAATTCGGTAGCCCATCCCGACGCATCCGGCAGCCAGCAGCAACAACACAGCTCCGGATGCGAGCGCAAGCCGACCCGCACCGATCGTGCGCATCGTCGGGTTCGTCACGGGACCCGCGGAGATGATGACGAATGCCACTGGTCTGTGTCCCTCCGGCCTAGCACGTGGGCGGGCGCGTGCTCCAATCTCCGCGATGCGCCGGCAGGAGACAAGCACTGGGCGCAAATCTGATTCAATCTGTGATCGAGGCCACACTGCGCGGTATGCTGCGGCCATTCGCAGCTGTGCAACCGGAGCGAGTCGGACATGGCCCGGAAAACGAAATCTTCCGAGCCAGGACACCGTGGCCGGCAACTTCCGTGGCTGGGTCGTTGTCCCGGGCTGACCAGCGTAGCGGCACTGCTGGTCGCGTGCGGCGGCGGTGGCGAATCGGGTTCCAGCCCGCCCCGAGCGAGCGGCACGTTGACGGTCAGCGGTTGTACGATCGCCGAGGGCGCTGCGTCGTGCCCGGGTTCGATCAGCTGGTCGACGGTCAACGCGACGTCCCCGCGCGTGCTGCTCGGTAGCGCGACGCTCGCCACGACAGCCACCGGCAGCAGCACGACGCCCGTAGGTGCCACGAGCCAGACGGTCACGCTGTTCGACGGGACCACGCAGCTCGACACCAGGTCGCTGGCCGGCACCTGCATTTCGGCGAGTGCCTGGAACGGCAACGCGTGCCGCGCATTCGCCGTGCGCTCGACCGCGCGGGCACCGACGCAGTTCGTCGAATCCGGCCAGCCCGTCACGCTGGAAGTCGTCGTCTACACACCGCCTGGAGTCGGGCCGTTCCCGGCAGTGATGTTCAATCACGGATCAACCGGCGACGGTGACGACCCGTCCCAGTTCCGCATCACTTACACGAATGAAGCGGTGGCAAAGTTCTTTGCCGACCGCGGCTGGTTGGTCGCTTTTCCGCAGCG
>Ga0105105_10000877_pt1 | contig 13169 bp, 12 predicted proteins | sample PPLLaktember2015_4_FD_79108 | JGI IMG/M metagenome (GOLD analysis project Ga0105105, IMG submission 79108) | Freshwater sediment microbial communities from Prairie Pothole Lake near Jamestown, North Dakota, USA - PPLs Lake P8 Core (1) Depth... | ecosystem: Environmental > Aquatic > Freshwater >... | reverse complement strand
CTGGAACCGTGGTCAGCCTGGCAGGGGTACTCGGTTATCTCTATTTTCCGGCTTTTCACGATCTTCCTTTTCTCGTCGTTGCGATTGTTTTCGCATCGATAGCCGGTGTCTGGTCAGGGGGGGTTATGGAAGAAACGTACGGAGATGACCCTTCCGTCGTTACCATCGATGAACTTGCCGGTCAGTGGGTTGCCCTTGTTGCGCTTCCTGCTGCTCCGCTTGTCGGGTTTCTCGGCTTTCTGTTTTTCCGCTTTTTCGATATAGCCAAACCTGGACCTGTCGACAGGGCGCAACACTTCCCGGGCGGCTGGGGCATCATGGCCGATGACCTGCTTGCCGGTTTTTTCGCCAATCTGTCGGTTCGTGCGGTTCTGACAGCAGCGTCGCTGTTTCACATTGCGCTGCCGCTGTAGAACTCCCTTATTCTTTTCAGCACGGCTTCTGCATTCATTCCGGTCTCCCGATAAAGTTCAGTCATGCTGCCATGGGTGATAAACCGGTCCGGCAGGCCGATTTTAAGAACCGGTCGGGCAATGCCTTTTTCGTTGAGGCAGTCGATCACTGCGCTTGCCATGCCGCCGATAACGCTGTTTTCTTCGATAACGGCAAAGTGGGTCGAGCACCCTGCAAGTTTTTCGATAAGAGCGGAGTCGAGCGGCTTGAGGAAACGCATGTTGGCTACCGATACGTTCAGGCCTTCTTTCTGCAGGGTATCAGCCACATCAAGAGCCATGGTGGTCAGCGGACCTGCCGTAAGCAGGGCTACCTGAGAGCCCTCCCGCAGAAGGACTCCCTTTCCCGTTTCTACCGGCGTAAAGGTTTTGCGGAGTGCAATGCCCTTGCCGTTGCCTCTCGGGTAACGGATCGCGACCGGTCCGTTGATCTCATAAAGTGCCGTATAGAGCATGTCGCGCAGTTCCTGTTCATCGGCAGGCATCATTACGGTGAGGTTCGGAACTGCGTGCAGGTAGGAGAGATCGAACGATCCGTGGTGGGTCGGCCCGTCTTCTCCTACAAGACCAGCTCTGTCGATGGCAAACACTACATGCAGGTTCTGCTGTGCCACATCGTGAATGATCTGGTCGTAGGCGCGCTGCAGAAAAGTGGAGTAGATGGCGCAGACCGGCAGAAATCCTTTTGTAGCCTGTCCGGCGGCAAAGGTGACGGCATGTGCTTCGGCAATGCCGACATCATAGAAGCGTTTCGGCAGGGCATTCTGAAAAAGATCGAGAGAGGTACCGCTTGGCATGGCGGCAGTTATGGCTGTTATGAGCGGGTCCTTCAGTGCGAGTTCCACCAGGGCTTCACCGAAGACCTCCTGGTATTTTGGCGGCTGCGGTTTGCCGTTGCTTTTCGGCGTTATGCCCGTAATCCTGTCGAATCCTCCGCTGTGAGCGTGCCATTTGCTCTGGTTGTCTTCGGCAGGCTTGAAACCCTTGCCTTTGGTCGTGATAACGTGGAGCAGTTTCGGATGGGGCAGTTCCTGCATCTCCCGAAGCGCTTTGACAAGCTGTTCCATGTTGTGCCCGTCGATAGGCCCGAAATAGCGCAGGCCGAGCGCCTCGAAAAAAGCTCCCGGAGTGAAGGCGGCCTTGAAGCCGTCTTCAAGTTTTCTTACCGCGTTTTTCGCGGCATCGCCGAACTCGTTGTTCAGGAGCGAAATGGAGTTCCAGATGAATTTTCGGGTACGGTTGTAGGTTTTGTTGAGCGTGATGTTGATCAGATGGGTTTTCAGGCCGCCGGTGCTCGGAGAGATGGCCATCTGGTTGTCGTTGAGAATGACCAGAACATCGCTTTTCAGATCGCCGAGGTGGTTCATGGCTTCGAACGCCATACCACCGGTCATGCTGCCGTCGCCGATTACCGCGATAACCTTTTCGTCGCTTCCCGCCAGATCCCTGGCGGCAGCCAGTCCGGCGGCTGCAGAAATGGAGGTCGAGGCATGTCCGGTGCCGAACGCGTCGTGCGGGCTTTCCGTTATTTTCGGAAAACCCGCAAGACCGCCGTACTGCCGGTTGGTGTGCATGCGCTCCCTCCGGCCGGTCAGGATCTTGTGTACATATGCCTGATGGCCGACATCCCAGATGATCTTGTCGTGAGGTGTGGTATAGACGTGGTGCAGGGCGACGGTTAGTTCGACAACCCCGAGCGTGGATGCGAAGTGGCCCCCGTTTTCGGCCACCAGATCGATCACCTCTTTACGGCACTCGTCGGCAAGCTGCTGTAGTTCCGGAATCGAGAGTTTTTTCAGGTCCTCCGGCGATTGGATCGTCGAAAGGAGGGGGGGTTCTCTGAGGGCTGGAAGCGTTACTGAATCCGGCATGTAGTTACTTTGTCTGTTGATGAAGACGGGTATTGTCCGATATTTCTATAGTAACCCGGCAAATCTTTTCCCGGTTCCGGAGTGCGGCTTCAGATGCCGGAAAGCTGCAGGAGAACCGTGCGTTGGGGTCTCGGACCGTCAAGTTCGATAAAAAAAACCGACTGCCACCGGCCAAGCAGCAGTTCACCCCCTGAAAAGGGTATGGATTCGGATGCGTTCATAAAGAGGCCGAGCAGGTGGGAGTGGGCATTGTCGCGGCCGTCTATAGGGCTGATGTTGTGGCTGTAGTTTCCGTCACGCGGCACCAGCCGCTTGAGGAAAGTCACCATATCCTCGAGCAGGCGCTCTTCCTTTTCATTGATGTTGATGAATGCGGTGGTATGCCGGCTGATGACGGTGAGGGTTCCGTCCCGAAGGCCCGATCTGGCGACGGCGTCCCTGATTTCCGGGGTGATGTCGATGATTTCGACAGGGCTCAGGGTTTCCACCGTAAGGGTTTTTGTGATGATCTGCATCAAGCCGTCCTTTTCAGGTTGACAGGTTTTTTGAAAATCAGCAGGTTATAACCACCCCCTCATGCGGTGCGAGCATGATATGCAGGGTATCTGCCGCCAGATGCGGGCCGCTTTTTTTGTCGCCTTCGGCGGTGCTCAGAAGACTGATTTCTTCATAAGCGAGATTCAGCAGCACAGGGTGGCTGAAGGCGATCTCGATACCGGTTACGCTGAAGTTGGCTATAACGAATGCATGTTCGTTTTCGGTGAACCTGTGGTATCCGAAACAGTAGGATGAGCTCGATGCGTTCAGGTGCAGCCATTCGATGCGTCCTTCCTGAAAAATCGCCCTTTTCTGCAGCGCGAAAAGGTCGCGGTAGAGTGCATGCAGTTTCGGGTTCTCTTTTTCCTCGGCTTGACGGAGCAGCTGCACGGGAATTTTCTTTTTATACCCTTCCATCTGGTCCTGGTGCACCAGGTGCATGCCGGGAGAGGTAAGCATTACCAGTGCTGCGGCGCTGTTGTTCAGGCCGATTTCCTCGGCGGCTCTCGGCTCGTCATGGTTTTCGATAAACCGGCAGAGTTTTTTCTGGTAGTCCCAATCTGCCTGCAGATGTCCTGTAAGCATTTCGCTGTTCACCGGGGCGCTGGTGATAAAGTCGTAAAAGGGTTTATCGTAGGTAAAGTCAAATCCAAGCTGCTGGAGCTCCCACTCCTTGCTCCAGTAGGATTCCGCCAGAAACAGAAAGTCGGGGTGTCGTTGTTTCACCGCCGCGATGGCTACTGACCAGAACTCTTCTTTCATCGCTCCGCCGAGGTTGCTCCATGTGGTGTTGAATACGCTTTTAAGAATCAGCATGGCAACATCGCATCTGACGGCATCGCAGAGTTCGCTTATCCTGAAAAGGTTTTCAGTCATCATCCTGTGTGTTGCATCGCTTGCGTAATTGAGCTGCAGGGTGTCAGTCCATGGAGGAAAGTACGGGTCCTTTCCATAGGCAAGATACTTTCCCTGTGCGTACTCAAAACAGGAACCGGGATCATGGTGCTGTTCAGTAGCGGAAACCGGAATAAAAAACTCCGGGTGCCCGGGGAGCCATTCATTATCGAGGGCAAGATGGTTCGGAACAAAATCAAGCATGAGCTTCGTGCCAATGGCACGAAGCTTTTCACGGAACAGAACCAGTTCATTTTTTCCGCCGAGCGCCTCGTTGACCGTGTATGAGGGAATGGAGTAGGGCGATGATGCGATATCTTCCACCTGGACCGAACCAAGGTGTTCCAGAAAAGATGTCCGGAGGAAGGGATGCGTCGTTGCAATTGCTTTGCTGTACTGACTCGGCTGCCACACGCCCATCAGCCAGACGTAATCGAATCCGCATTCGCTGAAAAACCGGAACTCCTCGTCTGGAACCGTTGCAAGCGTGATTTTTCTGTTATGTCTGTTGCTCAGGTTGCGGAGCCAGACCCTTGTGTTGATTTCGAATACCAGTGGGAACATGAATGGATGTTGTGATTCATAATGCGTCAGGCAGAAAGTAGTACAAATATAGCAACTGCAGGCAGCAAAACTAATAAATAGAGGTACCCGTGGAATGAGAGGTTACGCAGGTATGCTGCGGCAGCGATGCTCGACCGGATGCGAAAAGGCAATGTCCCGGTGCGGGAGAAGGTCGGGAAATTGCGTACTTTTTCAACTGGATTACGATTCGTCAACAGCATGCGGGAAGCGCAATGAAACGGAAAAAAAGTGCAGGGCACAAAGGTATGCCGACGGGCAGTTCTGTGAAAAAGGTTATGCGGAGCCATTCGCAAAAGATCGGACAGCCGGCCGGCACGCTCTTTCATACGGGGGAACAGAAAATCGTACACCCGGTGATCACGGTTTTCGGTTTCGACGAGGAGCGCCATGTCCGGTTGCATGTGGAGTCGATCGCGGAGTGCCATGCGCTGCGGGATCAGTTCAGGGTGATCTGGGTCAATGTTGATGGACTGCACGAGGTACAGGTCATCGAGGACGCAGGCCGGGAGTTCGGGATCCACCCGCTTACGCAGGAAGATATCCTGCATACCCAGCAGCGTCCGAAAATCGAGGAATTCGACGACTACCTTTTTCTCATGCTGAAAATGCTCGGAGCCGACGAAACTTCCGGCGAAATTGTCGAGGAGCAGCTGAGCATGGTGCTGGGAAAGGGATATGTCATCACCTTTCAGGAAAAACCGGGAGACATTTTCGATGCGGTGCGCGAGCGGATTTCCACTTCCGGAACCGCACTGCGCAAACGCGGGGCGGATTATCTCTCTTATGGCCTGGTCGATGCGGTCGTCGATAACTACTTCAAGGTTCTCGAGCAGTTCGAGAGCCGTATCGAGCTGCTGGATACGCAGTTGCTCGAACAATCCGGAAATTTGGCATTCCAGTCCATCTACACGCTGAAGAAAGAGCTGATTCTTTTGCGCAAATCGGTCTGGCCCATGCGGGAAATCATCAACAGCATCAGCCGTGAAGGGTTCGGCGTCATCGACGAGGCATCGACCGGGCCTTTTTTCAGGGATATCTACGACAACATCATTCTCGTTATCGAAACCGTGGAGACTTATCGCGATATCGTGATCGGCATGTATGATACCCGGCTTGCCATCGTGAACAACCGGATGAACGAGATCATGAAGGTGCTCACCATCATCGCCACGGTGTTCATGCCGCTTTCATTCATTGCGGGGGTGTACGGTATGAATTTTCGTTATATGCCGGAACTGGAATGGAGGTGGGGATATTTCGCCGTACTGGGATTCATGGCAGCCGTTTTTGCGGGTATGATGCGTTATTTTCATACAAAACGGTGGTTTTAAGTCCTGAAGCCACTGGTAATTCAATGTTTTTCTTCATATTTTTCCTTTTTCTGTCCTGTAAAGTAGGTCAGCCCGGCTATGACAAGCGCTATGGCTCCGCCCAGGTAGAGTATTTCTGTTTCTCCGTGCCATTTTACCACATGGCCCAGAAAAATCACTGCCATGACCACTACGATCACACCGATCAGCTTGCCTTTCAGATCGTCGAGATTGTGGATTACAAGCCACTCGGGCAGGGAGATGGTATCGTCGATAAAGAGTTCATATAACCCAAGCGACATGATGTAGAGCGCCGTTGCGACAAGAAAGATATCGGCGTTTTCAATTAATCCGAGAGCAAGCACCTTTGCTCCCTTCGACGAGACTGTGCTGTTCAGTACCGTACCGGTGATCTGCTGCATGACGGAAATGCCTCCGTAGATCAGGAGGGCCAGCGCTGAAAGAAAGGTTCCCGCTACAGCGATCAAGATGAGGAACCGGGTTGAAGAGAGCAGTTGCCGTACGATGGCCATAGTGACTTGTTTGAGTGGTTAAGTTGTTTCTTTGCAGGAATATAAAAATTCCGCTCCATATCCAAACGGATACGATCGGGTTTCCGGTCGCGTTCCCGGCATTTTTTGATCAGTGTTTTAACCGCTTCATGCATATGACTACAGATAAACTGATTTGCGATTTTTCGACTCCTCACTGTCTTGACTGGTACAGTGTTGACGATGTTGTGATGGGGGGGGCCTCGGGCAGCCGCTTTTACCGCAACCCCGACAGTACGGGAACCTTCGAGGGGATTCTTTCAACGGAAAACAGCGGGGGTTTCGCTTCGGTACGAACCTTTCTGCCCGAGCGGGACTTCGGCGCTTATGCAGGCATCAGGCTGCGGATACGGGGCGACGGAAAACGCTACAGTTTCCGGATACGCAACGACGACCGTTTTGACGGAATAGTCTACAAAAGCGATTTCGATACCGTTCCGGACGCATGGATGGAGGTTTCGCTTCCTTTTTCGGAATTCAAGGCGGCATTCAGGGGGCGGACGGTTGAGGGTACGCATCCCATCGACGCTTCAAATATCGTGCAGATAGGGATTCTCGTTTCGAAAAAACAGATCGGGCCTTTCTCTCTCGATATCGACTGGATCAAGGCCTTCGTCGCCGAGGTGTGAACACCCTTTTCATATAACCGATACCGGATTTACGAATCATGCTTTGGAAAGGTCGCAGGCAGAGCGCCAATGTCGAGGATCGGCGGAGTGGTCGTGGGATGACAACCGGCCGGGTTGCCGGAGGAGGGCTCGGAACGCTTGTCATACTGCTTCTGGTATGGCTTCTTGGGGGCAACCCGCTTGAGGTGCTGCAGACGGTCGACAGCTTCGAGGGAGGCGCTCCGCAGATCACCACCGGGCAGTCCGCTCCCGATGACGCCCAGCGGGAGTTCGTTGCAGTGGTGCTTGCCGACACCGAAGAGGTCTGGGGCGCTATTTTCAGGGAGCGGGGGATGACCTATCGCGCTCCGAAGCTGGTGCTGTTCAGTAGTGTGGTGCAGTCGGCATGCGGCCTTTCAGAGGCCGCTACCGGTCCGTTCTACTGTCCCGGCGACGAAAAGGTCTATATCGATCTCGACTTTCTCTCGGAGCTGCAGCAGCGCTTCGAGGCGGAGGGCGATTTCGCTGCAGCCTACATAATTGCTCACGAGATTGGCCATCACGTACAGAAGCAACTTGGCATCACCGCAAAAGTCATGGCCATGAAAGGGCGGGTGTCCGAAGAGGAGTTCAACCGGTACATGGTTCGCCTCGAACTGCAGGCCGACTTTTTTGCCGGCATCTGGGCGCATTACGCCAATCGGATGAACCTGCTGGAACCGGGAGACCTCCGGGAGGCGGTCAATGCCGCCGGAGCGGTGGGAGACGATCGAATCCAGAAACAGAGCCGGGGGTATGCGGTGCCGGACTCCTTCACCCACGGCACCTCCGAACAGCGGATGCGCTGGTTCTCTAAAGGCTACACCACCGGAGACCTCTCCGCGGGCGACACCTTTTCCGGCGGAGCGCTCTGAAGAGTCTTACAGCCTTACCGTAATGCCCCGGTCGCGCAGGTACTGTTTTGCCTGCCGGATGGAGTACTGGCGGAAGTGGAAGATGGACGCTGCCAGAGCCGCATCGGCTTTTCCCCTGGTGAATCCGTCGTAGAGATGTTCGAGGTTGCCCGCTCCGCCCGAGGCGATAACGGGAATGTGCACCGAGGTGGACACTCTGGAGAGAATGTCGTTGTCGTACCCTTCCTGTGTGCCGTCGCGGTCCATGCTGGTGAGCAGTATCTCTCCCGCGCCAAGTTCCTGCACCATCTGCGCCCATTCCACGGCTTCATATGCGGTGGATTTTCTGCCCGAGTGGGTATGCACCAGGTACCGTCCCTCTTTCTTTTTGACGTCGATGGCCACCACCACGGCCTGGGATCCGTATTTTTCGGCGATGCGGGAGATCAGTTCGGGTTTCTCGACCGCCGCTGTGTTGACCGACACCTTGTCGGCGCCGTGCATGAAAATCTCCCGGGCTCGTTCGACGGAGCTTATGCCCCCTCCGACGGTGAGCGGGATGAATACCTCGCCGGAGACTTTCAGCACTTCCTCCAGAGTGGTCTTGCGTGATTCTATGGATGCCGATATATCGAGAAATACCAGTTCGTCGGCAAGTTCACTGTTGTAGAAACGGGCCTGTTCCAGGATCGAGCCGGCATCCCTGAGCCCTTCGAAGTTGATTCCCTTGACAACCCTGCCGCCCGTGACATCGAGGCAGGGGATAATTCTTTTTGCTAACATGAGGCGGGTTTGAATTTCGCGTTCCGTCCAACCAAGAAATCAATAAACATAAAATCTCCAACAAAATCGTAAAGGTATTATATTGAGGTCGCCTTGACAGCCGGTAGTGCCGGGTGCTCACGCGGCCATTCAGATCCTGTGGTTCCATATGCTGTTTACCTCCTTTTCTCGTACGGTCAATCCGGGAGTTGCAGCGCACAGGGTTTCCATTCAGAGGAAAAAAGAGGGAGGAGCCATGAAGTTTCCTGTTTGTGACTACGCCGATTCCGTAGAGGGTTTTTATTCCCAGTGTGCAGGATGCCCGATTGAAAGCAGGGCACCCGGATGCGCACTCGACGAGATGGATGACGGCACCTATGAGTTTCTGGGCGAGACGCCGCATGGCGGCGTGCGTGCGGTGTTTTTTTTCAAGGATAATGCCGGCAACCAGGTTTCCAAATACGATGCCGTTCATGTCGAGATTCACGAACTCGATGCATCGGGAATGCTGGTGACGATTCTGTACGGCATGGTTGACCCTGAAGGGTTGATCTACCTGAAAAAATCCCCCCGCAGTGGCGCTGCAGATTGATCGAACACTGCTTCACGTTTATAAAGGGCAAGTAAAGCCATGACACTCAATAAAGTCTATTACAGCGGCGGTGAAGAGATTCGGGATCTGACCATTGTAGGCGGCGGGCCTACAGGGATTTTCGCGGCCTTTCAGTGCGGCATGAACAATATTACAAGCAGGATCATCGAGAGCATGCCTCAGCTTGGCGGCCAGCTTGCCGCGCTCTATCCGGAAAAGCATATCTATGACGTTGCGGGGTTTCCCGAGGTCCCCGCTGCCGGTCTTGTCGAGAGTCTGTGGAAGCAGGCCGAACGCTATCATCCCGAGATTGTTCTCGGCGAGGCGGTTATGCGATACAGGAAGCTTTCTGACGGATCTTTCGAAACCACCACGACCTCGGGAAAAGTATTTCTGTCGCGTGCGCTGCTGCTTGCGGCCGGTCTCGGCGCGTTTACACCCCGAAAACTGCCTCAGCTCGGCTCTGTCGATCATCTTGAAGGGGGGGCGATATTCTATGCGGTACGCAATATCGGCGATTTTGCCGGCAGGAAAGTGGTCATTGTCGGTGGAGGCGATTCCGCTCTCGACTGGACGGTCGGGCTGCTCAAGAGCGCCGAGCATGTAACACTGGTGCACAGGATGCACGAGTTCCAGGGGCACGGCAAGACCGCCCGCGAGGTTGACGAAGCCCGGGAGCAGGGGGGCATAGACGTCTATATGGATACCGAAGTTTCCTCGATAGAAGAGGTGGCGGGGGAGCTGAAAAACGTGACGCTTACCCGAAAAAACGGAGTATCCACAGAGGTCGAGGCCGATCGGCTGCTGATATTGATCGGGTTCAAGTCGAACCTCGGTCCGCTTGCCGAATGGGATCTCGAACTGGTCGATAACGCGCTGGTGGTCGACAGCCATATGAAGACATCGGTGGACGGTCTCTATGCCGCCGGAGATATCGCCTGGTATCCCGGCAAACTCAAGATCATCCAGACCGGGCTGAGCGATGCGGCCATGGCCGTCAGGCACAGCCTGACCTATATCAGGCCGGGAGAGAAGATCAGGCATACCTTCAGCAGTGTTAAAATGGCCAGACAGAAAAAGCATGAAGAGTAAGCCTTCCGTCTCGGCGGGTCCGGCCCTTACCGCATTCGAGGCATGGATGCTCGCCATCCGTCCGAAAACGCTTCCTGCCGGAGCCGTACCGGTTATCCTCGGCAGCGCCATGGCCGCGGCTGACGGGCGCTTCCGGTTTCCTGCGGCGATCGTGGCGCTTGTCTGTGCGCTCGGCATCCAGGTCGCCACCAATTTTATCAATGAAATTTACGATTTCCGCAAGGGAGCCGATACGGACGAACGGCTTGGGCCGACAAGAACCGTTGCCTCCGGCATCATCAGCGAGCAGACGATGATCCGTGTTTCCATCGGTCTTGTTTCGGCGGTTTTTCTGCTCGGCATGTATCTGGTTTACACGGCCGGCTGGCCGATTCTTCTGATCGGCCTCCTGTCGCTGCTCTTTGCCTGGGCCTATACGGGCGGCCCCTGGCCCATAGCCTATTCAGGTCTTGGCGACCTTTTTGTGTTTGTGTTTTTCGGTCTGGTGGCCGTCGGCGGCACCTATTATGTGCAGGCGTTCGATCTCTCCCTTCCGGTGCTGCTCGCGGCAGCTGCTCCGGGGGCGTTTTCCGTCAATATTCTGCTGGTCAACAACATCCGCGATATCGCAACCGACCGTACGGTCGGCAAGATGACGCTTCCCGCACGCATCGGCGGGGCCGGAGCAAGGGCCCTCTACGTGCTGCTAACGGCAGCGGCCTACCTTGTTCCCCTCCTGGTGTGGATCGAGGGTTACTCTGTATGGGGCCTGCTTTCGCTCTTCTCCCTTCCTCTTGCCCTTGGCATGATCGGAAAGCTTTACCGTTCGGAGGGCAGGGAGCTCAATGCCGTGCTTGCCGGAACAGGCAGGGTGATGACCATTCACGGCCTGCTGTTTTCGGCCGGGCTTCTTTTTTAACTCTTTTTTCTATTCATGAGTCGAGAAACCGTTTCCATAGCGCTTGTTCAGACTTCATGCGGGGAGAATCCCGCCGGAAATCTTGATAAAGCCTGTCTGAAAATCAGGCAGGCCGCGGCTTCGGGCGCCGAGATCGTCTGTTTGCAGGAGCTCTTTACAACGCTGTACTTCTGCCGGACCGAAGCCTACGAACCCTTTGGATACGCCGAATCGATTCCGGGGCCGTCAACCGATCTGCTGCAGGAGCTTGCCCGTGAACTTGAGGTGGTGATCGTCGCTTCGCTGTTCGAGAAACGGGCACGGGGCCTCTATCACAACACCGCGGCGGTTATCGACGCGGACGGAAGCTATCTGGGCAAGTACCGCAAGATGCATATCCCCGACGATCCCGGTTTTTATGAAAAATTTTACTTTACGCCCGGAGATCTCGGTTATCGGGTTTTCGATACCCGTTATGCGCGCATCGGCGTGCTGATCTGCTGGGATCAGTGGTATCCTGAGGCTGCACGACTCACCGCACTTCGCGGTGCCGAGATTCTTTTCTATCCCACCGCAATCGGATGGGCCGCTGAAGAGCATTCAGGGGATGTTCGACGTGCACAGCTGCAGGCATGGAAAACCATGCAGCTGAGTCATGCGGTCGCCAACGGAGTTTTCGTCGCGGCCGCTAACCGCGTCGGAGTGGAGGGTGAGCTCGAGTTCTGGGGCAACAGTTTCGTAAGCGATCCCTTCGGTCAGGTTATCGCCGAAGCCGCCCATCAGGATGAAACCGTTCTCATGGCCACCTGCGACCGCAGCAGGATCGGTTTTTACCGTGCCCACTGGCCGTTTTTGCGCGACAGGCGGATCGAGACCTACGGGGATTTGCAGAAACGGTTCATCGAGGAGTAGCGTATGGGTTTAAGGAGAGAAAGTGTGTCGCGTAGACGGAAACGAGGAAGGATATGGCCATGAATGGTTACGGGCTGGTTATTTTCTGGACGCTGCTGCTGACCTTTTTTCTGAAGGTTTTTGCCGACATCCTCAATCTCGCCTCTTCACGGGGTGAGCTTCCTGAGGAGTTTCAGGGGGTTTTCGATCCGGATGCCTACCGGAAGTCCCAGGAGTACCTGCGGGCGACAACGGGATTCTCGATTGCCGAATCGGCCTTCGACCTCGCGGTGCTTCTTGTTTTCTGGTTTACCGGGGGATTCGATCTGCTCGACCGTTTTTTCAGGGGCTTCGGCTTCGAGGCCATGCCGACCGGTCTGCTCTATATCGGCTCGATTCTGATCCTGCACGCTGTCGCGGGACTTCCCTTCACCCTCTACCGCACCTTTGTCATCGAAGGGAAATTCGGTTTCAACAAGACGACTCCGGCGGTGTTTGCCGTCGACACATTGAAATCGCTTCTGCTCGCGCTGCTTCTCGGAGGCCCCGCGCTTGCGCTGCTCCTCTCTTTTTTCGGCTATGCGGGAGACTCCGCCTGGCTCTGGGCATGGGGCGTCTTCGCGCTGCTGACCCTTCTCTTGCAATATGTCGCCCCGGCCTGGATCATGCCTCTTTTCAACCGTTTCGAGCCACTCGGAGAGGGCGAGCTGAAAAGCGCCATACTGCACTACGCAAAGCGCACGGGCTTTCCGCTTTCGGGCATTTTCGTCATTGACGGCTCAAAACGCTCTTCAAAGGCAAACGCCTTTTTTACCGGTTTCGGGCGCCGGAAAAGAATCGCCCTTTTCGATACGCTTGTCGCCAATCACACGGTTGATGAACTTGTCGGCGTGCTCGCTCATGAAACAGGGCATTTCAGGAAGCGGCATGTGGTGATCAATATGCTGCTCGGCATGCTCAATCTCGGCATTGTTTTCTATCTGCTTTCGATTTTCATGCAGAACCGCCAGCTTTTCGATGCTTTTTTCATGAGCGAGGTATCGGTGTATGGAAGTCTGGTGTTTTTCATGCTGCTTTACACGCCCGTTGAATTTTTGCTCTCGATTTTTCTGCAGCTGCTTTCGCGCAGGCACGAGTATGAGGCCGATGCTTATGCGGTGTCCACCACCGAAAAAGGCGAAGCTCTTGCCGAAGCACTTAAAAAACTTTCGCTCAGCAACCTTTCGAACCTCACTCCTCACCCGTTCTACGTTT
>Ga0105105_10000876_pt1 | contig 13188 bp, 24 predicted proteins | sample PPLLaktember2015_4_FD_79108 | JGI IMG/M metagenome (GOLD analysis project Ga0105105, IMG submission 79108) | Freshwater sediment microbial communities from Prairie Pothole Lake near Jamestown, North Dakota, USA - PPLs Lake P8 Core (1) Depth... | ecosystem: Environmental > Aquatic > Freshwater >... | reverse complement strand
TGTCTGCGTGCCTTCGGGGCTGTCGGTTTGGGTTCCCAAACGATAATACAGGACGGCCCGCGTTGATAGATCATCGTTAACAATGCTCAGATCAAAAGCATTGGCAGTTTTTGTTTGCCCTTGAATCCAAAGGGTAATGGGTTGAATTTGTGCCATGTTTATTTTATTGTAAGATACCTAAATTTCTCAGCGCTTTAACAATTTGCCGCAATGTATAACCATCAAATGTACTAGCGTCATTTATGGCCGTGCCTGAGTTTGCCGTAAAGGCCGCCGCTGCTACGCTAGTAGTTTCCTGGTATATTTTTACGATCGCGCCATTTTCCGTGATAAAATGCGGGGCCGCGTTACCTGCTGTTATGTCTTTGCTGTATAATGTAAAGCAGTCGCTAGCGGTTGCAGTTGGTGCGGTACCGGCTAGTACTGTTAACGTGTTGGTGCTTCCAAACGGCGCGCCGCCGCCGCCTATGCTTAATTGGCCAGCGCTGTAAATATCCAAATTGGAATTAGTGCCATCCTTAAACGCAATAGATTGCGCGGCTTTTGATCGTATGATTGCCGGGTATGTTGCATCTGTTGCAGAAAATTGCAATTCTACGTTTCCGGTCGCGGCCGTTTGTTCAATTAACAGATGCGGTAAAGTTGTGCCAAATATTCGGGCTGTACCTGCAACCTGCAACGTTTGGCCGCTGTTGGTTGTCGTGCCCATTAAATGATTGCCGCCGCCCGTTATTGTAAACCTAGGCACTGAGTTGGTAAAAAATTGCAAATTAGCGTTTCTAGCCTGGAATATTTCCATGCTTGTATTGCTATGAAATATGTAACCGTTTATTGCTGCATTATCTGAAAATTGCAATAACTGCGAATTAGTACCATTTAACGCAACGATTGTGCGACCTGCAACAGCATAAGGATTATACGTCCCGCCTACCAGAAATTCGCCGGTACTCGCAACGGTTACGCGTGTCGTATTATTTGTACCTAAATGCAATGGCACTGCATTAATATTTCCAATAGCAAAATTATCAGCGCTATTACTCCAAACAGAATTTAATTTATTGGTTGAAAGTCCAAACAAAGTACTGCCGGTAGTATTACCATAAGCGCGGACCTGCAAAAAATTTCCAGATGTACCACCGTTTGCGAAAGCTGTAATATATGCTGCGTTATTGTCTGCTGTTGTGCGCGCCTGTATTGCTGTTTCTCCGTTTCTTACTGCCTCAATTATTTGAGTTGGGGTTAAGGTACCTATGCCTAAATTTCCAGCATTAGTTAAAGCTGAAATACCTGCATCCGCGTTATTTCTAAATTCGTATCCGTTAGGTGATCCAAATATTGTAGTGCTACCAGCTGAATAAAACAACCTATTAACGCCAGCCGCATCAAAATTCCAAACGTTAGACGGAAAGTAAATACTAGATCTAAATTGTGAAGTTCCGTTAACCTGAAATTTATAACCTGCGTCAGTTGTTGTACCTATGGCAACGTTTCTGTTAGGAAAAATTCGCGCAGCTTCTAAGGTGTTAACAAAAAATGTTAATGGAATATTTCCGATAGTACCTACGTTAAAATCGTTAGAGCCATTATATAATTGGCCTTTTTGCACATTGTTAGTATAAAAATCTAATACCGCGCCATTTGTTGCGTTATTAATGGCTAATGTAGTGTAACCAGAATACACAACAGGCGAAACAGTACCAATACCAACGTTAGTGCCATTATCAAAAATCGTAGAATTTCCAATAGTGGAGGCCCCGGTAAACTTTGCCACAAAATTAGTTGTACCGGATCCCGTGATCCCGCCACCGCCGCCAGGAATTGCCTGTGTGCTGAGGACGCCGGACGCGTCAGCTACTACCATACGCGTGCCAACGCCGCCCAGAGATGACAGCGTAACCGTTGAAACCGCGCGGAACGTTCCGTTAATATCGGTCTTGAAGCCTGCGTTTGTAGTGGTTCCAATTAAAACAGATCCGCCTAGGTAGTTGGCGTCCGTTGTGCTGTCCTGGTAAATGCCCCAGCGGTTTGTTATTGACAGGGCCCCGGCGCCGGTGCTAGGGTAACCGTATTCATTAAGATCATTGAGCAATAACCCGTATGCGTTAGTAACTGTCAATGATCCGGCTGCAAATAATTGCAAAATACCTAAGCCTTGAATATTTGCGGCATGAGTATAAGTAATCGCGCTCCCGTTAGTTGTGTTGTACTGTATCTGATTGAGTGATACTGCCGCCGTGCGTAGGCCGGGAGTTGCGGCTTGCATTGTAATTGTGCCGCTGTTGTTTGCCTGCAATCTTAAAACGTTACCGTTTGCACCGACAAACGATGAATTGGCAAACGTCAGGGATCCGCTATTGGCTAACGTAAAATTATTAAACTGCGCGGCGTGCGCATTCCCGCCGATCATCGTTAACCCTGACGCGTAAGTGATACCAGCAATATTGAAAACGCTGGTAACTGCTTCTGTTCCGGCTGTAATGTTTGCCTGGGCGAATAACGTTTTTTCGCCTGTTTTGCGGTTGGCGGCAATCGGTGAAAATGTAAATGTACCGGCGTCATTATATGCCCTTAGTGCCCAATCTCCGCCCGCATTGGATCCGGTTTCAGCGCCATCCACACGAAACGCCCAACGGGCAACGTTTGCAGACGCGAAGCTAAATATGCGCGGCTGTCCAGCGTCCGCGCTCATGCGGATACGGTTTGTACCTGCGCCGCCTTCAAACGTTAAATTGTGGCCCGCCATTGTAACCGTCCGGGCCGCCGTTAGTGTGCCGTTTGAATTGTATATGTTAACGGATCCGCCGCCGCCGCCACTGATAAGGGCCCAGGCCGTGCCGGTATCGCGGTATATTTCCAGCGTATCTGTTGAAATAAACAAACGGCCTAAAAATCCCGCCGCTGGTCTGTTCGCTAAAATATCGGAATACAGCGCCGGGGTGCCCTTTTGATTACTGACGTAATTGTATATTTCTATTCCAGCGCTCATATATTATAAGTATCTTTTGTAAATAACAGTAAGTTCACTAACGCCAGCGCCGGAAAACTGAAACGGATAAATTTTAACTAACTGTTCGTTTTCGTTTCCTTCTATTCTCAGTTGCTGGCCCTGCTGCAATACTACGCCGTCCACCTGACAGGGGTTTGTACCTGTATTGTAAAAAATGACGGAATTGCAATCTGTATCAGCTTGCCCGTTTTCTAAAAATATTTTTGTGTCGGTCGTGTATTTTCTGCATGCCATTGTTAACAGTTATTAAATGCTTCCTGAATAATTTTCTGTTCCGGTGTGTAATCCGGTGTAAAGGTTGCAGACGTTGCCGCGCTAGTGGATTCAACGGCTAACAGTTCCGGTTGCGGAGTTGGTTTTGCTGGTTTGCGCATTTTCCAAATGTACCAGGCAATAACAGCGCCTCCAATGATCCAGGGTAAATTTTTTTTATTCATTGTGTACGATTAATAAAAGTATCCAATTTTTTTGGGGCCCACCACCGGAGAAATACCGGCGCTAAGGTCTGTCCTGCGCTCAACAGTGGCCGTTTTGTTTTTGCCAAATATTTTACTGATAAAATCGGCCGCGCTTTGTGCTAGGTTTTTAACGTTGTCTAGGCGCCGCTGTTGTTGTGCCTCATATTCCTGCTGTGTCAGACGATCCGGCGGCGGCACTGTTATTGTGTACGGTCTCGCCTGGGGTTTCTTTAGCAACAAATAAGCTGCAACGCCAACGCCTGCTATTATGATGATATCCTTTGTTTTCATGTTCTAGGTAATTTTTTAACGTATTGCGTAATTATGTCAATTTCCGCCGCGCTTAACCGGTCCGCCGGAAACGTTCCACCCTCCAACCATGTTAGCAGGTCAACGCCTTTATTGTTGGCAAGCCACCAGGCAAAATATGATAACTGTGATTGATAACGTATGTATTTTTTGAACGCTGCATATACTGCCTGTTCGTCATCATTAAAATAACCAACCGCGCTGTTAATATCGTTCCACAATGCCTGAGCATCCGCCGCCCGCAACAGTTTGGCGCCTGGTCCAATACGCCGCCAAAATTGCCCGTTCCAAAAACTGCCCGGGTCCTGTTTCATCTGGTCCAGACTGCGCGAAGCTGCACTTTCTGAAATGCCGGTTGCCTCAAAAACGCGATCCACGGCGCCCAGCAGTGGCGCGAGGTATCGCAAGGCAATAAGCCCGCCACCTAGCCAAAGGATTGTATTTATGTCTGAGCGCTTCACTTACGCAACATTTTAAGCAGGAAATTAAATTGCCCGGGGTCCTCCTGTGCAAGTTTTGCAAGCCTCAACAGATCATCTTCCAAATGTGGATCCGCTGCCTTTAATATTTGCAGGGCCGTTGTCAGTTTTTCGCCGTCATCAACGCCAGCAATCCCCACCGGGGCGCCTGGTGTGTTAGGTATGATCTTATCAACTGCGCGCATTATTAATCCTTGTATGACTTGCATAATTGCGGGGTTTTGCATGATCACGCCTACAATGTTATCCGTGCCGCCTGCATGCTCTTCTGTTTCCTCCGGTTCGCTCAGTCTTTCCTCAATAGCGGCCAGCCTGGAAGCTATTTCGTTATTTTGGCCCTGTATCATTGTACTAGATCCAAAACGGGCTAACTGTTCGGGCGTAGCGGTTACAAACTGCACCGATTGCGCCGCCCGGTCCATTGGTATTTTCTTAGCCTGGTTAATTGTGGGTTTTTCATCCCACCAAGTAAGATAATAACGGGTTCTGTCATCTGTGCCGGTTCCCTCGAAACGGTCGCGGATTACGTTAATAACGTCATCGACCTCCTCGTATTTCCCGGACCAATTTTGGAACAATACGTTCCCGTGTCCGCTTGCAGGTTTGCCAACGTACAAGGCCGCCCAGGGGGTTCCGTGATGCGCGTAAAATTCTAACGCTGCATCTAGTCCATGTTTGCATCCGCCTGCCGTGTATCCGTCCATAACTAAAAGTAAATTAAAGGTGAAACATGGCGGGCCGGGGCCGGGGTGGCTCCGGGCCGCGCTTAGGGTTATGAATAATATACGCCAACGCAAAAGCTGCTGTTGGCTGCAAACGTTGGTACCTGGCCCAATTCGATATAGGATTTATCCCAGGTAATTTGTTGGGGCCTAAACAAAGACAATGAACGGACGAAGGGATCAGATCCGGCCTGGGTCCTGTTCAATGTGAAATAAGGGATACGCCAAATATCCTGCGTGCCGTTGGTGTAAAGGGTCAGGTAGGCATTATCCAAAATTGTGTTAGGCGCTACAACGTTCCCGGACGGGGCCGGGCTAAGGACAGCAGCGGTATAAGTTTCCAGGCCGGTAATCATTTTCGCGCGGAGCTTGGGAAGATCCGGAAAAAAATAACGCGTTGCCGTTGCCCCTGCTGTTACTTGGAGTTCTACAAACTCAAATTTATCTATGTGAAATGCCATAGCGGGGAAATTAAGGCCAACGGTTGCCCGTTGGCCTGTGGTTTTTGATAGGGATTAGTTAACGCTGGTAACGTTCTGGGCCAAATGTCCGTAAAACACTACAACCGCGCGGCTGTTAGATTCAACAGCGGCCAGGGATGCGGGCAAAATGATTTCAAATACATTCTGCTTAGATCCGATCAAGACCACACCCGGTTCAATGGGGTAAATTGCTGAGTCGCTGCCTTTCTGCTGGTCCAAAGTTGTGGCGCTGTCCTGGGTCTGAGGAACGTCATAAAAACGGTACAGATCAAGGCTAGGCACAATGACGCGGTTGTTTACAGTCAGTTGGCTGTATCCATTGTAAAAAGTGTAAAGGCTGCTAGCCGTGTTGGCTGTGCTAAAAATTACACTATTCGGGTATGTTACCAGCTGAAAGGTTGTATCGGTTGCGCTAGATGGCTTCGCGAAATACAATCCAATGTGGCTAACGTAAAAAGCATCTTGCAGGGCCAACAGCTGCGACGTGTTGGTTACAGTGCTAAAATTATCGTTAACCAGGATCGGGAAACGGTACCGGGTTTGAGTAGTACTGAGGGTTACTTCAGAACGCAGGTAACTTTGTGAAAGAACTGCGCGGTTCATGTTGAAACCAGCGGACTCGATTGAGGCTTTAGCGCGCTCGTAGCTCATGCGGGCGCCGATAGTTGATGCCATAGTATTAAATTAAAATTGGATTAATAATCGGATTCGTCATATCCTGCCAAAACGCTGAGAGCATCGCCAGCCATAACGGCGGGGTTGCCAGCAATTACAGACAAATTATCGTCTGATTGGCCAACAGTAACGGGAATGCTCAATGTATCATCCGTACCGGCAATGAATTTGCCGCTAGGATCTACAAGATTTTTAACCAGGGATACGCCACCGTAAGCAATCATGCCAGCGCCCAGGTTTGCGCCCATTTTGCCCTTCAGCAATTTAGGAGTAAACAGGCCAGCGGCGAGAACTGCGCCATTTTTTACGGTTTCTGATCCGGGTACAAACTTTTTAACTACACCGGCCAGGGCTGCACCAGCAATCAAGCCGAGTGCATCATTGATCATGCCGCCACGGACGGCGCCCATACGGGCCCGGCGGCGGGGTGCCTTGCGGCTCTTTTTTCTACGTGCCATTTTTTCGGGGGTTTTTTTGATATTGGGTAAAATTTTTACTTAATATTTTTTAAGTGGTCTTGCACAATACGTTTGTATTGAGTAATCCATTTTTTTGCTACCTGTATATCCTCGCGAATAGATTTTTTATACGCCGCTCGTGTTTCTGTTTTGTATTCATTGCGTAATTTATCTAAAATTTTTTGCCAGGATTCAAGTTCTGAAATAGAATTTTTTAAGCCTCGTTGCGCGTTTCCTGCAATTCCAGAAACAACGCGTATATTGACATTATGCGATTTTGTATCCTTATGGGTTTTTGTCCCTGACAAAGTTTTGTAACCTTTAAAAGTTCCTTTTTTGCTGCGCTTTTGCTGCAATACTTTTGTAACTTTTGAAGATTTATTTTCGCCTTTTTCGATTATTTTAATAGCGCCTACTTTCTTTTTTGGAGCTGCTTTTTTTGCAGATCCATACAAATTTGCGTAAGCTTTTTTAACTGCTTCTGCCTGGGTTAATTTTGGGTTTTTCGCCCGCAATTTTTTGGCTTCTGCTGCTGCTTTTTTAAAACGTTCAACGTTTTTTTTCTGTGCTGCTGTCATATTATTTTTTTTTCAGCAATAGATACGCCAAAACTGCGGCGCCACCTATTATTGCAATGTTTTTAGTGTTATTTGACATAACTGCATTTTCCCCGGCCTGGTATTGCTGGGCGTCTAACAGTGCCTGTTGATCATAAGGCAATGCAGCATCCTGCGCGCGTTCATTTATGCCAGCGTTTGCCGCGCCTTCCAGCTCGTAACTGCTTATGCCTTCATTTTTCAATAAACTGATCAACGCAACAATAACCGGCGCCGCTGCTGTTATTATTGCCGCCGTTCCAACCTCGCCAACCTGGCCCACATTGCGGCGCGTCATCCCTTTATCAATTACTTCCAACAATTTAGCATAATTGCCGCCCAGGTTTTGCCACCATTTTTGAAGGTTGGCGGGGCTTTTTAGCTGTACTGCCCGCAATTTTTCGGCAACCTTCAACACATTGAGGGATACCATGGTTAAAAATGCGGCCCGGGATGGCGCGGCCGCCACCGTTAGCACTGCATTTTTGATTTTTCCAAAAACATCTTTAAGGGCTCCCACCTGGGCGGGGGATTGGGTGCCGGATATGCCAACAAGTGCCATTTTTTTATCAGTTGCGTGATTATATTGTTTACGCTGATCAAAATGCGATAAAACGGGATCTATCCACATTTCGGAATTTGTGCCAGGGAACGCAACGATAAAAACATGTTGCGGCTGTTCATCATACCAACGATAGGACGCAAAACGATAAGCAACGGGGATTTTTTGTTTTCCGCTCCTGGTGATCGCATCCGCTACGCCTCCAATAAATAAGGCGTAGTTTTTGCAATCGCTCCCGGTTGTCTGTCCGGTTGCTACGATTGCCGCCGGGCTTTTAAGACTTTGCCGGTCCTCGGGTTCTATCTTATATCTAACGTTTGCCTTCAGGAAATTGAAAACATTTTGCAGCGTTTGCCTGGGGGTCCGTCCTAAAAAATCATTCGCAATAATGTCGTAATCCGGGGCATATTGTCGGTGCGTGCGCATCATGCCCGAAACTATGTCGTTTGTGTCCTGGTGTGAAACTAGGGTAACAACCTTTGCCCGGTACGGCGGTAATTTTGACAATATTGCGCCGCTGTTCATATTGTTGCGCTGGTTTTTATTGGGATATTAACGCCGTCAACGTTTGCCGTTCCGGTGAAATTAATTTGCAGTTTTTCCCGGTTAGAACTTTGCAAATACTGCCAAACTGTTGATGCAATGCCCAGGGCTGACGGTTCCGCCTTTATGGGAATTATTGCCTCACTGTTAGGCTCCAGCCTCAGCGCTACAAAATTTGAAACGTCTGCAATATTTTTTCCGTTTGCCTCAACCTGCCCGACAATACTTTTTATTTCTGCTACCTGGTCTGTCGGGTTTTGGATCCCAAATCTAAGGGTAAAGGTTGGCCGGACAATTCCACCAGAAAATGAAACGCCCCGAAATATTACCTTAACATTTCCGGCCAGGCGGGCCCTGCCTAATAGATACAACGCAACAACAGCGCCACCTAGGTATAGAATATTTTTCATTTTCAGGGTATTGCTGCAATTTATTTAATGTTTTCGATTAATCATTGAAAATTTTCTAATGGCATTGTATTGTATGTTAGAAAATATTCAAAAAAAACGCTAAATAAATTGATATTTTTTAATATTAATAATTATTAATTTCTCCGAAATTAATAATTATTAGGTTATTTTCCAAATAATTAATTTCTAAGGATCTAACTGTATTGTTAGATTTTATCAAAAGTTGCCATGTTTCACTTTTAGTAATGTATTTGTACATACATTAGCAGCAGCAAAACACAAAAAATCATGGCAAAAGCACAAATTTCTTGCACTGTTCCTACTAGTTATCAGGTTTTTAGCTTGCTGGCAATAAGCCAGGGCAAAATTGGTCATAACCCTGACGGATCTTATAGCTGGGTTGAAAAATTTCCTTCAAAAAAGGCAGCAAAAGCGTATTTACAAGATCGGGCCCGGCATTTAGCAAATGACAGGAATCAAGAAATCGAAATGTTGCGGGAAATTGCTATATATGACAGCATGCGGTATGATGCCGCTGTTGCTATTATTGAATATGCAAAATAGTAACATGAAATATTACCACAATGGCCGCATTTATGATTTGGCCCCTGTTTTTTATGTCCTCGCCCTCCTATGCCTTTTTAGCATTGGTAATTGCGGGCCTGACGTTCCTTTGCCTCATTAATTTTCATCACATAAAGCAAAAGCACATGAGCACAAAAACAGGCCCGCAAAGCCTTAATTTGCAACCCTCCGACCTTGCTAAAATTGTTAGGGCCCTGCGCAAGGAACGCGACTACTGCGAGCGTCAGCAATATGAATGCCGGGCCCTGGGGATGGACCAGGAAGAAATCAATTATTGGTATTCGGAACGCCTGAAAATTCAGGACATTATTAACCGGATTGAACCCGAACAATGAAGGCAAAAATAAACGAGCTGGGCGGCCCAATTTTTTGGGCAGGCATAAAGGCCGGTAAATTTGAGATTTACCATAATGGCGAAATATCAAGCGCCAACCGGTTGCGCGGGCGTATTGTTGGGCAATTTTTTAAGGATGATGAGTTCAACGGTAAAAAGTTTAGGATCTGTCTGTTGCATACTGTTTATGATGATGAACGTACAATAATTAGCATACGTACAGATACCGGATATTTTAGAACGTTTTGTAATTACTTAGCATCTGCAAAGGTTAAAAATCGACATGCTAGTTTATTGATTTTTTCGCCTTCATTTAAAGAACAGGACGGCAAAAAAATTGCTGCGTTGTTTTTGCAGGATGCTGAGCTATTAAATTGGTATAAGGCATTTCACAATAAGCTAACGCAAACTTTGCCGGAACCGCTAGCGGTGCAGGTAAACGGCCAAAACGTTTGGGATTGGTCCCCAATTACCAATTTTTACGAACAGTTTATAAAAGATACGTTCCCGCAGGGCTGGGGATCTGATCAGCAGCAAATAACAACAACATCCATAATTCAACCAATGGCAATGGATGATCCTGATGATTTACCTTTTTAGTTTCATAAGTGGTAACGGCGGGCGTTTCTACGGTCCTGCTAGGCTTTTGGATTGTTTTCTATAATAAGGAGGCCCCGCGTATCTACGCGGGGCCTAAATTTTTACATGAAATATTCCCTTCCTGCATATTGTTTAGTAATCGGATCGTAGTAATTCACATACCAGGCGCCCAACGAAATGGCAAAATTTGTAAATGATGGGGGCCTGACGTTCCTATATTTTCGGGTGTCCTTGCCGGATCCATGCGGAAAAAATACGATTGCTGTGTAAAGTTTTTTGTTATCTTTGTTTTGAAACATGGCGGAAACGCGTTTTTGTGTTTTTTGCTAATGGCGCCGGAGTTATCCGGCGCTTTTTTTTTAAAATAGTTCTAGCTGCTTAAATTTTGGTCTTATTGCGTAATAAAAAATAATTTGTTCATAATTACGCATAGTCAAAGTGCGTTGCCTTAATCTTTTTTCTGACTTTAATTTACTTACGATTTCGTCTAATTCTGTATTGCTTAGTCTAATGCTGAATCCGCGCAATATCTCCAACCGTGAACGCCTTTTTTTGGCTTTAATGTAATTGTAAAGAAATTCTGTTAGTTCTGTGCTCATTTGTTTTGTGTTTTGTTTATTGTTTTTTAGGTCTGCCTGGGCCCCGCCTGACAGGTTCCGGCGGGCGCTGGTATTCGGTTTCTCTCCATTTTTGAAAGTCTGCATCGTACCAAATCGCCACGGGGTCGAAATCATCCGATGATCGCAAAAATTTTGGTTCCAGGACCAGCTGGCCGGTTTCCTTCACTCGCTTGATTGTCATTGTCGATTGGGCCCAACGGTCCGTATTACTGCCCAGGTGCCCGACTGTTTCACCTGCATTTTTTGACAAATGAAGGACGCCAACAATGCAGCAATCATAAATTTTTGTCATCCGCTTCAGCCAATTTGTAACGGCCCGGGTTTCAACCTCATCATTGTAGTTCATGCAGAGATCTAAAAATCCGTCAATAATAACAACGCTGGCCGCCGGGGTTTCTTTTAGGTACTGCTCAATAAATTCCCGGATCACCGGGGGCCCGTCCTCCCGCATCGTGAATATGTCCAGGCGTTCCGCTACGCGATCAATCGGACGATCCGCCAGCCTCGCGATCCGTTCGCGGGCCTTGTGAAGATCGTAAGGACTCATTTCAGTATCGAATAAGGCAATTTTCTTTCTGTTTTCGGGAAGGTGTATTTTTTGGCCGAATACCTCGCAGGGCAAAAATGCGCTAGCAATCAACCCGGAAATGTAGGTGCTTTTTCCGGTCTTAGGCAGTCCAGAATATACAATGTAATTGCAGGTAGTGGCAATCATTTTGCCGCGGACTGAAATAATTTGTACGTCTGCCGGGGGTATGTAATCGGGCGAAAATAGACGTTCCGAAATTTGCGGAACGTTTGCCATCATTCAACAATTTGCAGATCCTGCGCGCTGTTTTTTTCTGCGTCCTGGTCAATGCGCGCGCAAAACTTATCACCGTATAAAAACGCCTGGTTTATTTCGTCCTCTATAAGATCCATGCCCAAATGAATAAGGGTAGGAAGGACGGCGAGCGCCACGGCTTCGCGCAGTGTCATGCCAGGAACCGGCGCCACTAAGCGCCCGAAATTGTCTTGCAAAAGCTGGGGAGGATAGGCCGGTAAATTGGCCGCTTTTTTGTTGCTCATGTTTTTTGTTTTTTGCTTAAACGAATGTACATAAAAAAACCGGACATTTAGTCCGGTGATCCCTCGCCCTTGTTTCCTCGGGGGGATGCTTATTTATTGCGTAGGATTAGGATGAACGCAATAAGCGCGGCCAACAGTGGGCCGGATATTGCCATTACGGGTGGCGCAAAAAAAAACCTTTGATCTTTGCGTATATGCTCGCAAGTTTGTCAACGTACCGGGGATCGGTTGCGTATCCTGCGCGCGCCAGGGCTGCGAATTGTTCCGGCACTGTCTTAGCCTGAAATACGCCCGCGCGGGAATAACGCGGGTTAGATTGCAGGAATTTAACCCAACCGCTGAAACCTTCGGATCTGTTCGCATATACGCGAAACAATGACGCGGCGGATTGCTTATCCTTCAACGCATCTGCCCGGGTTGCGTAGATCTTCCAATTCCCTGGCACCTTAACAGCGGATCCGTTGATATACTCAATAGTTGGCGCTGAAATTACGCGTCCGGTCCAGGTAGTGCCCGCCTTAATCCCAAAATAGTTGTTAGCATCCCTGGCAAGTTTTGAAGGGCTGTAACCCGATTCTAAAATATGCTGAGTTACCAAAACCTCCGGAAATAGTTTGGTGCCTTGGGTTGCCTTCAACGCGTCTGCCCATAGTTGGCGAACATATTCCATTACTGCCCGCTTATGTTGTGATCCTTTGCAAATACTAAACCAATGCCGGACATAATAGAGGCAATAGCCCCGGCCTGATCACCGGTAAGAAATAGGGCCACACCGGAAATAATGGAACCAATGCCCAGGAGTGAAGTTTTCCAATTTTTTCTCATCGTATTAACTGTTTCAGGTAAAAATCAAGTTTTTCCTCAATGCGCGCCAGGCGCTCGCGGACGTCATCATGCGCATCCATCCGGCGGCTGAGTTGCGATATTTGCGACTTAGCCCAACCGTAAAAAATGGCGCCGGTTACAACGTAACTAGTCAATAATATCCAGAGATCCGCGTTCATGCTTTTCATGTGCGTTTTGCAGTTCGGCAGACTTTGCAGCAATTTCGTTGTTTGTCTGCGTGAGTTCGCGTTGCAGTTGCTCCAGGGCCGCTATAATGTCATAGGCGCGCGCCTTCAATTCCATCAGTTCCTTCATATTATTGTAATGTTTAGCTGTTGAGCGGCCCAATTATATATCCATTCGTTGGCGCTGGGATCTGCATCCCATGTTTGGTAATCTTCGCCGTCTATTGTTAGGTTTCCATCCTGAAGCCAAACTGTCTGCGTGCCTTCGGG
>Ga0105105_10000875_pt1 | contig 13198 bp, 9 predicted proteins | sample PPLLaktember2015_4_FD_79108 | JGI IMG/M metagenome (GOLD analysis project Ga0105105, IMG submission 79108) | Freshwater sediment microbial communities from Prairie Pothole Lake near Jamestown, North Dakota, USA - PPLs Lake P8 Core (1) Depth... | ecosystem: Environmental > Aquatic > Freshwater >... | reverse complement strand
CGCGGGCGGGCGCTTCGTCGACGCGCCGATGACGCGGCTGCCGAAGCAGGCCCGCGAGGGTCGCCTGAACCTGCTGGTGGGCGGCGACGCGGCGCTGTTCGAGTCGCTGCGCCCGGTGTTCGCCTGCTTCGCCGAGAACGTCACCCACGTCGGGCCGGTCGGTTCGGGCCACCGGATGAAGCTGCTGCACAACTACGTGTCGCTCGGCTCGATCGCGCTGATCGCCGAGGCGGCGGCGCTGTCCGAGGCGGCGGGCATCGAACCGGCCGTGCTCGTCGACGTGCTGGCCAAGGGCGGCGGCGGCGGCGCGGCGCTCGATCGGCTCACGCCCTACATGACGACGCGCGACGCCTCGAACCTGCAGTTCGTGATGTCGAACGCGCTCAAGGACCTGAGCTACTACACCGAGATGGCCGGCAACGCGGGTGCACAGCGCACCATCGCGGACGCGGTCGCGGCCACCTTCCGCGAGGGCGTGGCGCGCGGCGGCGCGCAGGCGCTGGTGCCGGAGCTGGTGAGCCTGCTCGCCCGCAGGGGCTGAACGGAGGCGGAACGGGGGGCGTAACGGGGGGCGGAACGCAGGCCGGAGGCGCGCAGCGCTACCACCGGGGCAGTCCGCCGCCCCCCGCGGCCGCCAGCAGCGACTCGGCGGCCGAATCGTCGATCTCGCCCAGGCGCTGCAGCTGCATGACGATCGCGCGTGCGGTGCGGCCGTGGCGCGCCACCAGACCGGGAACCGTCTCGCCGCGCCGCCAGGCCGCCACCAGCGCTTCGCGCTCGTCGCCGAGCCAGGGGCCGCCCGCGCGCCAGCCGACACGGCCGTCCGGGTCGACCTGCTCGCGCGGCGCGCTCGGCGTGCGGCGTGCGGTCTTCGCGACGCCGGCCGTCGTGGCCCCCATGCGCACCGCCACCCGCGCCAGCAGCTCGCAGTCGATCAGCGCGCCGTGCAGCGTCCGCGCGCTGCGGTCCACGGCGAAGTGGTCGCACAGGTCGTCGAGCTTCTTCTTCGGCAGGTGCGCGAGGCCGCGGTTCGCGAGCGCGAGCGTGCAGACGATCCCGGCGACATGTTCGCCCAGCCCCGGCCGCTCGATGCGTGCGAGCTCGGCATCGAGCATGCGACGGTCGAAGGGCGCGTTGTGCGCGTACAGCCGCGCGCCGGCCACGAACCCGACGAACGCGTCGGCCACGTCGGCGAAGCGGGGCTGCCCTCGCAGGAAGGCGTCCGACAGGCCGTGCACGGACAGCGCGCCCGCCTCGACCGGCGTGCCCTGCGGGTCGAGATAGGTGTGGAAGCGGGCGAGGGCGTCGCCGCTCGCCGGGTCGAACTCGACCGCGGCCAGCTCGACGACGCGGGCACCCGAGAAGCCGGTGGTCTCGGTGTCGAAGGCGACGTGGCGCACGGCGGGTGCGATGGGAAGGGCGCCGGACATGCCCGATTAGAGCATGCGGCCGAGGTCGCGACGGTTCGGAATCGTCTCGCGGACGCTTTGCATCCGCGCCCGCATTCCGTAGGCTGCGCCGACCGGCCGCACCGACCGAACGACGGAGACGCATCCCCCATGACGAGCACCCCGATGACCCGGGCCGAGGCGATCCGGGCCGTCACCGGCCGCGGCGAGCCGTACGAGCTGATCGACGGCGAGGCCGGCGGACGCCGCACCAGGCTGTTCCGCAACGCGCCGCGCTCGCTGCGCGCGCTGTTCGAGGCGACCGCCTCCGAGCGGCCCTTCCTGGTCTACGGCGACGAGCGCTTCAGCTACGCCGAGGCCTGGGCCGCGGCCTCGCGGATCGGGCACGTGCTGGTCCACGACTGCGGCGTGCGGCCCGGCGACCGCGTCGCGATCTCGATGCGCAACTATCCCGAGTGGATGCTCGCCTTCAACGCGATCGTCTCGATCGGCGCGATCGCGGTCGCCATGAACGCGCACTGGCAGTCCGAGGAGATGGCCTACGAGCTGCGCGACTGCGGGGCGCGGGTGCTGCTCGCCGATGCCGAGCGTCTCGAGCGGCTCGCCCGCTGCGAGCCGATCGCCGGTCTCGCGGTACTCGCGGTCCGGGCAACGGCCGGCCCCGCGCCCCTGGCGCCCGGCGTGCGCGCGCTGTCCGCACTGACCGAGGCCGCGGGCGACGTGCCGATGCCCGCCGCCGACATCGGCCCCGACGACGCCGCCACCATCCTCTACACCTCCGGTTCCACCGGTCATCCGAAGGGCGTGGTCTCGACCCATCGCAACATCGTGTCGGCGCTGCTGTCCTGGGAGCTCGACCGGCTCGTCGGCGAGCGGGTCGCCGGCATCGAGGCCGGGGGTGACCCGTCGGCGCAGGGCACGCTGCTCGCCGTGCCGCTGTTCCACGTGACCGGTCTCGCCGCCTCGTACCTCGCCTCGTTCCGCCTGCAGCGCCGGCTGGTCGCGATGTACCGCTGGGATCCCGAGCTCGCGGCCGCGCTGGTCGAGCGCGAGCGGCTGACCTCGCTGGTGGGGCCGGCCGCCGTCACCGGCGACCTGCTGCGCGTGGCCGCCGAAGGGCGTCACGACCTGGGCACGCTGCTGTCGGTCGGCGGCGGTGGCGCCCCGCGCGCGCCGGAGCAGGTTCGCCGCATCGACGCGACGCTGGCCAACGCCATGCCGATCACCGGCTGGGGCATGACCGAGACCTTCGCGATCGGTGCGGGCATCGGCGGCGACGACTACCTGACGCGACCCGAGAGCTCCGGGCGCAGCGCGCTCGTGCTCGAGCTGCGCGTGGTCGACGAGCGCGGCGCGCCGCTGCCCGTCGGCGGCCGCGGCGAGCTGCAGGTGCGGGGCGCCTCGCTGTTCCGCGGCTACTGGAACCGGCCCGAGGTCGACGCCGAGGTGTTCGAGCCCGACGGCTGGTTCCACACCGGCGACATGGCCTACCTGGACGACGAGGGCTTCGTGTTCATCGTCGACCGCATCAAGGACCTGATCATCCGCGGCGGCGAGAACATCGGCTGCGGCCAGGTCGAGGCGGCGCTGCTGCAGCACCCGGCGGTGCACGAGGCGGCCGTCTACGCGGTGCCGGACGAGCGGCTGGGCGAGGAGGTCGGCGCGACCGTCTACTGCGACGACACGCTCGAGCTCGACGCGCTGCGCGCCTTCCTCGCCGAGCGGCTGGCCGGCTTCGAGGTGCCGCGCCACATCGTGAAGTCGGCCGAGCCGCTGCCGCGCACCCCGTCCGGGAAGATCCTCAAGCGCAAGATCCGCGACGCCGCGCTGGGTACGGGCGACCGCGCGCCGCCGGCGCGATAGCATCCGCGGGATGGACACGACCGCCGCCGCCTTCCGCTTCGACAACACCTACGCCCGCGAGCTCGAGGGGTTCTCCGTCCCCTGGAAGCCCGCGGCCGCGCCGGCCCCGGCGCTGCTGTTCCTCAACCGGCCGCTCGCCGCCGAGCTCGGGCTCGATCCCGCCGCGCTCGACGGTCCGGCCGGCGCCGCGCTGTTCGCGGGCAACACGCTGCCCGAGGGCGCCGAGCCGGTCGCGCAGGTCTACGCCGGCCACCAGTTCGGCGGCTTCTCGCCCCAGCTCGGCGACGGCCGGGCACTGCTGCTCGGCGAGGTGATCGATACCTTCGGGCACCGCCGCGACCTGGCCTTCAAGGGCTCGGGGCGCACGCCGTTCTCGCGCGGCGGCGACGGCCGTGCGGCCGTCGGCCCGATGCTGCGCGAGGTGCTGATCGGCGAGGCGATGCACGCGCTCGGCATTCCGACCACCCGGGCGCTCGCCGTGGCCGCGACCGGCGAGCCGGTGATGCGCGAGACGGGCATGCTGCCCGGCGCGGTGCTCACGCGGGTGGCCGCGAGCCACATCCGGGTCGGCACCTTCCAGTTCTTCGCCGCGCGCGGCGACGAGGCGCGGGTGCGCGCGCTCGCCGACTACACCATCGCCCGCCACGACCCGGCGCTCGCCGGCACGCCGGACCGCCACGCGGGCCTGCTGCGGGCGGTCGCGCGCCGGCAGGCACGGCTGGTCGCGCAATGGATGAACGTCGGCTTCATCCATGGCGTGATGAACACCGACAACATGACGCTGTCGGGCGAGACCATCGACTACGGGCCCTGTGCGTTCGTCGAGGCCTACGATCCGGGCGCGGTGTTCAGCTCGATCGACCACGCCGGCCGCTACGCGCTGTCGAACCAGCCGCTGATCGCGCGCTGGAATCTCGCGCGCCTGGCCGAGACGCTGCTGCCGCTGCTCGGCGAGGACGCGGAGGGCGCGATCGCGCGCGCCACCGAGATCATCGACGCGTTCCCCGGCTGGTATGCCGCCGACCTGCTCGAGGGGCGGCGCGCCAAGCTCGGCCTGCTGCGCCCGGACCCGGCCGACGAGGCGCTGGCCGCCGACTGGCTGTCGCTGCTGCATGCGGGGAGCGTGGACTTCACCTCGGCGTGGCGACGGCTCGGTGCCGCCGCCGCGGGCGACGACGCGCCGGTGCGCGCGCTGTTCCCCGATCCGCTGGCGCCCGCCGCGTGGCTGGCGCGCTGGCGCGTGCGCTGCGCCGACGAGGACGGCGCGTCCGGCGGCGCACCGGGCGAGCCCGGCCCGGCCGCCGGCACATCCGCCGGTGCGTTGCCGGGCATCGCGCGAGCGGCCCGGATGAACGCCGTGAACCCGAACGTGATCCCGCGCAACCATCGTGTCGAGGAGGCGCTCGCGGCGGCCTCCGACGAGGGCCGGCTCGAGCCCTTCGAGCGTCTGCTCGACGCGCTCCGCAGGCCGTTCGACGACGTGCCCGGGCTCGCGGCGTTCGCCGAGCCCGCGCCGGCTGCGGTGACGGCCGGCTATCGGACGTACTGCGGGACCTGAAGGGCGCCGGACGGGCCGGTGCGGCGATCGCGCCCACCGGGCGGGCCTGCCGCCCGTCGGGCCCCTCGGCTCAGTTCACCCGCCGTGCGCGTCCTGCCCAGTACTTCGCCCGCAGCGTCTTCTTGTCCGGCTTGCCCACGGGCGTCATCGGCAGCGAGGCCAGCACCTCGACCGACTTCGGCGCATGGATCGCGCCCTTGGCCGCCCGCACGCGCTCGATCAGCGCCTGCGTGTCGACCGTCATGCCCGGGCGCGCGACGACGAGCGCCTTGACGGCCTCGCCCCACCGCTCGTCCGGCACGCCGACGACCGCGGCGATCGACACCGCCGGGTCCTGCGTCAGCACGTCCTCGATCTCGCGCGGGAACACGTTGAAGCCGCCCGAGACGATCATGTCCTTCTTGCGGTCGACGATGTGCAGGAAGCCTTCCGCGTCGCGCGTGCCGACGTCGCCGGTACGCAGCCAGCCGTCGCCGAGCGTCTCCTCGGTGAGTCCGGGCTGCTTGAAGTAGCCCTGCATCACCGTCGGGCCCTGCACGCAGATCTCGCCCGGCTCGCCGTCGGGCAGCTCGCGCGCGTCGTCGTCGAGGATCGCCACCCGCGCGCCGGGCATCGCCTGGCCGCAGGAGGTCAGCCGATGCAGGTCGCCGACGACGTGCTGGTGCCGCCACAGGCAGCTGACGATGCCGGCGCACTCGGTCTGCCCGTAGAGCTGCGAGAACACCGGGCCGATCCGCTCGATGCCCTCGACCAGCCGGCTGGGCGACATCGGCGAGGCACCGTACATGATGGTCTCGAGCGTCGACAGGTCCGCGCGCGGCAGGCCCGGCGCGTCGAGCAGCGCGTAGATCATCGTCGGCACCAGCAGGCTCATCGTGATCCGCTCGTGCGTCACCGCGTCCATCCAGCGCTGCGCATCCCAGCCCTTCTGGAGCACGACGGTGCCGCCGCGCATCAGCGTGGGCGTGATCATCATGCCGGCCGCGTGAGAGATCGGCGCGACCGCCAGATAGCGGCGCTCGGATGGCAGGTCCCAGCCGGTGGTGACGTTCAGGATCATCTGGCCGAGACCGCCTTCGGTCAGCATCGCGGCCTTCGGCACGCCGGTGGTGCCGCCGGTGTACAGCAGCCAGCTCAGCTGGTCGGGGCTGCCCGCGCTCATCGGCAGCGAATGCGAGCCTTCGGCCGCCGCGAGCGCGTTGATGTCGGAACCGACCTCGCACGGACCGAAGGTCAGCACGTGCTCGACGATGCCCGAGTCGGCCTGGAGCTGCGCGGCGCGGGCGGCGTAGGCCGGGTCGACCAGCAGCACGCGCAGCTCGGCCTCGCGGCACATGTAGAGGTGGTCGTCGAGCGAGCCCAGCGGGTGCAGCGCGGTGTACCGGCCGCCCACCAGCGCCGGCGCGACCTGGCCGAGCCAGACCTCGGGGCGGTTGGGCGACAGCAGCCCGACGCCGGTGCCCGGGCCGACGCCCAGCCGGGTGAACACCGCCGCCCAGCGCGCGAGCAGGTCGGCCATCTCGCGATACCGGTAGGCGCGGTCGTCCTGGCGGAAGGCCTCGCGATCCGGGAACCGGCGCAGCGCGCCGAGCACGAGGTCGAGCTGGGTGTGGGGGTTCCTCAGGGCAGGCATGCGGTCGTCTCCGAGTCGGCCCGGCCGTCGCAGCGCGGCGCGACCGTGTCGCGCGAGTCTATGCCGGGCCGTGTCCGGTTCGCCACCGCGCGTCGCCCTCGTCCGCGCCCGAGGCTTCCACGAACCGGGCCCGGACCGCGCCCGAGGCTTCCACGAACCGGGCCCGGAACGCGCCCGGTGTCTCGCCGACCTCGCGTCGGAAGAACTTCACGAAATGCGCCGTGTCCTCGAAGCCGAGCCGGTCGGCGATCGAGCCCACCGGCAGCGCGGTGTGGGCGAGCAGCCGCTTGGCCTCGAGGTTGACGCGCGCGGCCACGACGGCCTTGGCCGCGAGGCCGGTCGCCTCGAGGCAGGCGCGGGTGAGCGTCTTCTCGGAGCATCCGAGCGCGTCGGCATAGGGCGCGACGCCGTGCCAGTCGGCGAACCGGGTCTCGAGCAGCGCGCGCAGCCGCTCGAAGCGCAGACGGCCGGGCGTGGCCGGGCTCGTTTCCGTGGCGTGCCGGCCCCGGGCGATGGCGAGCCGCAGCAGCAGGGCGTGCAGCTGGTGGCGCAGCAGCGGCGCGAGCAGCGCAGGGGGAGCCGCCAGCGACGAGTCCGCGCGGAGCTGCTCGATGCGGGCCGCCGTCGTCGCGAGCTCGTCGGCGTCGAGCCGCAGGTGCGCGGGCAGCTCGACCGGGCGCACCGTCGGCTCGCGGTCGGCGCGGGCGCGTGCCGGCAGCAGGAACTCCGGCCGGAAGACCAGCACCCGGCCGCTCCAGCCGCGCCGCGGGTCGAAGCGCTGGGCCTGCGACGGGCGCACCGAGATCAGCGACCCCGCCGCGCAGTCGATGGGCTCGAAGTCGATCGCGTGCACGCAGCGCCCGTGCGTGACCAGCACGAGCTGATGGAACTCGATGCGGTGGGCGGGGGCGACCTGGCCGCGCTCGATCCGCCGGCGCAGGTCGTCGACGCCGAACACCTCGACGTCGAGGGCATGGGCCGAAGGGGGTCGGTAGCCGACCGAGGGCAGGGCGGTGCCTGGGCGTCCGCCGGGCACGGCGCGCGTCGCTGCGGGAGCGTGTGTTCGGGTCATGTCTGCGGGTCATGTCCGATTCGTACCGTGAACCGACCGGATCGTACCGTGATCGGGCCGAGGGCATGACCCATAGTGACCGCACCGCGGCTCGGATCGTCCGGATCCGCCGCGTCGACCCCGCACCCACAGGAAGACACCATGAGCATCGACCGCACGCAGAAGGTCCGCGCGCTGCTGAAGAGCATCGAGACCGGCGACCCCGCCCCCGTGGCGTACATCGACCCGGCCTACTACCGCCAGCACAACCTCGCCGTCGGCGACGGCCTCGCCGGCTTCGGCGAGGCGCTCTCGGCGCTCCCGAAGGGCAGTGCGCGGGTGAACACCGTCCGGGTCTTCGAGGACGGCGACTTCGTGTTCGCGCACACCGACTACGACTTCTTCGGCCCCAAGATCGGCTTCGACGTGTTCCGCTTCGAGGGCGAGCGCATCGTCGAGCACTGGGACAACCTGCAGGCGACTCCGGCCGTGCCGAATCCGAGCGGCCACACGATGATCGACGGGCCGTCGCAGGCGACCGACCTCGATCGCACCGACGCCAACAAGGCCCTGGTCCGCGCGTTCGTCGACGACATCCTCGTCTCCGGCCGGATGGAGACGCTCGGCCGCTACATCGATGCGGACCACTACACGCAGCACAACCCGGCGATCGCCGACGGCCTGGCCGGGCTCGGCGAGGCGCTCGCCGCGATGGCGAAGGCGGGTGTGACGATGCGCTACGACCGGATGCACCGCGTGCTCGGCCAGGGCGACTTCGTGCTGGCGATGAGCGAAGGCCAGTTCGCCGGCGAGCACGTCGCCTTCTACGACCTGTTCCGTGTCGCCGGCGGCAAGATCGTCGAGCACTGGGACACGATCGAGGCCATCCCGCCGCGCGCGTCGTGGAAGAACGACAACGGCAAGTTCTGAGTCAGGCCGCGATCTCGCGCATCACCGAGATCAGGTCGGCCTTGCCCTCGAAGCCGATCCCCGGCAGCGCCGGCAGCACGACGTGGCCGTCGTGCGGCCGGACGCCATCGGGAAAGCCGCCGAAGGGCTGGAACAGGTCCGGATAGCTCTCGTTGCCGCCGAGGCCCAGGCCCGCGGCGATCGCCAGCGACATCTGGTGGCCGCCGTGGGGCACGCAACGGGTCGGCGACCAGCCGTGCTCGCGCAGCATGTCGAGGGTGCGCAGGTATTCGACCAGGCCGTAGCTGAGCGCGCAGTCGAACTGCAGCCAGTCGCGGTCGGGTCGCATGCCGCCGTAGCGGATGAGGTTGCGCGCGTCCTGCATCGAGAAGAGGTTCTCGCCGGTGGCGAGCGGCCCGGCGTAGACCTCGCCCAGCCGCGCCTGGAGGTCGTAGTCCAGCGGGTCGCCGGCCTCCTCGTACCAGAACAGCGGGTAGGCCGACAGCGCGCGCCCGTAGGCGACCGCGGTCTCGAGGTCGAACCGGCCGTTGGCGTCGACCGCGAGCTGCCGGCCGGGGCCGAGCAGCTTCAGGACCGCCTCGATGCGCGCGCAGTCCTCGGCGAGCGGGGCGCCGCCGATCTTCATCTTCACCACCGAGTAGCCGCGCTCGAGGTAGCGCGACATCTCCTCGCGCAGGCCGTCCAGCCCCTTGCCCGGGTAGTAGTAGCCGCCGGCCGCGTAGACGAAGACGCGCGGGTTCGCGGTGCCGCTGCCGTAGCGCTCGGCGAGCAGCTCGTGCAGCGGGCGCTCGGCGATCTTGGCGACCGCGTCCCACACCGCCATGTCGATCGTGCCGACCGCCACCGAGCGCTCGCCGTGACCGCCGGGCTTCTCGTTGGTCATCATCCGCGCCCAGATCCGGTGGGGATCGAGGTTCTCGCCGGTGTCGTCGAGCAGGCTCGCCGGATCGGCCTCCATCAGGCGCGGCACGAAGCGCTCGCGGATCAGGTGGCCCTGGCCGTAGCGGCCGTTCGAGTTGAAGCCGTAGCCGACCACCGGACGGCCGTCGCGGACCACGTCGGTCACGACGGCCACCACGCTCAGCGTCATCTTCGAGAAGTCGATGTACGCGTTGCGGATGTCCGACTGGATGGGACGGGTCGATTCGACGATGCGGACGATCTTCATGGCGGGCGGGGCAGCGGGCGGGGCGTCGATGGTACTGCACCGGCCCCGGGCCCCGAGCCCCGGGCCCCGTGGCAGGGCGCCCGCCTCAGGCCCGGCCGAGCACCCGTGCCAGCGCCTGCCGCAGCGCGGCCGCGGCGGCGTCCGCGTCGGCCACGCCCGCGGTGCAGCGCCACGCGACGACGCCGTCCGGTCTGACCAGCAGCGCGCCCGCCTCGTCGATCTCGCGCACCCGGTGCCAGGCGTAGTAGGCGTCGAGCGCGCCGGGCGCGCCGATCACCACGGTGCGCAGGCAGCCTTCCCCCAGCCGGTCGGCGGCCTCCACCCAGGCGCGCCCGGCCACGCCGGTGACCAGCGTGAACCGCCCCCGCCCGACCACGTCGAGCGTCGAGATCCGGCGACCGTCCGACCCCACCAGCCAGACGTGCGGCAGCTTCGCGCCCGGGCGCGTCGTCGCCTGCGCGTGCAGGCCCGGGTCACGCACCCACACCTCCTCGCCCGCCTCGGCGTCGGGGATCACCGCGCCCGACACGCAGCGCTGGTTCGTCTCGGTGCCGAGCGCGTTGAACTCGGTGTGCTTGAGCTGCAGCGCCTCGGCCAGCGCGGCCCGCCGCGCGACGCCGTCCGGTCCTGGGTCGGCGAGCTTGGCCAGCCCGGCCTCGACCGGGTTCGGCGCCTCGAGATCGCGGAACGCGCGGTTGAGCGGCGCGTAGTCGAGCCGCGACTGGTTCGCGCGCAGCACGATCTGCCGGCCGACCGGCGCGCGCTCGAGCGAGTACGACTCGAGCAGCGCCGGACCCGCCCAGCCCTTCACCACGTAGGCGAGCTTCCAGGCGAGATTGAAGGCGTCCTGGATGCAGGTGTTCGAGCCGAGCCCGCTCGACGGCGGATGGCGGTGCACCGCGTCGCCGCCGCAGAAGACGCGGCCCTTCGAGTAGGTCGTCGCGTACTGCTGGTTCACGTACCAGACCATCCGCGACTCGATCTCGATCGGCACGGTGTCGTCGCCGATCAGGATGCGGATCCGGCGCTTCAGTTCATCGTCCGTGTACTGCGGCTCGCCCGCGTCCTTGTCGAAGCCCCAGCCCGCGATCCACTGGTCCCACGGCCTGATCGCGCGCAGCAGGCCCTGGCCGATCTCGCCGAAGCTCGCGTCGGGCGTGACGATCCAGTACAGGATGCTCGGGCGATGCGCGACGTAGCGCGACAGGTCCGCCTTGAAGAGCGTGTAGTGGGTGCCGGCGCGTGCCACGTGCCCTTCGAGCTCGAGGCCGATGTCCTCGACGATCTTCGAGCGCGCCCCGTCCGCGCCGAACAGGTACTTCGCGCGCACCGCGTACTCGCGACCCGAGAGCCGGTCGCGCAGCGTCACCGTCACGCCGTCGGCGTCCTGCGCGTGCGACAGGTACTCGGTGTTCATCGCGATCGACGCGCCGCGCGAGGCCGCCTCGTGGACCAGCATCGGCTCCATGAAGGTCTGCGGGATGTCGAGCATCGTGCACGGGCTCTGCTGCAGGTAGTCGCCGACCCGTTCCTCGCCGGTGCCCCAGGTGCGCAGCCGCGCGATCTCGGGGCCGGCGAAGCTGGTCGTCCACAGCGTCTCGCCCATCCATTCCCAGGGCGTGGCGTGCTTGCGGGCCTCGGCCTCCACGCCGAGGTCGCGCAGCACCTCCACCGTCCGGGTGTTGGTGATGTGGGCGCGGGGCGTGTTGGCGAGCCAGTTCCACTTCGACGCCAGGTGCACGCGCACGCCGCTGCTGGCGAGCGCGAGCGCCGCGGTCGCACCGGTGGGGCCGGAGCCGACGACCAGGACGTCGGTCTCGAAATCGATCGATGCGCTCATGGGCAGGGTTCCTGGCGGATCACTTCACGGTGGCGGCGCGGACGGCGCCCGCCGATTCTCGGGGCTGCATCCGACCGCGTACACTCGGTGCACCCAGTGCACCGACCCCAGGACAGACGATGCGACGCGCCGTCGCGACCGAGACCTCGCAGTACAAGGCAGTGCGCGGCCTCGTCCGGGGGCTGGCGGTGATCCGCGCGATGAACGGGCTCGCCGGCGGCATCGGCAGCGTGGTCGACGTGGCCCGCGCCACCGGCATCCATCGCACCACCGTCAAGCGCCTGCTCGAGACGCTCAAGGCCGAGGGCCTCGTCGACCACCGCGACGGCGGCGGCACCTATGCGCTGACCTTCGAGGTCAGGCGGCTGGCCGAGGGCTACGCGGGCAGCGGCTGGATCGACGCGGTCGCGGCGCCGGCGATGCGGGCCCATCTGCGGGCGCTGTCCTGGCCGAGCGACCTGGCGACCCCCGACGGCGTCGACATGGTGGTGCGCGAGTCCACGCACCGCCAGAGCCTGCTGTCGCAGCACCGCGCGACGATCGGCGTGCGGATCCCGATGCTGGTGTCCTCGCTCGGCCGGGCCTGGCTCGCGCACTGCGCCGACGACGCGCGCGAGGCCACGCTCGCGATGCTGCGGGGCCGCGACGACGCCCACGGCGCGCTCGCCCGCGATGCGCGCCGCGTGAACCGCCTGCTCGCCGAGACCCGCCGGCGCGGCTACGCGCTGAACGCCGGCGAGTGGCTGAGCGAGTCCGACGTCACGGCGATCGCCTGTCCGATCTTCGACGGCCCGCATGCGATCGCGGCGGTGAACCTGGTGTTCGTGCGGGACGTGGTCGCGCTGCGCGAGATCCGCGCGCGGCACGTGCCGCTGCTGCGGGCGCTCGCCCGGCAGATCTCCGAAGGGATCGCCGGCGGCCCGGCCGCAGGCTGAACGACGCTGCGGCGACGGACGCTGCGCGCCGATCCCGAAAGGTGCACTGGGTGCACGCACTTGCCCTGCGGCGCCGGCGCACCGATAGTCCGGCCCCCAGGAGCGCCCGTCACCATGACCCTCACCGAAGCCTCGACCAGCCGGTTCCTCGACGTCCGCGACGGCGACACGAGCTACCGCATCCACTACAACGACTGCGGCACCGGCCCCGGTGTCGTCGTGATGCTGCACGGCTCGGGACCGGGTGCGAGCGGCTGGGCGAACTTCCATCGCAACGTCGAGCCGATGGTCGCCGCGGGCTGGCGGGTGCTGCTGATCGACTGCCCCGGCTGGAGCCGGAGCGACTCGGTGGTCTGCACCGGGTCGCGCTCCGACCTGAACGCGCGCATCACGAAGGGCGTGCTCGATGCGCTGGGCATCGAGCGCGCGCACCTGATCGGCAACTCGATGGGCGGGCACAGCGCCGTCGCGTTCGCGCTTGCCTTTCCCGAACGCGCGGGCCGGCTGGTCCTGATGGGCGGCGGCACCGGCGGACCCAGCCAGTTCATGCCGATGCCCACCGAGGGCATCAAGCTGATCCAGGCGCTGTACCGCGACCCGACGATCGAGAACCTCAAGCGGATGATGGCCGCCTTCGTGTTCGACACGAGCAGCCTCACCGAGGACCTGTACCAGGCGCGGCTCGACAACATGCTCGCCCGGCGCGACCACCTCGAGAACTTCGTCAAGAGCATCGCGGCCAACCCGCGCCAGTTCCCCGACTACGGTCACCGCCTGGGCGAGGTCAAGGCGCGCACGCTGGTGATCTGGG
>Ga0105105_10000874_pt1 | contig 13207 bp, 12 predicted proteins | sample PPLLaktember2015_4_FD_79108 | JGI IMG/M metagenome (GOLD analysis project Ga0105105, IMG submission 79108) | Freshwater sediment microbial communities from Prairie Pothole Lake near Jamestown, North Dakota, USA - PPLs Lake P8 Core (1) Depth... | ecosystem: Environmental > Aquatic > Freshwater >... | reverse complement strand
TTTCCGAGAAGAATGCTGAAACTGATTCCGAATTCGGGTCCGTTGAAGTTTTTCTTATCGCCGATGGGCCGGTCGAAATCGCTGTGCGCGAAATAGCCTCCGCTGAAACCGAGCATGAACAGGCGTGAAAGCTGGAGATCGAGTCCGGCTCCGATATGTCCGCCGAAAGTGGTTTCGGTGGTTTCGTTATGAGTGACCGCGGAAGAGGTTACTTCCTCGATCGATTCGTACCCGATAACCGGGCCAACCGAAGCGGTTATGTACGGCCGCCAGGAGGAACCGAAGGTGGAATTCGGGAAATAGTACCGGGCTCCAAATAAAATCGGGGCCACCGTTACGGTATGGCTGTAGACCGAGCCGGCGGCGACGCGATTATCGACACTGACTCCGAGGCCGTTGACACTTATGGCAAGGGCGAGGTTTTCCCGGACCCAGTGAGACACGGCGATTCCGCCCATTGCCCCTTCGCCGCCGTAGTTGGTTTCGACGGTCCCGCCCGAGACGGTGTAAGCGACATCGGTTTTCTGATCCCAGATTCCTCCTTTTAATTCGATACGGGTCCGCTTTTCAAGGAAGCCGGCGTTGGCGACCGAAGCGAGCATGAATAAGAGCAGGACCGATGTGAGCAGCAGTTTTCCGAAAGATTTTGGCATGGGGTGCCTCCCTTGTGAATAAGGATATTGCTTATAGTTATCGTTACGTTTACATGGGGATGCTGTTTCAATAAATATGCCAAACGGCGTAACCCGTTGTTATACAACAAGCACTTTTGCTGATGCATAGTCGCCATAAATGGCTTTGCACATAATTTGTTCCGGGCCAGAAATCAATGCACTAATATAATAGGCCCGACCTGCGGCAGGTCACACTTCCGCTTCGCTCAATAGCCCGGGGCGGCAGCAAGACCTGCCGCAACTGCTTGAAGTATCTTTTATATTGCCGGGGTAATCCTGTGGCAGGTATAATTCAACGGCGTTCGAACAACAATTCTTAAACATAAGCGAGGGTAACATGCGTAAAGGATTTGCGATTACTATTCCGGTTGCGATCCTGCTTTTATGTTCCTGTATCGTGCTGTCGACCAATCCTGTGTTCAAAACATCGGATCTGGTATTCGAAAACGCTCTGATAGGTACGTGGGGAGAAGAGGGATCGCCGGGATATTTCACCGTGAGCAAGTCGGGGGAATTGTCATATCTATTAATCGATGATCAAGAGGGGCGGCTGGGGAGGTTCGAGACACATCTGTTCCGTTTAGAAAATAAAATGTTTCTCGATGTCTATCCGGAAGATCCATCCGAGGACATCAACGAGAGCTGGATTATGCACATGATGCCGATGCATTCGATTTACCGGGTGGATGGAATCGATTCGCTTTTGACGCTGGTGCCGATCGACTATGACTGGGTGAAGAAAACCGTGGATGCCAATCCTGAAATGCTGGAGCATACGTACATTCACGAGCACCTGCTGATAATTGCGCCGACGGAGAAATACCGGAAGTTTGTGATCGATGCAATTCCGGTAAGTGAAGCCTGGGACGAGCCGATGCAGTTTTTGAGGCTGGGGGATTAGGGCCTCCTTGCTCCGACATTAGAGAAGATGGCAAGAGCACAGGGCTCTTGCCCTACAGTTGTTTAATATTTAATTTCCTCGAAATCGAGTCCGAATTCGTTATCTTTGAGTTTCGCCTGGAAAATATTTATTTTAGAATGTTTATTCTTAATAATATCAATAATCTCTTTCTTATGTTCCTGATTTATTCTGGCACCGAGTATGACTCGACCCAAAATATAATTCTCATATCGATAGGTTTTACGCGCCATATTATATCCAATAACCCTATATTCGTCTTCATATTTCCACTCTAAAGATTTAATAAGCAAGGGAGCCACAAACCTTTCTTCATCATTCATGTTTTTCGGGATTACATTAGGATATTGTTGGCTATAAATAATTCTCCTAAATAGTATTATTGATTTATAAATGCGTATAAGGCCCTTTATAAATTCTTTTAATTCTCCGAATTTATAGCAGAGACATATACCTCTATGAGCAGACGTATAGTGCGACCAAAGCAGAATGCTATCTAAATTTCCGGATAAAGAAAAAACCCCCATTTTTCTATTGACTATATCTATAGTTTTTTTGACTGTTTTCGCCAAAACATCTTTATTGGCGAATTTCTTAGCAGTTTCCTTCATTTTTAATAACATCTTCATTCTGTCGGTGTCAGAGGTAATTTCGCTATCTACAAACTCATATACAAAATTCCTATAATCTTCAAGAGACAATCCCTCCCACTTAAATCCAACGCCACAATCAAATGGGTCATTAAATTGTAGAGGTGAGGAGAAGTACATTTCATTATGGGTTAGAATTCGCCTCCGCCATTGATCTTCGCTTTTATTATCGGGCCATGTAATGTATTTGTACAAAAATTCCGGATGGGTTTCTGGATTTGCCATACTCAATCCTCGAACTCGACGACCTGTTGTACGTCCTCTTTGGCGAAGAAGTGCGGGAGGCCTTCGTCATAGCCGTGTTTCGGGGTGACCACCATAAATGCCGAGGATTCATAAATCGCGATAATCAGTTCCGGGGGAGCATCCGGTTCGAGCGGGCCGACTTTCTTACCGACTTCAATGTACAGCGGCGGCTGCCAGTGATAGGCGGAATTTATCTTAATGGCTTTTATCCGCCGCTTTTTCACCTCCGGTTTCAGTTGTTTATCGAGCTTCGCGCGAAGCTCTTCCCATTCCACTTTGGTAAGCATCGCTATATTATGGGCTTTTTGATGGTGTCCAGTAAGGTCCCGTCGCGCCATTCGATCACGTGCACCACTTCATCGGTGGTTTCGTTATTCGGCGGGATGGTTCCGAATTCTTTGGCTTTCCTTTCGGACAGGTCTTTCAGTTCTTCGATAGTCACCAGTTTGGCTCCGAATTCTTTCGCCCGCTGCATGATGGCGTATTTGTAACTGCTGGCGCTGTTCGGGTTAACCGCGACATATTCCTCGGTCACCACGGCGTCGACAACTTCGCCGGGAGTGGTGCGGGTGTAGACGCGGTCGACCACTTTGGGGTAGCCTTTCCCATCTTTGCCGGTGGCGAGCGGGAGGAAAATGACGGTCAAATCGGCGCCGGCCGCAACATCTTGTCCTCCGCCGATCCCTCCGATGATACGTCCGTTGGCGCAAACAGTATTGAGGTTGAATTCGAGATCGACTTCAAGGGCCGACAGCACCGCCAGGTCGAGGAGGTTGACGGCGGCTTCTTTATTGGCCACCGAGGCATAGTACGCGGTGGTGATTTCATGATGGCGGGGGTTGTTACGCATGGAGTCGAACATCCGCTCGCTGGGTTCAAAAAGCTGGCCGTGCATCAACTGGTGCAGGGTGTCTTCGTCGAGCATATCGACGTGCAGCGAGGTAACTCCGCCGATGGAAAAATCGGCCCGGATTTTTTCTTCCTTGAGTATAGTGCGGATGTTGTTGAGGATAATAAGTCCGGCTCCGGAGCCGACCTGAAACGAAAAATTATTCTTCACCACGCCGGAGGCTTTTATCACGCTGGTGACATTATTGGCGACATGCACGTTGAAGGGATTGCTGATGGCTTTTTTCATATCGAGGGTGCCGGAGCCGATTCCGGAATTGAGGCCGGGGTCGTCGACTTTCACCACGAAATCGACCTGCTCCATGGAAAGCGGGGTGGGCATTACGACGGTATCGCTGACGGTACCGGTCAACAGGCAGACGTATTCGGCGCAGCCGGCATCGGCATCGAACAACCCGACGGGACCGCAGAGGTGTTCCGGTTTGCCGTACAGGCCGTTGGCGTTGCCGTACTTATCGCTGATGGAGACGGGACCGAAGGCGACCCGGACGTTCACTTCTCCGGTTTGCAGTTTACGGACACGGTTGCCGTGCGACACGCCGACTCCGACCCAAGGGAGCATGGCTCCGGTCAGCATGAACGATCCCAGCTTGCGGTAGGGGTTGCCGTAGATGCCGGTGATAATGCCATCGCGGAAAGCGTCGATCAGCCAGGGGTCGACGTTGTCGAACATGGCGTTGCCGTACAGTTTTATATTTTTCTTGCCATGTTCGCGCAGTTTCCGGACAACCAGCTCCAGCCCTTTATCTCCGGTACGGTAGTAGTGCGGGTATGAAATGGTATCGCCGTCGCGGATGACCTCCATAACGGTATCGAGGGTAACCACTTTATTTTTGCGATGAGGGGTTTTGGGGGTGATGGTGCGTCCGACGAGGCGTCCGCTGAATGTATCATCGCTGAACGCCTTTTCGAAAAGGCGGTATTTCTTACCGTTGTATTCCACAGGCCCTCCAGGCGTTGATAGTATTGCCTGAAATTACAATAAGGATGAAAAATGTCAAGGGCGGGAGGTAACGGAACAAACGAAAGGGTGCGGGTTATTGTTGAATGGGGATTTTTCCGGTGGAATTGGAGCGGGCGCGGGCCATTTCGTTGACTCGGATGGGGATATTGTGAATCGAAAGGGCCATGTCGGAAAGCCCCGCTTTCACCACGGCGGCGGGCATGCCGTAGACGACACAGGTGGCTTCGTCCTGGGTGATACAATAGCAGCGGCCGGCCTCTTTCATTTTCCGGACGCCGTCGCGGCCGTCTTCGCCCATGCCGGTCAGGACCACAGTCAGGACGTTGCCGGTGACATTTTCGGCGATGGAATTGAACATGACATCAACCGAGGGGCGGCAGCCATGAACCGGGGGGCCGGAATCGAGCATGATGGCGTAGGAGGTGCTTTTGCCGAGGGCGTCTTTTCTTATGAGCATATGTTTTCCTCCGGGGGCGAGGTAAACCCTGCCGGGTTTGATAATTTCGCCGCTGTGGGCCTCCTGCATTACCAGTTGCGATTTTTCGTTGATGGCGCCGGCCAGGGTGGCGGTGAAACCTTCGGGCATATGCTGGGTGATGACGATCGGCAGGGGGAAATCCGCCGGTAATAATGGTATAAAGCGTTTGAGAGCTTCGGGGCCGCCCAGAGAGGCGCCTACCGCCAGGAGGACGAAGTCTCCCCTGACATTGCTTCGCAGAGGCTTAGCGGGAGGAGTATTATCGACAAATACCGCGGAACGAGTCAGGGCGGTGGTGCGGTGGATTTCCTTGGTATTGCGGCTGATGGTATAGAGGTTTATGACCGGGCGGAAGAATTTTTCATAATAAATCGTGGTGATTTCGAGATCGTTTTCTTTCGGCTTCTTGAGGAAGTACATCGCGCCGAATTCGAGGGCTTTCAGGGATTCTTCGGAAGTGGTGCGATGAAAGCGGGAGACGAGGACGATTTCGAGGGTCGGGAGAATTGTTTTCAGGCGGGGGATGGATTTTTCCGGCTGGAAGTTGGGTATTTCGTATTCCAGAATCAGGATATCCGGTTTGAAGATCGGGATTTTCTGGAAGACTTCTTCCAGCGAAGCGGCGACGGTGACGGTTTTTGTCTGGCTGTACTGGCGGATGGCATCGGCCATGGCGTTGCGGTCCAACGAAGTACTATCCGCAATTAAGATGCTAATCGGAGTATTCAACGGCATAAATCGACCGGTCGCCCCTTTCTTAAAACACAGTCCCTATCATGAAATTATCGGCAGAAAAAGGAGCGGGGTGAAGAAAAAGAGGCGGGACCAAAGGAACCGGCAGGCCTTATGGCCCGCCGGTCAATCTTTTTTATCGTCCGAGCTGATTATGATACTGCTGTTGCTCGGGCTGGTGCGGGTAGGGCTGAACCGGGAGCTGTTGAGCCGGGGTCGGTTGGGGGAGTTCCTTTAAGGCTTTGTAGCCTCCGTAAATCATAAACAGGGCGAAGGCGTGGAAGCCCAGACCGAGAATATCGAAAGCCAGAATGAAGAGGAAAGCATCGAGGCCGTAGAGGATCATTCCGGCAATAAAGCCCCACTCTTTGCGCTGGCGAGCGTAATAGCCGAACATACAGAATACCGCCGCAACGGAAATATTGGCGGCGAGACCGATATACTGGATCATGGTGCTTCCGCTGGCATCGGCGGAAGTCCAGGCGATGGCATCGATAATCTGCGTAATACCAAGACCGACAATGAAATTCCAGGTGCTTCCGGTGAGCACGATAATAGAATTGATAACCGAGAGACCGCCGATCCAGAAAAACCAGTTAGCTCCGCTTTTCATGCGGGTTTCGGCAGGAGGTTGGTTCTTGGCGGTGAAAGCTTCCTGGCGGACAAGCGGTTCCTGAGGCTGATTAGGGTCCTGCATAATAAACTCCCTGATTGTTATTCAAGCGAATACGGCCGATTAACGCGGATAATCCTGTCCGCCGGCCGAATGGCTTTCCAATAAGGTCGTTATCGGCAAATTCAGCCCGGATTCCAAAGAACCTTCGAATCTGCTCTAAATTTATACTGGTATGGGATTTAGCCCCTATTTCGCCTCGGTCCAAGCATATTCTCGGGTTTCAACAAGTTATCCAGCTCCGCTTTGGAAATCAGCTTCTTGTCCAGAACCAGTTCATAGACTCCTCGACCGCTTTCAAGGGCTTCACGGGCAAGGCTGGTGCAGGTTTCGTAGCCGAGAACCGGGTTGAGGGCGGTAACCAGGCCGATACTCCGTTCGACCATCATCCGGCACCTGGCGGTGTTGGCGGTGATGCCGTCGATACAGCGGTATTTCAGGGTGGCCATGCCGTTTTTGAGCATTTCAATCGATTCGAAAAGGGACTGGGCGATAACAGGTTCCATGACATTCAGCTGCAGCTGGCCGGCTTCGGCGGCGAGGGTAACGGTGAGGTCGTTGCCGATTACTTTGTAGGCGATCTGGTTAACCACTTCAGGGATAACGGGGTTTACTTTTCCCGGCATAATCGAAGACCCCGGCTGCATTTTAGGAAGATTGATTTCGTTGATTCCGGCACGGGGCCCGGATGATAACAATCTGAGGTCATTGCAGATTTTGGAGAGCTTTACGGCCAGACGCTTAATAGCCGAGGAATACATGACAAAGGCTCCGGTGTCCTGGGTGGCTTCGACTAAATCTGGCGCGAGAATAACATCGAAACCGCTTATTTCCTTGAGATGCTTGATGACTTTGGGGCCATATTCGGGGTCGGCATTGATACCGGTGCCGATAGCGGTTCCCCCCATGTTGACTTCAAGGAAAAGGTTGGCGTTTTCGTTGAGCCGGGTGATTTCTTCGCCGAGAGTGTTGGCGTAAGCTTCGAATTCCTGGCCGAGGGTCATGGGGACGGCATCCTGGAGCTGGGTCCTCCCCATTTTGATGACGTCGGCGAATTCGGCGGCTTTATTGCGGAAGGAGACGATCAGCTCATTCAGGACTTCGATAAGCTTCCGGTTGCTTTTTATCAGGGCCAGGTTAAGCGAAGTGGGATAGACGTCATTGGTCGATTGCGAGAGATTGATATGATTGTTGGGGTGGCAGTATTGGTAGTCCCCTTTTTCGTAGCCGAGGATTTCGAGAGCACGGTTGGCAATAACTTCGTTGGCGTTCATATTGGTGGAGGTTCCGGCTCCTCCCTGAATCATATCGACCACGAAATGGATGTGGTAGCGACCTGCGATGATTTCCTGGCAGGCCCGCTCGATGGCATCGGCGACCGGTTCGGAAAGCAGCCCCAGTTCGGCGTTGGCCTTGGCGGAGGCCAATTTAACCATGGCAATCGATTCGATTAGAACCGGGAAATGCGAGAGAGAAATTCCGCTGATATTGAAATTTTCCAGCGCCCGAAGGGTCTGAATGCCATAATAGAATTCGTAGGGGACTTCCCGATCGCCGAGCAGGTCGTGTTCGCGGCGGGTTCTTCCGGAAACATACTGGGCGGCGGCATTGGCGACGCGGGTGGAGGTCTGGCGCATTCTTCGAGAAATGACCCGGGCGACATTCGAGAGGACTTTGGCGGTTAATTCGGGGTTGTTTTTGCTGTTTTCGCGGAATCTATCCCGGTTAATTACGATTACCGTGGTTGCCAAAGAAGCCCGGGCCGAGGTGGAGTGGGGGTAATCGTCCATCAAGGCCCCTTCACCGAGGAAGTCGTATTTGGCGAAGAAGGTCAGGCGCTTTTCTTCTCCGTAAGGGGTTTTTTTGAAAAGCTCGATTTCGCCGTCGACGATCAAAGTAAGGTTTTTTCGGGGAGAGTTCTCCTGGAAAACCAGCTGGTTCTTCTTAAATTTCTTAATTTCGGCGCTTTCGGCCAGCAGTCCCAGCTGTTCGTTATCCAGTTCGTCGAACAGGCGAACATTCTTTAAAAACTCGATAATCTGCGTTCTATCCATTTAAATCCTCCGCGAATTTTCTGCGTAATATCAGTATGGCAATATCAAGAGGGGAATATCGCTTTGCCTATCGATAGGGACAAGAAAAATACCGCGACAATTCGCAGGGAATCGGTTATTTTAGCGTTAATTTTGTGCTCGGAAGTGCGTAAAATCATTTTGCTTGACACTTTGTGGCGATTATCTTAGACTCAGAGTTACTTAAAAATTAGGAATTTACGGATGACCCCGGATAATATCGTGAATACGAAGACCGATCTGTTCGACAAATGTTTCAGTTTTACGCGCGCCGACGAAGTCAAGGCGGCGGGCCTGTACCCGTATTTTCAGCCGATATCATCGGCACCCGGCAATGAGGTGACCATCAATGGGAAAAAGGTCATTATGATCGGGTCGAACAATTACCTCGGTTTGACCGACGATCCCCGGGTTAAAGAAGCGGCCGCCGAAGCCGCCCGGGAGTATGGTTCCGGCTGCACCGGATCGAGGTACCTGAACGGGACGCTCGATCTCCATGTTCAGCTCGAAGAAGAACTGGCGAAGTTTTTCAAGCGGGAAGCGGCCCTGGTATTTTCGACCGGATTCCAGAGTAATCTCGGGACTATTTCCTGCCTGGTGGGGCGCAATGATGTACTGGTTATCGACCGCTCCGACCATGCATCGATAGTTGACGGCTGCCGGCTTTCGTTCGGCAAGACTTTGAAATTCGGCCACAACGATATGGACGATTACGAACATGTCCTGAAGAATTTGACCAACAATGGCCATAAGGGGGGAATCCTGACCGTGGTCGATGGGGTATTCTCCATGGAAGGGGATATTATCAATCTTCCGAAGCTGGTGGAAGTATCGAAACGCTACGGGGCAAGAGTGATGGTTGATGATGCTCATTCCGTCGGCGTCCTCGGCAAGGGGGGACGCGGGACTCCGGAGCATTTCGACCTGATCGACCAGGTCGATATCCAGATGGGGACGTTCTCCAAATCGTTTGCATCGATTGGCGGATTCATAGTCGCGGATGCGAAAATCATAAATTTTGTCAAGCACTTCTCGCGGGAATTGATTTTCTCGGCATCGCTTCCTCCTTCGGCAACGGCTGCAGTTCTGAAGGCGCTTGAAATTATCCGGACCGAACCGGAACGGCGCGAACAGCTCTGGAAAAATACCAGGAAGATGCACGAAGGATTCCGCAGTCTCGGTTACGATATCGGTGAGACTCAAACTCCGATAGTCCCGGTGCTGGTCGGCGAAGATCTCGATACATTCAAATTCTGGAAAGCCCTGCTCGACAACGGGGTTTTCACCAATCCGATCATATCCCCGGCGGTGGCTCCGGGTATGGCGCTGTTGCGGACCTCGTACACCGCGACACATACCGACGAGCACCTCGACCGGGTTTTGGATGTCTTTGCCACGATCGGCCGTAAATTGAAGATTATTTAATCTATCCGCATATTATGTCGCAGGCAGTTGAAGTAATCGAAGTCGATTCCGGCAAGTTATTGAATGAATTTATTCTCTATCCTTTTAAACTCTATAAAAACAATCCCTACTGGGTCCCTCCGCTAATCAGTGAGCGGAAGGAATTTTTCAACCAGGCCAAAAATCCCTTTTACAAGGTGGCCAAGGTGAAGTTATTCCTGGCCAAACGAGGGGATGAAACGGTCGGGCGGATCGCGACCTGCATCAATTACGCGCACAATGAATACCACATGGAGCAAACCGGGTTTTTCGGATTTTTCGACGTCGAAAACGATTATGAAACGGCTTCGAAGTTGCTCAAGGTGGCCATGATTACGCTCAAGAAAGAGGGAATGGAGCGGATGCGGGGGCCGGCCAACTTTTCAACCAACCACGAAATCGGTTTTCTCATCGAAGGGTACGATGTTCCTCCGACCGTGATGAATCCGTACAACCCTCCGTACATACCGGAATTCGCGGAACGGTTCGGGTTGAAGAAGGTTATGGATTTGAATTCGTTTCTTATCACCAAGGAAACTCCGATATCGGAACGCCAGGCGCGTCTGGTGGAAAAGATCAAAGAGCGGAGCAAGATAAAAATCCGGAGCGTGGATTTTTCCAAGTTCGAGAAAGAAATCTTAATCGTAAATCAGATTTACAATAAGGCCTGGGAGCGGAACTGGGGTTTTGTCCCGATGCGGGAAGCGGAATTCATGTATATGGCTCGCGATCTCAAGCAAATCTGCGATCCGGAACTGGCCCTGATAGCGGAAGTGGACGGCGAACCGGCGGCGTTTTGCCTGGCGGTTCCGGATATCAACCAGGTTTTAATCAGGATGAACGGCCGTTTATTCCCGACCGGTATATTGAAACTGCTCTGGCATACCAAGATCCGCAACAAGATTAACGGAGTGAGAATGCTCACTATGGGGGTGGTCGAGCAGTACAGGAAACGGGGTATCGACAATATATTTTTCGTCGAGACGTACTTGCGGGGTATCAAAAGAGGGTACCACTGGGCGGAATTGTCGTGGATACTTGAAACCAATGAATTGATGTGCCGGGCCGCGGAAAACATGGGCGCGAAGCCGAATAAAAAGTACCGAATGGTGGAAATGCCGATATGAGGATAAAGAAGGAAATTCCCTTCTTCGCCGTAATCTTCATCCTGCTATGCTCCTGTTCCGGTAAAGTATACCATTCCGATTTTTTTCTCATAACCGAACAAAAGCCGGAAAAAATCAGATCCGGTGAACATCGCATTTTTTCGAATTACCAACTGAGTGAAAATCCCGAACGGCAGTTTCGGTCCGCCGGAACGGGCAATCTGCTGGCAGCGACTTACTCGCGTATCGATCTTTCCAGGGTAGATACCGCGCTCAGTTTCATCCAGATGAGCCCGGAACTGGGATATCGTCTATATGCAGAGCTTCCGGCGGAAATGAAGCCGGAATCGCTCGATATCGCCGGGAAATCGTTATGCCATCTGGTCGGGAGGTACGACAGCCCCGATTATCTCAAAATTTATCGCTGCGGCGAGGGGTATCTGGTTATCGATACTCTGAAATCGAACAAAGCGATCATGCGTCTTAAGGGGAGCTATTACAATTCCGCCGGGGATTCGCTTAAATTCAGCGGCAGAATAGCGGCGAAAAGAGAGTAGCGGTCAGCGCCTTTTCAGTTCGGTTTCGAACGCTTTAAATCCGGCATCATCGAACAGAATAAAATCGATCCGATTGAGGAACACCAAGCGGGGTTCCAACTCTTTCACGGAGCCGATCATAATTTCGGCGCAGGTATCCAGCGACATGCCTCCGACCCCGGTTCCGATGGCGGGAAAAGCCAGCGATCTCAATTCGAGCTTTTCGGCAAGCATGAGGGTATTGATGGTGACGAGGTGGACGATGCCGCGTTCGGTCTGAAGGTCCTGTCCCATTCCGGCGGCGTGGATGATATATTTGAACGGCAGTTTGCCGGCTCCGGTTGCGACCGCTTCGCCGATTTCAATCGGCCCTTTCGCGACCGCCTCCTTTTCGATTTCCTCTCCCCCCTTGCGCTTGATGGCTCCGGCGACTCCGGAACCCATCCAGAGGTGATTATTGGCGGCGTTGACAATCGCTTCGGTTTCGGCCTCGGTGATATCACCCTTCAGGATGTTTATCTGTATTTCCATACGGCGATGCCCTCCGTGCTTTTCTTTTTAATATATAATTCCACGAAACTACAAACAAGCCATAAGCGGCAAGGCCGGAAACGGCCCCGACAAGCGCTCCGACAAGAACATCGAAGGGATAATGCACCCCCACGAAAACGCGCGACAGGGCCACGACGACGGCAAGGGGAAAGAGATATTTGGCGGATTTACGGGCTATCATGAGGAAATAGACGGCCTGTCCGAAAAGGTTGGCGGCATGAGACGAGGGCATCGATTTGCCTCCGCCGCATCCCACCAAAAGGTGGACATCGAAGACATGACAAGGACGGGGGCGTTCGATCAGAGGCTTGATAACATGGCTCGACAACTGGTCGGAAAAAGCGATGCAGATACCGGAGAATATTATGGCGAAGCGGAGGCGGTTGTCCCCTTTCCAGAGAATTCCGATAATACAGGCGGCGTAGAATATTTTCAGGTGCAAGTCGGCGGTGAAAAAGGGCATGATGACATCGGTGACGGGGTTGGCCAGAGAAGTATTGATAAAAAAGAAGAGACTTTTATCGAGGGCACCGAGCCATGCGAGGATTCCGGTCATATCAGGCTCTCCTCATTTTCAGAAAAGCCAGCGCCTGCCGCATGGTGGGGATGGCGGTGCGTCCGCCCATCTTCGTGCATTTCATTGCGGCCACGGCCGAGGCGAAACGGAGACGTTCCTTTAGATTCCAGTCTTTCAGCAATCCGACAATATAGGCGCCGTGATAGGCATCTCCGGCTCCGGTAGTATCGACCGTTTTTACTTTAAAGGCCGTTTGATGTACGATGGTTCCATCGATTTCCATGCCGATTGATCCTTTAAGCCCCGATGTGATTACCACCGTACCATGGCATATTTTTTGGAGTTTTGCAAGGGCTTTCGGGATGCTTCCGGCGGCGGTGTAAGGAAGGGCGAAATCCTCGGCACAGACGAAATGATCGACCAGAGACAGGATTTGGGAGACATCGTTGCGGATAGAGCCGACATCGAGCATCACGGTGATGCCGTTTTTGTTTCCCCAGCGGGCCAGTTTGGTGCAGGCGTCGAGGTCGCGGGCATCGAGGTGGATTATTTTCGGACGAGGGATACCGTTAAGGAATATATCCGACGGTTTCACTCTTACCTGAAGTTCCAGGGCGATAGTTCTTCGTCCGGTTTGTCTTTCGACCCATCCGCAGGCGATAGCGGTTAATTTATCGGAACGGATGATGCAGGAGGTGTCGACCCCTTCGTCATGCAGTTCTTTGACGACGAAATC